>Ga0209256_1000045_pt1 | contig 325506 bp, 317 predicted proteins | sample AraplaCol_mCL_r2_2_FD_184270 | JGI IMG/M metagenome (GOLD analysis project Ga0209256, IMG submission 184270) | Arabidopsis root microbial communities from North Carolina, USA - plate scrape MF_Col_mCL_r2 (SPAdes) (version 3) | ecosystem: Host-associated > Plants > Roots > Endosphere | place... | reverse complement strand
GTCTATACCCAGAAGCAACTCGACGCCATCGCCAATCGACTTAACACCCGACCGCGCAAGACGCTCGGGTACAAGACGCCAGCCTATAAACTCAACGCCACTGTTGCATTGATCGGTTGAAATCACCGGGACCCACTGCGGGCGTTGCACGTGCGGGGCACCGAGTGTTCTGGCGTGGCGTTTTCTCTTCGGGTGAGGCCGCGCCGGGTCTCGGCCCGGCAGCCGACCCACTTTCTCACGCGAGAAAGTGGGCAAAGAGCGCCCCCGATCCGGCGGTCCTGCCCGGCTGCGCCGGACAGGACTGCTCTGCGATGCTCGTGTCTTGGGGCTTCGCCCACAACTCGCCCTGCGGGCTCAAACAAGTGGGCTCGACCGCCGCTGCGCTTCTCTACGCCTCCAACGGGGGGGGGGTGAAGAGCGCCGGCTCGCTTCGCATCGTGCTGGAGGAGGCGCACATCGCCTGCGGCGATGTGGAGCCACGGTCCGGCTCCAGGTCGATGCGCTGCGGCTGCCGATCAAGCTGATGGAGTCTGATAGTGCCGGATGCGGGGGAGGGCAGATGCCGCCGCGCACGGCGCGATGGTGTGCAGCTCGCCGACAGGTTGGGGAGGCAGGAGGATGACCGCTTTGCAGCGGAAGCGGACATCCGTTCTGCTACGCTCGCGACGATCAAACAGCATTCCGGACATGAGAACGATCACCATCGACTGCAGCGACGTCTGTGGTGAGGCCGAGTTTTGGGATCGGTATCTAAGGGCGACCGGCGCAGCGGGCGCCGCTCACTTTGGCCGCAATCTAGACGCCTTCTGGGACGCGCTGCACGGTGGCCCCGGCTGGCCGGGGGAGTGCGAATTGCGATTCGCAAACACGAGCGCCATGTCTCGCGCCGGCGCCGTTCAGTTCGTCGAATCCCTTCGCACCTTGGCAAGCCGCTCGGCGCCCGTGACGGTGACGGTAACGTAGGCCCGCGGCCATCGCTTCCGCTCCCTTCCTAAATCGGACGCGACTGCTCAACATGCATGTCGACAGACAGGGGGACCAATGAAGATCGTGGGCTCGAAAGATGCCGTTGGCTTCGTGATCGAAGAACACTCGCCTGAAGAAACTGCAGTCGAGATATGGGCGGGCGGCCAGTGCCTCACCCCGTTCGACACTCTCCCATACCTCCCGGCCTTCCTCCCTAGCCTTGAGGCAAGCGAGGCGCAGCTTCGACGTCCTTCGTCGTTCCTTCGGCACGAAGGGGAGCTGTCTGAACACTCGATCCCCGACGCGTTTGCTCTGCTTGCCAGCGACGGTGCGCCGGAGTTGCATAGAGCGCTTCGCTGGCTGGATTGGGGGCCGACAACTGATGATGTGCTGTGCTTCCTCATACCCTCAGCAGGAAAGCTGCACCTGACATGGAAGCTGCCGGGCCAGCCTTGCCCGAGGTCGATGCCCGTCGACCCAGCCGATCTGGCAGATTTGATGGCGCACGTGCGAACGACCTTGGGAGATCTATCGGTGCGGCCAATGTCGTGACCGCTTCCTGCCTGGTTCGGTCTCCGCTGTGCACAGCGGAAGCGGTCGTTCAGGTAAATTCGGCACACATTCAATCATCATTGCGACGTCTCAACGATGCTTTCAGCCTACGAACTTGACGATGAAACCGCAGGGCGAGTGAGACGGGCCATTGGCAGAGAGCCGCACCCGCCAGGAGCGGTTCAGTGCCTTGAGAAGCTGCCGACGGAGATGCTCGACGAGTTGGACGCCGTCTATCGCAACTGTGGCGGCGTTTACGCGTTCGCGTATCTCCGACATCTCACCGCGGATGCAACCTTCTCAGAGGTCAAGGCCTTCATCGACAGCAAGGGGTGGCACCACAGCGCGGACTGAGCCCGTGGCGGTTGGATGGTCAGCAGATTGACCAGGGCATGCCGTCGCCCGAACTGATGACATCATGAAGCACGAGATCGACTGGAAACAGATTCCTCTGGCCACCCAAATCCAGATGCTCTATCCCGAGGAGCCGGATTGGTCAGAGATTGAAAGCGATACGCTGGTGTCGCTCGTGGAGACGTTCGTGGAGGAGCCAAACTGTGCCGGGTTGGCGCTCGGCCAGCTTCGCGCACGGAGGCATGAGAGGTCCATCGAGCTCGCGTGGTGGTTGCTTGACCAAGAGCGGGCCGATGAATGGTTGAAAGCTGCGGCGCAGGACACATTGGCGTCGATTGCGGACCGCCCTTGAGACCGCTTTGTACCTGAGGGCGGCGACCGCTTTGCCCAGCGGAAGCGGACACCGGTCGGGTACGCTCACGCCATCGAGCCCGCTGAACGCCAGGAGACCGCCGAATGTTTTCCGCACTGCGCCGCGCTTGGAAACGGTACCTTGCCTCAATTCCTTCGCCCCAGAAGGAGGAGCACGTCTCCGACACCGATGCCATGCATGAGTTGCGTCCACCTCCGGTAGGTCGCAAAGTCGTGTCGACCTTCGGTGCGCTTGCATCGGATGTCCTTTCGCACATCCCCGAGGACGAACGCGTCGTTCAGGCCAGGAAACTGAAGTCGCGTCTCAAGCGGGGCACGAGCCCCGCCGAAGCGCTTGGCGCGTGGATTCAGGGAAGCAGCGGTCTCAAATCGACGCTAGGCGTCATTGTGGTCGACTGGAAAGCGCGCGAAGAGATTTCATGGCAGGCCAAAGGCCTCTGTGCGGCCCATGGCGTTTCGATGGATTGGCAGTACGACCATCGGACCGACGAAGAATGGAAGCATTGGCAGGAACGAGGCGAGGCTCCTGTTGACAGTCCATTGCGCGGATTTGGCATCACCCTGCAACGCATGGGGCTCGCTCTTTTCCATTTCTCCGTCGACGACACGGTGTACGCATTTGCGGTGGCGGAGAGCCGCCGCGACGAGGTCATGGACCTTTGCAAGGCTCTCGACATCGGGGTCGTCGTTTCACGCTAGTGGTTTCGAGCGCGTCCAAGCCGGTTGGACCGCTTTGTGCCTGAAGCGGTCTCCAGCACGCGATGGATGACTGCCGAGGAAATCCCGTGGTTGATTTTGATTCTGTAGCCAGCGTGTCAGATGACTTCTGGTACGAGCATGAATGCTCCCTCGTCCTGCGTCAGGTGCAGGGGTTGTCGCCCACAGAATGGGGCGAGTTCCAGCGGGAGTGCCTGCTGCTCCCAGACAAATCTCAGGAACGTATCGCGTACGTCCTCGGCGACGTGGACACGACTGCCAGTGCTCGCCTGCTACTGCAGCTTTGCGAATGCCGGCATCGCGACACCGTACTGACCGCCCGTGAGGCGGCGCGGTCGCTGAGCTTCGACTCTGTCATCGGGGCCGCCCTCGATCTGTGGCCGTCAGTCACAGGCAGCAACACGAACGAAGTTCTTGACTGGATTGAGAGTTCGGCGGCCGGACCCAGTCACCGCTGATAGTCGCCTACCAGCCTTGATCGGTCGCGCGCAATGCACGGGAAGCGGTTCGAGGGCCAGTCGCTGAAAAGGACAGCGGCCGCTCCCGGCGCAAACTCAGCCTCAGCGAAGGCTGACGCGTTTGAAATCATCCGTGAAGTGGAAAAGGCTCCTCCTCGGCGCGTTCGGATCTTCGCGTTCAACAGCGACCATTCCGCCAGCGGCCTGGGCCTCGGCCAGCAGCTTCTCCACCTCAGGCTCAAGATGGGACTCATCGCCCTCATCTTCGGGCGCAGCGTCGAGTCGTTCCCGCCATCTGATCAAGGGCACCCACCGCTCGAACTCCGGAGTCGGCGAGAACGTCGCGGTGACCCAGGGCGTCTCGTATGCGAGGAACGTCATCTCGCCCAGCTTGCTTTTGCCAACAACCAGATCCCACAGGGGGCGTGCATCAGGCAGGTCACCCGGAGCCGGTTGCGTTGCACCGCGCGAGAAGAGCGCCTTGACAGCATGCAGCAGCTTCATGCGTCACAGCATACTGCGCCAAGCAGGAAGACACCGCCTGCTCCGTGCTTGAAGCCGCTTCTCGCCGCGCTGCCAGCGCGATGCAGGCACCCCGGAGGCAGTGGGCCCCGGCGTCCGCCGGGTTGACCGCGCGTGTGGGATGAACTCACACGCTCAACGACCCGAACTGCGAGTGCCCCTCGATCACCCGGATCAACGCTCGCCGCAGACGCTGCGCATCGATGGGCTTGGTCAGGAAGTCGTTCATCCCCGCCGCCAGCGCCTCCTCGCGTTCCGACACGAGCGCCGCGGCCGTCAGCGCGATGATGGGCAGTGCCTCCGCCGAGTGGTGCTCCCGCAGCCGCCGCGCGGCATCGTGGCCGCTGAGCTGCGGCATCTGCACGTCCATCAGCACCACGTCGAACGGGCGCCGCGCGCGCACGGCCCGCTCCACCGCGGCGATGGCCTCGTGGCCGTCGTGGGCCTGCACGACGTCGACGCCCCACTGCTCGAGCGTCGACACGCCGATCAGCATGTTGACCGGGTTGTCCTCGACCAGCAGCACGTGGATGCCCGACAGCCGCGCCACGTCCTGGGCCTCGTCGTCGGCCAGGGCGTCGGAGGCCTCGGTCTCGGGCATCGGCAGTTCGGCCCAGAAGCGGCTGCCTTCGCCGATGCGGCTCTCGACACCGATGCGCCCGCCCATCAGTTCGGCAAGCTCCTTGCAGATCGACAGGCCGAGGCCCGTGCCGCCGAAGCGCCGGGTGGTGGACTCGTCGGCCTGCGTGAACGGCTGGAACAGGCGGCGCTGGGTGTCGCCGTCGATGCCGGGGCCGGTGTCGGACACGCTGAAGCGGATGAAGCCGTCGCCGGCCCGCGCGGCTTCGATGCGCACGTGGCCGCGCGCGGTGAACTTCAGGCCGTTGGTGATGTAGTTGCTGAGGATCTGCCGCAGGCGCAGCGGGTCGCCGCGCACCGTGGCCGGCAGCGAGTCGTCGATGTGAAGCTGCAGTGCGAGCGAGTGCGCGTGGGCGAGCGACTGGTACGCGTGGTGCACGGCGGCCAGCAGCGCGCGCAGGTCGAAGGGCACCGACTCGACGCTGAACTTGCCGGCCTCGATCTTCGACAGGTCGAGGATGTCGGAGATGATGCCCGCGAGGCTCTGCGCGCTGTCGTGGATCTGCGCGAGGTACTGGTGGCGCCGGCGTTCGTCGATGCCGGGCTGCATCGCGAGGCGGGCCAGGCCCAGCAGGCCGTTCAGCGGCGTGCGGATCTCGTGGCTGGTGTTCGCGAGGAACGCGCTTTTCGCGCGGTTCGCCGCTTCCGCGCGGTCGCGGGCCTCGGCGAGGGCCTGGTCGATCTGGCGGCGTTCGGTGATGTCCTCGACGATCCAGATGGTGCCGTCCAGGCGCGGGTGCGGCGACGAGATCGGCTTGGCCATCGCCCGGCCGGTGAAGGTGCTGCCGTCGCGGCGGCGCATCACGCGTTCGAGTTCCAGCGGGCTGTCGGGCTGGCGTTCGCCGGGGGCCTCGCCGTGCAGCCACACCACCTGCTCGTCCTGGCCCACGAGGTCGCCCGCCGGCCAGCCGAACATGCGCTCGAAGCGGTCGTTGACCTGCACGAAGCGGCCCCCGCGCGTGAGGGCGATGCCGATGAGCGCGTTCTGCAGCATGGCCTCGTGCTCGTGCTGCACGCGCTGCGACTCGGTGACGTCGCGGCCGTTGACCACCATGTAGACGCGCCCGTCGAGTTCGAAGCGCGCGGCCGACAGCAGCAGCGACACGGGCTGCTTCGCCTTCGTCACGAAGGTCACCGGCAGCTCGTGGATCTCGCCGTTCGTCTCGATGGCCTCGACGAGCGGCCGGCGTTCCTCGGGGTCGTACCAGATGCCGAGTTCGAGGGCCGACTGGCCCGCCACCTCGTCGTTCGTGTAGCCGAAGATGCGCGAGAAGCTCTCGTTGACCATCAGGTAGCGGCTGGTGTCGAGTTCGCTCAGCGTGATGAAGTCGGGGCTCGTCGCGAACATGTGCGTGAGCATCACCTCCGAACGCCGCAGCGCGTTTTCGGTGGCGACCCGCGCGGTGATGTCGTGGTAGATCGACAGCGTGGCCGGGCCGTCCACCTCGTTGACACGCACGTCGGTGGCCTGGGCCGTCAGGCGGCGGCCGTCCTCCGAATGCAGCTGGAAGTCGGCGAGTTCCAGCGCGCTGCCCATCGGCATGTGTTCCAGCTCGGCCAGGCGGCGGGTCTGCAGGTCGCGCGACGGGCCGGCCGCGTAGCGCGGCAGCAGGCCCGTGCCCACGAGCTGCTCGGGCGTCGCGAAGCCGAACATGCGCGCGGCCGATTCGTTGGCCACGAGCACGAGGCCGCCGCGGTGGATCAGCAGTGGCGTGGGCGAGCGGGCGAAGAGTTCCTTGTAGCGGCTCTCGCTCGCCCGCACGGCCTGCTGCGCGAGCAGTTCCGCCGTGATCTCCTTGCCCACGCCCCAGTAGCCGAGGAAGGTGCCTTCGGCATCGAAGCGGGGGCGCCCGCTGATCACGAACTGGCGCGTGCGGCCGTCGAGGTCGGTGCGCTGCATGCGCAGCTCGGAGAAGGGCCGGCGGGCCTCGATGGCCGCGCGTGCGGTGGTGCGGTCGCGTTCGCTCAGGCCCAGGTCGAGCTCCCACGGGTGGGACCCGGCCGAGCCCTGCGGCGGGCGCAGGAAACCGGGGGACAGGTCGTCGGGCACGTCGACGAGGCGCAGGTCCTGGTCGACCTCCCAGTACAGGTCGGCCGCGAGGGTGAGCAGGCCGCGGAAGCGCTGCTCGCGTTCATCGGCCTGGCGCAGCGCGTGCTGCAGCGTGCGGGCCATCAGCGCGGCACCCACCACGGCGGTGGCGAGCAGCAGCAGGTGGGTCAGCAGGTGCTGCAACGTGGTGTCGGGCGGCGTGGGGCCGAAGGCCTCCGAGGCCCAGAGCCCCGCCACGCCGAGCGCGCAGGCCAGGGCCAGCTGGAGGCCGCTGCGCACGCCGGCGAGCACCGTGACGAGGCACACGAAGAGGCTCAGGTAGCCGAGGCTGGGCGTGTGCACGCCCTGGCCGGTGGACACCGCCGACAGCAGCGCCACGCCCGCCGCCCACCACGCGGCGTTGCGCACCACCTTGCCGATGGGCTGGGTGGCCAGCTGGCGGATGGCCCACAGGAAGACGATGCCGAGCCAGATGCACGCGACCACCAGCACGTCCTGCCAGGCGGCACTGACGTGCATGGGCACGAAGGCGTAGAGGAGTGCGTTGCCGATCGCGATGAGCGCGGCGGCGCCGAAGTAGAACCGTCCGACGTTCCGGCCGGAACCGAGCCGGGCGCGGGCGGCCGGCTTCGGTGCCACGGGGTCTTTCGGGTCGGTCATGCGGTGGGGTGGAGCGGCGTGGGTGACACGTTGAAGCGGGGGGTGCCTCAGTGTGTCATCGCCACCACCGCCACGCGCAGTCTCGTTTTCCCGCGCGTTCCGCCTGTCAGACCGTGCTGCGTGCGGAATTCAGCAGATCGCGCGTTTCCATCGCCACGCGGCGCGCCGCCGTGGCGAAATCGTCGCCCGCGGAGGCGTAGAGCACCGCCCGCGAGGAGTTGACGACGATGGGCGCGTCGGGACGCCAGCCCGCCTTCACGGTGGCCACGGCGTCGCCACCCTGCGCGCCGACGCCCGGGATCAGCAGCGGCAGCGTAGGGGCGAGCTGCCGCACGCGTTCGATCTCGGCGGGGAACGTGGCCCCCACGACGAGGCCCAGCTGGCCGTTGCGGTTCCAGTCGGTCTGTGCCAGGCGGGCGAGGTGCTCGAACAGGCGCGGCTGGCCGTCCACGTCGGCGAGGCGCTGGAACTGCCAGTCGCTGCCGCCCGGGTTGGACGTGCGGCACAGCACGATCACGCCCTTTCCGGGGTAGCGCAGGTACGGCTCGATCGAGTCGAAGCCCATGAAGGGCGACACCGTGACCGCGTCGGCCTGGTAGCGCTCGAAGGCCTCGCGGGCGTACTGCTCGGCCGTGGAGCCGATGTCGCCGCGCTTGGCGTCGAGGATCACCGGCACCTCGGGGGCCACGCGGCGGATGTGCGCCATCAGCAGCTCGAGCTGGTCCTCCGCGCGGTGCGCGGCGAAGTACGCGATCTGCGGCTTGAACGCGATCACGAGGTCCTTCGTCGCGTCGACGATGCGGGCGCAGAAGTCGAAGATGCGCGCGGGTTCGCCACGCATCGTGCCGGGGAACTTCGTGGGTTCCGGGTCGAGGCCGACACACAGCATCGACTGGTTCTTGCGCTCGGCGCGCTGGAGCTGGGCGAGGAAGTCCATGGGGTCGGGCCCCTCGTCAGATCTTGCGGGCGAGCGCGGCGGCCTGGCCCGTGTAGGTGGCCGGGGTCATGGCCAGCAGGCGCTGCTTCTCCGCCTCGGGCAGCGACAGGCCGGCGATGAAGCCCTGCATCAGCTCGCGCGTCATCGGCTGGCCGCGGGTGAACTTCTTCAGCTGTTCGTACGGCTCGGGCAGGCCGAAGCGGCGCATCACGGTCTGGATGGGTTCGGCGAGCACTTCCCACGCGCCGTCGAGGTCGTCGGACAGGGCCGCCTCGTTGAGCTGCAGCTTGTCGAGGCCGCGCAGCAGCGAGTCGTAGCCGAGCAGCGCGTAGCCGAGGCCCACGCCCATGTTGCGGAGCACCGTGCTGTCGGTCAGGTCACGCTGCCAGCGGCTGATGGGGAGCTTCTGGCTCAGGTGCGTGAGCAGCGCGTTGGCCAGGCCGAAGTTGCCTTCGGCGTTCTCGAAGTCGATCGGGTTGACCTTGTGCGGCATCGTGGACGAGCCCACTTCGCCTTCCTTCGTCTTCTGCTTGAAGAAGCCGAGGCTGATGTAGCCCCACACGTCGCGCGACCAGTCGATCAGGATGGTGTTCGTGCGGGTGACCGCATCGAACAGCTCGGCCATGTAGTCGTGCGGTTCGATCTGGATGGTGTACGGGTTGAAGGTCAGGCCCAGCTGCTTCTCGATCACGCGCTGGCTGAAGGCTTCCCAGTCGTGGTCGGGGTAGGCCGACAGGTGGGCGTTGTAGTTGCCGACCGCGCCGTTCATCTTCGCGAGCAGCTTGACGCCGGCGATGCGTTCACGGGCGTTCTTGAGGCGGGCGACCACGTTGGCCACTTCCTTGCCCACGGTGGTGGGGCTGGCGGTCTGGCCGTGCGTGCGGCTCAGCATGGGCACGGCGGCGAAGTCGTGGGCGAGCTGGGTCAGTTTCGCGATGATCTTGTCCACCGCCGGCAGGATCACGTCCTGGCGCGCGGCCTTGAGCATCAGGCCGTGGCTGGTGTTGTTGATGTCCTCGCTGGTGCAGGCGAAGTGCACGAACTCGCCGGTCTTTTTCAGCTCGGCATTGCTCTCGAAGCGGTCCTTCAGCCAGTACTCCACGGCCTTGACGTCGTGGTTGGTGGTCTTCTCGATGTCCTTGATGGCCTGGGCGTCGGCCTCGGAGAAGCGCGTCACGAGGCCGCGCAGCAGGCCGCGGGCGGCTTCGGACAGCGGCTTGAATTCACTGAAGCCGGCGTCGGACAGGGCGATGAACCATTCGATCTCGACCTGCACGCGGCGGTGCATCAGGCCGAATTCGCTCAGGAGGGGGCGCAGCGCGGCGACCTTCGAAGCGTAGCGGCCGTCGAGGGGCGACAGGGCGGAGAGGGCGGAGAGGTTCATGGCGGGGGCGACCGGGGGGGACACGGTCGCGGCAAGGGTGGAGAGGCTGCCTCCGCTGCGATGGCGGGAGCAAACCGGGATTTTAAGGGCGCGCGGGTGCCCTGGCGCGCGGCTGGCACTTTTTGTGCTCTACCGGCGGGTGCCCTACAGTGGCAGCCTGTTTCCCGGATCGACACCATGAGCAACGTCCACCACATCACCCATCCCCTGATCCAGCACAAGCTCACGCTGATGCGCCAGAAGGACCGCAGCACCAGCGGCTTCCGCCGCCTGCTCGGCGAGATCAGCATGCTGATGGCCTACGAGGTCACGCGGGAGATGCCCACCCAGCTGATCGACATCGAGACCCCGCTCGAACCCATGAAGAGCCCGGTCATCGACGGCAAGAAGACCGTGTTCGTGAGCATCATGCGCGCGGGCGACGGCTTCCTCGACGGCATGCTGAGCATCGTCCCCGGCGCTCGCGTGGGCCACGTGGGCCTGTACCGCGACCCGAACACCCTCCAGGCCGTCGAGTACTACTTCAAGATGCCGCAGGGCATGGACGAGCGCGAGGCGATCGTGCTCGACCCGATGCTCGCCACCGGCAACTCCGCCATCGCCGCTGTCACGCGGCTGAAGGCGACGAACCCGAAGTCCATCCGCTTCGTGTGCCTGCTGGCCGCGCCCGAGGGCCTCGCGAAGTTCGTCGCGGCCCATCCGGACGTGCCGGTCTACACCGCCGCCATCGACCGCGGGCTGAACGAGCACGGCTACATCGTGCCGGGCCTCGGCGACGCGGGTGACCGCATCTTCGGGACGAAGTGACCCCCATGGCCGACGCCGACCGCACCTTCTGCCTGCGCCAGGTCACGCTGCCCGACGGGCGCACCGGCCAGGACGTGTTCGTCGACGCCGGCCGCGTCGAAGCGGTGGGACCGGCGCTGGCCGTGCCCGCCGGCACCCCGGAGATCGACGGCGGCGGCTGGCTGCTGTCGCCCCCGTTCGTCGACGCCCATTTCCACATGGACGCCACGCTCAGCCACGGCTTGCCGCGGGTCAACGCCAGCGGCACGCTGCTGGAGGGCATCGCGCTGTGGGGCGAGTTGAAGCCGCTGCTGACCCAGGAGGCGCTGGTCGAACGGGCGCTCGCGTACTGCGACTGGGCGGTGGCCAAGGGGCTGCTGGCCATCCGCACCCACGTGGACGTGTGCGACGACCGGCTGCTGGCCGTGGAGGCGCTGCTGCACGTCAAGCGCACCGTGGCGCCGTACCTCGACCTGCAGCTGGTCGCGTTCCCGCAGGACGGCGTGCTGCGTTCGCCGAACGCGCTCGCGAACCTGAAGCGGGCGCTCGACCTGGGCGTGGACGTGGTGGGCGGCATCCCGCACTTCGAGCGCACGATGGCCCAGGGCGCCGAGAGCGTGCGCGTGCTGTGCGAGCTGGCGGCCGAACGCGGCCTGCCGGTCGACATGCACTGCGACGAGACCGACGACCCGATGTCGCGCCACATCGAGACGCTGGCCGCCGAGACGGTGCGCCTCGGGCTGCAGGGCCGGGTCACCGGCTCGCACCTGACGTCCATGCACTCGATGGACAACTACTACGTCAGCAAGCTGATCCCGCTGATCGCCGAGGCGCGCGTGCATGCGGTGGCCAACCCGCTGATCAACATCACGCTGCAAGGCCGGCACGACACCTACCCGAAGCGCCGCGGCATGACGCGGGTGCCCGAGCTGATGGCCGCCGGCGTCAACGTGGGCTTCGGCCACGACTGCGTGATGGACCCGTGGTACTCCCTCGGCTCCGGCGACATGCTGGAGGTGGCCCACATGGGCCTGCACGTGGCGCAGATGACCTCGCAGGCGCAGATGCGCGCCTGCTTCGACGCCGTCACCCGCAACAACGCGGCGGTGCTGGGGCTCGACGGCTACGGCCTCGCGCCGGGCAACCGGGCCGACATGGTGCTGCTGCAGGCCCGCGACCCGGCCGAGGCCATCCGGCTGCGCGCCACGCGGCTGCTGGTGGTGCGCGGCGGCCGGGTGGTGGCCCGGTCGGCGCCGGCCACGGCCACGCTGGACCTGCCGGGGCGCCCGGCCTCGGTGGACTGGGTGCTGCGGCGCTGAGCCGGGCTCAGAGCCGGGACTGGGCCGCGTCGCGGAAGAACTGGATGCGCTCGGCGTCGTCCGGGTGCGACGCGATGGCCAGGCCCATCCAGCGGGGGGGGGCTTCCGAGGCGGGTTCGGCCGGTGCACGCGCCGCCAGCTTCTCGAAGAAGGTGACCATCACGAGCGGGGAGATGTTGCTGGCCTTCAGCACCCGCACGCTCGTGGCATCGGCCTCGCGTTCGGCGTCGCGCGAGTAGGCGGCCTGGCCCAGCATCACCGGTGCCGCGGCCACCACGCCGCTGAAATCGCCGAGCATCCAGCCCGCCAGCACCCCCAGCACGCTGGTCTGCACGAACAGCCGCATGCCGTGGCGGGCCTCCACGTGGCCCAGCTCGTGGGCCATGACCCCGAGTACGGCGTCCTCGTGGCCGTCGAGCAGTTCGACCAGTTCGTCGGTCACGACGATGGTGCCGCCGGGCAGCGCGAAGGCGTTCGGGCCCATGGCCGGGTCGCGCGACTTGCGGAAGAGCAGCTCGTGCCGCGGGGGCGGCAGGTCGCCCCAGGCCTGCCGCACCACGCCGGCGAACGCGAGCCGCAGCCGGGCCTGGCGGGCCTCGGGGAGTTCGCTCGGGGCGAGGTCGTCGGCTTCCACGGACTTGAGCGCCGCGTCGCCGAGCGCCCGGTCGACCTCGGCGGGCACCACCGCGACGAGGGTGCGGGCGGCCCAGGGCAGGGCCCAGACGTACAGCGAGGTGCCGAGCGCCACCGTGCAGGCCAGCGTGGCGATGAACAGCGCGGCCCAGGCCCACACCGGGTTCGCTCGCGGCACGAGGCGGCGGCGCAGGCCGGCGGCCGTGGCCCAGCGGTCCCAGGCGGCACCGTCGGGGCAGTACAACACCCCGCCGTCGCGCAGCGGCAGCGACCGGCCCCCGTCGGTGGTGCGTTCCGGCGCCAGCAGGTCGTCGAGCGCCAGGCTGCGCGCGAGCCCCTGCCCGGCCACCAGCAGGCGTTCCTGGCCCATGCGCAGTGTCGCCGGCAGCGGGTGTGCGCCCTTGCCTTCGCGGAAGTCGATGGGCAGGTCCAGATTCATCGGAATGAGGGGGTGGGGAAGTGCATGGTTCTTGCTGGCCGAAACTCTATCATCGGGCTACGGGGCGTGAGTTATGTCACACCCGTGTTCGCTAGAATCCGCCGGATTGAGGGAAAACCCACAACCATGAAACTCATCGGTTCGCTCACCAGTCCCTACGTCCGCAAGGTCCGCGTCGTGATGGCGGAGAAAAAGCTCGACTACCAGCTGGAGCTGGAGGACGTGTGGTCCAACGACTCGATCCTGAAGTCCAACCCGCTCGGCAAGGTGCCGTGCCTCGTGATGGACGGTGCCGAGGCGGTCTTCGATTCGCGCGTGATCGTCGAGTATGTGGACACGCTGTCCCCCGTCGGCCGCCTCATCCCCGAACGCGGGCGCGAGCGCACCGAGGTGCGCACCTGGGAGGCGCTGGGCGACGGCGTCATCGACGCGCTGATCCTGGCGCGCCTGGAGCGCACCTGGGCCGGCCGCACCGCCGAGCAGCGCAGCGAGGCCTGGGCCGAGCGGCAGATGGTCAAGGTGCATGCGTCGCTGGCCGCCATGAGCCAGGGCCTCGCCGAAAAGCCCTTCTGCACCGGGATCCACTTCTCCCTGGCCGACGTGGCCGTGGGCTGTGCGCTGGGTTACCTCGACTTCCGCTTCCCGGAGATCGCCTGGCGAGACCAGTACGCGAACCTCGCGAAGCTGAGCGCCAAGCTGGCGCTGCGCCAGAGTTTCATCGACACGGCGCCGCCGCAGTAAGGCGCGCGGCGGGGCAGCGGGCCCCGGCGTTCGCCGGGGTGACTCCCTGCTTGCCGTCATCCCGGCGAACGCCGGGATCCACCAGGGTCAGGCCAGCGACAGCCCGCCGGCCCGCAAGTCGAACTGCAGCTTGTGATAGACCCGGCGGATGCCGCAGGCCACCGTGTGCACGCTCGCGTGCCACTGCTGGGCGATTTCGTCGATCAGGTAGCCCTGGGCGAGGCGGCTCAGGATCTCGCGCTCGGTGCCGGTGAGCTCGAACGGCCCCGTGGGCGCCGTGCCGCGGGCCGAGGCGTGGCGGTCGAAGTGGTTCAGCAGCTGCCGCGCGATCATGGGCGACATGGGTGACTCGCCGCGGGCGAGCTGCTCCAGCGTGGCGATCAGCAGCTCGGGCGAACGCGAATGCACCCAGTACCCGTCGGCGCCGGCCCGCAGGGCCTCGAGCAGCAGGCCGTCGTCGTGCGAGACCATGCTGACCAGCACGTGCGGCCGGGCCGGACGCTGCGGGCGCGCCGGCTGGCGGAGTTCCTTCAGCAGCCCGGTGACCTCGCCGTCCTGCACGCGCAGGTCGGCCATCAGGATGTCGGGGCGGCAGGTCTTGAGCAGGGCCCGGGTGTCGGCGACGGTGTGGGTCAGGCCGAGCACCTCGAAGCGGCCGGTCGCCTGGATGAGGGATCGCAGGTGCGGGCTGGCTTCATGGTCGCGTTGCAGCAGAACGAGGGACGGCATGTTGGCGGGCAGGAACAACAGGTACGGCAAGCCATGGAGGCTTGACGAATTCTTGTCGACTTGCAGTCCGAACGCATCCCCGCGAACAAAGGGCTGGCCCCCCCTGATCAGAAGGCCGCCAGGGCCTCCTCCGGCGCCATCGCGAAGCTGTCGGCCCGGGCCATGGGCCAGTACACCTGGAACACGCGGCTGGGCAGTTCGCCGCCCAGCAGCACGCCGGGCCGCAGGAACGGCAGCATGTTCGCGAGCAGCTTCACCTCGTGGTCGCTGGTGCGGCGCACGATGTGCGACGCGGTGATCTGCCCCGGGTGGGTGAGGCCCGCGGCCTGCACGAGTTCCTGCAGCGCCTTCAGCGTGTTTTCGTGGAACCGGTACACCCGCTCGGCCTTCGTGGGCACCACGATGGCTTTCTCGCGGCGGGCGTCCTGCGTGGCGACGCCCGTGGGGCAGTTGCCGGTGTGGCAGGTCTGGGCCTGGATGCAGCCCAGCGCGAACATGAAGCCGCGTGCTGCATTGCACCAGTCGGCCCCGAGCGCCATCATGCGGGCGATGTCGAAGGCGCTGACGACCTTGCCCGCGCAGCCGAGCTTGATCGTCGGGCGCAGGTTCAGGCCCACGAGCGTGTTGTGCACGAGCAGCAGGCCTTCCTGCAGCGGCGCGCCCATGTGGTCGATGAACTCGAGCGGGGCCGCACCGGTGCCGCCCTCGGCGCCGTCGATCACGATGAAGTCGGGCGTGATGCCGGTCTCGACCATGGCCTTCGCGATCGCGAACCACTCCCACGGGTGGCCGATGCACAGCTTGAAGCCGGTGGGCTTGCCGCCCGACAGCTCGCGCAGCTGCGCGATGAACTTCATCATGCCGATGGGCGTGTCGAACGCGGTGTGGCGCGACGGCGAGACGCAGTCCACCCCGATGGGCACGCCGCGGGCCGCCGCCACCTCGGCGGTGACCTTGGCGCCCGGCAGCAGGCCGCCGTGGCCGGGCTTGGCGCCCTGGCTCAGCTTGAGCTCGATCATGCGCACCTGCGGGTCGCGGGCGTTTGCGGCAAAACGTTCCGGATCGAAACGGCCTTCGGCATCGCGGCAGCCGAAGTAGCCCGAGCCGATCTCCCAGATCAGGTCACCGCCGTGCTGGCGATGGAAGCTGCTGATCGAGCCTTCGCCGGTGTCGTGCGCGAAGCCGCCGCGCTTGGCGCCCGCGTTCAGCGCGAGGATGGCGTTGCCCGACAGCGCGCCGTAGCTCATCGCCGAGATGTTGAAGATGCTGGCCGAGTAGGGCTGTTCGCGGCCCTCGCCGATGGTGATGCGGAAGTCGTGGCCGGGCAGTTCGGTGGGGGTCAGCGAATGGTTGATCCATTCGTACCCCTGCAGCGAGACGTCGATCTGGGTGCCGAACGGGCGCTTGTCGGAGTCGCCCTTGGCGCGCTGGTACACGAGCGAGCGCTGGTGGCGCGAGAACGGCGCGGCGTCGTGGTCGCCTTCGATGAAGTACTGCCGGATCTCGGGGCGGACGAACTCGAGCAGGAACCGCAGGTGCCCGATGACCGGGTAGTTGCGCAGGATGGAGTGGCGTGTCTGGCGCGTGTCGCGCACGCCCAGTGCGGCGAGGGCGAGGCACACCAGCGCGGCGAAGCCGCCCATGCCGAAGGCCACCCAGGTGAACAGCGCGAGGAGCGCGCCGACCGCGGAGAGCAGCCAGACGGCGTAGCGGATGGGGAACTGCTCGTTCAGTCGCTGGAGCCAGAGGAACATGATGACCATCTCCTTGTTCGGGAGATGGTAGCCGCACCGGATGTCGGGGCCCGATGCGGCGTGCCGGGAGTTACTTCGCGGGGGCGCTGGCGGCCTTCGCAGCCTTCTCGGCCTTCTTCTCGGCGCTGGTCTTCTTCTTGGGCTTCGGCGGCAGCTGGTCGGCCGTGGGCATGCGCTCGCCGCTGATGTTCTGGTCCTTCATGCGCTCGGACGGCGGGGGCACCTGGGCCTTCACTTCGGCGCGGGTGGGCGACGACGCCGCGGTCTGGGCCAGCAGGGGCTGGGCAGCGAAAGCACCGAGAACAAGCGCGGAAACGACAACGAGTCGGTTGGTCATGGGATGTCTTCCTTGGGTTGTGTAGAGCCGGATGGCGGGACGCGCACGAAGGGTGTCACGACAGGCGGCGACCCATTTGAACCGTGGTTTCGCGTCGGGCGCAAGCCCAGGATGACCACTGTTGATTTTGGGCAACTCGACCTTGTCTTGTCCCTTCAGAGACACAAACGCGCCACGGCCAGTGGCAGTTGACGTGCCTGCACGATGCCGCTGTGCTGCCGTGCGCCGAAGATGCGGCGCAGCACCGGGCTCTCCGCCGGCTGCAGGCTGAAGCAGAACACGCGCACGCCCGATCGCCTCGCCTCGCGCACGGCCTGGCGGGCGTCCTCGGCGAGGTAGTGGGGTTCGAACACGTCGATGTCGTGCGGTTCGCCGTCGGTGATCAGCACGAGGTGGCGCGCGCGCGAGGCCGTGTGTTCGAGCAGCGCGCGCGTGCCGTGCCGGATGGCCGCGCCGAGCCGCGTCGACCAGCGGCTGCGCAGGCCCGCGAGGCGCGCGGCGCACCGCGCGTCCATCGGGTCGCCGAAGTCCTTGACCCGCTCCACGTGCACCGAGGCGCGGCCGTCGGAGCAGAAGGCCTGGATGGCGCAGCCGTGGCCCGCGTGTTCGAGGGCCTCGCCACACAGGCGCGCGGCGTCGCGGGCGGTCTGCAGCAGGCTCGGCCCCCCGGGCTGGGCCGCGTCGGCGCTCGAGGCCGACGTGTCGACCATCAGCAGCACGTCGGCCGGCCGGGGCTGGGGGAGGGCGCGCGTGTGGACACGCGGGTCGAACTCGTTGCCGGCCGCGTGGCCGGTCCACGAGCGCACCAGCGCCTCCAGGTCGAGGCCATCGCCGTCGGGCTGGTGGCGCAGGCGGCGGCGGGCCGGGCCGTGGCGGTGCCTGAGCGCGTCGCCGAGCCGGCGGCGCAGCGTGTCGGCGTTCTCGGGGACGGGCGGGGCCCCGGGCCCCGACGGGGCGACCCGCTCGACCACGGTGGCCCAGTCGGGCCGGTGGCAGGCGATGCGGCGGTCCCACTCGGGGTAGTGGCGGGTGCGTTCGGCGGGCGGCGCGGCCATCACCGTGGCGGCGCGGTCCGCGCCCGCACCGCCGCCGTCCTCGGGCGCCCGGGCCTCCGGCGGTTCGTCCGCGGCCCAGAGCCACTGGTTGTCGTCGCGGTAGCCCGCCGGGGGGCGGTACGTGCGCGCGTTGAGCGGCAGGCGCATCTGGCCGAGGTCGTTGCCGAGTAGCGACGCCGCCTGGCGCACCGCTTCGAACTGCCGCAGCGCGAGCACCTGCTGGCCGTCGTCGAGGAACATCAGCCGGCGGCCCTTCTCGACCCACGGGTGCGGGTCGGCGTAGCGTTCGTCGGCGAGGGCCCGCGCGAGCCGCTGCATCAGCGCCTCGGCGCTGGTGCCGTCGGCGGGCGAGGCCGTGTGCAGGGATGCCCACAGGCGCCGCAGTCCGGGCAGCTCGCGGCCCGCGAGCCATTCGATGCGGGCGTCCTCCAGCAGGCCCGCGAGCGCGCGCGAGGTGGGGCGCAGCGCGCCCACGGCGGCACCGGGGCGCGAGTACACGAGGTGCGCGCCGGCATGTGCGGCGGCCGCGAGCACGAGGTCGTGCGACGGGTGGCCGATCGGCAGGTGCAGTCCGGCCGGGCTCAGGAACGGCGTGTCCGCGGCGGGCACCGTGTGCAGCGGCGGGGCGATGTCCAAGAGCGTGCGCAGCCAGGCCTGGAGCATCGCGGTCGTGGGCATCGCGGGGCCTCGCTCAGAACGTGGCGTCCACCGCGGCCGACAGCGCCTGCTGCAGCTCGGGATCGTCGGTGAGGGGGGTCACGAGCGCCATGCGGCAGGCCGCGCGGGGTGCGATGCCGCGGCGGATCAGCGAGGCCGCGCGCACCAGCATGCGGGTCGATGCCCCTTCCTCCAGTCCGTGCTGTCGCAGGCGCCGGGTGCGCACGCCCAGCGCGACGAGGCTCGAGGCCAGCTCGGGGCTCGCGCCCGACTCGTGCGCCACCACCGCCACCTCGGTCTCGGAGGGTGGGTGGTCGAAGCGCAGCGCGCAGAAGCGCTGCAGCGTGGCCGGCTTCAGGCCCTGGGCGTGCAGGTCGGGGTTGTACGAGACGACGAGCGCGAAGTCGGGGTGTGCGTGCAGCAGTTCGTTCAGCGGTGCGATGGGCAGCACGCGGCGGGTGTCGGTGAGCGGGTGGATCACGACGGTGGTGTCGGGCCGCGCCTCGATCAGCTCGTCGAGGTAGCAGATCGCACCGCCGCGCGCGGCCGCCGTGAGCGGGCCGTCCTGCCAGCGGGTGCCGCCGCCGTCGATCAGCCAGCGGCCCACGAGGTCGGCCGCGCCGAGGTCCTCGTTGCAGGCCACGGTCACGAGGGGCTTCCCGAGCCGCCAGGCCATGTGTTCGACGAAGCGGGTCTTGCCGCAGCCGGTGGGCCCCTTGAGCAGCATGGGCAGCCGCTCGGCGTACGCGGCCTCGAAGGCTGCGCATTCGTCGCCGCTCGGCGCGTAGTACGGCTCGGCGGCGATGCGCCACGCGTCCATCGTGCGGGCGGCGTTCAACGGTGGCCGGCGGTGGTGGCGTTGGGGATGCCGTCGATGGGCGCCTCGTCGGTGCCCACCGTCGAGCGCGTGAACGACTCGACCTTGGCGCGCGTGCCCTCGGGGTCGTTGACCCACTGCGCGTAGAAGTCGTACGGGCACGCGGCCACGCCCTTGTCGCCCTCGCGCGAGTTGATGAGCCCGGTGTAGCCGCGGTGCACGAGCTTGAAGAGGTGGTTCTCCGATTGCCCGTTCCTGCGGAAGTCGCGGATCAGGCCCTTGCTGAGCGCGGCGTACTGGATGCCCATCTCCTCCTCGCCGCATTCGCCGAGCGTGCGGCCGTCGAAGCCGATCAGCGCGGAGTGCCCGAAGTACGAGTAGACGCCGTCGAAGCCGGCGGCGTTCGCCACCGCCACGTACACGTTGTTCGCGAAGGCCATGGCCTTGCTGATCAGGATCTGCTGCTCCTTGGCCGGGTACATGTAGCCCTGGCAGCGGATGATGAGTTCGGCGCCCTTCATCGCGCAGTCGCGCCAGATCTCGGGGTAGTTGCCGTCGTCGCAGATGATCAGGCTCACCTTCAGGCCCTTCGGGCCGTCGCTCACGTACGTGCAGTTGCCCGGGTACCAGCCCTCGATGGGCACCCACGGCATGATCTTCCTGTACTTCTGGACGATCTCGCCCTGGTCGTTCATCAGGATGAGCGTGTTGTACGGCGCCTTGTGCGGATGCTCCTCGTGGCGCTCGCCGGTGAGCGAGAACACGCCCCACACCTTCGCCTGGCGGCAGGCCTCCGCGAAGATCTCGGTCTCGGCGCCGGGCACGGTGGCCGCGTTCTCGTACATCTCGGCGCTGTCGTACATGATCCCGTGGGTGCTGTACTCCGGGAACACGACCAGGTCGAGCCCGGGCAGCCCCTGCTTCATGCCCACCACCATCTTCGCGATGGCCCGGGCGTTGTCGAGCACCTCCGCGCGGGTGTGCAGCCGCGGCATCCTGTAGTTCACGACGGCCACGCCGACGGTGTCCTTGCTGCTGGAAATGTCGCCGTGGATCATGGTGGGTTCGTCTCGGTGGATGGGTTGAGGCCATTGTGGAAATGGCACCCGGACCAGCGAATACGTCGAACGACGTAGCCCGCCGTGACGGTTGTGAGGCAATAGAAGTTTTCAATCAACCACATTGACTCAATGCAGAGACAATATCGACGGGCGATCCTAAGATCAAGTCCGTTCCCCATCACCTACAAACCCAGAGGAAGCAAGTCATGTCGCTGATCAACACCGAAATCAAACCGTTCAACGCCGTCGCGTACCACAAGGAAAAGTTCGTTCCGGTGACGCAGGACACCCTGAAGGGCAAGTGGTCCGTGGTCGTGTTCTACCCGGCCGACTTCACCTTCGTCTGCCCGACCGAGCTGGAAGACCTGGCCGACAACTACGCCGAGTTCCAGAAGCTGGGCGTGGAAATCTACGGCGTGTCGACCGACACCCACTTCGCCCACAAGGCCTGGCACGACACGTCGGACGCCATCAAGAAGGTCAACTACCCGCTCGTCGGCGACCCGACCCTGACGCTGTCGCGCAACTTCGAAGTGCTGATCGAGGAAGAAGGCCTGGCCCTGCGCGGCACCTTCGTGATCAACCCCGAAGGCCAGATCAAGCTGTGCGAAATCCATGACAACGGCATCGGCCGTGACGCCAAGGAACTGCTGCGCAAGGTCAAGGCCGCCCAGTACGTCGCGTCGCACCCGGGCGAAGTCTGCCCGGCCAAGTGGACCGAAGGCGCGAAGACGCTGACCCCGTCGCTCGACCTCGTCGGCAAGATCTAAGCAGCCAGACCCCCGCTCCCGGAGACCCCTCCGGGACGGACCCACCCCCGGCCGCCCAAAAGGTGGCGGGGGGTTCCCCCGAAGTACCGCAAGACACGAATACACAAAGGAGCCCGCGATGCTGGACGACACCCTGCAATCCCAGTTGAAGACCTACCTCGAGCGCGTGACGCAGCCGTTCGAGATCGTCGCGTCGCTGGACGACGGCGAGTCCTCGCGCGAGATGCTCGCCCTGCTGAAGCAGGTGGCCTCCCTGTCGGCCCACATCACGCTCAAGACCGACGGCACCGACGCGCGCCGCCCGTCCTTCAGCCTGAACCGCACCGGTTCCGACATGAAGCTGCGCTTCGCCGCCATTCCCCTCGGCCATGAATTCACCTCGCTGGTGCTGGCCCTGCTGTGGGTGGGCGGCCATCCGCCGAAGGTCGAGGCCGAGACCATCGAACAGATCAAGCACCTCGAAGGCAAGTTCGACTTCGAGGTCTACATGTCCCTCACGTGCCACAACTGCCCGGACGTGGTCCAGGCGCTGAGCCTGATGGCCGTGCTCAATCCGAACATCAGCTCGGTCGTCATCGACGGCGGCCTGTACCAGAAGGAAGTGGAAGACCGCCAGATCATGGCCGTCCCCATGGTGTTCCTGAACGGCGAACACTTCGGCCAGGGCCGCATGAGCGTGGAAGAGATCGTCGCCAAGCTCGACACCAACGCCGGTGCCCGTGACGCCGCCAAGCTGAACGCCCGCGACCCGTTCGACGTGCTGATCGTCGGCGGCGGCCCCGCCGGCGCGGCCGCGGCCGTGTACGCCGCGCGCAAGGGCATCCGCACCGGGGTCGTGGCCGAACGTTTCGGCGGCCAGGTGCTGGACACGCTCGCCATCGAGAACTTCGTGTCAGTGCTGGCCACCGAGGGCCCGCAGTTCGCCGCGGCGCTCGAGCAGCACACGAAACACTACGACGTCGACATCATGAACCTGCAGCGGGCCGACAAGCTCGTGGCCGGCGGTGACCTGATCGAGGTCCACACCGAAGGCGGCGGCGTGCTGAAGTCGAAGTCGGTGATCCTGTCCACCGGCGCCCGCTGGCGCGAGGTCAACGTGCCCGGCGAGAAGCAGTACCGCAACGCCGGCGTGGCTTACTGCCCGCACTGCGACGGCCCGCTCTTCAAGGGCAAGAAGGTCGCCGTGATCGGTGGCGGCAACTCGGGTGTCGAAGCCGCGATCGACCTGGCCGGCATCGTCGAGCACGTCACGCTGTTCGAGTTCGCCGACCAGCTGCGTGCCGACGCCGTGCTCGTGAAGAAGCTGCGCAGCCTGCCGAACGTCGTGGTCCACACGAACGCCCAGACCACCGAGATCACCGGCGACGGCTCCAAGGTCAACGGCATCACGTGGACCGACCGCGTGAGCGGCACGTCGACGCAGACCGCGCTCGAAGGCGTGTTCGTGCAGATCGGCCTCGTGCCGAACACCGAATGGCTCAAGGGCACGGTGGAGCTGTCGCGCCACGGCGAGATCGTGGTGGACGCCAAGGGCGCCACGTCGATCCCCGGCGTGTTCGCCGCTGGCGACGTGACCACGGTGCCGTACAAGCAGATCATCATCGCCGCGGGCGATGGTGCGAAGGCAGCCCTGGGGGCGTTCGACCACCTGATCCGCACGTCGGTGCCGGCCTGACCGGCTCCGCGCCCGCGAATCGAGGGACGGCTGCGGCCGTCCCTTTTTTCGTTCAGGCGCCGTTCAGTCCCAGGTGGGTTCCCGGCCCTGGCGCTGGGCGACGTTCACCTTGCGGGCGACCAGCTGGGCGCAGTGCCGCAGGTTCACGAGGTCGCGGTCGCGCAGGTGGCGGTTGGGCGCCATGCTGAAGCAGCACAGCGTGCCGTAGACGCTGCCGTCGGGCAGTCGGATGGGCGTGCTCAGGTGTCCGCCCACGGGGAACGGCGTGGGCGGCAGGCCGGGCACCGTGGCGGCATCCTGCACGAGTTCGGCGAGGCGGCCGTCGACCACGCGCTGGCAGTACGACTCCTCGAGCGGGTCGGCACCGCCCACCGGCACGGTGGGGGCATCGGGCGCGCTGTCGACGAAGCGGAAGACCCGCTGGCCGTCGGCGAACTCGGAGACGAACACCACGTCCATGCGCAGCTGCTCGCGCAGCAGGCGCAGCACGGTGGTCACCGCGCGGTCGATGCCGGGGTCGGACGACTCGGCGGTGGCGACGAGCAACTCGGAGATGTGCACCGAGAGGGCGGACGGGTCGAGGAGGTCGTGGCGGATCATCATGGGCCCTGACTTTAACGACAGGCGGAACCCCCTTCAAAGGGAATGCCATCGCCCGAAACCGCCGTCACCCCGATGGACATCGGGGTCCGCCGCCCGCTGGCGCGCCTTGGCCACGGTGGATCCCGGCGTTCGCCGGGATGACCGTTCGCGGGGCGGTCAGGCGGGTTGGTCCTCCAGCCGCCGCCCTTCCCGCAACGCCTGCGTGCAGTCCGCCACCGGCAGCGGCCGCGAGAAGAAGAAGCCCTGCATCTGGTCACAGTCGTGCGAGCGCAGGAACTGCAGCTGGTCGGCCGTCTCGACGCCCTCGGCCACCACGTCGAGGCGCAGGCTGTGGGCGAGGCGGATGATCGCGAGCGCGATGGAGGCGTCGTTCGAGTCGGTGGTGACGTCGCGCATGAAGCTGCGGTCGATCTTCAGCGCGTCGAGCGGGAAGCGCTTCAGGTACGACAGGCTCGAATAGCCGGTGCCGAAGTCGTCCACCGAGAGGCGCACGCCGTAGGCCTTCAGCGCCGCGAGCGTGCGCGTGGCCGCGTCGGCGTCGGCCATCAGCATCGACTCGGTCAGTTCGAACTCGAGCAGCGCCGGGTCGCCGCCTTCCTCGGCGACGATGGCGCGCACCACCTCGTCGAGTCCGCGTTCCTGGAACTGGCGGGCCGACAGGTTGATGGCCACCGGCCGGGGCACGAGGCCTTGCGCCTTCCAGGCGGCGAGCTGGCGGCACACGGTGCGCAGCACCCACTCGCCCACCGGCACGATCAGGCCCGTGTCCTCGAGGATCGAGATGAACTCGAGCGGCGGCACCATGCCGCGTTCGGGGTGCAGCCAGCGCAGCAGCGCCTCGAAGCCGCTGATCTCGCCCGTCGCGACGTTGACCTTCGGCTGGTAGTGCAGCAGGAACTCGCCGCGTTCCAGCGCGTTGCGCAGCTGGGCCTCGAGCCGCAGCCGCTGCACCGCCTGGTCGTTCATCTGCGGCAGGTAGAACAGGAAGGTGTTGCGGCCGCGCTGCTTGGCCTGGTTCATCGCCGTGTCGGCGTTCTTCAGCAGCGTGTGGGCGTCGGGGCCGTCTTCGGGGTACACGCCGATGCCGATGCTGGCCGACACGTAGACGTCCTGGCCGCCGAGGTGGAACGGCTGGGCCATCGCGGCCATGACCCGCTTGGCCACCGTGGCGGCGTCGTCGGGCTTGGGCAGCACGATCGCGAACTCGTCGCCGCCCAGGCGCCCCACCGTGTCGCTCGCCCGCACGCAGCCCTTCAGGCGCTGGGCCGCCTGTGCGAGCAGGTCGTCCCCCATCGCGTGGCCGAGCGTGTCGTTGACGATCTTGAAGCGGTCGAGGTTCAGGATCATCACGTCGACGCGCCAGTCGTGCCGCAGCGCGTGGGCCAGCGCCTGCGAGAGCCGGTCGAGCACCAGCGTGCGGTTGGGCAGGCCGGTGAGGGTGTCGAACTGCGAGAGCTGCTGGAGCCGGCCCTCGGCCTCGACGCGGTCGATGGCCGTGGCGAGCGTGTTGGCCACGCTCTGCAGGAAGTTGACCTGTTCGTCGTTGAAGCGCCACTCGCGCGGCGAGTAGACGCCGAGCACGCCGCGCGGTCCCGAAGGGCCGGGAATGGGCACGCCGAGGCCCGACTGCACGCCGTGGCGATCGAGCAGCGCACACGCGCCGGGCAGTTCCTCGGCGTGGCGACGCACGGTGACCGCGGCGTTCGTGCGCAGCACGCGGGCGCTCTGGGTGTCGCGGCCGTCGCCGGCCATGGGGTGGCCGATGTGGGCCTCGTCGAAGCCGGCGCAGGCCACGAGCAGCAGGCCGTCGCCCGCCGGCGCGCGCTGGCTCACTTCCGCGTACTCGATGTTGAGGCCTTCGGCGGCCACCGTCGCCGCGCGTTCGAGCAGCGTCTCGAGGTTCGTCTGGCTCAGGGCCAGGTGGCCGAAGCCGGCGATCAGGCCCTGCTGGCGCGCGGCGCGGCGAACGCCCTTCTCGGCGCGCTTGCGGGCGCTGACGTCGCGCGAGATCGTCACGATCACCCAGCCGTCGGCCGTGTGCAGCGCACGGCGCCGGATCTCGACGTACACACGCCGGCCATTCAGCGTGCCGGCCCATTCGACGGGGGCGACCGCGTCACCCTCCGCGATCACGCCGTCGTACACGGCCTCGAGCGCGGGGCGGGAGATCTCGAGCGCACCCATCGGCCCCATCGCCATCAGTTCGGCGCGGGTGCAGCGCCGCATGCGGCAGGCGGCCTCGTTGAAGTCGATGAAGGACAGCGTGGCACGGTCGACGAGGTAGATCGCGTCCGACGTGGTTTCCATCGCGTGGCGGAAGCGCGCGAGGGCCTCGTCGCCGCGTTCCGCGGCGGACACGTCGTCGAGCGTGAGCAGCGTGCCGTCGAGCGTGCCGTGCCGGAAGCGCGTGGCGCGCACCAGGAGCTGGCCGGGCACCGCGTGGAGGTTCGCCGACGCGGCAGCCTGGCGACCCTCGATCACGGCCCGCACCGCCGGCGGGAGGCCGTGGACGGACGGGCTCGCGAGCGCGTGATCGCCATCGACACCCCAGCCGGCCGCCGCGTGGTCCCGCCACGGGCGGTTCGTCTGGCGGATCACGCCCTGGGCATCGACCAGGCACACGCGGCCGGGCAGGGCGTCCAGCATGGCCTGGGCCAGGGTCACGTCCTGTGCGGCGGGGAGGGATACGGCGGTTCGGGTCACCGCAGGATTCTCCCGGCTCGGGCCCACCTTCGCGGCCACGGCATTGCCCACAACGTCACGTTTGTTGCACGGACGTTCACCGAACCCCCCGCCTTGTCACGTTCGTGTCAGGGTGGACACGAAGATCCCGCGCTCACTCCTCGTCGGCGACCACCCGCAGCCGGATCCGGCGGACCCGGTGGATTTCGGTGACGGCGTTGATGCGCAGCGGTTCGCCCAACGGAACGGTGCGGCGCATGCGGTAGTCGAGCGAGTCGCCGCCGTCGGGGTGCGTGGGCACGCGGCGCGCCCACTGCTGGGCGCCGTTCACGAGCACGCGCAGCTCGTGCCAGGGTCCGTCGGCGTCGGGCACGGCCTTCACCGCGAAGTCGATGGCGACCTCGAAGGTGCGGTCGCGGAAGGCATCGGCGGGGATGTCGAGGAGGGCGACGCCGTGGTCGCCGGCATCGGTTTCCCAGTGTTCGGGCATGGGGAGCGGGGAAAAGCGTCGGGGGCCCGGATGATAGGCAACGCGGCGCGCGGGCGCGCCCATGCGGCAGAATGCCCGTTCGATGAGCCTGCCGATCCGCACCGTCTGCGCCACCCGTTATGTCACGCCGCTGCGCGAGGGCGGCTCGCTGCCGGCCATCGTCGAGGCCGACGACGACGGGCTCTACGTGCTCAAGTTCCGCGGCGCGGGGCAGGGCCCCAAGGCGCTGATCGCCGAACTGGTGGCCGGCGAGATCGGCCGGGCGCTCGGCCTGCCGGTGCCCGAGATCGTGTTCATCGACCTCGACCCCGAACTCGCGCGCACCGAACCCGACCCCGAGATCCAGGAGCTGATCCGCGCGAGCGGCGGCCTGAACCTCGCGCTCGACTACCTGCCCGGCTCGGTCACGTTCGACCCGCTGTCGGACCGGCCCGACCCCGGCCTCGCGTCGCGCATCGTGTGGTTCGACGGCTTCGTCACCAACCTCGACCGCACGCCGCGCAACGCCAACCTGCTGATGTGGCACCGGTCGCTGCGGCTCATCGACCATGGCGCGTCGCTGTACTTCCAGCACCAGTGGGGCGACCCCGCCGAGATGGCGGTCAAGCCGTTCGCGCTGATCAAGGACCACGTGCTGCTGCCGTTCGCGTCGGCGCTGGCCGAGGCCGACGCCACGCTGCCCGCGCTGCTGACCGCCGAACGCCTGCGGGCCATCGTCGACACCATCCCCGAGGCCTGGCTGCGCCACGACTCGCCGTTCCCCGATGCCGCCGCGCACCGCGAGGCCTTCGTCCAGTATTTCCAGCGCCGGCTCGCCGCGCCGCGCGCCTTCGCCGAGGAGGCACGCCGTGCCCACGCCCTTGCACACGTATGACTACGCCATCGTGCGGCTGGTGCCGCGCGTCGAGCGGGGCGAGTTCATCAATGCGGGCGTGATCGTCTCGTGCAAGACGGCAGGCTACCTGCGCGCGAAGGTGGCGTTCGACGAGGCACGGTTCGCCGCGCTCGCGCCGAAGGCCGATCCGCACGACCTCCGCGGGGCCCTCCTCAGCATCCCGGCCATCTGCGAAGGCGGCGAGGCCGCCGGCCCGCTGCGCCACCTGTCGAGCCGCGAGCGGTTCGACTGGCTCGTGGCGCCGCGCAGCAGCAGCCTGCAGGTGTCGCCGGTGCACACCGGCCGCTGCACCGACCTCTCGCTCGCGCTCGACAAGCTGTTCGACCGGATGGTGCGCGTCGCTGCGTGACGGGCGCGCCGGCCGCGCGGCTGGCATGATGCGCGCTGTTGCACCGCTGTTCCCCCTTCCCCATGATCTCCCCTTTCCTGCGCCTGGCCCTGGTGCTCGGCCTGCTGTCGGCCATCGGGCCGTTCGCCATCGACATGTACCTGCCGGCGCTGCCGGCCATCGGCAACACCCTCGTCGCGGATGTCGGCGCGGTGCAGATGAGCCTCACGGCCTTCTTCGCCGCGGTGTCGGTCAGCCAGCTCGTCTACGGTCCGGCCTCGGACCTCTTCGGCCGCAAGAAGCCGCTGTACTTCGGCATGGCGCTGTTCACGCTCGCGAGCATCGGCTGCGCGCTCGCGCCGAACATCGGCACGCTGGTGGCGTTCCGCTTCGTGCAGGGCCTCGGCGCCGGCGCGGCGATGACCGTGCCGCGCGCGGTGGTGCGCGACGTGCACACCGGCAACGACGCGGCGCGGCTGATGTCGCTGCTGATGCTCGTGTTCAGCGTGTCGCCCATCCTCGCGCCCCTCGTCGGCAGCTTCGTGGTGGAGGCGTTCGGCTGGCGCGGCATCTTCTGGTTCGTCACGGGCGCGGGCGTCGCCGGCCTCGCGCTGCTGGCCTTCGTGCTGCAGGAGACCCGTCCGCCCGCCGAGCGCGCGGGCAGCACGTGGCGCGGCTCGCTCTCGGCCTACGGCCAGCTGATGCGCGACCGGCACTTCCTCGGGCTCACGTTCATCGGCGCGTTCGGCCTCGCGAGTTTCTTCGTGTACCTCGCGAACTCCTCGTTCGTGATGATCAACCACTACGGGCTCTCGCCGCGCGAGTACAGCTTCGCGTTTTCGATCAACGCGGTGTCGTTCATCGGCGTGTCGCAGCTCACGGGCTGGTTCGCGAAACGCTTCGGGCTGCGGCGCACCGTGCGGGGCGCGGTGCTCGGCTTCACCGTCACGATGACGCTGCTGCTGGTGCTGTTCACCGCCGGGGTCGACCGCTTCGACGTGCTGGCCGGCCTGCTGTTCGTCGGGTTCGGCTTCCTCGGCCTCGTGATCCCGGCCACCTCGGTGCTGGCGCTGGAGGACCACGGCGACATCGCGGGCGTGGCGTCCGCCTTGATGGGCACGCTGCAGCTCGTGACCGGGGCCGTCGTGATGGGCTTCACCGGTCTGTTCCTCGATGGCACGGCGTTCCCGATGGTGGCGGGCATCACGCTGTGCGCGGTGATGTCGATGGCGTTCACGCAGGCGACGCTGGGGGCGCCGGGGCGCCTGGCTGCGGCGCACTAGACCTGTCATCCCGGCGTTCGCCGGGGTGACGTGCGGGCTACCAATCCCGCATCCGGATCCGCAGCTTCGCCACGGTCGCCTGGTGAATCTGCGAAATGCGCGACGGACTGAGCCCCAGCAGCGTGCCGATCTCCGCCAGGTCGAGTTCGCGCGCGTAGATCATCTGCATCACCTGGTGCTCCTGCGGCTCCAGCGCGTCGAACGCCTTCGCGAGCGCTTCGTGGCGCTGCTGGCGCTGCAGCACGCGCTGCGGGTCGGCGTGTTCGTCGACCGCGAGCGCGTCGGGCTCGCCCGTGCCCACGGCGGGGTCCTCGGACGAGGGTTCCAGCGCCTCGTCCTCCAGCCGCGTGGGCGCGGCGCCCGCGTCGAGCATCGCACGGTAGAACACCTCGAGGGTCCAGCCCAGCTCGTTCGCGACCTCCTTCGCGCGTGGCGCGCGGCCGAGGCGGTGTTCGAGCGCCTGCACCGCGGCGCGGATCTGCCGCTGCTGGCTGCGCACGTGCCGCGACAGTTCGTCGCCGGCGCGCAGCGAGTCGAGCATCGACCCTTCGATGCGGCGCGACGCGTAGGTGTCGAACGTGGCGCCGCGGCCTTCTTCGAAACGCGACAGCGCCTCGTTGAGGCCGATCATGCCGGCCTGGACGAGTTCATCCATCGCGACGTTCGCCGGCATTCGCGCCAGCATGCGGCCCGCGATCCGCTGCACGAGCGGACGGTGCGCGAGCAGGCGCACGTTGCGATCGTCGGGATCGGGGGGAAGGACCTTCGGGTTCAAACGGCAACCTCGCTGAGACGTCCACACGAGGATATCGTTCACAACCGAATCCGCCCTCCGAAGAGGGGCATGCTCAGCGCACGGTGGCGTGCGGATGCTGCGGGTGTTCGAGCGTGTCGGCGATCAGGCGCAGCGCATCGTCGCATTCGTTGCGCGTGAGCGGCCCGCCGAGGCACACGCGCACCGCTTCGGGCGGATCGCCGTCGGTCGAGAACGCGGCGCTCGCCACCACGGCCACGCCCTGCGTGCGCAGGTACGACGCGAACTCCACCACGCTCCACGACGACGACAGCGGCAGCCACAGGTGGAAGCCCTCGGGCTGCGACAGCACACCGCGGCCCGCGAGGTGGCGCGAGGCCATCGCCTGGCGCGCCATCGACTCCGCGCGGATGGCGAGCACCATCGCCTCGGCCGTGCCGTCGAGCACCCAGCGGCTCGTGAGCGCGTTGGTGATGGGCGAGGCCATCACCGTGGTGGCCCGCAGCGCACCCGCCAGGCGCTGCGCCTGCCGTTCGCTGGGCGCACACACGTACGCGGTGCGCACGCCCGCGCCCAGGCACTTGCTGAAGCCGGTGACGTACCACGTGAGCTCGGGCGCGAGCAGCGCGATGGGCGAGGGCTTCTCGCGCGGCAGCATCGCGTAGGCGTCGTCCTCGATGATCGGGATCGAGAAGCGCAGCGCCACGTCGGCCAGCGCCTCGCGGCGCGCGCGCGAGATCGACGTGGTGGTGGGGTTGAGCACCGTCGGGTTGCAGTACAGCGCCTTCGGCTTCAGCGTCTTGCACGCCAACTCGAACGCGGCCGCGCTCGGCCCCTCGTCGTCGAGCGGCAGCGCGTGCAGCTGCACGCCCAGCTGGTTCGCGAGCGCCTTGATGCCGGGGTAGGTGAGCGACTCCACGCAGATCAGCTCGCCGGGCCGCGCGAGCTGCGAGACGAGTGCGGCCAGCGCGCTGTGGATGCCGGGGCACACCAGCACGTGTTCGCCGCGGCAGTCGGGCAGCACGCGGCGCAGCCACTGCACGGCGGCGCGGCGGTCGTCGGGGGAGCCGCCGAAGTCCTGGTAGCGCATCAGATCGTACAGGTCGGTGCGGGCCATCACGTCGGCGGCGCTGTCGTGCATGCGGGCGAGCAGCGCCGCGTCGGCGGGCTCCGGCGGCATGTTCATCGTCATTTCGGCGCCGCTGCCCCCGCGCAGCGGCAGCGAGGGGCTCGTGCCGCGCACGAAGGTGCCCATGCCGGGGCGCGAGTCGATCAGGCCGCGCTTGCGCGCCTCCGCGTACGCGCGGGCCACCGTCGTGTAGTTCAGCCGCAGCAGGTCGGCGAGTTCGCGCAGCGTGGGCAGGCGCTCGCGCGCCGAGAGCCGGCCGTTGCGCACGTCCTCGGCGATCAGGTCGGCGATCAGCAGGTAGGCGGGCTGGGCGCTGGCTTCGAGGCGGCGGGACCAGTGGGCGACGGGGTGGTTCATCGGATTGATCGCACGGGTTGATCGGATCTGCAGGGGGATTGATCGCATATCGCGTGCCCGCCGATCGCCCGAATGCGGTGCGCCGGGAGGGCTTGATCGGAGGCATTGATCGCACGGGAAAGCCTCGTGCTGGTGCGGGTTGTCGGCCCTCCGCAGGGGTCTTCCGGGGCTCGAAAAAAAGTTGATCGGCCGCCACGCGGCCCGAACGCGTGTTGATCGCGGATTGATCGCATGGCGGGTGCCATCGAGTGGCACACCGCATGCAAAGGAGGAGGGCGCGCAACCCCATCACCCCGATCCTTTCCACGGAGAACCTCATGCCCAAAGTCACCCAACCCGCCAGCAAGAAAGGCGACTTCCTCGTCGACTACGAAGAGAAGGTCTTCGAGGACGTGAAGGCCGAGCCCGGCGAGAAGGCGCTCGTCACGTTCCACACCGTCGCGTTCGAGGGCTCCATCGGCTTCGTGAACCTGCTGCAGGCCACGCGGCTGCAGCGCAAGGGCTTCGAGACCTCGATCCTGCTGTACGGCCCGGGCGTGACGCTCGGCGTGAAGCGCGGCTTCCCGACGCTCGGCGACGAGGCCTTCCCCGGCCACCAGAACTTCAACAACCAGATCGGCAAGTTCATCGCCGAAGGCGGCAAGGTGTATGCCTGCCGCTTCGCGCTGCAGGCGCTGTATGGCCACGGTGAAGGCTCGCTGATCGAAGGCATCCGCCCGATCAGCCCGCTCGACGTGCTGGACATCGTGCTGCTGCACCGCAAGTCGAACGCGTTCATCCTCGACACCTGGACGCTGTGAAGGCCGGGGGACCACGATGAACGACTCCCCGAAGACGGTGCGCGCGGCGGCGGTGCAGATCGCCCCCGACCTCGAGTTTCCCGAACGCACGCTCGACCGCGTGTGCGACGCGATCGACCGCGCGGCCGGCCAGGGCGCGCAGCTCGCCGTGTTCCCCGAGACCTTCCTGCCGTACTACCCGTACTTCTCGTTCGTGCAGCCGCCGGTGCAACAGGGGCCGGCGCACCTGCGCCTGTACGAGCACGCGGTGGTGGTGCCCGGCCCGGTGACCCAGGCCGTGGCCGAACGCGCCGCCGCGCGCCGCTGCGTGGTGGTGCTCGGCGTCAACGAGCGCGACCACGGCAGCCTCTACAACACGCAGCTGGTCTTCGACGCCGACGGGTCGCTCAAGCTCAAGCGCCGCAAGATCACGCCCACGTACCACGAGCGGATGATCTGGGGCCAGGGCGACGCCGCGGGCCTGAAGGTGGTGGACACCGCCGCGGGCCGCGTCGGCGCGCTCGCGTGCTGGGAGCACTACAACCCGCTCGCCCGCTACGCGCTGATGACCCAGCACGAGCAGATCCACTGCGCGCAGTTCCCCGGTTCGCTCGTGGGCCCCATCTTCGCGGACCAGATGGCCGTGACGATCCGCCACCACGCGCTGGAATCGGGCTGTTTCGTCGTCAACGCCACCGGCTGGCTGACCGACGCGCAGGTGCAGGGCGTGACGAAGGACCCCGCGCTGCAGGGCGCGCTGCGCGGCGGCTGCCACACCGCGATCGTCTCGCCCGAGGGCAAGTACCTCGCCGAGCCGCTGACCGAAGGCGAGGGGATGGTCGTCGCGGACCTCGACTTCGCGCTGATCACCAAACGCAAGCGAATGATGGATTCGGTGGGCCACTACGCCCGCCCCGAACTGCTCGGCCTGCTGGTCAACGACCGGCCCGCCGTGACCCGTGTGCCGATGAACCCCACCAGGAGCCCCTCCGATGAACACGCCCCCTCCGATCTCGCCGGCCAGCCGGCAGCTGATGACCGAGCTGCAGTCCTTCGGGTTGCGGCTGGCTGATCCCGGTGCGGCGAGCGGCGTCGCGAGCCGCCGCGGCGGCGCGGGCCCGTCGGACCACAAGGCCGTCACCGTCGACGGCCACACGATCATGGTGCCGGTGCACACGTCGAGCGCGTGGCAGTCGCCGTTCGTGGCCCAGGCGCCGGACGCCGAGGGCCGCAGCGCGCTGACCCGCGGCAGCATCCCGATCGCCCGCATCGAGTTCCCGAAGGCGCCGCGCTTCTACGCGCTGCAGACGATGGACGGCGTGCCGTACTCGCACATCGCGACGCTGCACGGCGCCGACGTGCTGGCCACCACGGTGCTGCAGACCTGCATCCGCTACGAGAGCCGGAAGAAGACCTGCAAGTTCTGCGCGATCGGCCAGTCGCTCGCCGCGGGGCGCACCATCGCGCACAAGACGCCGCAGCAGCTCGCCGAGGTGGCGCGCGCGGCCGTGCTGCTCGACGGCGTGCGCCACATGGTGATGACCACCGGCACGCCGAACGCGACCGACCGCGGCGCGCAGGTGCTGTGCGACAGCGCCTTCGCGATCAAGGCGGCGGTGGACCTGCCGCTGCAGGCCCAGTGCGAACCGCCCGACGACGACCGCTGGTTCGAGCGCATGGCGGCCGCCGGCATCGACACGCTGGGCATGCACCTGGAAGTGGTGACGCCCGAGCTGCGCGAGCGGCTGATGCCGGGCAAGGCCTCGGTGCCGGTGTCGCGCTACCTCACGGCCTTCGAGGCGGCGGTGAAGGTGTTCGGCCGCGGGCAGGTCAGCACGTACATCCTCGCCGGCCTGGGGGACACGCGCGAGGCCATCCTGTCGATCTGCGAGACGCTGCTCGCGATCGGCGTGTACCCGTTCGTGGTGCCGTTCGTGCCCATCAGCGGCACGCCGCTCGAGGACCATCCGGCACCGTCGCCCGATTTCATGCGCTCGGTGCTGGAGCCGCTGGGGCGCATGGTGGGTGACGCAGGCCTGCGGTCCGGCGACATCAAGGCCGGCTGCGGCAAGTGTGGCGCCTGCTCGTCGCTGTCGGTGTTCGAGACATGATCGAGCTCGCCCCCGCCCCGCCGTTCGTGCCGTGCGAGTTCCGCGTGAAGTGGGCGCATGGCGACTGGGAACTCGACCACGCCCGGCGCTTGCGCCGTGCGGTGTTCTGCGTGGAGCAGGGCGTGTTCGTCGGTGACGACACCGACGACATCGACGGCCACGCGCAGCTGCTCGTGGCCGTCGCCCACGTGGCCGGCCTGCCCGAGCAGGTGGTGGGCACGGTGCGCATCCACGAGGAGGCACCGGGCCGGTGGTGGGGTTCGCGCCTCGCGGTGCACGCGGCGTTCCGCCACCACGGCCGCATCGGGGCCACGCTGATCCGCCTGGCGGTGGGCAGCGCCCACGCGCGCGGCTGCCACACCTTCCTCGCCCACGTGCAGGCGCAGAACGTGCCGATGTTCGAGAAGCTCGCGTGGACCGGCCTCGCCGACGAGGTGCTGCACGGCCGGCCCCACCGCCTGATGCAGGCGGACCTCACGGCCTACCCGCCGTGCCACACGCCCTACGCGGGCCATGTGGCCGCATCGAAGGGGCGGCCATGACGATGTCGGACCTCGCCGCTGCGTTGCGCGAGAGCCGCGGCTTCGCGCACAAGCGCGACATCGGCGACGCGGTGGGCGCGCTCGGCGCCCAGGCCGTGGGCACCGGCGACGACACCGCGGCGATCCCCGACGGCGACGGCTGGCTGCTCTTCGCGATCGAGGGTTTCGTGGCCGACTTCGTCGCGACGATGCCCTGGTTTGCCGGCTGGTGCGGCGTGATGGTCAACGTCAGCGACATCGCGGCGATGGGCGGGCGTCCCGTCGCAGTGGTCGATGCGGTGTGGAGCCGCGGGGCCGAAGGCTCGGCGCAGGTGATGGCGGGCATGGCCGCGGCCTCCGAGCGCTATGGCGTGCCGGTCGTGGGCGGCCACAGCAACCACCGCGCGTCCGAGTCGCAGCTGGCCGTCGCCATCGTGGGCCGTGCGAAACGCCTGCTGACGAGCTTCGATGCGCGACCGGGCCACGACCTCGTGATGGCGATCGACCTGCGCGGCGCGTACCAGGAGCCGCATCCGTACTGGAACGCGGCCACCGGGGCACCGGGCGAACGGCTGCGCGGCGACCTGGAGCTGCTGCCGGCGATCGCCGAGGCGGGGCTGTGCGGCGCGGCGAAGGACATCAGCATGGCCGGGGCCGTGGGCACGGCGCTGATGCTGCTGGAGTGTTCGCACGTGGGCGCCGTGGTCGACGTGGACGCGATCCCGCACCCGCCCGGCGTGCCGCTCGCCCGCTGGCTGCTGAGTTTCCCGAGCTTCGGCTTCGTGCTGAGCGTGTCGCCCGGGCACACCCGCGAGGTGCTCGCGCGGTTCGCCGCGCGGGACATCGCCGCGGCGGTGGTCGGCCGCGTGAACGAGTCGCGCCGCGTGACCCTGCGCAGCGGCGCTGACGAGGCCGAACTGTGGGACCTGAGATCGACCCCCTTCATCCTGCCCGGAGGACCGGCCCATGCGTGACACGTCCATCGAGCGCTGGTCCGCGCGGCTGCGCATCGGCCTGCTGACCCATTCGGTGAACCCTCGGGGCGGCGTGGTGCACACGCTGGAACTCGCGAAGGCGCTGCACGACGCGGGGCACCATGTCACGGTGTTCGCGCCGGCCGGGCCGGGGCAGGGGCTCTTCCGGCCGGTGCCGCATGCGGTGGAGCTGATGCCGCTGTCGCTCGCGTCGGGAGGCCTCGCCACCCGCGTGGGCGCGCGCATCGACGACTGCGTGAACCACCTGCGGCGCCGGCGGCTCGCCGACAGCTTCGACGTGCTGCACGCGCAGGACAGCATCAGCGGCAACGCCCTGGCGGTGCTGCGCGACGAAGGCGCCATCGGCGGGTTCACGCGCACCGTGCACCACCTCGACACCTTCGACGACCCGCGCCTGACGGCCTGGCAGCAGCGTGCGTTCCGCGCCGCCGACCAGGTGCTGTGCGTGAGCCGGCTGTGGTGTGACACGCTCAAGCGCGAGCACCAGGTGGAGGCGTCGCTGGTGGCCAACGGCGTCGACCGCACGCGCTTCTCGCCGGGGCCGGGCCACGGCGACGACCGGGTGGCGCTGTCGCTGGGCCTGCGCCCGGGCAGCCCCCTGTTCCTCGCGGTGGGCGGCATCGAGGAGCGCAAGAACACCCGCCGCGTGCTGGCGGCCTTCGCCGAGGTGCGGCGGTCGATGCCGGCCGCGCAGCTCGCGATCGTGGGCGGCGCCACGCTGCTGGACCACGGCGACTACGTGCGGGCCTTCGACGTCGACCTCGCGGCGACCGGCCTGGTGCCGGGGCGCGACGTGGTGCTGACCGGCGCCGTGCCCGACGCCGACATGCCCGCGCTGTTCCGCCTCGCCGACGCGCTGGTGATGCCGTCGCTGCGCGAGGGCTTCGGGCTCGTCGTGCTGGAGGCGCTGGCGAGCGGCACGCCGGTGGTCGTCTCGCGCATCGCCCCGTTCACCGAATACCTCGACGCCGTGGAGGCCGGCTGGGTGTGGGCCGATCCGGAACGGTCCGGGTCGATCGCCTCGGCCATGGTGCGTGCCGCCGACCCTGCACGCGCCGCGTCCTTGCGCCGGTCACCGCCCGCGGTGCTCGACCGCCACAGCTGGACGGCCAGCGCCGCCCGCCACGTCGCGCTCTACCGCGCCCACCATGCCCTCGCGGGCCATCCTTGCTGAGACCCCCATGCCCGTCATGCACTTCATCGTCCGCTGGCCTGACGCCCGGGAATCCCGCTGCTACTCGCCGTCGCTCGTGGTGAAGGACTTCCTGGAACCCGGCCGGCGCTACCCGCTGCCCGACTTCCTCGCACGCACCCGCGAGGCGCTGAACATCGCCTCCGAGCGCGTGCGTGCGAAGTACGGCTTCGCCTGTTCCGCCGCGATGGACCAGCTCGCCCGCATCGAAGACACGGCCGGGCGGTTCGCCGACTGGCCCGAGGCCGGTGTCGACGTGATCGCCTTCGACGACAACCCCTGAGGACTTCCATGAACACCCCACCCGAACACCACGACGTCGTGATCGTGGGCGGCGGCCAGGCCGGCCTGTCGCTCAGCCACTACCTGCAGCAGCGAGGCGTGGACCACGTCGTGCTCGAGAAACACGCGCCGATGCACACCTGGCGCACGCAGCGCTGGGATGCCTTCTCGCTCGTCACACCCAACTGGCAGTGCAAGCTGCCCGGCTGGGAGTACGCGGGCGACGACCCGCACGGCTTCATGACGAAGCCGCAGATCCTCGACTACCTCGACGGCTTCGCGAAACACGTGGATGCGCCGGTGCGCTCCGGCGTGGCGGTGACCCGGGTCGTGCCCCGCGCCGGTGGGGGCTTCGACGTGGCGACGTCGGCCGGTGCGATGACGGCGGGCCAGGTGGTGGTGGCCTCGGGCGGGTACCACGAGCCCATCGTGCCGCGGATGGCCGAGCGGCTGCCGGCCTCGGTGCTGCAGGTGCATTCGGAGGCCTACCGCAACCCGGCCTCGCTGCCCGAGGGGGCGGTGCTGGTGGTGGGCTCGGGCCAGTCGGGCGCGCAGATCGCCGAGGACCTGCACCTCGCCGGCCGCAAGGTGGTGCTGGCCGTGGGGCAGGCGCCGCGCTGCGCGCGCTTCTACCGCGGCCGCGACGTGGTGACGTGGCTCGCCGACATGGGCTACTACGACATGTCGGTGCAGGACCACCCGCTGCGCGAAGGCGTGCGCGACAACACGAACCACTACGTCACCGGCCGCGACGGCGGGCGCGACATCGACCTGCGCCGCTTCGCCACCGAGGGCATGGAACTCTACGGCGCACTCGACGGCCTCGAGGACGGGGTGCTGCGGTTCAAGGGCAACCTGCGCGAGCACCTCGACCATGCGGATGCCATCTACAACGGCATCAACGCGTCGATCGACCGCCACATCGCGGAGAAGGGCCTCGACGCCCCGCCGCCGTCCACCTACACGCCGGTGTGGCAGCCCGGGGTGGAGCGCACCACGCTCGACCTGGCCGCGTCCGGCATCGGCAGCGTGGTGTGGTGCATCGGCTTCCGCCCGGCCTTCGGGTGGGTGGACGCGCCGGTGTTCAACGGCCGCAGCGAGCCCATCCACGTGCGCGGTGTGTCGCCGGTGCCGGGGCTGTACTTCCTCGGGCTGCCGTGGCTGCACACGTGGGGGTCGGGGCGCTTCTCGGGCGTGGCGCGCGACGCGTTGTTCCTGGCGGAACGGATCGACGGGGCGAACGGGATGCGGGCGCCGGCGTCAGCCGAACCGCGCGTTCACGCGAGCGCGGTGTAGGTGGCCTGGACCGACTCGGACCAGTGGGCGACCTGGTCCGGGTCTTCCGCGACCCGGCCGGCCGACACCAGCACACGCCGCGCGGCGAGGCGGTTGCCGGCGAGCAGCACCTGCGCGAGCGCGTCGTCGGCCTGTTCGAAGCCGCCGGCACCCTTCACCGCGCGGGCGGCGGCGTGCAGCGGCGCGCTGAGCTTCCAGCCGATGACGAACTGGCTGAAGAGGCGTTCGCGCCGGGCCTGGAACGCGTGGCGGAAGCCGCGGCTGAACGCGAGGCCGGCGGGCGGCGGCAGCTTCTCGAACACGTGGTCGAGGGCGCGCCAGCCGGCGGTCCAGCCGACGGCGTACAGCAGGCCGCCGAGGTAGGCCTCGAACGGGTCGATCCCGCGGTCCTGGGCGAGCGCGCGGCACAGGTCGGCCTGGGCCTGCGAATGGGCCCAGATGTGGGCGGCGGCCCGCGTGGAGAGCTGGCCGGGCTGGGCGCCGAACATGGGCTTGAGCACGACCTTCGCGATGGCCTGCCGCAGGCCGGCGGTGCCCACGCGGCGCACCGCGTCGGCGAGTTCGGTGACCGGTTCGTGCCCGCGGAACGCGAGGCTGTTGGCCAGCCGCGTCACCTCGGCCACGAGGTTCGGGTCGCGCGAGACCCGCTGCGCGAGCACGCCGGCCGACTGGCCTTCGTCGCGCAGGCTGTTGAGCAGCTGGGGGATCAGGCCGGCGGCGCGCGGCAGCAGCTCGCCGCGGCCCTTGTCTGCCGTGATCAGCGTGTCGAGCTCCTCGAGCCAGCGGGCTTCGTCCGGATGGGCCGGGTGGTCGGTGGCCGGGAGCTGGTCGAGCATCCAGGCGAAGACCTCGCTGTCGAGGTCGGCCAGGGGAACGGGGGCGCGGCGGTCGGGGACCGGGAGGGACGAGGGGGTCGCGGTGTCGGGCGGCAGCGTGGGCCGCACGGACGTGTCCTTGGAGAGCAGGTTGCTGACGCGGCGCACCCAACTTGTCATGGCGACCCACGGTCCGGATGAAGGGGAGTGGGCCGCAGTATCGCAGCCCACGAGGGTCCTTGCGTCAGGATTTGGGCCACAGAACCCACACCCGGAGCGGTTGTTTCATCCGCCCGGCCTGCTGTTCCGCCGCGTTGCCCCAGCCCCAGAAGAAGTCGGCGCGCACGGCGCCGACGATGGCACTCCCCGTGTCCTGCGCCATCACGAGGCGCTGCAGCGGCTGGTTCGACAGGGGCTCGGTGGTGTCGAGCCACACCGGCGTGCCGTACGGGATGCTCTGGGGATCGACGGCGATCGAGCGCCCCGGGGTCAGCGGCACGCCCTGCGCGCCGCGCGGGCCCACGGACGGGTCGGCCATCGGTTCCTCGCGGAAGAACACCGTGCGCGGGTTGCTCCACAGCAGGTCGTTCAGGCGCTGCGGGTTGCGCTGCGCCCAGGCCTTGATGCCCGGCCAGGAGGCCTGGTCGGCGCGCAGCTCGCCCTGGTCGATCAGCCAGCGGCCCACCGACTTGTACGGGTGGTTGTTGTGGCCGGCGAACGCGGCGCGCACGAGGCGCTGGCTGCCGTTGGGCTCCTGCACCATCAGGCGGCCGGAGCCCTGGATCTGCAGGATCAGCGCGTCGAGCGGGTCCGCCACGTAGGCGAGTTCCCGGCCGGCGAGCCCGGCTTTCGCGGCCGGCACGGTGTCGAGCTGCTGCCGGGTCCAGTACGGGTTGCGGGACGCGAGGTCGGCCGGCGGCCCGTACAGCGGCACGCGGTAGGGGCCGCGGGGCTTGCGGCTCGCCTCGATCAGCGGCTCGAAGTAGCCGGTGATCATGCCTTCGGTGGCACCTTCGGCCGTTTCGACGCGCCACGGGTCGAGCCGCTGGCGCAGCCAGGCGCGGGCGCTGGCGTCCGTCATCGGGCCGGCGGCGCGGGCGTCGACACACACGCGGGCCCAGTCGAAGGCCGGGCGTTCGCAGCCGCGCAGCAGCGCGGGCCACAGCTCGGTGGTGGCGTCCGACTCCCAGCCGGGCAGGTCGGACCACTGGGCCGGGGTCCAGCGCGAGCGTTCGCGCACGAGGGCCGCACCGGGGCGGGCGGGGGCGGACGGGGTGGCGCCGGGGTGGCTTTCCACCGGGGCGGGCGGCGTCGAGGGGCCGGTCGCGCATGCGGCCAGCACCCCTAGAATCAGCGCCGACAGGGCCGGCCGCAGCGCGCGGGCCGGACGAAGGAATCGCATCATGGGCTTGATCCTGCTCGAGGCGCTGGGCGCACTCGTCGTGTTGGTGTTGATCGTCTGGTGGACGATGTTCTCGGGCCGTCGCGGCGGCGAGCGGCGCGACGACGACCAGGAAAAGTGACGGGACGGGCTCACCGCGGCGGAACGATGAAGCTCAGCGGCTTGTGCCACAGCCGCTGGCGGATCGCGCGGTAGATGCGGCTGCGGTCGCGCAGGCGGATGCCTCGCGAGCGCAGCGCCACGCGGAACGCCAGCAGGAAGCTCACGCCGAGGTTCAGCAGCCCGGTGAACGGGATCGCGGCCACGCACCACCAGAACGCCGGTTCGCGCAGCACCTGGGTGCCGAGCGCGCCGGCCGCCGCGGCGATCTGGCCGGTGGACAGCGTCACGTGGCGCACGTCGAGGGGCAGGCCGAAGAACGCGGCCACCACGGGCACGATGCCGAGCATCAGGCCCAGCGAGATGTTCGACGTGAAGCCCGAGATGTTGTTGCGCCAGAACTCCGCCCAGCGCTGCGCGCGGGCGCGGCCCAGGTGCGAGACGATGCGCGGGTTCCACGTGATCGCACTGTCGAGCCGGTGCCAGACGAACCAGTTCTCCACCCAGCCCGCGATGATCGAGCTGGTGAACAGCAGCACGCCGGTGAAGGCCGCGTAGAACGGCGTGGGGCCGAGCAGGGTCAGCGAGTCCAGCACGTGTTCGGCGCTGGCCTCGCCCACGAGCGGGCGGCCGAACAGCGCGTTGGCCGCGAGCTGCACGCCCAGCACGAGCGGCGCCACGACGGTCAGGTTGCCGAGGATGCCGGCCGACTGCGAGCGGATCAGGTGGGCCACCTCGTCGACGAACCCCTCCACCGCCGCGTCGTTCGAGACGTCGCGCAGCTTCTCGGCCATGGCCGGCGCGGTCATCGCGGGCTGCTTGGTGGCCACCGTCCAGTGCGCGAGGTGGATCAGCACGAAGCTGCCCGCGTAGTTCACGCCGGCCCAGAAACCGGCCCAGAACGCGGTGAGGCCGAGCGCCATCACGAAGAACTTCATCAGCGTGGTGCCGGCCAGCACGGCGCCGCCGCCGGCCGCGGCCTTCAGCATGCGCGCGTAGGCGCCGCGGTCGCGGGTGATGTAGTGCTCGCCCGTCTCGGCGCTGCGTTCGGCCACCTTGCGCGCGAGCATCGAGTAGTGCCGCGTGAACGGCTCGCGCAGGCTGCGGCGTTCGCCCGCCGTGCGCACGAGCTGCGCGAGCAGGCGGGTGACCTCGGTGCCGGGGTTGTTGCTGATCACGCAGTTCAGCAGGTCCTCGATGCGGTGGGTGCGGCGGTCGAGCTGGTCCAGCTCGAACACGAGGTCGACCGAGATGCCGTGTTCCTCGAGGTGGTCGTTGACCGAGAGCGCGCAGCGGCGGCAGGTGTCGAGCAGCGCGCGCAGGTACTGGGCGGAGACCAGCAGGGCCTCGGCGTTGCCGCTCTCGGCGTGTTCGCGGATGTCCTCGGCGACGCGGGCGAGCTGGCGGAACGGTTTGTCGACGAGCAGCTCGCGGCTCATGCGCGCGCGGATCATCGGCGAGAAGCCGAGCGCGCGGATCGACGTCGCGAGGAACATGATCGCGTCGAGGAAGGGGGCCTTCCAGTTGACGGCGTCGGCGTGGTCCTTCGGGGTCAGCAGCGTGATCAGCCGCTGCAGCGTGGGCGGGTCGATGGCCTCGAGCCACTCGGCATCGCGTTCCTGCGGGAACAGCAGCGTGAACAGCTCGGCGAGGTCGCGCGTGTCCGGCGTGCCGGGCAGCACGCGCAGGCGCAGGCGCTGGCCCAGTTCGCCGAGCAGCGACGTGCGCGGCGAGAAGCCGTAGTCGGCGAGCAGCGCGGCGGTGTCCACCTCCTCCCAGAACCGGCGCAGCACGCGGCGCACCTGCACCTCGTGCTGCGGATGGCGCTCGAGCACGTTCAGCAGGTGGCGCAGGCGCAGCAGCGGCGTGGGGGTCTGCGCCTGCATCGGCTGCTGCGGCAGCGGGGCGTGGCGCAACCATTCGAGCAGGCGCACGAGCCACAGGTGGCGTTCGGGGAGCGACGTGTCGGCGTCGGCGGCGGTCAGCAGGGCGCTCAGGTCCCAGGGCCCTTCGGCCGGGACCATGGGGTTTCGCAGTTTCAGCATCAGGGCAGAGCGATCAGTGCAGGGCGGACGCGATGGTCAGGCCGAACTCGGGGATGGGCGCCTCGAACGGGTGCGCGTCCTCGGTCATGCAGAAGAACGTGCCGCGCATGCTGCCCTGGGGTGTGCTGATGCGGGTCCAGCTGGTGTACTCGAAGCGTTCGCCCGGCTGCAGCAGCGGCTGCTGGCCGATGACGCCGAGCCCGCGCACCTCTTCCACCCGGCCCGTGGCGTTCGTGATGACCCAGTGCCGCGCGATCAGCTGCGCCGCCACGTCACCCGTGTTGCGGATGGTGATGGTGTAGGCGAAGGCGTGGCGGTGGGCTTCCGCGTCCGATTGTTCGGGCTGGTGGCGCACGACGGCGCTGCAGGTGAATTCGGGCTTGCTCATGCGGCCCATTCTAGGAGGGCAACCGCCCGGAACGTGCAATATGCCCGGCCCGCGCGGGACGGGCCTCTTAAAATCGCAGGATGAGCAACACCCCCACCTACCGCATCGCCCCGAGCATCCTGTCCGCCGATTTCGCCCGCCTGGGCGAGGAAGTGCGCTCGGTGATCGATGCCGGCGCCGACTGGATCCACTTCGACGTGATGGACAACCATTACGTCCCGAACCTGACCTTCGGCCCGATGATCTGCGAGGCGCTGCGCAAGCACGCAGTCACTTCCACCGGCACCCCGGTGCCCATCGACGTGCACCTGATGGTGCAGCCGGTCGACGCGCTGGCCCAGGCCTTCTGCAAGGCCGGCGCCGACATCGTCACCTTCCACCCCGACGCCAGCACGCACGTGGACCGCACGCTGCAGCTGATCAAGGCCGAAGGCTGCCAGGCCGGCCTCGTGTTCAACCCGGCCACGCCGCTCGACGTGCTCGAGTGGGTGATCGACAAGGTCGACGTGGTGCTCATCATGAGCGTGAACCCGGGCTTCGGCGGCCAGAGCTTCATCCCGTCCGCGCTGAAGAAGATCGAGCAGGCGCGCCGCATCATCGACGCGAGCGGCCGCGACATCCGCCTCGAGGTGGACGGCGGCATCAAGGCCGCGAACATCCGCGAGGTGGCCGCCGCCGGCGCCGACACCTTCGTGGCCGGCAGCGCCATCTTCACGCAGAAGGACTACCAGGCCGCCATCGGCGCGATGCGTGCCGAGCTGGCCCGTGCCGGCTGAGCGCGACGACGGCCCCGTTTCCCTCCGCCCGATGCAGCCGGCCGACGTGCCGGCGGTGATGGCCGTGCAGGCCGCCTGCTATGGCGAGCACCTGCTGGAGCCGGCCGGCGTGCTGCACGACCGGCTGGTGGCCGCGGCCGACACCTGCTGGGTGGCCTTGCGGGGGGACCGGGTGTGCGCGTACCTCGCCGCGTACCGCTCGCGCCTGGGCGCCGTCACGGCCCTGAACGGGCCGTTCAAGCCGGCGCCGAGCCCCGACACGCTGTATCTCCACGACCTGGCCGTGCACCCCGAGGCCCACGGCTCGGGCGTGGGCGGCCGGCTGGTCGACGGGCTGATGGCGCTCGCGCGGCGGGAAGGCCTGCGCTGGTCGGCCCTGGTGGCCGTGCAGGGCGCCACGTCGTTCTGGCAGCGCCACGGCTACGAGCCGCAGGCGCCGGCGCAGCCGGACCGGCTGGACGCCTACGGCGACGACGCGCGCTACATGGTGCGCCCGCTCGCCGCCTGAGTCCACTGCGTCAGGCCCCGGCGGCCGGCGCCAGCGGGCCGCCCAGCTGGTCGCCGACGCGGCCGCGCAGGTGCGCGCGCACGCGTTCGGCGATGGCGGAGGCCTGCTCGGTGCCGATGCAGTCGGCGATCTGCTGCTCGGTGGTGAAGTGCATCACCAGCAGCCCACGCAGCTTCGTGAAGGCGCTGTCGCGCGAGGTGTCCCACACCATGGGGTCCTGCTGCAGCAGCCGCTCGGCCACGCCGGGGTCGAGCAGCCGCACCTTGCACATGATGGCGCACTGGGCGATCTCGAGGTCGACCTCCTCGAGCAGGTGTTCCCAGCGGTCGGTGGTGAAACGGTCGATGTCGGTCATGGCGGGTCCTCCCGGATGGTGTCGAGCACCCGCACGGTGTGGCGGGCGATCATCAGTTCCTCGTCGGTGGGGATGACGAAGGCCGCGCAGCGGCTGCCTGGCGCCGTGATGCAGGTGGCGCCGGTGCGGTTCGCGGCTTCGTCGAGGGTGGCGCCGAGCCACGCGCAACCGGCCACCACGCGGCGGCGCACCTCGGCCGCAAGTTCGCCGATGCCGGCCGTGAACACCAGGGCATCGAGCCCGCCCAGCGCCGCCGACAGCGAACCGATCTCGCGCACGATGCGGTTCACGAAGAGGTCGACGGCCAGCCGCGCGCGCGGCGTGTCGCTGCCCAGCAGCACGCGCATGTCGGCGCTGAGGCCGGACACGCCCAGCAGCCCCGACTCGCGGTAGATCAGCCGTTCGAGCGCGCGGGCGTCCAGGCCCCGTTCGTCCATCAGGTACAGCAGCACGCCCGGGTCGATGGTGCCGCAGCGCGTGCCCATCACGAGGCCGTCGACCGCGGTGAAGCCCATCGTGGATGCGACGCTGCGGCCGCCCGACAACGCGCACAGGCTCGCGCCGTTGCCGAGGTGGGCGGCGATGACCCGCCCCGCCGCGCGGGCGGCGTCCACGTCCGGCAGCCGTGATGCGATGTACTCGTACGACAGCCCGTGGAAGCCGTAGCGCCGGATGCCCGCCTCGTGCAGCTCGTAGGGCAGCGCGAACATCTGCGTGACCTCGTCGTTGCCGTGGTGGAAGGCGGTGTCGAAACACGCGACCTGCGGCACGCCGGGCAGCACCTGCTGCGCGAGGCGGATGGGGGCGAGGTTGTTGGGCTGGTGCAGCGGGGCGAGCGGGGTCAGCGCCTGCAGCTCGGCCAGCCGTTCGGGCGTCACGAGCACCGGTTCCGAGAACGCGACGCCGCCGTGCACCACGCGGTGGCCGATGCCGGCGAGCGAGACGCCGGGCATCAGCCCCCGGACGAACTCGATCACGTGGTGCAGTGCCGCGTCGTGGCCCAGCGTGGCGCCCGTGGCCCAGGTCTGTTCGCCGATCACCTCGCCGGAGGGCGAGCGTGCGGTGAAGCGGGGGGTGTCGCCAAGGCCGTCGATCAGGCCGCGCAGCACCGGCTCGGGCTCGCCCGGGGTCCGCCGGTACAGCGAGAACTTGAGGCTCGACGACCCCGCGTTGGCGACCGCGATGAGGTCGCCCTCGGGCGGCGGCACATCCGGCCGGCTCATGCCGCGGCCTTGCGGCGGCGCCGCGCCGCCGTGGTGGCCGGGGCCGGCAGCGACGGCGGCGGGAGCCCGTCCGGATCGTCCGGGTGCGACGAATCCACTGTCTGCGCCAGCGACAGCGCGAGTGCGGCGACGCGTGCCGGGTCCACGCCGAGGCGCTCGCGGATGGCACGCGACGCGGGCGATGCGGGGTCCGCCAGGGCGGGCGCCATCATCAGCACGGCGGCGGCCAGTGCGACGGCCCGCTCGCGGTCCGAGGGCGCCGGCAGCAGCCGGGGCAGGGCGGCCATCGCCTCGTCCCCGGCGAAGGTCATCACGAGCGTCTGGCGCTCGAGCACGGCCTTCCACTCGTCGGCGGATGGGCGAGCGGCATGCCGTGCGCCGGGTGCGGCGGCCATCTCGTGGTGGGACCGTGCGATCAGCTGGCCCAGCCGCAGGGTGCGGCGCTCGATCACGCCCCGGTGCGAGAGCCCGGCCAGCACGAGCCGGCAGACGGCCTCGGGGAACCCGCCCTGTTCCGCGAGCCCGGTGGCGATGCGGCGCGCCTCGGCCTCCGAGGTTTCCGCCCGTGCGAGTGCGGCGGTTTCGTCGCTCGCCTCCGGCGGCAGCAGCGCGCCGAGCCCCTGCGGGCCGTAGGCGAAGGTCACCCACCGGGAGGAGCCGTCGTCGCGCAGCCCGCCGATGCGATTCAGCGACTCGGTGATCCAGTCGGAGGCGAGGCGCTCCCAGGCTCGCCACACGTTGCCGGCCGCCGCGGGCCGCCGGTCGGCCTCGGCCCGGCGCGCCGCCTCGCGCACCCAGGGCGCCGCGGGGCTGAAGCTCGACAGCGCGAGGTGCTGCTGGCGCAGCGGGTGCAGCCACCGCAGCGCGTCGCCGAGCGGGCGGCTGCCGACGGCCTTCACCCAGGGCTGCCACAGCGTGCGGTAGGCCGTCATGTTGGCCTCGGAGACCTGCGCGACGGTGCTGAACATCGCTTCGTCGTGCCGCCCGTCGGGGTCGAGCGCGCGGATGTCGTCGACCGTGCGAGGCTCGAACTGCACCGAAAACCCGCCGGGCTCGAGGTCCGCGAACGGCGCGCCGGGGTCCTTCGGCACGATCTTCATCTCGTGCAGCCCCGGCGGCAGGCGTTCGATCAGGTCGAGCGTGTTGACGATCTGGTCGTGTTCCTTGCGGGCCACCGCCCTGCCCACGAAGATGCCGAGGTGGCCGATGGTGGGGTGCAGCATGTAGACGATGGTGCGGCCCGCGGCCACCAGCGCCTTCTCGCTGCCCCAGGCGTCGATGATCCAGTTGAGCGCCTGTTGCGGCGGCGTGATGTTGTCGCCCCAGGACGCGAAGATCACGATGGGCGACGTGATGTTCCGCAGGTCGATCGGCACACCGTCGGCCACCACCTCCCCGCGCGCCAGGCGGTTGCCGACGAAGAGGTTCTCGACGATGGACTCGATCTCCTCGCCGGTCATGCGGAAGTAGCCGCCCCACCAGCGCTCGAACTCGAGGAAACGTTCGCGTTCGGTGTCGACGTTGGCGTACAGGTGGTCGTACTTGCCCCACCACGTGTTGCCGAGGTTCAGGTTCTCGAAGTTGCTGACGAGCCAGGCGCCGTCGAAGCGGTCACCGGAGAGGTCGGCGGTGAAGGCCGACAGCCAGGCGCCGCCGAGCAGGCCGCCCGCGTACCGCATCGGGTTCTGCGCGGGGCTGCCGCCCCAGTACGAGAGCGGCGCGCCGTTGAGCACGATGGGGCCCATGAGGTCGGGCCGCACCGACGCGAGGCCGGCCACCGCCCAGCCGGCCTGGCAGTTGCCGATCACGGCGGGCTTGTCCGGACAGGCGGGGTGCCGCCCGCGCACGTGTTCGATGAAGTCCGCCTCGGCGCGCGCGACGTCGATCAGCGTCTGGCCATCGACCGGTTCGGGGGCGAAGGTCACGAAGTACACGGCGTGGCCGGCTTTCAGCGCGACGCCCACCTCGGAGTCCGGCTTGAACCCGCCGATGCCCGGGCCATGGCCGGCCCGCGGGTCGATGATGACGATGGGCCGGCGCACGGGGTCGAGTGTCACGCCCGGCGGCGGCAGGATGCGCAGCAGCGCGTAGTTGCAGGGCGCGGGCAGCGACCGGCCGTCGATCAGCAGTTCGTGTTCGAACTGCAGCAGCGGAGGCTTGCCGGCGATGAGGTGGGCGAGGAAGATGTCGCCGCGTTCGCGCAGCACGTCGAGCGTCAGTGCGCTGCGTTGCCAGGCGTCGACGAGGTAGTCCGCGGTGTCGCGCTGCAGACGGGTGACGAGGTCGGGAGCGGAAATCACGGTCGACAGCCCTTTGCCAGAAGTGAAATGCCCGTGGTATGTTGCGTTGCAGCATGCCCGATTCCCGGTCTCCGGGACGTGACAACCCCCGCGCTTCGTCAGGTATTGGCGAGGCGACCAGGAGCGTTCGATGACCGGCCCGTCCATTCCGCCGCATCCCCACTACGACCGCCTGATCGCCGCCGCGCGCTCACGACCGCCGTTGCGTGTCGCCGTGGTGCACCCCGTCAACGCCGTGGCCATCGCGGCCGCGATCGAGTCCGAACGCATGGGCCTCACGGTGCCGGTGCTCGTGGGGCCGAAGGGGCGCATCGAGGCCGCGGTGGCCGAGGCGGGGCTGGAGGCCGGGCGCCTCGCGATCGTCGACGCGCCGCACAGCCATGCGTCCGCGGAAGCCGCGGTGGCCATGGCCCTCAAGGGCGAGGTGGATGCCCTGATGAAGGGCAGCCTGCACACCGACGAGCTGATGGGCGCGGTGGTGCGGCGCGAGGGCGGCCTGCGCACCTCGCGGCGCATCAGCCATTGTTTCGTGATGGACGTGCCGGGCCACGCGCAGCCGCTGATCATTTCGGACGCGGCCATCAACATCGCCCCCACGCTCGAGGAGAAGGTCGACATCGTGCAGAACGCCATCGACCTCGCGCACGCGCTGCACCTGCCGGAGGTGCGCGTGGCCATCCTGTCGTCGATGGAGGTCGTGAACCCGAAGGTGCCGTCGACGCTCGACGCCGCGGCGCTGTGCAAGATGGCCGACCGCGGGCAGATCACCGGCGCCGTGCTCGACGGGCCGCTGGCGATGGACAACGCGATCGACGCCGAGGCCGCCCGCATCAAGGGCATCGCCTCGCCGGTGGCCGGGCGGGCCGACGTGCTGATCGTGCCCGACCTCGACGCCGGCAACATGCTCGCCAAGAGCCTCACCTTCCTCGCGGGCGCCTACGCCGCGGGCATCGTGCTGGGCGCGAAGGTGCCGGTGATCCTGACGAGCCGGGCCGATTCGGAGGCGGCGCGGCTCGCCTCGTGCGCCGTGGCCTCGATGCTGGCGCTGGCCGCCCGCGACCAGCGCATCAAGGCCGTGGGCTGAAGAGGTCCTTGACCTCGCGCGGCTGCGAGCGCCAGAACTGCGGCGGGGCCTGCACCCGGGCGCCCAGTTCGGCGGCCGCGTGCCACGGCCAGCGGGTGTCGTAGAGCACCGCCCGCGCGATCCCGATGGCATCGGCGTGGCCCTCGGCCAGCACGGCCTCGGCCTGGGCCGGCGTGGTGATCAGGCCCACGGCGATCGTGAGCAGGCCTGCCTCCTCCTTCACGCGCCGGGCGTGGGGCACCTGGTAGCCCGGGGCGAGCGGGATCGCCTGCGCGGTGGACACGCCGCCGCTCGACACGTGGATCGCCGCGCAGCCGCGCGCCTTCAGCGCCTGTGAGATCGCGACCGTGCCGTCGAGGTCCCAGCCGCCCTCGACCCAGTCGGTGGCGGACAGGCGCACCCACACCGGGCGGTCGGCCGGGAAGGCCTCGCGCACCGCGTCGAACACCTCCAGCGGGAAGCGCATGCGGTTCTCGAGCGAGCCGCCGTAGGCGTCGGTGCGCTGGTTGGCGAGCGGCGACAGGAACTGATGCAGCAGGTAGCCGTGCGCGGCGTGCACCTCGATGCCTTCGAAGCCGAGCCGCGCGGCCCGCCGGGCGGCCTGGGCGAAGCCGTCGCGCACGCGCTGCAGGCCGGCCGCGTCGAGGGCGGCCGGCGGGGTGTCGGTGGGGGCGTGGGGCACCGCCGAGGCCCCCACCGTCTGCCAGCCACCGGGCTCGCCGGGGTGCACCTGCGCACCACCTTCCCACGGACGGCGGGTCGAGGCCTTGCGGCCGGCGTGGGCCAGCTGGATCGCGAGCGGCATCTTCGAATGCGCCCGCACACCCGCGATCACGCGCGCCAGCGCCGCCTCGTTGTCGTCGTTCCACAGGCCCAGGTCGGCACCCGAGATGCGGCCCTCCGGCACGACGGCCGTGGCCTCGAGGATCAGCAGCCCGGCGCCCGAGTGGGAGAGGGTGCCGAGGTGCATCAGGTGCCAGTCGGTGGCGTTGCCGTCCACCGCCGAGTACTGGCACATCGGGGCGATGACGATGCGGTTGGGGAGGGCGAGGGGGCCGATCTGCAGCGGCGTGAAGAGGTGCGACATGGGCAAGCGGGGAGAGGGGTCGGATGCGGCGCACTGTGCCCGGCGGGCAGAGGCCGTGCACGGCCGGGGCTTCTCGTCGCGCCGGCCTCGTTGGGCGATGGGCGCCCGCCGGTCAGGCCCGTGTCATGGAGCTGCCCCTAAGATCGCCCGGACGCTGCCCGAATGACAAGAACACCGTGAACGCCCATTCATCTTCCCGCTACACCGCCGCCATCGTCGACCTCGACGGCACGATGGTCGACACCCTCGGCGACTTCCAGGTCGCGCTGAACGCCGCGATGGCCGACCTCGGCCTCGACCGGGTCGGGCGTGAGTTCATCGAACACACCGTCGGCAAGGGCTCGGAGCACCTCGTGCGCCAGACGCTCGCCGCCGTGGGGGCGCCGGAGAGCCGTTTCGCCGAGGCCTTCGACCGCTACCAGCACCACTACGACCGCATCAACGGCAAGTACGCCGACGTGTACGACGGGGTGATCGAGGGCCTCGTGCGGCTGCAGGCGGCCGGCCTCGCGCTCGCGTGCCTGACGAACAAACCGGTGGCCTTCGCGAAGGCGCTGCTCGAGATGAAGGGGCTGGCGCCGTTCTTCTCGATGGTGTCGGGGGGTGACAGCTTCGAGCGCAAGAAGCCCGATCCGCTGCCTGTCGTGCGCACCTGCGAGGCACTGGGCAGCGAGCCGTCACGCACGCTGGTGGTGGGAGACTCGGTGAACGATGCCACCGCCGCGCGGGCGGCGGGGTGTCCCGTCGTGCTGGTGCGCTATGGCTACAACCACGGCCAGCCGGTGGCCGAGGTGGACTGCGACGGGACGGTCGACCGGCTGGACGCGATCGATCTCCACTGAACGCCGGGTCAGTCGAGGTGGCCGAGCAGGCCTTCCTTGAGCAGCGTGTCGGCCGGGGACTTGCCGAGCCAGATCTTCAGCAGTGCCGAGTAGAACTCGGGCTCCTTGATGGGCTGGCCGGCCTGCTTGCCGTTGACCGAGATCACGGTGCCGGTGCCGGGCACCCAGTCGGCGGTGAAGTACTCGCCGGGGGACAGCTTCTTGTACTGGAAGAAGATGTCGCTCATGGTCAGCACGCCGGCCACCGACTTCGAGAACTCTTCGCGCGGGGCGTTGTCTTCCATGCCGCGGGCGAACAGCTTGCCCAGTTCGGCCGCGTTGATCTCGCGCAGCATCACGATGTGCATGCGCTTGGCGCCCGGCTGGGCGATCACGGCTTCGGGGGTGGTGGCTTTCGCGGGCAGGTACAGCGCCGCGGTGTAGACCTTGAAGATGGCCTTGGAGCGCAGGCCGGCGCCGTTGAGCACCAGCTTCGAGGCGCCCACCTGGGTGGAGTCCTCGTACTTGACGCCGGCCACGGTGACGGGCGCGGCCAGGGCGGCGAGGGGCTGGGCCAGGACCAGGCTGGCGGCGAGGAGGATGCGACGGATCACGGGTGGGCTTCCATCAGGTTGTCTAACGGGTCGATCGGGTTCCGGCCCGCCCGGCCCGGATACGTTTTTGATTGTGACAGCGGCTGTCCTGAATCGGTCCCCCCGGATTCGTGGGGCAGTTCCCGTTTTGGCCTGCCGCGTGCGGGGCCTGCTACACTTTTCCGATGTTCATCGCGCGCAAACAAACCAAAGGGTCGCACGACCGGGGAGCCTGGCCCTGGCGGGGCCGGACCCCATTGGTTTGAATTTGCCGCGGGCGCAGTCTTCCTCTGCCCTCCGGCGCCGTGGGCAGGCCCGATGCGGCCCGCCTTGCCAAATCGTTCACACGCGGGCGCACCCATGCCGCCCGCCGGGCCGTGGAGGGCCCTGATCCGTGATCACCCAATCCGAGTTCAACCGGCTGGCCGCTGAAGGCTACAACCGCATCCCGCTGACCGCCGAGGCCTTCGCGGACCTCGAAACCCCGCTGTCGCTCTACCTGAAGCTGGCCTACGGTCCGAGCGGCGGCAAGCACAGCTTCCTGCTCGAATCCGTGGTGGGCGGCGAGCGCTTCGGGCGCTACTCGTTCATCGGCCTGCCTGCGCGCACGCTGCTGCGTGCCACCGGCTTCAAGACCGAGGTCGTCACCGATGGCCAGGTGGTGGAGACCGACGAGGGCAACCCGCTCGATTTCATCGCCGAGTACCAGAAGCGCTTCAAGGTGGCGCTGCGCCCGGGCATGCCGCGCTTCTGCGGCGGCCTGGCCGGCTACTTCGGCTACGACGCGGTGCGCTACATCGAGCCGCGCCTGGCCGGCACGGTGCTGCCGGGCGGCATCGACACGCCCGACATCCTGCTGCTGCAGTGCGAGGAACTGGCCGTCATCGACAACCTGTCGGGCCGCCTGCACCTGATCGTCTACGCCGACCCGGGCCAGCCCGAGGCCTACGTGAACGCGCAGCGGCGCCTGGCGCAGCTGGCGGACCGGCTGCACGACAGCGTCGTCGCCCCCACCGTCAAGCGCGGCACCGCCCACCCGGTGGAGCGCGGCTTCGCGAAGGACGACTACATCGCCGCCGTGCTGCAGGCGAAGGAGTACATCGCGGCCGGCGACATGATGCAGGTCCAGATCGGCCAGCGCCTGCAGAAGACGTTCACCGAATCGCCGCTCAGCCTGTACCGCGCGCTGCGTTCGCTGAACCCGTCGCCCTACATGTACTTCTACGACATGGGCGACTTCCAGATCGTGGGCGCCTCGCCCGAGATCCTGGTGCGCCAGGAGCACACGCCCGAGGGCGACAAGGTCATCATCCGGCCGCTCGCCGGCACCCGCCCGCGCGGCGCCACGCCCGAGGAGGACAAGGCCCTCGAGGTGGAGCTGAAGGCCGACCCGAAGGAGCGCGCCGAACACGTGATGCTGATCGACCTGGCGCGCAACGACATCGGCCGCATCGCCAAGACCGGCAGCGTGAAGGTGACCGAGGCCTTCGTGGTCGAGCGGTACTCGCACGTGATGCACATCGTCAGCAACGTCGAAGGCCTGCTGAAGGACGGCATGACCAGCCTCGACGTGCTGCGCGCCACGTTCCCCGCCGGCACGCTCACGGGCGCGCCGAAGGTGCGGGCCATGGAGATCATCGACGAGCTGGAGCCCGTCAAGCGCGGCATCTACGGCGGCGCCTGCGGCTACCTGAGCTTCGCGGGCGACATGGACGTGGCCATCGCCATCCGCACGGGCATCGTCAAGGACGGGAAGCTGTACGTGCAGGCCGCGGCGGGGGTCGTCGCCGATTCGGTGCCGGAGCTGGAATGGAAGGAGACCGAAGCGAAGGCGCGGGCGCTCTTGCGGGCCGCGGAACTCGTCGAGGAGGGCTTCTGACATGCTGCTGATGATCGACAACTACGACAGCTTCACCTTCAACCTCGTGCAGTACTTCGCCGAGCTGGGTGAGGACGTGCGCGTGTTCCGCAACGACGAGATCACGCTCGAAGGCATCGCGGGCCTGAACCCCGACCAGCTGGTGCTGTCGCCCGGCCCCTGCTCGCCGAACGAGGCGGGCGTGTGCGTGCCGGCCATCCGCGAGTTCACCGGCAAGCTGCCCATCCTGGGCGTGTGCCTGGGGCACCAGTCCATCGGCGCGGCGCTCGGCGGCAACGTGATCCGCGCGCAGAAGCAGATGCACGGCAAGACCGACGTGATCACCACCGACCGCAAGGGCGTCTACACCGACCTGCCCGAGCGCTTCACCGTGATCCGGTACCACTCGCTGGTCATCGAACGGTCGAGCCTGCCGGCCGAGCTGGAGGTCACCTCCACGTCCGAGGACGGCGAGATCATGGGCGTGCGCCACACGGCGCTCGCGGCCACGAAGAAGCCGCTCGAAGGCGTGCAGTTCCACCCCGAGTCCATCCTGACCGAACACGGCCACGCGATGCTGAAGAACTTCCTGAACGCCACGCGGGGGAGCTGAGATGAACATCACCGACACCCAGGCGCTGCAGCGGGTCATCGAGCACCGCGAGATCTTCCACGACGAGATGCTGGGCCTGATGCGCCGCATCATGACGGGCGAGATGTCGCCCGTGATGGTGGCGGCGCTCGCGATGGGGCTGCGCGTGAAGAAGGAGAGCATCGGCGAGATCACCGCGTCCGCGCAGGTGATGCGCGAGTTCGCCACGCCCGTGCCCATCGCCGACAAGCGCAACCTCGTCGACCTGTGCGGCACCGGCGGCGACGGCGCGCACACGTTCAACATCTCCACCGCGTCGATGTTCGTGGCGGCTGCGGCCGGCGCGCGCGTGGCCAAGCATGGCGGGCGCAGCGTGTCGTCCAGCACCGGCAGTGCCGATGTGCTGGATGCGCTGGGCGCCAACGTCAACCTGACGCCCGAGAACGTGGCCCGCTGCCTCGAAGAGACCGGCATCGGCTTCATGTTCGCGCCGAACCACCACGGCTCGATGAAACACGCCGCCCCCATCCGCAAGGAGCTGGGCGTGCGCACCATCTTCAACATCCTCGGTCCGCTGACCAACCCGGCCGACGCGCCGAACCAGCTGATGGGCGTGTTCCACCCCGACCTCGTGGGCATCCAGGTGCGCGTGCTGCAGCGCCTCGGGTCCGACCACGTGATGATCGTGCACGGGGTCAACGGGCTCGACGAGATCTCCATCTCGGGCGAGACGCTGATCGGCGAGCTGCGCAACGGCGAGGTGCGCGAATACGCGGTGCACCCGAGCCAGTTCGGCCTGGCGACGGCCGAGATGGCGGCGCTGAAGGTGTCGGGCAAGGAGGAATCCGTGCGCTGCATCGAGCGGGCGCTGGCCGACGAGGCGGGCCCGGTGCGCGACATCGTGCTGCTGAACGCGGGCGCGGCCCTCTATTGCGCGAACGTGGCCGACTCGGTTGCCGACGGCATCGAGCGTGCACGCGACGCGGTGGCGTCGGGCAAGGCGAAGGCCAAGCTCGCGCAGTTCGTCCACACCACCCGGCAACTCCAGCCGTCGAACCCATGAGCGACATCCTCGACAAGATCGTGGCGGTCAAGCGCGAGGAGATCTCCGCCGCCCGCCGCCACCGTGACCTGGCCTCTCTGCGCCGCGACGCCGAGGGCCGCACCGACACGCGCGACTTCGTCGGCAGCCTGCGCGGCAAGATCGCCGCCGGCCACGCCGGCGTGATCGCCGAGGTGAAGAAGGCGAGCCCGAGCAAGGGCGTGCTGCGCGAGAACTTCGTGCCGGCCGAGATCGCCGCCAGCTACGAGCGCCACGGCGCTGCCGCGCTAAGCGTGCTGACCGACCGCCAGTTCTTCCAGGGCGAGACGGCCTACCTCGAGCAGGCCCGCGCGGCCTGCGCGCTGCCGGTGCTGCGCAAGGACTTCATGGTCGACGCCTACCAGGTGTACGAGGCGCGCGCGATGGGTGCCGACTGCATCCTGCTGATCGCCGCCTGCCTCGACGACGCGCTGATGGTCGACCTGGAGGCGCAGGCCCACGAACTGGGCATGGCCGTGCTGGTCGAGGTGCACGACGGTCCCGAGCTCGATCGCTCGCTGCGCCTGAAGACACCGCTCGTGGGCATCAACAACCGCAACCTGCGCACCTTCGAGGTCACGCTGGACACCACGCTGGGCCTGCTGCCGCGTGTGCCGGCCGACCGCCTGCTGGTGACCGAGAGCGGCATCCTCGGCCGCGCGGACGTGACCCGCATGCGCGAGGCGAAGGTGAACGCGTTCCTGGTGGGCGAGGCGTTCATGCGCCAGCCCGACCCGGGCGTGGCCCTCGAGGCGCTGTTCGCTTGAGCGACCTGCCGCTGTTCCCGGCGGACGGACGCCTCGCCGAGCCGCTGTCGGCGCTGCTGGACCGGGTGCCGGACGGCTGGCGTCCCATCGTCGAGCGCTGGCGGGTCTCCGAGGCCGGCCGGGCGCTGGTGGCCTACGTCGACCGCCGCGTGGCCGACGGTGCCACGGTGTACCCGGTGGACGTGTTCCGGGCGTTGCGGCTCACGCCACTGCCGGACGTGAAGGCCGTCATCGTGGGCCAGGACCCGTACCACGGGCCGGGCCAGGCGCAGGGGCTCGCGTTTTCGGTGCCGTCGGGCCTCAAGACCCCGCCCAGCCTGCGCAACATGTTCGTCGAGCTGCGCCGCGACCTGGGCGGCGCGCCGCCCGGCAACGACCTCTCGGGCTGGGCGCGCCAGGGCGTGCTGCTGCTCAACACGTGCCTCACGGTGGAGGACGGCCAGCCGGCCAGCCACGCCCGCCGCGGCTGGGAGGGCCTGACCGAGCAGCTGCTGCAGGCGGTGGCCGCCCGGCCCGAGCCGTGCGCCTACCTGCTGTGGGGTGCCCACGCGCAGCGGTTCGAGGGGCTGATCCGGGCCACCGCGCCCGAAGGGGCGCCGGCGCCGCTGATCCTGATGTCGAACCACCCGTCGCCGCTGTCGGCCCGCCGGCCGCCGGTGCCGTTCCTCGGGAACGGGCACTTCGGCGAGGCGGCGCGGTACCTGGCGGCACACGGCCGCCCGGTCGACTGGCTCGGTTGAAGCGGGTCAGTTGAAGTAGAAGACGCCGTAGACGCCGGCGTGCGAGCCGTCGAACTTCTGGCCGCGGTACACGCCGTCCTTGCCTTCGAACTTCTCGCTGACCGCGCGGAACTTGATGCCGATGCGGTGCCACGGGAAGTACTCGGCCTCGACCACGAAGCCGGTCTTGGCGTCGAAGCTGGAGTCGAGGCCGCCCACCACGCCGTTCGAGTCGACGTGGGCGTCGAACGACTGGCGCACGCCGCCGCCGATGCGGAACTGCGGGTTGATGCTGTAGTAGCCGAGGAACTCGAACGGCACGCGGCTGAACGAGTAGTCGCCGTTGGAGCCGTTCACGCCGTCGAAGTGGTAGCCGATGCTGGCCTGCATCGAGAACGGGCCGCCCACGAGGAAGTCGACGCCGGCCTTCAGGTCGACGAGGTTGCCGGCCCGCACGGTGCTGCTGGTGTCGTTGCTGAAGTCGAAGGACTCGAGCTTGTCGCCCCCGTACGTGAGGCCGAAGCCCAGGAAGGGCCGGACGTCGCCGCCAGGGCGTTGCTGGGCGTGGGCCGCGCCGGCCAGGAGCAGGGCGCCGGTGAGGCCCGCGAGGGTTCTTTTCATGGGGTGTTCTGCTTTCGTGATGACAGGGGTAAGGGCTTGCGGATTATCGGGTGGAGGTGTCCGGACCTGAGGGGCACAATGCGGGAAGAAGGGCTCGTCATGACGACTCGTGCGCAGAACCGTTGCCAGCCGACTTCTGACGATGTATACTCCCGAGTTCGCTGCGGAGGGGTGGCCGAGTGGTTAATGGCAGCAGACTGTAAATCTGCCCTCTTTGAGTACGCTGGTTCGAATCCAGCCCCCTCCACCACAGCGCCGAATTCGGTTTGACAGAAGTGTTCGACTCTCGCGAGTGCCGCCGCAAGGTGGTGTCCGAGGGGCTCCCGGGCGGGAGTAGTTCAATGGTAGAACCCTAGCCTTCCAAGCTAATGACGCGGGTTCGATTCCCGTCTCCCGCTCCACGTCGTTCGCTTCGAGGAATTTGGTGATGTGCCCGGCGAGGCCCGTACAGGCTTGATCATCGCGAGGTGGTCAAGCCTGTACCGGTGACGGTAGCAGGTACCCTGCCCATATGGCTCAGTGGTAGAGCACTCCCTTGGTAAGGGAGAGGTCGCGCGTTCGATCCGCGCTATGGGCACCAAGTTTTGTGGTCGACGTCGACGGCAAGGAGCAGAAAATGGCAAAAGGCAAATTCGAACGGACCAAGCCCCACGTGAACGTGGGCACCATCGGTCACGTGGACCATGGCAAGACGACGCTGACGGCCGCGATCACGACGGTCCTGTCGACGAAGTTCGGCGGCGAAGCCAAGGCGTACGACCAGATCGACGCGGCGCCGGAAGAAAAGGCGCGTGGCATCACGATCAACACCGCGCACGTCGAGTACGAGACGGCCAGCCGCCACTACGCTCACGTGGACTGCCCGGGCCACGCCGACTATGTGAAGAACATGATCACGGGTGCCGCCCAGATGGACGGCGCGATCCTGGTGTGCTCGGCCGCTGACGGCCCGATGCCCCAGACCCGCGAGCACATCCTGCTGGCCCGCCAAGTGGGTGTGCCTTACATCATCGTGTTCCTGAACAAGTGCGACATGGTCGACGACGCCGAGCTGCTCGAGCTGGTCGAAATGGAAGTGCGCGAACTCCTGGACAAGTACGACTTCCCGGGCGACAACACCCCGATCGTCAAGGGCTCGGCGAAGCTGGCCATGGAAGGCGACAAGGGCGAGCTGGGCGAAGGCGCGATCCTGAAGCTGGCCGAAGCGCTGGACACCTACATCCCGACGCCGGAACGTGCCGTTGACGGCGCCTTCCTGATGCCGGTGGAAGACGTGTTCTCGATCTCGGGTCGTGGCACGGTGGTGACGGGTCGCGTCGAGCGCGGCATCATCAAGGTCGGCGAAGAAATCGAAATCGTCGGCATCCGCGACACGCAGAAGACGACCTGCACGGGCGTGGAAATGTTCCGCAAGCTGCTGGACCAAGGTCAAGCCGGCGACAACGTGGGCATCCTGCTGCGCGGCACGAAGCGTGAAGACGTCGAGCGCGGCCAAGTGCTGTGCAAGCCGGGCAGCGTGAAGCCGCACACCCACTTCACGGCCGAGATCTACGTGCTGTCCAAGGAAGAGGGTGGCCGTCACACGCCGTTCTTCAACAACTACCGCCCGCAGTTCTACTTCCGCACGACGGACGTGACGGGTGCCGTGGAGCTGCCGGCCGACAAGGAAATGGTCATGCCTGGCGACAACGTCAGCATCACCGTGAAGCTGATCGCCCCGATCGCGATGGAAGAAGGCCTGCGCTTCGCCATCCGTGAAGGTGGCCGCACCGTCGGCGCCGGCGTGGTTGCCAAGATCCTCGCCTGATAACGGTTCCACAGGGGTGTAGCTCAATTGGCAGAGCGCTGGTCTCCAAAACCAGAGGTTGTGGGTTCGATTCCCCCCGCCCCTGCCAGGTCAGGGTCCTGAAAAAGTCCTTCTCCTGGTGATCACGGCAGCCCGCACGAAGGTTTCGGCCTCGGCGGGCTTTGCTGCTGAAGGGCAGCCCGTGTTTCGAGTGAACGAAATCGAGTGTGAGTGGCCGGGCGGCGGTGCCAAACCGCGGCTCGCAACAATCTGACGAAGCGAAATGTCGAATCCGCAAATCGAAACGGTCTCTACCGGGGCCGACAAGGCCAAGCTCGCGGTCGCGGGCATCCTGGTCATTGCCGCCGTGGCCGTGTTCTACGTGCTCGGCAAGCAGGAGCTGTGGATGCGCGTCGGCGCGCTGCTGGTGCTGCTGGCCGCCGCGGTCGCCACGTTCTTCGTGTCCGAGCCGGGCAAGCAGCTGATCGCCTTCGGCCGCGACTCCGTGCGCGAGGTGAAGAAGGTCGTCTGGCCCACCCGCAAGGAAGCCGGGCAGATGACGCTGTACGTGTTCGCGTTCGTGATCGTCATGGCCTTGTTCCTGTTCCTGACCGACAAGACGCTCGAATGGGTGCTGTACGACCTGATTCTCGGTTGGAAGCACTGAGGAAACACTGATGAGCGAAGACATCGCAATCACCGACGCCGCCGCACCCGCGCCGGCACCTTCCAACAAACGCTGGTACGTCGTCCACGCCTATTCGGGCATGGAAAAGGCCGTCGAGCGCAACCTGCGCGAGCGCATCGACCGCGCCGGCATGCAGGACAAGTTCGGCCGCATCCTCGTGCCGATGGAAGAAGTCGTCGAGCTCAAGAACGGCAAGAAGGCCGTGACCGAGCGCCGCTTCTACCCGGGCTACGTGCTGGTCGAGATGGAAATGGCCGACGATACCTGGCACCTGGTGAAGCACACCAGCAAGGTGACCGGCTTCGTGGGTGGCGCGAAGAATCGCCCGTCCCCCATCTCGGAAGCCGAGGTCGCCAAGATCGTCACCCAGATGCAGGAGGGTGTCGAGAAGCCGCGTCCGAAGGTCGAGTGGGAAGTGGGCGAAACCGTGCGGGTCAAGGAGGGCCCGTTCACCGACTTCAACGGCGCGGTGGAAGACGTCAACTACGACAAGTCGAAGGTGCGCGTCTCGGTCACGATCTTCGGTCGTGCCACCCCGGTGGAGCTGGACTTCTCGCAAGTCGAGAAGGTCTGACCGCCTGACAGTTCATGGGCCCGGTGGGAGGCCCGCGGTGTTTTCCGGAACACGGCATTTTCCACCCGTTGCCCAGCCGTCGACGAGACGACGGCAAGAGGAGCAAAGGTAACCAGCCCTTTGCGTTAGCACTCAGGGGCCCGCAGGTCGGGCCTTCACTGGAGTAAAGCATGGCCAAGAAAGTTGTCGGCTACATCAAGCTGCAAATCCCGGCGGGCAAAGCAAACCCGTCGCCCCCGGTCGGTCCGGCGCTGGGTCAGCGCGGTCTGAACATCATGGAGTTCTGCAAGGCGTTCAACGCGCAGACCCAAGGCATCGAACCGGGCCTGATGCTGCCCGTGGTGATCACCGCGTTCGCGGACAAGTCGTTCACCTTCGTTCTGAAGTCGCCCCCGGCGACCGTCCTGATCAAGAAGGCGCTCAAGCTCGACAAGGCTTCCAGCACGCCCCACACCGTCAAGGTGGGCAAGCTGAGCCGCGCCCAGGTCGAGGAAATCGTCAAGATGAAGCAGAAGGACCTCACGGCAGCCGATCTGGAAGCCGGTGTCCGCACGATCGCAGGTACCGCCCGTTCGATGGGCGTGACGGTGGAAGGGATCTGATCATGGCAAAGCTGACCAAGCGCCAAAAGGCCCTCGTGGGCAAGGTCGACTCGACCAAGCTGTACCCGATCGACAACGCGCTGGCCCTGGTGAAGGAATTCGCCACCGCCAAGTTCGATGAATCGATCGACGTCGCCGTGCAACTCGGCATCGACGCGAAGAAGTCCGACCAGGTCGTGCGTGGCGCCGTCGTGCTGCCGAACGGCACCGGCAAGACCAAGCGCGTCGCCGTGTTCGCCCAAGGCGCCAAGGCTGAAGAAGCCCGCGCCGCCGGCGCCGACGTCGTCGGCATGGAAGACCTGGCCGAGCGCGTCAAGGCTGGCGACATGCCCTTCGACGTCGTGATCGCCTCGCCGGACACCATGCGTGTCGTCGGTACCCTCGGCCAGATCCTCGGCCCCCGTGGCCTGATGCCGAACCCGAAGGTCGGCACCGTGACGCCGGACGTGGCCCAAGCCGTCCGCAACGCGAAGGCCGGTCAAGTGCAGTTCCGCGTCGACAAGGCCGGCATCGTGCACTCGACCATCGGTCGCCGTTCGTTCGACTCCGACAAGCTGGTGGGCAACCTCCGCGCGCTCGTCGAAGCCCTGAACAAGGCCAAGCCGGCGTCGAGCAAGGGCGTGTACCTGCGCAAGGTCGCCGTCTCGTCGACGATGGGCGTGGGTGCCCGCGTGGACGTCGCGTCGATCGCGGCTGGCGCCTCGAACTGATGTGAATCGAGGGTCCGCGCGAGTCTGGCGCGGACCTGATGAGTTTGGTGGGCCGGATCCGGAGTTCGCTCCGGGCCCGGGTCATCCAAGACCGCAGGTGTGGCGCAAGCCGCTTAATCGAAGGAACGAACTCGCAAGAGCGCCGAAGGGCGAGTTCCGGAAACCCGCGCAGATGGCGGTCCCGCTGAAAAGGAATGAATCCGCAAGATGGGTTCCTGGACAGAAGGTCGCTGATTTTGAGTGTGCCGGAGGGCCTGTCTCCCACCCTTCATGGGAAAGAGCCGGGTTCGAAGGCACGAGATGTGAGGAGTAGACCTTGAGTCTCAATCGCAACGAGAAAGCAACCGTCGTGACGGATGTGGCGGCCCAGGCGGGCAAGTCGCAAACGCTCGCGCTGGCTGAATACCGTGGCCTCACCGTCGCTCACCTGGACGCACTGCGCAAGCAGGCTCGCGAAAAGGGCGTGTACCTTCACGTGCTGAAGAACACCCTGGCTCGCCGTGCCGTCGCTGGCACGCCGTTCGAGGTGGCGTCGGAGAGCATGGTCGGCCCGCTGATCTACGGTTTTTCGGAAGACGCTGTCGCCGCAGCGAAAGTCATCGCTGACTTCGCCAAGGGCAACGACAAGCTGGTCATCAAGGCCGGTGCGCTCAACGGCAAGGCCCTGAACGCCGATGGCGTGAAGGCCCTGGCTGCCGTGCCGTCGAAGGAAGTGCTGCTGACGCAGGTCGCCGGGCTGCTGCAGTCCCCGATCGCGCGTTTCGCTCGCGCCCTCGCGGCCGTGGCGGACAAGAAGGGTGGCGGCGCCGAAGCGCCTGCTGCCGAAGCCGCTGCAGCCTGATCTTCCGATTCAACATTCACCTATCTTAGGAACCCAAAATGGCATTCGATAAAGACGCTTTCCTGTCCTCCCTGGACTCCATGTCCGTCCTGGAACTCAACGAACTGGTCAAGGCCATCGAAGAGAAGTTCGGCGTGTCCGCTGCTGCCGTGGCAGCCCCGGGCGGCGGTGGCGGCGGCGCTGCTGCCCCGGCCGCTGAAGAGAAGACCGAGTTCAACGTCGTCCTGCTGGACGCCGGCGCGAACAAGGTTTCGGTCATCAAGGCCGTGCGCGAACTGACGGGCCTGGGCCTGAAGGAAGCCAAGGACCTGGTCGACGGCGCTCCGAAGAACGTCAAGGAAGCCATCGCCAAGGCCGACGCGGAAGCCGCAGTCAAGAAGCTGGTGGAAGCCGGCGCCAAGGCCGAACTCAAGTAATTGCGTTCGCCGCAGGGGGCTGGGTGCCGAACAGGCCCCCAGCCTTTTGCGCTTCCAGGGGAACCCGCCTTTTCGAGGCAATTCCCCTTGGAGGACACCTGAAAAAGCCTTCCGAGCAACAATCGAAGGCTTTTCCAAGTGTTCTCTGATCCGACTGCAGAGAACGGGTTTGGTCGGGCCTCGGTGCAATGCCGGGGTTGTCCGCCAGCGGTTGGTAGTGGCCAACCACCAAGCTTCGAACGCAAGGTTCGAAAGACAGTCGCCTTCGGGGACGGCGCCCTGGGCCCGGACATCGTTCCCTGAGACGGAGTGAGAAATCACATATGGCGCAGCATACAACCCCCTACAGCTATACCGAGCGCAAGCGGATCCGCAAGAGCTTCGGTAAACGCGAAAATGTCCTCAACGTCCCCTATCTGCTGACGATGCAGAAGGAGTCGTACGTCGCCTTCCTCCAGAAGGACGTGCCGCCGCAGAAGCGCAAGCCGGAAGGCCTGCAGGCCGCCTTCATCTCCGCATTCCCCATTGTTTCGCACAACGGGTTCGTCGAGATGAAATTCATCGAGTTCAACATGGCCAAGCCCGCGTTCGACACGCGGGAGTGCCAGCTGCGCGGGCTGACCTACGCGGCCGCCGTGCGCGCCAAGCTGCAGATGATCATCTATGACCGTGAATCGCCCCAGGCGAAGACGGTCAAGGAAATCAAGGAACAAGAGGTCTACATGGGCGAAGTGCCCCTGATGACCGACTACGGTTCCTTCATCGTGAACGGCACGGAACGCGTGATCGTGTCCCAGCTGCACCGTTCGCCGGGCGTGTTCTTCGAGCACGACAAGGGCAAGACCCACTCGAGCGGCAAGCTGCTGTTCTCCGCCCGCATCATTCCGTACCGCGGCTCCTGGCTCGACTTCGAATTCGACCCGAAGGACATCCTGTACTTCCGCGTCGACCGCCGCCGCAAGATGCCGGTCACGATCCTGCTGAAGGCCATCGGCCTGAACCCGGAATCGATCCTCGCGCACTTCTTCGTGTTCGACAACTTCCGCTTGATGGACTCCGGTGCCCAGATGGAGTTCGTCGCGGATCGCCTGCGCGGCGAGATCGCCCGTTTCGACATCACGGACAAGAACGGCACGGTCGTCGTCGAGAAGGACAAGCGGATCACGGCGCGCCACACGCGCCAGATCGAACAGTCGGAAACCCAGTTCATCAGCGTCCCCGAGGACTTCCTCGTCGGCCGCGTGGTGGCGCGCAACATGGTCGACCCCGACACGGGCGAGATCATCGCGAAGGCCAACGACGAGCTGACCGAAACGCTGCTGAAGAAGCTGCGCCAGGCCGGTGTGAAGGACCTGCAGTGCCTCTACACCAACGAACTGGACGAAGGCGCCTACATCTCGCAGACGCTGGCCACCGATGAAACGGCCGACCAGCTGGCCGCGCGCGTCGCCATCTACCGCATGATGCGCCCCGGCGAGCCGCCGACCGAAGACGCCGTCGAGGCCCTCTTCAACCGGCTGTTCTACAACGCCGACACGTACGACCTGTCGCGCGTGGGCCGCATGAAGTTCAACGCCCGCGTGGGCCGCGACACGGCTGAAGGTCCGATGACCCTCAGCAACGACGACATCCTCGACGTGGTCAAGATCCTCGTCGAGCTGCGCAACGGCCGTGGCGAAGTGGACGACATCGACCACCTCGGCAACCGCCGCGTGCGTTGCGTGGGCGAACTGGCCGAGAACCAGTACCGCTCGGGCCTCGCCCGCATCGAGAAGGCCGTCAAGGAACGCCTCGGCCAGGCCGAGACCGAAGCGCTGATGCCGCACGACCTGATCAACTCCAAGCCGATCTCCGCGGCGCTGAAGGAGTTCTTCGGTGCGTCGCAGCTGTCGCAGTTCATGGACCAGACCAACCCGCTCTCCGAGATCACGCACAAGCGCCGCGTCTCGGCCCTGGGCCCGGGCGGTCTGACCCGCGAACGCGCCGGCTTCGAAGTCCGCGACGTGCACCCGACCCACTACGGCCGCGTGTGCCCGATCGAAACGCCGGAAGGCCCGAACATCGGCCTGATCAACTCGCTCGCGCTGTACGCCCAGCTGAACGAGTACGGCTTCCTGGAAACGCCGTACCGTCGCGTGACGGAAGGCAAGGTCACGAACCAGATCGACTACCTCTCGGCCATCGAGGAAGGCAAGTACGTCATCGCGCAGGCCTCGGCCACGCTGGACGAAGAAGGCCGCCTGATCGACGAGCTGGTGAGCGCCCGTGACAACGGCGAATCGGTGCTGACCTCGGCCGAACGCATCCAGTACATGGACGTCGCCCCGACCCAGATCGTGTCGGTCGCCGCCTCGCTCGTGCCGTTCCTCGAGCACGACGACGCGAACCGCGCGCTGATGGGCGCGAACATGCAGCGCCAGGCCGTCCCGACCCTGCGTCCTGAAAAGGCGCTCGTCGGTACCGGCGTGGAACGCGTGGCCGCGAAGGACTCGGGCACCGTGGTGGCCGCCCGCCGTGGTGGCGTGGTGGACTACGTTGACACCAACCGCATCGTGATCCGTGTCAACGACAAGGAAACGGTGGCGGGTGAAGTCGGCGTCGACATCTACAACCTGATCAAGTACCAGCGTTCCAACCAGAACACGAACATCCACCAGCGTCCGATCGTCAAGCGCGGCGACCAGGTGGCTGCGGAGGACATCATCGCCGACGGCGCGTCCACCGACATCGGCGAACTGGCCCTCGGCCAGAACATGCTGGTCGCGTTCATGCCCTGGAACGGCTACAACTTCGAAGACTCGATCCTGATCAGCGAACGTGTCATCGCCGAAGACCGCTACACCTCGATCCACATCGAGGAACTGGTGGTGATGGCGCGCGACACCAAGCTGGGCTCGGAAGAAATCACGCGCGACATCCCGAACCTGAGCGAGCAGCAACTGGCCCGCCTGGACGAATCGGGCATCGTGTACGTGGGTGCCGAAGTGAACCCGGGCGACACGCTGGTGGGCAAGGTCACGCCGAAGGGCGAGACCACGCTGACCCCGGAAGAGAAGCTGCTGCGCGCCATCTTCGGCGAGAAGGCCTCCGACGTGAAGGACACGTCGCTGCGTGTCGACCAGGGCACGAGCGGCACCGTCATCGACGTGCAGGTGTTCACCCGTGAAGGCATCGTGCGCGACAAGCGCGCCCAGCAGATCATCGACGATGAACTGAAGCGCTATCGCCTCGACCTGAACGACCAGCTGCGCATCGTGGAAGCCGACGCGTTCGACCGGATCGAGAAGCTCCTGGTCGGCCGCATCGCCAACGGCGGCCCGCAGAAGATCGCCAAGGGCACGGCCATCGACAAGCCGTACCTCGCGAGCGTCGAGCGCTACCACTGGTTCGACATCCGCCCGGCGGAAGACGACATCGCCAACCAGCTCGAGTCCATCAAGAACTCGCTGGAGCAGACGCGCCACAGCTTCGACCTCGCGTTCGAAGAGAAGCGCAAGAAGCTCACGCAAGGCGACGAGCTGCCCGCGGGCGTGCTCAAGATGGTCAAGGTGTACCTGGCCGTCAAGCGCCGCCTGCAGCCTGGCGACAAGATGGCCGGCCGTCACGGCAACAAGGGTGTGGTCTCGAAGATCAACCCGGTCGAAGACATGCCGTACATGGCCGATGGCACCCCGTGCGACATCGTGCTGAACCCGCTGGGCGTGCCGTCGCGCATGAACGTGGGCCAGGTGCTCGAGGTTCACCTCGGCTGGGCCGGCAAGGGCATCGGCGAGCGCATCGGCGCGCTGCTGCAGGAGCAGGCCAAGATCGCCGAGCTGCGCAAGTTCCTCGACGAGCTCTACAACAAGTCGGGCGGCAAGACCGAGCGCCTGGACCACCTGAGCGACGACGAGATCCTCGAGATGTCGCGCAACCTGAGCAAGGGCGTGCCGTTCGCGACGCCGGTGTTCGACGGCGCGAAGGAAGAGGAAATCCGCGGCATGCTGAAGCTGGCGTACCCGGACGACATCGCGAAGGCCAAGGGCCTGACCGACTCGCGCACCCAGGCCCAGCTGTACGACGGCCGCACCGGCGACGCCTTCGAGCGTCCGGTCACGGTCGGCTACATGCACGTGCTGAAGCTGCACCACCTGGTCGACGACAAGATGCACGCCCGTTCCACCGGTCCGTACTCGCTCGTGACGCAGCAACCGCTGGGCGGCAAGGCCCAGTTCGGCGGCCAGCGTTTCGGCGAAATGGAAGTGTGGGCCCTGGAAGCCTACGGCGCGTCGTACGTGCTGCAGGAAATGCTGACCGTGAAGTCCGACGACGTGAACGGCCGCACCAAGGTGTACGAGAGCATCGTCAAGGGCGAGCACGCCATCGAGGCCGGCATGCCGGAATCGTTCAACGTGCTGGTCAAAGAGATCCGTTCGCTCGGCATCGACATTGAACTCGAGCGCAACTAAAGGAGAGATGTATGAAGGGTTTGCTTGATCTCTTCCGCCAGTTCACCCCTGATGAGCATTTCGATGCCATCAAGATCGGACTGGCTTCCCCCGAGAAAATTCGGTCGTGGTCCTTCGGCGAAGTCAAGAAGCCGGAGACCATCAACTACCGCACGTTCAAGCCTGAGCGTGACGGCCTGTTCTGCGCCAAGATCTTCGGCCCGATCAAGGACTACGAGTGCCTGTGCGGCAAGTACAAGCGCCTGAAGCACCGTGGCGTGATCTGCGAGAAGTGCGGCGTCGAAGTCACGCAGACCAAGGTGCGCCGCGAGCGCATGGGTCACATCGACCTCGCCGCGCCCTGCGCGCACATCTGGTTCCTGAAGTCGCTGCCGTCGCGCCTGGGCCTCGTGCTCGACATGACGCTGCGCGACATCGAGCGCGTGCTGTACTTCGAAGCGTACGTGGTGGTGGACCCGGGCATGACCCCGCTGAAGAAGTTCAGCATCATGTCCGAGGACGACTACGACCAGAAGCGCACGGAATTCGGTGACGAGTTCATCGCGCTGATGGGCGCCGAAGGCGTTCAGAAGCTGCTGGCCGAGATCGACCTCGACGTCGAGATCGAACGCCTGCGCGGCGACATGACCGGCTCCGAGCTCAAGGTCAAGAAGAACTCCAAGCGCCTGAAGGTCATGGAGGCCTTCAAGAAGTCCGGCATCAAGCCGAACTGGATGGTGATGAACGTGCTGCCCGTGCTGCCGCCGGACCTTCGTCCGCTGGTGCCGCTGGACGGTGGCCGTTTCGCCACGTCGGACCTGAACGACCTCTATCGCCGCGTCATCAACCGCAACAACCGCCTGGCCCGCCTGCTCGAACTGAAGGCGCCGGAGATCATCGTGCGCAACGAAAAGCGCATGCTGCAGGAAGCGGTGGACTCGCTGCTCGACAACGGCCGTCGCGGCAAGGCGATGACCGGTGCGAACAAGCGCGCGCTGAAGTCGCTCGCCGACATGATCAAGGGCAAGAGCGGCCGGTTCCGTCAGAACCTGCTGGGCAAGCGCGTCGACTACTCGGGCCGTTCGGTCATCGTGGTGGGCCCGACGCTCAAGCTGCACCAGTGCGGCCTGCCGAAGCTGATGGCGCTCGAGCTGTTCAAGCCGTTCATCTTCTCGCGCCTGGAAGCCATGGGCATCGCCACCACCATCAAGGCGGCGAAGAAGGAAGTGGAATCGGGCACGCCGGTCGTGTGGGACATCCTTGAAGAAGTCATCAAGGAACACCCGGTCATGCTGAACCGCGCGCCGACGCTGCACCGCCTGGGCATCCAGGCGTTCGAGCCGGTGCTGATCGAAGGCAAGGCCATCCAGCTGCACCCGCTGGTCTGCGCCGCGTTCAACGCCGACTTCGACGGTGACCAGATGGCCGTCCACGTGCCGCTGTCGATCGAAGCGCAGATGGAAGCCCGCACGCTGATGCTGGCCTCCAACAACGTGCTGTTCCCGGCCAACGGCGAACCGTCGATCGTGCCGTCGCAGGACGTGGTGCTGGGTCTGTACTACGCCACCCGCGAGCGCATCAACGGCAAGGGCGAAGGCATCATCTTCTCCGACGTGATCGAAGTGCAGCGTGCACTCGACAACGCCCAGGTCGAGATCACCGCCAAGATCAGCGTGCGCCTGACCGAGTGGACCAAGAACCGCGAAACCGGTGAGTTCACGCCCGAGACCAAGCTCGTCGACACCACCGTCGGCCGTGCCCTGCTGTCCGAGATCCTGCCGAAGGGCCTGCCGTTCTCGAACATCAACAAGGCGCTGAAGAAGAAGGAAATCTCGCGCCTGATCAACACCTCGTTCCGCAAGTGCGGTCTGAAGGAAACGGTGATCTTCGCCGACAAGCTGCTGCAGTCGGGCTTCCGCCTGGCCACGCGTGCCGGCATCTCGATCGCGATCGACGACATGCTCGTGCCGAAGGAAAAGCACACGCTGATCGAACGCGCCGAGAAGGAAGTCAAGGAGATCGAGCAGCAGTACGTCTCCGGTCTCGTGACCGCCGGCGAGCGCTACAACAAGGTCGTGGACATCTGGGGCAAGACCGGCGACGAAGTCGGCAAGGTCATGATGAGCCAGCTGTCCAAGCAGAAGACCACGGACCGCCACGGCAAGCAGGTGGACCAGGAGTCGTTCAACTCCATCTACATGATGGCCGACTCCGGTGCGCGCGGCTCCGCTGCGCAGATCCGCCAGCTGGCCGGCATGCGCGGCCTGATGGCCAAGCCGGACGGCTCGATCATCGAGACGCCGATCACGGCGAACTTCCGCGAAGGCCTGAACGTTCTGCAGTACTTCATCTCCACCCACGGTGCTCGCAAGGGCCTCGCGGACACGGCGCTGAAGACCGCGAACTCCGGCTACCTGACCCGCCGTCTCGTCGACGTGACCCAGGACCTGGTCGTCACCGAAGACGATTGCGGCACCCAGAACGGCATGAACATGCGCGCGCTGGTCGAGGGCGGTGAAGTGATCGAGAGCCTGCGCGACCGCATCCTCGGCCGCGTGACGGCCATCGAGGTGCAGCACCCGGAAACGGGCGAAATCCTGCTCCCGGCGGGCAAGCTGCTCGACGAAGACTCGCTGGACGACCTCGAAGCCGCCGGCGTCGACGAAGTCAAGGTCCGCACCGCGCTCACCTGCGACACGCGCTTCGGCCTGTGCGGCAAGTGCTATGGCCGCGACCTGGGCCGTGGCGGCCTCGTGAACCGCGGCGAAGCCGTGGGCGTGATCGCCGCGCAGTCGATCGGCGAGCCGGGCACGCAGCTGACGATGCGCACGTTCCACATCGGTGGTGCGGCGTCGCGTGCAGCCGTGGCCTCGAGCGTCGATGCGAAGTCGGACGGCATCATCGGGTTCAACCCGACGATGCGCTACGTGACCAACGGCAAGGGCGAGCTCGTCGTGATCTCGCGCTCCGGCGAGATCGTGGTGTCGGACCCGCACGGCCGCGAACGTGAACGCCACAAGGTGCCGTACGGCGCCGTGCTGAACATCAAGGCCGACCAGTCGATCAAGGCCGGCCTGGTGCTCGCCACGTGGGACCCGCTGACCCGCCCGATCATCACCGAGTTCGCCGGCCGTGCCGTCTTCGAGAACGTCGAAGAAGGCCTGACCGTGGCGAAGCAGCTGGACGAAGTGACCGGCCTGTCGACCCTCGTCGTGATCGACGCGAAGCGCCGCGGTGCCCTGAAGGTGGTCCGTCCGCAGGTCAAGCTGCTGGACCCGCAAGGCAACGAAGTGAAGATCCCTGGCACCGACCACTCGGTGACCATCGGCTTCCAGGTGGGCTCGCTGATCCAGATCCGCGACGGCCAGGACCTCGCCCCGGGTGAAGTGCTCGCACGCATCCCGGTGGAAGGCCAGAAGACCCGTGACATCACCGGCGGTCTGCCGCGCGTGGCCGAACTGTTCGAGGCGCGCACGCCGAAGGACAAGGGCACGCTGGCCGAGATGACCGGCACGGTGTCGTTCGGCAAGGAGACGAAGGGCAAGGTTCGCCTGCAGATCACCGATCCGGAAGGCAAGGTCTACGAGGAACTCGTCGCCAAGGAAAAGAACATCCTGGTGCACGAAGGCCAGGTGGTCAACAAGGGCGAATCCATCGTCGACGGTCCGGCGGACCCGCAGGACATCCTGCGCCTGCTGGGCATCGAGGAACTGGCGCGCTACATCGTCGACGAAGTGCAGGACGTCTACCGTCTGCAGGGCGTGAAGATCAACGACAAGCACATCGAGGTGATCGTTCGCCAGATGCTCCGTCGTGTGCAGATCGTCGATCCGGGCGACAGCACCTACATCGCCAACGAACAGGTGGAGCGTTCGGAGCTGCTCGACACGAACGACAAGCTGCGTTCGGAAGGCAAGCTGATCGCCACCCACAGCGACGTGCTCCTGGGCATCACGAAGGCGTCGCTGTCGACCGACAGCTTCATCTCCGCGGCGTCCTTCCAGGAAACCACGCGCGTGCTCACCGAGGCTGCCATCATGGGCAAGCGCGACGAGCTGCGTGGCCTGAAGGAAAACGTCATCGTGGGTCGCCTGATCCCCGCCGGCACCGGCATGGCCTTCCACGACGCCCGCAAGGTCAAGGAAGAGCTGGACGACGCCGAGCGCCGTGCGATCTCCGCGGCGGAAGCCGAGGTGTTCGTGTCGGCCGACGCGATCGACTCGACGGCCGACGCTGCCGGCGATTCGACGGAGTAAGCCGGAGAGGGGCGGGCGACCGCCCCCTCGCTCGACTCGAAAGGGTGGCCTCGGCCACCCTTTTTTCGTTTCAGGCCTCGGGCGGGCTCCAGCGCTCCGGCGTCGTGAAGACCACGCCCAGCGCGGCCGCGCGTTTGCCGAGCTTGAGCACGGCGCGGTCGCGGGTGATCAGCCACCGGGCGCCGTGCAGTGCCAGGTCGATGTACTTCTGGTCGTCCCGGTCGGTGCAGCGCAGGCGTGGCACGAGGGTGGGGAGGGGCGGTTCGACGAAGTGCGCCCAGCGCGTCCACGCCTCGTCGATCACGGCCCGGTCGGGTGAGTAGGTGCTCGCCACGCCGCGGCCCAGCACGTGGGCGAGTTCGTCGCGCATCGCCTGGGTGGCGATCCAGCGGAACCGGCCCGCTTCGAGGGCCTCGACCAGGGGGGCGCACCCCGGGTTGCGGAACACGAGCCAGTCCATCAGCACGTTGGTGTCGATGACGGCGCACAGCAGCGGTGCCGATGGCGGAGACGGGGGGAGGGGCAGTGACACGGTCGTTCAGTCGCGCGAAAATCACGCGTTCGGGTTGTTTCGGACGGGCGGTGGAGCGCCGCGGACGGGGCGTTTTGCCGGGCGAATCGCCTGTTTCCTCCGGGAAAGGCCGGGTTGCTTGCGGCTGCTTCGCCCCAGCCATATAATCGCAGGCTTTTCAGCAGATTTTGCTGCGCTCTTTGTCGGGCGGCTCACCGCAATCGCTTGCGGCTTCGGGCCGGCTTCCGGGTCTCAACGCCCGGCGAGGGCTCCGGCAACCTGAAGTGGAAAGACAAGCTCCGGGCGCTCAGCGCCCAGAGCGGACAAGCTCAAAGCGCTCCAGCCCAGGTGGGTCCTTCACCCGGGTGCCGTCATCGGCCGGGGCGCCGTGTGACTTCAAACGGGAACAAGTTACCAAATGCCTACCATCAATCAACTCGTGCGTCACGGTCGCGAGACCGAGGTCACGAAGTCCAAATCGCCGGCGCTGCAGGGTGGTCCCCAGCGCCGTGGCGTGTGCACCCGCGTGTACACCACGACGCCGAAGAAGCCGAACTCCGCGCTCCGCAAGGTTGCCAAGGTTCGTCTGACCAACGGCTTCGAAATCATTTCCTACATCGGCGGCGAAGGCCACAACCTCCAGGAACACAGCGTCGTGCTGGTTCGTGGCGGCCGGGTGAAGGACTTGCCGGGTGTGCGTTACCACATCGTGCGCGGTTCGCTCGACCTGCAAGGCGTGAAAGACCGCAAGCAGGCGCGTTCCAAGTACGGCGCGAAGCGCCCGAAGAAGGCCTGATTCTCAAAGGCCTTGGAGTCCGCTGTGGCTCCGGTGTGAGAAGAAAATCAAGTTGTCACGGTCAAGCGTCAAGCTGGCCGGATGTGTGGTGAGCCCCTCGTGGTCACCAAGTAAGTGGGCAGCCAAAGCGTGGTTGTCCGCGGTGCAGCGGAAACGTTGCGCCAACTGAAGCAGAAGGAAGAGAAATGCCTCGTCGTCGCGAAGTCCCCAAACGGGAAATCCTGCCTGATCCGAAGTTCGGGTCCGTCGATCTGTCCAAGTTCATGAACGTCATCATGGAATCGGGCAAGAAGGCCGTTGCAGAACGCATCATCTACGGCGCCCTGGAGCAAGTGGAGAAGAAGTCGGGCAAGGATCCGCTCGAAATCTTCACCGTGGCTCTGAACAACATCAAGCCGATGGTCGAAGTGAAGTCCCGCCGCGTTGGCGGTGCGAACTACCAAGTTCCCGTGGAAGTTCGCCCCGTCCGCCGCGTGGCCCTTGCCATGCGCTGGCTGAAGGAATCGGCCCGCAAGCGCGGCGAGAAGTCGATGGCCCAGCGTCTCGCGAACGAGCTGCTGGAAGCCGTCGAAGGCCGTGGTGGTGCGATGAAGAAGCGCGACGAAGTGCACCGCATGGCTGAAGCCAACAAGGCCTTCTCTCACTTCCGCTTCTAAATCTTTAGTCCCGACGCAGCCCGTTCGGCCATGTGGCCGCCGGGCGCGTTTCAGTTTCTGGAGTGCCACCATGGCCCGCAAGACCCCCATCGAGCGCTATCGCAACATCGGCATCTCGGCTCACATCGACGCCGGCAAGACCACGACGACCGAGCGCATCCTGTACTACACCGGTGTGAACCACAAGATCGGTGAGGTGCACGACGGCGCCGCAACGATGGACTGGATGGAGCAGGAACAAGAGCGCGGCATCACGATCACGTCGGCCGCGACGACCTGCTTCTGGAAGGGCATGGAGCTCAACCATCCGGAACACCGCATCAACATCATCGACACCCCCGGGCACGTCGACTTCACCATCGAGGTGGAGCGTTCGATGCGCGTGCTCGACGGCGCCTGCATGGTGTACTGCGCCGTGGGTGGCGTGCAGCCGCAATCGGAAACCGTCTGGCGCCAGGCCAACAAGTACAAGGTTCCCCGCCTCGCGTTCGTCAACAAGATGGACCGCACCGGCGCGAACTTCTACAAGGTCTACGAGCAGATGAAGGTTCGCCTGCGCGCGAACCCGGTGCCCGTCGTGCTGCCGATCGGCGCCGAGGAAAACTTCAAGGGCGTGATCGACCTCATCAAGATGAAGGCGATCATCTGGGACGAAGCGTCCCAGGGCATGAAGTTCAACTACGAGGACATCCCTGCCGACCTGCAGGCCGATGCCACCAAGTGGCGCGAGAACCTCGTCGAAGCGGCTGCCGAAGCCAGCGAAGACATGATGAACAAGTACCTCGAGTCGGGCGAACTGACCGAGGACGAGATCAAGAAGGGCATCCGCCTGCGCACCATCGCTGCTGAAATCCAGCCGATGTTCTGCGGCACCGCCTTCAAGAACAAGGGCGTGCAGCGCATGCTCGACGGCGTGATCGACTTCATGCCCTCGCCGATCGACATTCCCCCGGTTCCGGGCACCGACGACGACGACAAGGAAGTCACCCGCAAGGCCTCCGACGACGAGAAGTTCGCCGCCCTGGCGTTCAAGCTGATGACCGACCCGTACGTCGGCCAGCTGACGTTCGTGCGCGTGTACTCGGGCGTGCTGAAGTCCGGCGACTCGGTCTACAACCCGATCCGCGGCAAGAAGGAACGCATTGGCCGGATCCTGCAGATGCACGCGAACCAGCGTGAGGAAATCAAGGAAATTCTGGCCGGCGACATCGCCGCCTGCGTGGGCCTGAAGGAAGTGACCACGGGCGAAACCCTGTGCGATCCGGACGCCATCATCACGCTCGAGAAGATGATCTTCCCGGAGCCGGTGATCTCGCAGGCCGTCGAGCCGAAGACCAAGGCCGACCAGGAAAAGATGGGCATCGCCCTCGGCCGCCTGGCCCAGGAAGACCCGTCGTTCCGCGTGCGCACCGACGAAGAATCGGGCCAGACCATCATTTCCGGCATGGGCGAGCTCCACCTGGAAATCATCGTCGACCGCATGAAGCGCGAATTCGGCGTGGAAGCCAACGTCGGCAAGCCGCAAGTGGCCTACCGCGAAACCATCCGCAAGACCGCCACCGACGTCGAAGGCAAGTTCGTTCGCCAGTCGGGCGGCAAGGGCCAGTACGGCCACGTCGTGCTGACGGTCGAGCCGCAGGAGCCGGGCAAGGGCTTCGAGTTCGTCGACGCCATCAAGGGCGGTGTGGTGCCCCGCGAATTCATCCCCGCGGTCAAGAAGGGCGTGGAAGACACGCTGCCGAACGGCGTGCTGGCCGGCTACCCGGTCGTGGACGTGAAGGTCACGCTGACCTTCGGTTCGTACCACGAAGTGGACTCGAACGAAAACGCGTTCAAGATGGCCGCCTCGATGGGCTTCAAGGAAGCCTGCCGCAAGGCCACGCCGGTGATCCTCGAGCCGATGATGGCCGTGGAAGTGGAAACGCCGGAAGACTACGCCGGCAACGTGATGGGCGACCTGTCGTCCCGTCGCGGCCTGGTGCAGGGCATGGACGACATGCCTGGCGGCGGCAAGCAGATCAAGGCCGAAGTTCCGCTGTCGGAAATGTTCGGCTACTCGACCACGCTGCGCTCGATGTCGCAAGGTCGTGCCACGTACACGATGGAGTTCAAGCACTACAGCGAAGCTCCGAAGAACGTGGTCGACGCGATCATCACCGCTCGCGGTAAATAACAAGGGTGTCATCCCGGCGAAAGCCGGGATCCACCGCCCCGAGTGGGCCCCGGCGTTCGCCGGGGTGACACGAGGGTGAAGCTAGACCCAGCCGGTCTTCGGCCAGGTGCCGTTCGCTGCCAGTGGCGAACGGACGAGCACCCGGTCCGGAGACCTTAAACATCGCACTGGCAGTGCTCTTTATCTGGAGAATCTGAAATGGCAAAAGGTAAATTCGAACGGACCAAGCCGCACGTCAACGTCGGCACCATCGGTCACGTGGACCATGGCAAGACGACGCTGACGGCCGCGATCACGACGGTCCTGTCGACGAAGTTCGGCGGCGAAGCCAAGGCGTACGACCAGATCGACGCGGCACCGGAAGAAAAGGCGCGTGGCATCACGATCAACACCGCGCACGTCGAGTACGAGACGGCCAACCGCCACTACGCTCACGTGGACTGCCCGGGCCACGCCGACTATGTGAAGAACATGATCACGGGTGCCGCCCAGATGGACGGAGCGATCCTGGTGTGCTCGGCCGCTGACGGCCCGATGCCCCAGACCCGCGAGCACATCCTGCTGGCCCGCCAAGTGGGCGTGCCTTACATCATCGTGTTCCTGAACAAGTGCGACATGGTCGACGACGCCGAGCTGCTCGAGCTGGTCGAAATGGAAGTGCGCGAACTCCTGGACAAGTACGACTTCCCGGGCGACAACACCCCGATCGTCAAGGGCTCGGCGAAGCTGGCCATGGAAGGCGACAAGGGCGAGCTGGGCGAAGGCGCGATCCTGAAGCTGGCCGAAGCGCTGGACACCTACATCCCGACGCCGGAACGTGCCGTTGACGGCGCCTTCCTGATGCCGGTGGAAGACGTGTTCTCGATCTCGGGTCGTGGCACGGTGGTGACGGGTCGCGTCGAGCGCGGCATCATCAAGGTCGGCGAAGAAATCGAAATCGTCGGCATCCGCGACACGCAGAAGACGACCTGCACGGGCGTGGAAATGTTCCGCAAGCTGCTGGACCAAGGTCAAGCCGGCGACAACGTGGGCATCCTGCTGCGCGGCACGAAGCGTGAAGACGTCGAGCGCGGCCAAGTGCTGTGCAAGCCGGGCAGCGTGAAGCCGCACACCCACTTCACGGCCGAGATCTACGTGCTGTCCAAGGAAGAGGGTGGCCGTCACACGCCGTTCTTCAACAACTACCGCCCGCAGTTCTACTTCCGCACGACGGACGTGACGGGTGCCGTGGAGCTGCCGGCCGACAAGGAAATGGTCATGCCTGGCGACAACGTCAGCATCACCGTGAAGCTGATCGCCCCGATCGCGATGGAAGAAGGCCTGCGCTTCGCCATCCGTGAAGGTGGCCGCACCGTCGGCGCCGGCGTGGTTGCCAAGATCCTCGCCTGATCCACTTTGTGTGATGGGGCCCGGTCCGCGGTGAGTCCGCGGGTCCAGGCCTTCTCATCGCGGCCCTCCGGAACGGCGGGCCGCATCGCTCTTTAAGGAAACATCATGCAAAAGCAAAAGATCCGCATCCGCCTGAAGGCCTTCGATTACAAGCTGATCGACCAATCGGCCCTGGAAATCGTCGACACCGCCAAGCGTACCGGCGCGATCGTCCGTGGCCCCGTGCCCCTGCCGACCCGCATGCAGCGCTTCGACATCCTGCGTTCGCCGCACGTCAACAAGACCTCGCGCGACCAGTTCGAGATCCGCACGCACCAGCGTCTGATGGACATCGTCGATCCGACCGACAAGACGGTCGACGCGCTGATGAAGCTCGACCTGCCGGCCGGCGTCGACGTCGAGATCAAGCTGCAGTAATACCGTGTCGCCGGTGGGGCGCGTTGCAAAGCGCGCTTCATCTGCTACACTCGCAGGCTTTCCGCAATCCACGGGTGTGAACTCGTGGGTTGCGAAACCCATTTGGCGGCTCCCTTCGGGGTGCACGTCAAGAAGTCAGCCCGACCAATCGATGTCGGGGATGTGAAACAAAGGCTCCGCAAGGGGCTGGAGAAAAACCATGAGTCTTAGCAATCGCCTCGGATTGCTGGGCCGCAAGGTGGGCATGATGCGCATCTTCACGGACGACGGCGACGCCGTGCCCGTGACGGTGCTCGACGTGTCGAACAACCGTGTGACCCAGGTCAAAACCGCAGAGACCGACGGCTACGCTGCCGTCCAGGTGGCGTTCGGTGCCCGCAAGGCATCCCGCGTCAGCAAGCCGGAAGCCGGCCACCTCGCCAAGGCGGGTGTCGAAGCTGGCGAACTCCTGAAGGAGTTCCGTGTCGCCGCTGATGTCGCCGCTGGCTTCAAGCCCGGCGCCCAGATCCCCGTGACCACGTTCGCCGTGGGCCAGCTCGTCGACGTGCAGGGCACCTCGATCGGCAAGGGCTTCACCGGCACGATCAAGCGCCACAACTTCGGCTCGCAGCGCGCGTCGCACGGCAACAGCCGTTCGCACAACGTGCCGGGTTCGATCTCGATGGCGCAGGATCCGGGTCGCGTGTTCCCGGGCAAGAAGATGTCCGGCCACCGCGGTGACGTGACCAAGACCATCCAGAACCTCGACATCGTCCGCATCGACGAAGCCCGCCAGCTGCTGCTGGTGCGCGGCGCCGTGCCGGGTGCCAAGAACGGCCACGTGGTCGTCAGCCCCGCGGTCAAGGTCAAGGCCAAGAAAGAAGGAGCCAACTGATGCAGCTCGAGCTCCTGAACGAACAAGGTCAGGCTTCGTCGAAGGTCGACGCGCCGGACACCGTGTTCGGCCGTGATTACAACGAAGCGCTGGTCCACCAGGTCGTCGTCGCGTACCAGGCGAATGCTCGCCAAGGCACGCGCGCCCAGAAGGACCGCGAACAGGTCAAGCACACCACGAAGAAGCCGTGGCGTCAAAAGGGCACGGGCCGCGCTCGCGCCGGTATGTCGTCGTCGCCGCTGTGGCGCGGGGGTGGTCGGATTTTCCCGAACATGCCCGACGAGAACTTCACGCAGAAGATCAACAAGAAGATGTACCGCGCCGGCATGGCTGCCATCTTCTCGCAGCTCGCTCGCGAAGGCCGTCTGGCCGTCGTCGACTCGCTGACGATCGATGCCCCGAAGACCAAGCTGCTGGCTGCCAAGTTCAAGGCCATGGGCCTCGAATCCGTGCTGGTCATCGCCGACCAGCTCGACGACAACCTGCTGCTGGCTTCGCGCAACCTCGCCAACGTCCTCGTTGTCGAGCCGCGCTACGCTGATCCGCTGTCGCTCGTGCACTTCAAGAAGGTGCTCGTGACGAAGGGTGCGATCGAGCAACTCAAGGAGATGCTGGGATGAGCACCGTGAAGCATGATGAGGGCCGGCTGGCCCAGGTGCTGGTGGCGCCGATCGTTTCCGAAAAAGCCACTTCCGTTGCCGAGAAGAACAACCAGGTGTTGTTCAAGGTCCTGCGCGACGCGACCAAGCCTGAAATCAAGGCCGCCGTTGAACTGCTGTTCAAGGTCGAAGTCGAGTCCGTCCAGACCGTGGTGCAAAAGGGCAAGGTCAAGCGCTTCGGTCGTTCCATCGGCCGCCGCGACCACGTCAAGAAGGCGTACGTGTCGCTGAAGGCTGGCCAGGAGCTCAACTTCTCCGGGGAGGCCGCGTAATGGCCGTCATCAAAGTCAAACCGACGTCGCCCGGCCGCCGTGCCGTGGTGAAGGTGGTGCACAAGCACCTCCACAAGGGCAAGCCTGAAGCGTCGCTGCTGGAGCCGCAGTTCCAGCACGCCGGCCGCAACAACAACGGCCACATCACGATCCGCCACAAGGGCGGTGGTCACAAGCACCACTACCGTGTCGTGGACTTCGTGCGCAACAAGGATGGCATCCCCGCGAAGGTCGAGCGCATCGAGTACGACCCGAACCGCACGGCGCACATCGCGCTGGTGTGCTACGCCGACGGCGAGCGCCGCTACATCATCGCCCCGCGCGGTCTTGAAGTGGGTTCCACCGTCCTGAGCGGCGCCGAAGCGCCGATCAAGGCCGGCAACACGCTGCCGATCCGCAACATCCCGGTGGGTTCGATCATCCACTGCATCGAGCTGCTGCCCGGCAAGGGTGCCCAGATCGCGCGTTCGGCGGGCACGTCGACCACGCTGCTGGCCCGTGAAGGCACGTACGCGCAGGTTCGCCTGCGCTCGGGTGAAGTGCGCAAGATCCACATCGACTGCCGCGCCACGATCGGCGAAGTGTCGAACGAAGAGCACAGCCTGCGCCAGTACGGCAAGGCCGGTGCGATCCGTTGGAAGGGCATCCGCCCGACGGTCCGTGGCGTTGCCATGAACCCGGTGGATCACCCGCACGGTGGTGGTGAAGGCCGTACCGGCGAGGGCCAGGCGCCTGTGTCGCCGTGGAACACCCTCACCAAGGGCTACCGCACTCGCAACAACAAGCGCACGCAGACGTTCATCGTTTCGCGTCGCAAGAAGTAAGGGGCCGCCACAATGACCCGTTCGCTCAAAAAAGGTCCGTTCGTCGACCATCACCTTCAGGCCAAGGTCGAGAAGGCTGTCGCCACGAAGGACAAGAAGCCGATCAAGACCTGGTCGCGTCGTTCGACCATCCTTCCGGATTTCATCGGTGTGACGATTGCCGTGCACAACGGCAAGCAGCACGTCCCCGTGTATGTCACCGACCAGATGGTCGGCCACAAGCTCGGCGAATTTGCGCTCACGCGCACGTTCAAGGGGCACCCGGCCGACAAGAAGGCCAAGAAATAAGGAATGACGATGGAAACCCGTTCAATCGTTCGCGGCGTCCGCCTCTCTGCCGACAAGGGTCGGCTGGTGGCTGACCTCGTCCGCGGCAAGAAGGTGGACCAGGCGCTCAACATCCTGACGTTCACCCCCAAGAAGGCTGCCGGCATCATCAAGAAGGCCCTCGAGTCCGCGATCGCCAACGCCGAGCACAACGATGGCGCTGACATCGACGAACTCAAGGTCAAGACGATCTTTGTGGAGCAAGGTGCCACGCTGAAGCGTTTCTCCGCGCGCGCCAAGGGCCGCGGCAACCGCATCAGCAAGCCCACCGCCCACATCTACATCACTGTCGGCAACTGAGGCGCATAGCACCATGGGACAAAAGATTCACCCCACCGGGTTCCGCCTGCCGGTGACGCGCAACTGGGCGTCGCGCTGGTACGCGTCGAACGCCAACTTCGCCACCATGCTGGCCGAAGACCTGAAGGTTCGCGAATACCTGAAGGCGAAGCTCAAGAGCGCGGCCGTCTCGCGCATCCTGATCGAGCGCCCCGCCAAGAACGCGCGCATCACGATCTTCTCGGCTCGTCCGGGCGTCGTGATCGGCAAGAAGGGCGAGGACATCGAAAACCTGAAGGCCGAACTGACCCGCCGCCTGGGCGTGCCGGTCGCTGTCAACATCGAAGAAGTGCGCAAGCCTGAAGTCGATGCACAGCTGATCGCCGACAGCATCACGCAGCAGCTGGAAAAGCGCATCATGTTCCGCCGCGCCATGAAGCGCGCCATGCAGAACGCGATGCGCCTGGGCGCCCAAGGCATCAAGCTGATGTCGTCGGGCCGCCTGAACGGCATCGAAATCGCACGTTGCGAGTGGTACCGCGAAGGTCGCGTGCCCCTCCACACGCTGAAGGCCGACATCGACTATGGCTTCTCCGAAGCCAAGACGACCTACGGCATCATCGGCGTGAAGTGCTGGGTCTACCGTGGTGACCGCCTCGCCAACGGCGAAGCGCCCACGCTCGCCACCCCGCCGGGTGCCGAAGATGATCGCCGTCCGCGCCGCAACGCGCGTCCCGGCGACCGTCCGGGCGCTCCGGGTGGCCGTGGCCGCCCGGGTGGCGACCGTGGTCCCCGTGACGGCGCTGCCCCTGCAGCCGCCGCACCGGCTGGTGATGGCGCGAAGACCGCCGCCGTGAAGCGCGTGCGCAAGGCCCCGGGCCCTGACGCAGCCGCTGGCGGCGAAGGCAAAGGAGAATAAGCATGCTGCAACCCGCACGCAGAAAATACCGCAAGGAACAGAAGGGCCGTAACACCGGCGTCGCCACCCGTGGCGCCGCAGTGTCGTTCGGCGACTTCGGCCTGAAGGCCACGGAGCGCGGCCGCATCACCGCTCGCCAGATCGAAGCCGCTCGTCGGGCGATCTCGCGTCACATCAAGCGCGGTGGCCGCATCTTCATCCGCATCTTCCCGGACAAGCCCATCTCGCAGAAGCCCGCCGAAGTCCGGATGGGTAACGGCAAGGGCAACCCCGAGTACTACGTGGCTGAGATCCAGCCGGGCAAGGTGCTCTACGAAATCAACGGCGTGCCTGAAGAGCTGGCCCGCGAAGCGTTCAAGCTGGCCTCGGCCAAGCTTCCGCTGAGCACCACCTTCGTGTCCCGCCAGGTGGGCGCTTGAGCCCGCACGGAGAACGACATGAAAGCATCTGAACTCCGCGCCAAGGACGTCGCCGGCCTCGAAAAGGAGGTCGCAGACCTCCTGAAGGCCCACTTCGGCCTGCGCATGCAGAAGGCCACGCAGCAGCTCACGAACCACACGACGCTTGGCAACACCCGTCGTGACATCGCGCGCGCCAAGACCATCCTGGCTCAGAAGAAGAAGGAGGCCGCGAAATGAGCGCCACCCAAGCCACTGAAAAGAACACGCGCACCCTCATCGGCCGCGTCGTGAGCGACAAGCGCAGCAAGTCGATCACGGTGCTCGTCGAGCGTCGCACGAAGCACGAGCTGTACGGCAAGATCGTTGCCAAAACCAGCAAGTACCACGCGCACGACGAAAAGGGCGAGTACAAGATGGGCGACGTCGTCGAGATCTCGGAATGCCGTCCGATCTCGAAGACCAAGGCCTGGACGGTCACCCGTCTGGTCGAGAAGGCCCGCGAGGTCTGATCGACGCCCGGCCTGCGGGAAACCTCTCCGGAGGGTTTCCGCGGCGCGAGGCATCATCACGGTCGGTCCACCGAGTCCTCGGTGACCGGCCGTTTTTCATTGCACTGGTTCAGGAGAGCACCATGTTGAAAGTTGGCGACAAGCTGCCCGCAGGGGCGCTGCAGGAATTCATCGAAGTCGAGGGCAACGGGTGTTCGCTCGGTCCGAACAGCTTCGACGTGGAAAAGGCCACGGCCGGCAAGACGGTCGCGATCTTCGCGCTGCCGGGCGCGTTCACGCCCACCTGCTCGGCCCAGCACGTGCCGGGCTACGTGAAGCGTGCGGCCGAGCTGAAGGCGGCTGGTGTCGACGAGGTGTGGTGTGTCTCCGTGAACGATGCCTTCGTGATGGGCGCCTGGGGCCGCGAGCAGAAGACGGCCGATGCCGTGCGCATGATGGCCGACGGCAGCGCCGAGTTCACGAAGGCCACCGGCCTCACGCTCGACCTGACCGCCCGCGGCATGGGCTTGCGCTCGCAGCGCTACTCGATGCTCGTGCAGGACGGCGTGGTGCGCACGCTGAACATCGAGGCCCCGGGCAAGTTCGAGGTCAGCGACGCCGACACGCTGCTCAAGCAGGCGGTGCAGCTCAAGGGCTGATGCACTTCGGCTTGGCGGGATGGCCAGGCCTGGCAGGGCGCCCCAGCGCCTTGTTTTTGCATGCGGGCACGAAAGAGTGTTGACAGGTCTTTCTGCTCGGTGCACAATCCAAAGCTTCGCCGAATTTCCGGCTGCATCAGTTGGGCTGCTCTGCCTGCCCTGCTAACGGTGCATGTCGGCGTCGGCTCCGCCCAAACAGTGATCCTCCTCGAGGTGATCTGACGGGCCCAAGACTGATCGCAGCGGCTTCCATGGTGGTCATGGAAGCGTTTGTGGCCAAGTTGGGGACTGAACATGATTCAAATGCAATCGCGGCTCGACGTCGCGGACAACACTGGTGCGAAGTCCGTCATGTGCATCAAGGTGCTCGGCGGTTCCAAGCGTCGTTACGCCGGTATTGGCGACGTCATCAAGGTCAGCATCAAAGAAGCTGCGCCGCGTGGTCGCGTCAAGAAGGGCGAAATCTACAGCGCCGTGGTCGTGCGTACGGCCAAGGGCGTCCGTCGCCAAGACGGTTCGCTGGTGAAGTTCGACGGCAACGCCGCCGTGCTGCTCAACGCCAAGCTCGAACCCATCGGCACTCGCATCTTCGGCCCGGTCACGCGTGAACTGCGTACCGAGCGCTTCATGAAGATCGTGTCGCTGGCCCCCGAGGTTCTCTAATTCGCCGGGCCACCAGGTCAGCATCGAGCCGGTTGAAGGACAGCTTATGAACAAGATTCGCAAAGGCGACCAAGTCATCGTGTTGACGGGTCGCGACAAGGGCAAGCGCGGCGCGGTCGTGTCGCGTGTCGATGACGATCGCATCGTCGTCGAAGGCGTGAACGTCGTGAAGAAACACGTCAAGCCGAACCCCATGAAGGGTACGACGGGTGGTGTGGTCGACAAGACCCTCTCGATCCACCAGTCGAACGTCGCCATCTACAACCCGGCGACCGGCAAGGCCGACCGCGTCGGCTTCAAGCTGCTGAGCGAAAGCGAGCAGCAGTCCCGCAAGACGAAGGAGAAGGCGGTTCGCGTCTTCAAGTCGAGCGGCGAAGAAATCAAGGCATAAGAGGTCCGTCATGGCTCGTCTGCAACAGTTCTACCGCGAAAAGGTGGTGGCCGACCTCACCGCGAAGTTCGGCTACAAATCCAGCATGGAAGTGCCGCGCCTGACCAAGATCACGCTCAACATGGGTGTGAGCGAGGCGGTGTCGGACAAGAAGGTCATGGAACACGCCGTGAGCGACCTGACCAAGATCGCTGGCCAGAAGCCCGTGGTCACCAAGTCGAAGAAGGCCATCGCCGGCTTCAAGATCCGTGACGGCGTGCCCATCGGCTGCATGGTCACGCTGCGTGGCGTCCAGATGTATGAATTCCTGGACCGCTTCGTGACGATCGCCCTGCCGCGCGTCCGCGACTTCCGCGGCATCTCCGGTCGTTCGTTCGACGGCCGTGGCAACTACAACATCGGCGTCAAAGAACAGATCATCTTCCCCGAAATCGAATACGACAAGGTGGATGCGCTGCGTGGTCTGAACATCAGCATCACGACGTCGGCGAAGAACGACGAGGAGTGCAAGGCACTGCTCGCCGCCTTCAAATTCCCGTTCAAGAACTGAGGCAGCCCATGGCTAAAACTTCCCTCATTCAGCGCGAAGAGAAGCGCGCCGCGCTCGTCGCCAAGTACGCCAAGAAGTACGCCGAACTGAAGGGCATCGCGAACGATGCCAAGAAGTCGGACGAAGAGCGTTATGCCGCCCGTCTCGAGCTGCAGAAGCTGCCCCGCAATGCGTACCCCACCCGCCAGCGCAACCGCTGCGAACTGACCGGCCGTCCGCGCGGTACGTTCCGCAAGTTCGGCCTGGCCCGCAACAAGATCCGTGAACTCGCCTTCAAGGGCGACATCCCGGGTGTTGTCAAGGCCAGCTGGTAATCGGCACGACGATCAGGAGATATCCGTATGAGCATGAGTGATCCTATCGCCGATATGCTGACCCGCATCCGCAACGCACAAATGGTCCAGAAGGCCACCGTGCGTCTGCCGTCGTCGAAGCTGAAGGTGGCCATTGCCCAAGTCCTGAAGGACGAGGGCTACATCGAGAACTTCGCCGTGCGCGGTGAGTCGGCCAAGCCGGAACTCGAAGTTGCGCTGAAGTACTACGCCGGCCGTCCGGTGATCGAGCGCATCGAGCGCGTGAGCCGTCCCGGCCTGCGCATCTACAAGGGCCGCCACGACATCCCGAACGTGATGAACGGTCTGGGTGTGGCCATCGTCACCACGCCGAAGGGCGTGATGACCGACCGCAAGGCACGCCAAGCCGGCATCGGCGGCGAAGTGCTTTGCTACGTCGCCTAAGGAAGGGGTAGAAAGAATGTCCCGCGTAGGAAAAATGCCGATCGCCCTGCCGCAAGGTGTGGATGTCGCGATCACGGCTGAACAAATCAGTGTGAAGGGCTCGCTCGGTACGCTGGTGCGTCCGGTGAACCCGCAAGTCACGGTCAAGAACGAAGGCGGCAAGCTGCAGTTCGCTCCGGCGAACGAGTCGGTCGAAGCCGACGCGCTGTCGGGCACGTACCGCGCCCTGGTAGCCAACATGGTCAACGGCGTGAGCAAGGGCTTCGAGAAGAAGCTGACGCTCGTCGGCGTGGGTTTCCGCGCTGCCGCCGCCGGTTCGAAGCTGAACCTGCAGATCGGTTTCTCGCACCCCGTGTCCAAGGACATGCCGGCTGGCGTGACCGTGGCCTGCCCGTCGCAGACCGAAATCGTGATCAAGGGCTCGGACCGCCAGGTCGTGGGCCAGATCGCCGCCGAAGTCCGCGCGATCCGTCCTCCCGAGCCCTACAAGGGCAAGGGCATCCGCTACGCGGATGAAAAGGTCGTGATCAAAGAGACCAAGAAGAAGTAAGGAGCGCATGACATGTTGAACAAAAAAGATCAGCGCGTTCGCCGCTCCCGCCAGACCCGTGCCCGCATTGCCAAGCAACGCGTGGTTCGCCTGTCGATCTTCCGCACGAACCTGCACATCTACGCCAGCGTCATCTCCGATGACGGCGCGCGCGTGCTGGCCAGCGCCTCCACCGCCGAAGCCGACGTCCGCAAGGAACTGGCTGGCAAGGGTGGCAACGTGGCCGCCGCTGCCCTGATCGGCAAGCGCATCGCCGAGAAGGCGAAGGCCGCCGGCGTCGAGAAGGTCGCGTTCGACCGCGCTGGCTTCGCGTACCACGGCCGCGTCAAGGCCCTGGCCGACGCAGCCCGTGAAGCCGGTCTGCAGTTCTAAAGGAATTCGAAATGGCAAAGTTTCAACCCCGTGCTCAGACCGAAGGCAACGACGACGGCCTGAAGGAAAAGATGATCGCGGTGAACCGCGTCACGAAGGTGGTGAAGGGCGGCCGTACGCTGAGCTTCGCTGCACTGACCGTCGTGGGCGACGGTGACGGCCGCATCGGCATGGGCAAGGGCAAGGCGAAGGAAGTTCCGGTGGCCGTGCAGAAGGCCATGGAATCGGCTCGCCGCAACCTGGTCAAGGTCTCGCTGAAGAACGGCACCATCCACCACAAGGTGGTCGGTGAGCACGGCGCCTCGCACGTCCTCATGATGCCCGCTCCCGAAGGTACCGGCATCATCGCCGGTGGCCCGATGCGCGCCGTGTTCGAAGTGATGGGTGTGACCGACATCGTCTGCAAGAGCCTCGGTTCCCCGAACCCGTACAACCTCGTTCGCGCCACGCTGAACGCGCTGAAGAACACGCACACGCCGGCAGAAATCGCCGCGAAGCGTGGTCTGACGGTCGAAGAGATCACCGGCTGATCGGCCCGTCCGGAGAATTGCAATGACTGACAAACAAAACGCCAAGAGCGGCGCCACCCTGAAGATCAAGCTGGTCCGCAGCATCGCCGGTACCCGCGAATCGCACCGTGCCACGGTGCGTGGTCTGGGCCTGCGCAAGCTCAACAGCGAATCTGAACTCGAAGACACGCCGTCGGTTCGCGGCATGATCAACAAGGTCTCGTACCTGGTCAAAGTGCTCTGAGCGGAGAGAAGAACATGGAACTCAACACCATCAAGCCGGCCGCTGGCGCCAAGCACGCCAAGCGTCGCGTCGGTCGCGGTATCGGTTCGGGCCTGGGCAAGACCGCGGGTCGCGGCCACAAGGGTCAGAAGTCGCGTGCCGGTGGCTACCACAAGGTCGGCTTCGAAGGCGGTCAGATGCCGCTGCAGCGTCGCCTGCCGAAGCGTGGCTTCAAGTCGGCTTCGCTCAAGTACAACGCTGAAATCACGCTGGCCGACCTGGAAGCGCTGGGCCTCGACGAAGTCGACCTGCTCGCGCTGAAGCAGTCGAAGCTCGTGGGCGAGATCGCCAAGGTCGTCAAGGTCATCAAGACCGGTGAACTGACCAAGAAGGTCGTGCTCAAGGGCATCGGCGCCACGGCAGGTGCGAAGGCGGCCATCGAGGCCGTCGGCGGCTCGCTGGCTTAATACTTCGCATCCACAGGACACGTCTCAGTGGCAACCAACCCGAATCAGCTGGCCAAGAGTGGCAAGTTCGGCGACCTCCGTCGTCGGCTTGTGTTCTTGCTGCTCGCACTGGTGGTGTATCGCATCGGTGCGCACATCCCGGTGCCCGGCATCGATCCGGTCGCGCTGCAGCAGATGTTCAAGGGGCAGCAGGGCGGCATCCTGAGCCTGCTGAACGTGTTCTCGGGCGGCGCGCTGTCCCGCTTCACCGTCTTCGCACTGGGGATCATGCCGTACATCTCGGCGTCGATCATCATGCAGCTGATGGGCTACGTCGTGCCCAGCATCGAGGCGCTGAAGAAGGAAGGCGAAGCCGGCCGTCGAAAGATCACGAAGTACACGCGTTACGGCACCCTGGCCCTCGCGCTCTTCCAGTCGCTGAGCATCGCGCTCGCGCTCGAGAGCTCGGCCGGCCTGGTGATCAACCCCGGCTTCGGCTTCCGCGTCACGGCGGTCGTGAGCCTGGTGGCCGGCACGATGTTCCTGATGTGGCTGGGTGAGCAGATCACCGAGCGTGGTCTGGGCAACGGCATCTCGATCCTGATCTTCGGTGGCATCGCCGCGGGTCTGCCGGGCGCCATCGGCGGGTTGTTCGAGCTGGTGCGCACGGGGGCGATGAGCTCGCCGGTGTTCCTGTTCATCGTCGTGCTGGTGCTCGCCGTGACCTTCGCCGTCGTGTACGTCGAGCGGGGTCAGCGCAAGATCCTCGTGAACTACGCGAAGCGCCAGGTGGGCAACAAGGTGTATGGCGGTCAGTCGTCGCACCTGCCCCTGAAGCTGAACATGGCTGGTGTGATTCCGCCGATCTTCGCGTCGTCGATCATCCTGCTGCCGGCCACCGCCGTGGGCTGGTTCGCCACGGGCGACAGCCTGCGCTGGCTGAAGGACATCGCTGGTGCGCTGTCGCCGGGTCAGCCCATCTACGTGATGCTGTATGCCGCGGCCATCGTGTTCTTCTGCTTCTTCTACACGGCGCTGGTGTTCAACAGCCGTGAGACGGCGGACAACCTAAAGAAGAGCGGCGCGTTCATCCCGGGCATTCGTCCGGGTGACCAGACGGCTCGTCACATCGACCGCATCCTGTCGCGCCTGACGCTGGCCGGGGCGGTGTACATCACGGCAGTCTGTCTGCTGCCGGAGTTCCTGGTGCTGAAGTACAACGTCCCGTTCTACTTCGGTGGCACCTCGTTGCTGATCCTGGTGGTCGTGACGATGGACTTCTGGGCGCAGGTCCAGTCGTACGTGATGAGTCAGCAGTACGAGTCGCTGCTGAAGAAGGCAAGTTTCAAGTCGAGCTGAGGCGAGGGCCTCGGACGACACCAAGCTGGACAGCGGATCGAAGACAACGAAGCAGAGCGCATGGCGAAAGACGACGTCATCCAGATGCAGGGCGAGATTCTCGAGAACCTCCCCAACGCTACGTTTCGCGTGAAGTTGGAGAACGGGCACATCGTGCTTGGTCACATCTCCGGAAAGATGCGGATGCACTACATCCGGATCCTCCCCGGGGACAAGGTCACTGTCGAGCTGACGCCTTACGATCTGAGTCGGGCGCGCATTGTGTTTCGGGCGAAGTGAGCCCCCAGGTGGTCCGAGTGGGCTCGCTGCCTGCGGATCACGAAGTATTGAATTGTTGAAGACGGTCTGAAGAAGGCCTAGGAGAAGAGCATGAAAGTTGCTGCATCGGTCAAAAAGATGTGCCGGAACTGCAAGGTTATCCGTCGCAAGGGTGTGGTCCGCGTGATCTGTACCGATCCGCGCCACAAGCAGCGCCAAGGCTGATCGCCTTCGACATCGCGAAGAATAGAGGACGCACATGGCACGTATTGCTGGTATCAACATTCCGCCCCAGAAGCACACCGAGATCGGCCTGACCGCCATCTACGGGATTGGCCGCACCACGGCGCAGAAGATCTGCACCGAATGTGGCGTCCCGTTCGATCGCAAGGTCAAGGACCTCACGGACGCTGATCTGGAAAAGATCCGTGAAGAAATCGGTCGCATGACGATCGAGGGCGACCTGCGCCGCGAGATGTCCATCAACATCAAGCGCCTGATGGACCTCGGCTGCTACCGTGGTTTCCGCCACCGCCGTGGCCTGCCCGTTCGTGGCCAACGCACCAAGACGAATGCCCGCACCCGCAAGGGTCCGCGCAAGTCTGGCGTGGTCAAGAAGTGATTTGAGAGAAGGTCGATATGGCTAAAGCACCGAACACCGCCGCTCAACGCGTCCGCAAGAAAGTCCGCAAGAACGTTGCCGACGGCATTGCGCACGTCCACGCGTCGTTCAACAACACGATCATCACGATCACCGACCGCCAAGGCGGCGCCCTGTCCTGGGCCTCCAGCGGTGGCCAGGGCTTCAAGGGCTCGCGCAAGTCGACGCCGTTCGCCGCCCAGGTGGCTGCGGAAGTGGCCGGCCGCGCTGCGCAAGAGCAAGGCATCAAGAACCTCGACGTCAAGATCAAGGGCCCGGGCCCGGGTCGCGAGTCGTCGGTTCGCGCCCTGGCGTCGCTGGGCATCCGGATCAACTCGATCTCGGACGTGACCCCGGTTCCGCACAACGGCTGCCGCCCCCAGAAGCGTCGTCGCATCTGACGGTTGCAGCTGATCGGATCGATCAGTTCTTCCCCTCGCCGGCAATCACCTCGTGTGCTTGCCGGCGGTTCCGTTGAAGCCGAAAGGTTTCACTAAGCCCACCGTCTGAGCGACCACAACAACACGCGCCAGACTCGCGCGAGCAACCCGCATTCACGGGCGCACGCGTCAGATTGAAAAAGGAAATCACGTGGCACGTTATCTCGGCCCCACTGGCAAACTCGCCCGCCGCGAAGGCACCGACCTCTTCCTGAAGAGCGCCCGCCGCCCCATCGGTGACAAGGTCAAGTTCGAAGCAAAACCCGGCCAACACGGCCGCACCTCGGGTTCGCGCACCTCCGACTTCGGTCTCCAACTGCGTGAAAAGCAGAAGGTCAAGCGCATGTACGGCGTGCTGGAGCGCCAGTTCCGCCGCTACTTCGCCGAAGCCGAGCGTCGCCGCGGCAACACCGGTGCCATGCTGCTGACGCTGCTGGAATCGCGCCTCGACAACGTCGTCTACCGCATGGGCTTCGGCTCCACGCGCGCTGAAGGTCGTCAGCTGGTGTCGCACAAGGCGATCACCGTGAACGGCCAGGTCGTCAACATCGCTTCGTACCAAGTGAAGGTCGGCGACGTGGTGGCCGTGCGTGAAAAGGCGAAGAAGCAGCTGCGCATCGCCGACTCGGTGAAGCTCGCCGAATCGCAAGGCATGCCGTCGTGGGTTCAGGTCGATGCCTCGAAGCTCGAAGGCACGTTCAAGAAGACGCCGGACCGCGACGAGTTCGCCTCCGACGTCAAGGAAGCCCTGATCGTCGAACTGTATTCGCGCTGATCCAAGCGCAGGCCGCGTTCCGGTTGCCCTGTGGGGCGACCGGTCGCGGCCGACTGTGTTTTCCTCGTTCGGTGGCGGTTCCAGCCGCTCCGGTTGGTCCCTCAGCCTTATCGGTGTAACGAGCCGAGGGTATTGAAAGAAAGACCTCATGCAAACAAACTTGCTCAAACCCAAAGCCATCAATGTGGAGCCGCTCGGCGGCAACCGCGCCAAGGTCACGCTCGAGCCTTTCGAGCGCGGCTATGGTCACACGCTCGGCAACGCGCTTCGCCGCGTGCTGCTGTCGTCGATGGTCGGGTATGCGCCCACGGAAGTCACCATCGCTGGTGTGCTCCACGAGTACTCCACCGTTGACGGTGTGCAGGAAGACGTGGTCCACATCATGCTGAACCTGAAGGGTGTGGTGTTCCGTCTGCACAACCGCGACGAAGTGACGCTGGTGCTCCGCAAGGAAGGCGAAGGCCCGATCACCGCCGGCGACATCCAGACGCCGCACGATGTCGAGATCATCAACCCCGACCACGTGATCGCTCACCTGGCCCAGGGTGGCAAGCTCGACATGCAGATCAAGGTCGAGAAGGGCCGCGGCTACGTGCCCGGCAACATGCGCCGCTACGGCGACGAGCCGACCAAGTCGATCGGCCGCATCGTCCTCGACGCCTCGTTCTCGCCGGTCTCGCGCGTGAGCTACACCGTCGAAAGCGCCCGCGTCGAGCAGCGCACCGACCTGGACAAGCTGGTCATGGAAATCGCGACCAACGGCGCCATCACGCCGGAAGAAGCCATCCGCGCCTCGGCCAAGATCCTCGTCGAACAGCTCGCCGTGTTCGCCCAGCTGGAAGGCAGCGAGATCGCCGCCTTCGACCAGCCGGCGCAGCGCAGCACGCAGTTCGATCCGATCCTGCTGCGTCCGGTCGACGAGCTCGAACTGACGGTGCGTTCGGCCAACTGCCTGAAGGCCGAGAACATCTACTACATCGGCGACCTGATCCAGCGCACCGAGACCGAACTCCTGAAGACCCCGAACCTCGGCCGCAAGTCGCTGAACGAGATCAAGGAAGTTCTGGCCTCCCGTGGCCTGACCCTGGGCGCCCGCCTCGAGAACTGGCCGCCGCAAGGTCTCGACAAGCGATAATCGCTCTCCCGGGCCCGCGACAGCGGGTCCACCTCCCTGGGTGGCGGCAAGCCACCCGGTGCCCCGGCAGTACCTGACACGGCTGCCGGTCTCAAACTCAAAAGGAAATGCACCATGCGCCACCGTAATGGCCTCCGCAAGCTGAACCGCACTTCGTCGCACCGCCTGGCGATGCTGCGCAACATGACCAACTCGCTGCTGACGCACGAAGCGATCAAGACCACGGTCCCCAAGGCCAAGGAACTGCGCCGCGTCGTCGAGCCGCTGATCACGCTGGCCAAGGAAGCCACGCTGGCGAACCGCCGCCTGGCCTTCGACCGCACCCGTGACCGCGACGTCGTCACGAAGCTCTTCAACGTGCTGGGCCCGCGCTACAAGGCTCGTCCGGGCGGCTACACCCGCATCCTGAAGATGGGCTTCCGCGTCGGCGACAACGCGCCCATGGCTTTCGTCGAACTGGTGGACCGTCCGGAACCCACCGAAGCCGCCGAAGACACGTCGGCCGAGTAATCCACTCGATCGACCGATCTGCCGAAGGGCCAGCGAATGCTGGCCCTTTTGCTTTGGGGCGCGACACGATTTGTCGTGAGGACTAACCCGTCCCCGGTGACGGGCCGCGGGATCCTTTGGCACACTGCCTCCCCATGCCCACCCCGATCTTCCGCATCAGCAACCTGCGCAAGGCCTTCGGCGACAACACCGTCGTCGACGACCTGTCGCTCGAGATCCAGCCCGGCGAGTGCCTCGGCGTGATCGGCCCGAACGGCGCCGGCAAGACGACCACCATCCGCATGTGCCTCGGCCTGGTCGGCCCCGACGGCGGCCAGATCGAGGCCTTCGGCCTGCCGATCCCGCAGCAGGTGCGCGAGGCGAAGAAGCGCATGGGCGTCGTCACGCAGTTCGACAGCCTCGACCCCGACTTCACCTGCGCCGAGAACCTGCGCGTCTACGGCCGCTACTTCGGGTTGCCGCACAAGACCATCGACGAGCGCATCCCGAAGCTCCTCGAGTTCGCCGCGCTGCAGTCGAAGGCGAACGCGCGACCCGGCGAGCTGTCGGGTGGCATGAAGCGCCGCCTGAGCCTGGGCCGTGCGCTGATCAACGACCCGCAGCTGCTGCTGCTCGACGAGCCCACCACCGGCCTCGACCCCCAGGCGCGGCACGTGATGTGGGAGCGGCTGCAGAACCTGCTGCAGCAGGGCAAGTCCATCCTGCTGACCACCCACTTCATGGACGAGGCCGAGCGGCTGTGCGACCGCCTGCTGGTGCTCGACCACGGCCGCAAGATCGCGGAGGGCACGCCGCGGGGCCTGATCAACGAGCACCTCGAGAGCGACGTGGTGGAGGTGTACGGCGATGGCGCGCTCGACACCGCGGCCTCGCACGCCCAATGGGCCCAGCGCATCGAAACGCGCGGCGAGACCGTCTTCTTCTACACGACCGACCCGGACCCGCTGCTGCAGGCGCTGGCGCCGCTCAAGACCCTGCGCGTGCTGCACCGCCCGGCCAACCTCGAGGACCTGTTCCTCAAGCTGACCGGCCGCCAGATCCGCGACGACTGACCGAATCGAAGCACAAGACCATGCTGATCTCGATGTACGCGACCCCGCGCCTCACCAGTGGCTTCTGGCCCGTGGTGCTGCGCAACCTGCTCGTCTGGAAGAAGCTCGCGGTGCCGAGTGTCATCGGCAACATCGCCGAGCCCCTGATCACACTCGTGGCGTTCGGCTACGGCCTCGGTTCGATGATCGGCAAGGTGCAGGGGCTGCCGTACATCCTGTACCTCGCGTCGGGCAGCATCGCCGTGAGTTGCGCGCTGGCGGCCACGTTCGAAGGCCTCTATTCCGCGTACTCGCGCATGGAGGTGCAGAAGACGTGGGAGAGCATCATGAACGCGCCCATCGCGCTCGACGACATCGTCTTCGCCGAACTGCTGTGGGCGTCCATCAAGTCGATGTTCACGGTGGCCGCGATCCTGGTCGTGCTGTTCGCCATCGGCATCAGCCGCGAGCCCACGATGCTGCTCGCGCTGCCGGTGCTGTGGCTCGTGGGCCTCACCTTCGCCGCCATCGCGCTCGTGTTCAACGCACTCGCCCGCGGCTACGACTTCTTCACGTACTACTTCACCCTCGTGATGACGCCCATGACCTTCCTGTCGGGCGTGTACTTCCCCATCGAGCAGATGCCCGTGGCGCTGCAGTGGCTGGCCCAGGTGCTGCCGCTCACGCACGCGGTGGCGCTCGTGCGGCCGCTGATCATCGGCGAGCTGCCGGCGCAGCCGCTCGTGCCCGCACTGGTGCTGTGCGCGTACGCGGCGGGGGGCTACTACCTGTCCCTCGTGCTCACGCGCCGCAGATTCTTCAAATGAATGTGTGACAGCGACACCAAACGGTGCTAAACTCGCAGGCTCAGTCGCGGGGTGGAGCAGTCTGGTAGCTCGTTGGGCTCATAACCCAAAGGTCGTTGGTTCAAATCCAGCCCCCGCAACCAAAATATCGCAGCAGCCCGTCATCGCAAGGTGACGGGCTGTTTGCATTTCGGGCAGGCTCCGGTCATGTCGATCCGTGACACCCTGCGCCAATGGGCGCGCCGCATCAAGTCCGACGCCGTCGCACTGTGGTTCGCGGCACGCCATCCCGACACACCGCGTGTGCCGAAGATCCTGTGCGCGGTGACCGTGGCCTACGCGCTGAGCCCCATCGACCTGATCCCCGATTTCATCCCGGTGCTGGGCTACGTCGACGACGTGCTGCTGCTGCCGGCGCTGATGTGGCTCGCGCTGCGGCTGCTGCCGCCTCCGGTGCTCGCCGACTCCAGGCGCCAGGCCGAGGCCTGGCTGACGGAGCGGCGCGGCCGGCCCGTGAGCCGCACAGGAGCCGTGGTCATCGTGCTCGTGTGGATCGCGGTGATCGCCGGCGCAGCAGCCTGGTGGTACGGCCCATGAAAAAAAGGCCACCCTCGCGGGCGGCCTTCGGAAAACCCTGAAACGGGAATCGCCCGATCAGTACTTCCAGCCCACGTAGAGGCCCAGCGTCCACGGGTTGAGCTTCGTGTCGATGCTCTGGCCCGTGCTCAGCGTCGTGGTGGTCTTGAGCAGGCTCTTGGCCACCATGCCCTCCACGAACACCTTGTCGTTCACGGCGTAGGTCAGGCCCACCTGTGGCGTGAGGCCGAAGTGGTCCTTGATCTTCATCGTCGTGGGCGTTCCGCCCGGGTTCGTCAGCGCGGTCAGCGTGCCGTTGGCGGTCTCGTCGAAGAAGATCGCATACGTGAGGCCGAGGCCCACGTAGGGGCGCACCTGCGCCTGTGCCTCGAAGAAGCGGTACTGCGCGAACAGCGTGGCCGGGGCCACCTTCGTCGTGCCGATCTCGCCCGAACCCGCGATGCTGCCGGCGCCCTTGATGTGGTGCTTGAGCGGCCACGCGAGCGGCAGGTCGACCGACCAGTTGTCGGTCACCATGTAGCTGATGCCGCCGGCCACCGTGGTGGCCGACTCGACGTCGATCTTGGCGCCGGGCACCGTGGGGGCGCTCAGGTCGTCGCTGGTGACGTCCGGGATGATGGACATCACGCCACCGCGGAACAGCCATTGGCCGGCTTGCTGGGCGTGGGCGGGCATCGCGGCGCACAGGGCGGCGGCGAGGGCGAGGGGGGCGTACAGGGAAGACTTCATGGATGCGGTTCCTCGCTCAGAGCCAGCCGGCTTCGGTCAGGCGCTTGGCCACCATCTGCGCGAGCAGCTGGTGTCCATACGGGGTGGGGTGGAAGTTGTCGGCGAAGAGGTACTTCGTCCACCAGCTGCTCGTGCCGTCGGCAGCGACGGTCGGAGTGATGGCCGAGGCGTTCACGTCCGTGCAGGCGGCCATCGTCGACGGCGTCGACAGCGCGGTGACCGCCGGGGCCTGGCCCTTGGTGACGATCTGGTCGCAGACGGTCGCGGTGACGTTGCTCAGCCCGTACTGCGGCGGGTCGTTCATCTCGTTGTTGAAGTTGGTGAAGAAGTCCACCACGATCACGCTGCTCGTGCCGGCCTTGTTCAGCTCGGCGACGTTGGCTTCCAGCTTGTCGTTGTAGGTTTTGATCCAGCCACGCACGAGGGCCTGCACCTGAGCGGCCTGCGTCGCACCGCCCGGGCCGGCGGCGATCTGGGCGAGGGCGCCCTGCAGCTTCGGCGTGCGCGACACGTCGAGCGTGTTGAGGATCGCGATGCGCTTGGCGCCCTTGTCGATGGCGTTGGCCTTCACCGCGTTGGTCAGCTTGTCGGCCACGTCCTGCATGTAGATCGCGCCCAGCACGGTGGAGTCCGTGGTGCTGGCCAGCTGGGCCGGCGTCAGCAGTGAAGCCAGCAGCGCCTGGAACGAGGCCGGGCTGCCCGCGGCTGCCGTCAGGAAGGCCTCGACCAGCGTGGCCGTGTCGTTCGCGCTCAGTTCGCCAACGATCAGCAGGTCGCCGGCGGCGTAGCCTGCATTGCCGGCGTCGACCAGCTGGCGGATGCCCGAGACGGGCACCGTGTCGACCGCGGCGGTGCCGTTGTTGACATGCACCTTCGCGCCGGCGACGGCGTAGTTCGTGCAGCCGGCGTTGACGGTGGCGGTCATGCCGTTGGCGGTGGTGTACGTGTTGCACAGCGGCACGCCGTACGTGGCGGCGATGCGCTGGGTGTAGACCTGATAGCTCGTGCCGGCGACGCCGGGCTGCACCGTGAACTTGGCGCCGCCGAAGGCGCCGCTGTCGGCCAGGCTGGCGCCGACGACCTTCACGGACGTGGCCGAGCTCTTGTTCTCGCCATCGTTACCCCCGCCGCCGCAGGCGGCCAGGACGGCTGCGGCAAGGGCAGCCAGGATGTAGTTCTTCACTGTGTTGTTCTCCAGTACGGCAGGCCGGCTGCACGATTGCGGCGCGACCCAGGGCGTGGACCGTAACACGGCGTTTCGGTGAACGGAACGCGGGATACTCTTTAGACACGAACGTTCGTTCGAAAAGTTATGTTGCTGAGACCGGGACTAGCGGATTCCCCGGCCGTCCTTCAGCGGGCTGTGGATATCTCCGTGGATTTCCTGTGGGGTATCTGTGGGACGGCTGTGGACGGCGGCAAGTGCTGTTCCCGTGCCGACGCCCCTTCGGGAAGATGCGGGGAACCACCCGGGGGCGCTGGTGGTCCGAGCCCCGGCTGCCGCATACAATCGAATGCTTTTCCGTTGGCTGCCCGCCGCCGGCCGTCGCCGGTTTCCACAGAGGATTTCACGTGTTCATTTCCGAAGCTTTCGCTCAAGCCGCTCCTGCGGCCACCTCGGCCGCCGCGTCGCCGTTCGGCGGGTTGACCGGCATGCTGCCGATCGTGCTGATGTTCGTGGTGCTGTACTTCGTGATGATCCGGCCGCAAATGAAGCGCCAGAAGGAGCACAAGGCCATGATCGACGCCATCGCCAAGGGCGATGAAGTCGTGATCGGTGGCGGCGTCCTCGGCAAGGTCGCCAAGACCGGCGACAGCTACCTCCACGTCGAGATCGCCAATGGCGTCGAAGTCCAGGTCCAGCGCTCGGCCGTGGTTCAGGTCCTGCCGAAGGGCACCATCAAGTAAATCCAACCGCGTGCTGTCGGGCGGTGCCGCACGTTCGCGGGGCCGCCGACCCGCAGCGGGTCCGTCCCGCGAAAGAGCCGTCTCATGAACCGCTACCCTTGGTGGAAGTACGCGATCATCGCGATCGCATTGCTGGTGGGCTTCCTCTACACGTTGCCCAACTTCTTCGGTGAAGCCCCGGCCGTGCAGGTGAGCAGTGGCAAGGCCACGCTCAAGCTCGATGCCTCGCTCGAGGCCCGTGTGAGCCAGATCCTCGTCGACGCCGGCGCGAAGGCCGACTTCGTCCAGTTCGAGGGCAACTCGATCAAGGCCCGCTTCGGCGACACCGACACCCAGCTCAAGGCCAAGGATGCGCTCACCCGCGCCCTCAATCCCGACGCCGAGAACCCGAGCTACATCGTCGCGCTGAACCTGCTGTCGCGTTCGCCGCACTGGCTGTCGGCCATCCACGCGCTGCCGATGTACCTCGGCCTCGACCTGCGCGGTGGCGTCCACTTCCTGATGCAGGTGGACATGAAGGCCGCGCTGACCAAGCGCGCCGAAGCCATCACCGGTGACATCCGCACGCTGCTGCGCGACAAGAACCTGCGCCACGCCGGCATCGCCCGCGACGGCAACAACGTCGAGGTTCGCTTCCGCGACCGTCCCACGTTCGACCAGGCCCGTGCGCTGCTGACCGACCAGGTCACCGACATGGCCTGGACGCCGGTGGCCGACGCCAACGACATGAAGCTCGTCGGCGTGCTCAAGCCGGAGACGGCCCGCCGCGTGCAGGAAACCGCCGTCAAGCAGAACATCACCACGCTGCACAACCGCGTGAATGAACTGGGCGTGAGCGAACCCGTGATCCAGCAGCAGGGCATCGACCGCGTCGTCGTGCAGCTGCCGGGCGTGCAGGACACCGCCAAGGCCAAGGACATCATCGGCCGCACCGCCACCCTCGAGGTGCGCCTGGTCGACGACAGTGCCGAGGCCGGCGCGGCGGCCGTGGGCTCCGGCCCCGTGCCGTTCGGCACCGAACGCTACCTGGAGCGCGGTGGCCGCCCGCTGATCGTCAAGCGCCAGGTGCTGCTGACCGGCGAGAACCTCACCGATGCCCAGCCCGGCTTCGACAGCCAGACCCACGAGGCCACCGTCAACCTGACGCTCGACGCCAACGGCTCGCGCATCTTCAAGGACGTGACCCGCGAGAACGTCGGCAAGCGCATGGCCATCCTGCTCTTCGAGAAGGGCAAGGGCGAGGTCGTGACGGCGCCGGTCATCCGCGCCGAGATCGGTGGCGGCCGCGTGCAGATCTCCGGTTCCATGACGTCCGTCGAGGCCACCGACACTGCGCTGCTGCTGCGCGCCGGTTCGCTGGCGGCCCCGATGGAAATCATCGAGGAGCGCACCATCGGCCCGACGCTCGGTGCCGAGAACATCGGCAAGGGCTTCAACAGCGTGCTGTACGGCTTCGCCGGCATCGCGCTGTTCATGTGCATCTACTACCGCCTGTTCGGCGTGTTCTCCACCATCGCGCTGGCGGTCAACCTGCTGCTGCTCGTGTCCATCCTGTCGATGCTGCAGGCCACGCTGTCGCTGCCGGGCATGGCGGCCATCGCGCTCACGCTCGGCATGGCCATCGACGCCAACGTGCTGATCAACGAACGCGTGCGCGAGGAACTGCGTTCCGGCGCGTCGCCGCAGCAGGCCATCCACGCGGGCTACGAGCGCGCGTTCGCCACCATCCTCGACTCCAACGTCACCACGCTGATCGCCGGCATCGCGCTGCTCGTGTTCGGCTCGGGCCCGGTGAAGGGCTTCGCGGTCGTGCACTGCATCGGCATCCTGACCTCGATGTTCTCCGCCGTGTTCTTCTCGCGCGGCCTTGTGAACCTCTGGTACGGACGGCAGAAGAAGCTCAAGGACGTGTCGATCGGTGCGGTGTGGGTGCCGCCCACGGCCGCTGCCGACGAGCCGGCCAAGTCCTGACCTCCACACCAAGAACAACAGAGGACCATCATGGAGTTCTTCCGAATCCACCGCGACATCCCGTTCATGCGGCATGCGCTGGTGCTGAACGTCATCTCGGCCGTCACGTTCCTGGCCGCGGTGTTTTTCCTCGTGACGCGGGGCCTGCACCTGTCCATCGAGTTCACCGGTGGCACGGTCATCGAGGTGGCCTACACGCAGTCGGCCGACATCAACAAGGTGCGCCACGGCGTCGAGGCCCTGGGCCTGGGCGAAGTGCAGGTGCAGAACTTCGGCACCACCCGCGACGTGCTGATCCGCGTGCCGCTGCGTGAAGGCGTCAAGCAGGACGAACTGGTCGGCCAGGTGTTCGGCGCGGTCTGCAAGGCCGAGAACGGCGTCGTCGGCACGCACCAGGAGGTCAGCGACAAGGGCGAGCAGATCACCCGGCCCGATTGCCGGGTGGGTGACACCGAACCCGTGGCCTTCAAGCGCAGCGAGTTCGTGGGCCCGCAGGTGGGCAAGGAGCTGGCGCACGACGGCGCGATGGCCCTGGCCTTCGTGATCGTGGGCATCGTGGTCTACCTGGCCATCCGCTTCGAGTGGAAGTTCGCCGTGTCGGCCATCCTCGCGAACCTGCACGACGTGGTCATCATCCTGGGCTTCTTCGCGTTCTTCCAGTGGGAGTTCTCGCTCACCGTGCTGACCGCCGTGCTCGCGGTGCTCGGCTACTCCGTGAACGAATCGGTCGTGATCTTCGACCGGATCCGCGAGGCCTTCCGCAAGTACCGCAAGCTCACCACGCCGCAGGTGATCGACCACGCCATCACCAGCACCATCAGCCGCACCATCATCACGCACGGCAGCACGCAGCTGATGGTCATCTCGATGCTGGTATTCGGCGGCCCCACGCTGCACTACTTCGCCATCGCGCTCACCATCGGCATCTGCTTCGGCATCTACTCGTCGGTGTTCGTGGCGGCTGCCATCGCCATGTGGCTGGGCGTCAAGCGGGAAGACCTGGCCAAGTCGGTTTCCAAGGACCTGGATCCGGACGACCCCAACGCCGGGGCGGTAGTGTAGAGTTAGGCAATCTTCATCCTCCAAGCACCAACCACCCTCCATGGCGACCACTGCCGATTCGTTGGCCCTGGCCGCCCAGGCAAGGCGCTCGTATGTCGAGCGACTGCTGAGCGGCGTGCCGGGCGTGGTCCATGCCGTCGAGGACGGTGCCCGGCTGCTGGCCACACAGTCCGCTGAACACGGACTCCAGTACAAGCGGCGCGATGTCGCGGTCGATCTGCGCAAGGCCGCGCCCACCTGGATCAACGGCATCGTGACCGCGCTGCGGGGCTCGCTCGGCAACGGCATGGTCGTGCCGTCGCGGCCCGGCGACCTGATGCCCGCCGCGGGCGGTCGTTCGCCCGGCATGTCGCTCGTCGACGACGACACCATCGAGGTCGAGATCCTGAGTTCCCGCCTGGCGCTCGCGATGATGGACCGGGCCTCCTGGGAATTCACCGACCTGCGCTCGCGCATGTCCTCGCTCGAGCAGCGCGACGAACTCGACACCCACGACGTGCTGCGCCCGCACGTGCTGGCCCGCATCGTCACCACCACCTGGCGGTCCGCCTCGCTGGGCCAGGACGCCTGGCGCACGCTGCAGGGCGTGCTGCACGAGGAGTTCGCTCACTTCGCCGAAGAGGCTTACCACGAGACGAACCGCTGGCTGATCCAGCAGCGCGTGCTGCCCGAGATCGACCTCCGGCCGTTCATCCGCCGTGCCCGCGCGGCCGGTGCCGGCGCGGGCGGTGGCATCGGCGGCCCGGCGATCGTGAACGCGCCGCCGTCCGGGGCCAACAGCGCCTTCGCCCGAACCAACGTCGGCGAGGAAACCCGCCTGATGACCCGCGCCGGTGGCTTCGCCCGCGGGTCCGACCACGCCGAGGCCGTGCTCGGCCGCCTGAACCGCCTGATCGGCCGCCAGTTGCCCGATTTCGCCGGCACCGCGCCCATGCCGCCGGCGTCCGCCGAACTGAAGAACGCCATCGCGGACGCCCAGCAGGGCATCCAGCGCCGGCTGAGCGCCGGCCAGGTGGCCGGCGAGGCCGTCAGCACCCCGGCGCTGATGGACGAGCTGCACCAGCGCAAGCAGGCGCTGAAGTCGGCCGCCACGTCGCCCGTCGAACGCGCCACCATCGAGATCGTCGCCCTGCTGTTCCAGAGCATCCTCACCGAGGAGCGCATTCCCGCCGCCGTGCGGGTGTGGTTCGCCCGGCTGCAGATGCCGGTGCTGCGGGTGGCCGTGAGCGAGCCCGACTTCTTCGCCACGGTGGACCACCCGGCGCGCCGCTTGATCGACCGCATGGGCGCCTGCGTGATGGGGTTCGACACCACGAGCCGGGCCGTGGGCGACACGCTCGAGAAGGAAATCAAGCGCGTGGTCCAGGTGGTCGAGGCCTACCCCGACACCGGCCGTCGCGTGTTTCAGACCGTGCTCACCGAGTTCGAGAAGTTCCTCGAGAACTACTTCAAGAACGAAAACGAGGCCAGCCGCCGCGGCGTGTCGCTCGCGCAGCAGGTCGAGCTCCGCGAGACCCTCGCCATCCAGTACACCATCGAGTTGCGCAAGATGCTCAACGAGGTGCCGGTGCAGGAGGGTGTGCGCGAGTTCCTGTTCCACGTCTGGGCCGACGTGATGGCCATGACGTCGGTGAAGTTCGACGTCCACAGCGCCGAGACGAAGACCATGAAGCGCGTGGCGGCCGACCTGATCTGGTCCGCCAGCGCGAAGGTGTCCCGCGAGGAGCGCGCCGAGGTGATCCGCCGTTTGCCGCCGCTGCTGAAAACGCTGCGCGAGGGGATGGACCACGCCGGTCTGACGCCCGACAAGCAGGACGAACACATCCAGCGCCTGAACAACTCGCTGGCTGCCGCCTTCACCGCGAAGACCGCCGCCATCCCGCGCGAGCGCCTCGAGGAACTGATGGCCAAGCTCGAGACGCTGGAAGAGCTGCTGCCCGACACCGACGACATGGAGATCGACGAGTCCCTCGTGCTCGACCTCTCCGGACACGAGTCGTCCGAACTCGAGGTGGTGGGCGAGGGCGGCTCCATGCCCACCCCGGCCATGCTGACCTGGGCCCGCGAACTGCAGGTGGGTGGCTGGTACATGCTCGACTACCGCGGCCGCAACGAGGTCGTGCAACTCGCCTGGCAAGGCATGCGCCGCCAGCTGAGCCTGTTCGTCTCCCCGCATGGCCGCGGCATCCTCTTCCAGCAGCACCGCCTCGCCGCCTTCCTCCAGGCCGGCCTGCTGGTGCCTGCTCAAGACGAATCGCTGACGGTGCGCGCCACGCGCAGCGCGTTGGCGAAGCTGGACGTCGACCCGTCTCGGCTGCTGAACTAGGCCCCCCAGTCGCTTCGCTCCTGCCCCCGAGCAACTGTGTTCGAAGTCAAGCCGGCAGGCCGTGAATCTCCGGATTCCAGGTCTGCCCGGTACGAGCCCTCGCGTCAGGGCATCGCTGCGCTTGCCCGTGGATGCCCGGTGGTGTGCTTGCGAGCCGCGTTGAGTGAATGAGCCTCACCGGCCCAACCAAGGACTGGAAGGCTAATGGATCAACCGGTCCGCCTCATCGACGAACAGCTCGTCGAGGATGAGCGCATCCGGCTCTTCGCCCAGGCTCCAGAACACCATCAGCACGATGATCTTCAGGTCTTCCAGGTCCACGGGGCCACCGGGGATGGCCGTGGCCCGGTCGACGACCATTTCGCGCATGGGCGGGGGCAGCACGCCGGCGGATTCGAGGAAGCTGATGAAGCCGATGCCGTGTTCGCCCAGGTGTTCCTGTTCGCTGACCGTGTAGACGCGGAGGCTGTCGGCCTTCTGTTCCGTGGCATACGACTCGCTGGCGTTGGCCAGGCCGTCGAGCCAGGTGAGGGCTTCCTCGATCTCGTCGGTCTCGAAGCCCATGGCGGACAGCTTGCGCGTCAACTGGGCATGGTCGGGACAGGCGTCGGGACGCCAGTAGTTTTCGTACAGGTAGACGAGCACGTCAAACATGAATCCACTATACCCCAAGGTCGACCGCGCCAAGCCGCCAGGAAACCGTGTTTGCCAAGCAGTTCCGAAGCTGGCCACGGCGTGTGGTTCAGGGGCTGCCGACGCGCTGGAAACGCTGTCCGGGCAGGCGGGCGATGCGGCCTTCGATCTCGAGTTCGAGCAGCCGGGCGTTGAGTGCCTGGGCCGTCTCGCCGGTGCGGGAGGCCAGGGTGTCCAGCCCGACCGGGTCGTGACCCAGCGCGGCCAGCAGCGGGTCGCTCTCGCCGGCCAGCGCCGGCGTGGCGGCCGCCGGAGGTCGGGGATCCCGGATGAAACCGTCGACCTCCTCGAGCACGTCCTCGACCGTCTCGACCAGCTTGGCGCCTTGCTTCAGCAAGGCATGGCAGCCGCGCGACTGGGGCGAATGGATCGAGCCGGGGATGGCGAACACCTCGCGCCCGGCGTCCGCCGCGAGCCGGGCCGTGATGAGCGAGCCGGAGGCGAGGGCGGCCTCCACGACGAGCGTGCCCCGCGACAGCCCGGCGATGATCCGGTTGCGTTGCGGGAAGTGGGTGGGCCGGGGCTCGGTGCCCAGTGGGTACTCGCTCACGATCAATCCGTCGTGGCGGATGCGTTCCGCCAGCGCCTTGTGCGGGCGCGGGTACACGAGGTCGAGCCCGGTGCCCACCACGGCGACGGTGCTGGCGGCATGGGGCAGGGCCCCCTCGTGCGCGGCGCCGTCGACGCCGGCGGCGAGCCCGGACACGACGGTGTGCCCGGCCGCGGCCAGTTGGCGGGCGAAGTCGGTGGCGTGGGCGAGCCCCTGGGGCGTGGCATGGCGGCTGCCCACCATCGCGATGGCGGAGGCCTGCAGCAGGTGGTGCCGGCCTTCGGCGTGCAGCAGCAGCGGCGGGTCGCCTGCCTCCAGCAGGAGGGTGGGGTAGCGCGGGTCGCCGAGCGGGATCAGCGCCCGGGGGGATCCGGGCGGCGCGGCGGCCAGCCAGTCGAGCGTGCGCGCGACGAGGTCCGCGTGGGACGGGGGAGGGCGCGAGAGGGCCGCGCCGAGCGTTTCACCCGCGACGGCGCGCCGGGCTGCCGGGCTGGCGGCGAAGATGCCCTCGGCCGACCCGAAGGCAGCGAGCAGGCGCCGTGCAGCCGCACGGCTCAGCCGCGGGGTGGTGACCAGGCGCAGCCACGCGTCCACCTCGCCCGGATCGACGTCGTGCATGGCGGGTCACGCGTGGGGCCGGGCGCAGGGTCGCTGCGGAAATGCGCGACGGAGGTGCGCCCGGGTCGAGGGTCAGGGGGCGGTGAAGCGGTCGCCGGCGCTGACCGGTTCCTTGACCGAGAGGATCAGCGCGTACGACATGCGGTCGAACGTGCGGAACACGTAGAGTAGGCCGTGCCGTTCGTCGGGCAGCTTGACCGACGGGTTCTTCGGGTCGGTGCGATCGACGATGGTGCGGCCGTTGGTCCAGAGCGCGAGCACGTGGCCGGGCTCGAGCCCGTCGCGCTTGCCGCGGTTCAGCGCCACGATCTGGTTCTGGCCGGCGCGCACCGCCTCGCCGTACACCGAGACGATCTGGCCCACCATGTCGCCTTCCGGGGCGCGCGGCACGTGGTTGTAGAACTCGCGTGCCGGCACCGGGGCCAGGCGGTCACCGGTGGTGATTTCCTGGCGGGTGCTGGTGATGGTGAAGGTGTCGGGGACGATGGCCGTGGTGTCGGCCAGGTTCGTGCCGGGGGCGTCGGCGCGGCGGGTCAGTTCGACGGTGCCGAGGTACACGGCTTCGTAGCCCAGGATCTCGCGGGTGGTGGGGTCGACCAGGGGCACCGGCTCGCGGAAGACGCGGAAGTTGCGCTGGCCCTGCAGGTCGCCGCGCGTGTAGGCGAGGTCGCCCTTCGTGAGCAGCTTGCGGTTCTCCTGGGCGGCGACGATGCGCGGCGCGGATGCGAGCGCATTGGGCTCGAAGATGACGGCTTCGTTCAGGAACGGTTCGATCTGGGCCAGGTTGATGGCCGGGATGCCCGAGTTGACGTCGGACGCGCGGACGCGCGGCGACAGGCGGCCACCCGCGCCCACCGGTTCACCGACCCGCAGGCGGCCGCGGCCGTTCGACTTGTCGAGGAACAGCACCTGGCCCGGGTAGATCAGGTGGGGGTTGCGGATCTGGTCCATGTTCATGCCCCACAGCTCGGGCCAGCGCCACGGGCTCTTGAGGAAGAGCTTGGAGATGTCCCACAGCGTGTCGCCGGACTTGACGGTGTAGCTGTCAGGGGCGTTCGGGGACAGTTCGGACAGAGGAACGCCGTCTTGGGCGACCTGCTGCGCGGTGCTGCGCTGCTTGGGCGTGATCGGGTAGTTGCCGGCCTGGGCCCATGCGGTGCCGGCGCCGAACGCCAGCAGGACGGCCAGGGCGGTGGCGCGGGGAGCGGTCAGGGCCGAATTTGCGGCGGAAAGCAGGGCAAAACGATGGCTTCGGATCATGAAGGTAGGTCTCCGGTCGCGCAGGCAGCACAATGGCTGAAATGTAAGCTTGCCGAAGCCCGCTGGGCGCCGGGCGCCTCCAGTTCGGCGAAAATCTTCATTCAGTTTCACAGATTCTGCCCATAAACCCTTGATATCGCAACGAAAGTGACCAGCTGATACCTCTGCGACAAGCCGCGTTACGGGGCCTGTTGTTGTGTGGTGTCCACACGGGATCCATGCCAGGAGCCCTGTCCGGTTGCCGACCAGAACGCCGTTTTTGCCATGGCCAAGCTTTCCATCCTCCGCTATCCCGACCCCCGCCTGCACACTGTCGCCAAACCCGTCGCGGTGGTGGACGACCGCATCCGCCAGCTGGCGGACGACATGCTGGAACTCATGTACCAGGCCGACGGCGTCGGCCTGGCCGCCACGCAGGTCGACGTGCACGAGCGTGTGATCGTCATCGACACGTCCGAAGGCCGTGACGACCCGCGGGTGCTGATCAATCCCGAACTCATCGGCCGCAGCGAGGAGATGACCTTCGCCGACGAGGGCTGCCTCTCCGTGCCGTCCGTCTACGACAAGGTCAAGCGCCACGCCCGCGTGACCGTGCGCGCGCTCGGCCGCGACGGCCAGCCGTACGAGTTCGAGGCCGAGGGCCTGCTGTCCGTCTGCGTGCAGCACGAGATGGACCACCTGATGGGCAAGGTGTTCGTCGAGTACCTGAGCCTGCTCAAGCGCGACCGCATCAAGACCAAGATGCTCAAGAAGACCCGCGACGAGCAGCCATGAACGTCGCGCCATGAACGTCGTTTTTGCCGGCACCCCGGAGTTCGCCCAGGTCGCGCTCGAGGCCCTCGTGGCCGCGGGCCACGCGGTGCCCCTCGTGCTGACCCAGCCCGACCGGCCGTCCGGCCGCGGCATGAAGCTGCACCCGTCGCCGGTGAAGGCCGCGGCGCTGGCGCATGGCATCGAGGTGGCCCAGCCGCGCAGCCTGCGGCTCGACGGCAAGTACCCCGACGACGCGGCCGCCGCACGCGAGCGCCTGCTGGCCGCGAAGCCCGACGTGATGGTGGTCGCCGCCTACGGCCTGATCCTGCCCCAGTGGGTGCTGGACCTGCCCGCCCGCGGCTGCCTGAACATCCACGCCTCGCTGCTGCCGCGCTGGCGCGGCGCGGCACCCATCCACCGCGCCATCGAGTCGGGCGACGCCGAGACCGGCATCACCATCATGCAGATGGATGCGGGCCTGGACACGGGTGACATGCTCCTCGAGGCCCGCGAGCCCATCGGCCCGGACGACCGCACTGCCTCGCTGCACGACCGCCTGGCCGCGATGGGCGGCCGCCTCATCGTCGACGCGCTGGCCCGGCTCGATGCGCTGACGCGCGTGCCGCAGCCCGCCGAGGGCATCACCTACGCCCACAAGATCGAGAAGGCCGAGGCCGAGGTCGACTGGACCCAGCCCGCGGCCGTGATCGAACGCCGCATCCGCGCGTTCGATCCCTTCCCCGGCGCCTCGGGCAAGCTCGGCGGGGACACGGTGAAGCTGTGGTCCGCCCGGGTCGGCGCCGACGGCGGCGCACCGGGCACCGTACTCGGCACCTCGCCCGACGGCGTGTGCGTGGCCTGCGGCGAGGGCAGCCTCGTCCTGACCGAACTGCAGCGCCCCGGCGGCAAGCGGGTGACCGCCGCGCAGTTCCTGCAATCGGCCGGCGACCTCGCGGGGCAGGTGTTCGCGCCCCACGGCGCTTGAACTTCCGGGCGCGGCGCGCATCTGAGGGGGCGTAGACGTCCCTTCTTTTACGGAAACCACCATGTTCAACATCCTGAAGACCGCCGTGCTGATGGCCGCGATCACCGCGCTGTTCATGGCGATCGGGTCCCTGATCGGCGGGCAGAGCGGCATGATGATCGCGCTGCTCGTGGCGATCGGCATGAACTTCTTCAGCTACTGGTTCTCGGACAAGATGGTGCTGAAGATGTACAACGCGCAGGAGGTGGACGAAACGTCCGCCCCGCAGTTCTACAACATGGTGCGCGAACTCGCGCAACGTGCCCAGCTGCCGATGCCCAAGGTCTACCTGATCCAGGAGGACGCCCCCAACGCGTTCGCCACCGGCCGCAACCCCGACCACGCCGCGGTGGCCGCCACCACGGGCATCCTGCGCGTGCTGTCCGACCGTGAGCTGCGCGGCGTGATGGCGCACGAACTCGCCCACGTGAAGCACCGCGACATCCTGATCAGCACCGTCAGCGCCACCATGGCCGGTGCCATCTCCATGCTCGCCAACTTCGCCATGTTCTTCGGCGGGCGCGACAGCGAGGGCCGCAGCCACAACCCCATCGTCGGCATCCTCGTGATGTTCCTCGCCCCGCTGGCCGCCAGCGTGATCCAGATGGCCATCAGCCGCGCCCGCGAGTTCGAGGCCGACCGCGGCGGCGCCGAGATCTCGGGCGACCCGCAGGCGCTCGCCAGCGCCCTGCAGAAGATCGAGCACTACGCCCGCGGCATCCCGATGGCCGCCGCCGAGCGCCACCCCGAGACCGCGCAGATGATGATCTCCAACCCGCTGTCCGGCGGCGGGCTGCGCGGGTTGTTCTCGACCCACCCGTCCACCGAGGAACGTGTGGCCCGCCTGCTCGCGATGCGCTGAAACGCCCCCGGGGCGCGGGGCGGGCCCTCAAGCGGGGCCCGTCTTGACCGATATCCCGAGCAGAACTACCCTCTCGCCCCATGTTTCGCCTGCCCCTCCTGACCGCCGCCGCCCTGTCCGCCCTGCTGCTGGCCGGGTGCGACCTCCTCGGGGACTCGCCCGAGAAGATCGCCGCCGCGCGCGAGGCCGACGGCCGGGCCATCGGCGGCGCGTGCCGCCATGCGGGCCGCGCCATCGAGGACTGCTACGCGCTGAACAAGAAGGCCGACAAGGCCGCCGTGTTCGCGGGCTGGCGCGACATGAACGACTACATGCGCGAGAACAAGATCGACACGGTGGCCCCCCAGGTCACCCCGCCGGTCGCCGGCACCCGCAAGGGCGAGGCGAAGGCGGACGAGGGCAACGTCGCCTCGTCCGAGCCGGGCGAGACCGTGGTCCAGATCGAGCGCAAGCCCGCCAAGGCCACCGCGAAGCCGCACGACGGCGATCACTGATCCTTGACGCCGCGGGGCAAGACCCAGCACCGGCGTCGGGCGGGCACCTGCCCGTACCATCGCGCCCATGCATTCGTTCCGCTCGGCCTTCGCCCATCCGCAGTTCCGGGTGGGCGTCAAGGACATGGCCGACGTGTCGCCCGGCGTCGCCGCCTGGTCCCTGGTGACCGGGGTCGCGATGGTCAAGGCCGGCCTCGGCGTGCCCCTCGCCCTCTTCATGAGCTTCACCGTGTACGCCGGCAGCGCCCAGCTCGCTGCGCTGCCGCTGCTCGCCGTCGGTGCGCCCCTGTGGGTGATCTGGGCCACGGCCGTCTGCGTGAACCTCCGGTTCGTGATCTTCAGCGCCCAGCTGCGTCCCTACTTCCAGCACCTGCCGCTGCGCTGGCGCCTCGCCGCCGGCTACCTCACGGCCGACCTGACCTACGTGCTCTTCATGAAGCGGCATCCGGTGCCGGGCGACCGCGAGAACCAGATGGCCTACTTCTGGGGCAACGCGTCGATGAACTGGCTGTCGTGGCAGGTGCCGTCGGTCGTGGGCATCCTGCTCGCGAACGTGATCCCCACCGACTGGGGCCTCGGCTTCGCCGGCGTGCTGGCGCTGCTGGGCCTCGGCTACTCGCTGACGTCCGACCGCGCGACCGCCGTCTCCGCGGTCATCGCGGGCACCGCGGCCGTGGCCGCGTTCGCGCTGCCGTTCCGGCTGCACATCGTTGTCGCCATCGCCGCGGGCGTGTGCGTGGGGCTGCTGATGGACCGCACCGCGAAGGCCGCGTCATGACCGGCTGGTTCGCCATCGTCGCGATCACAGGGCTCGCGCTGATCACCGTCGCCACCCGCTGCTTCTTCATCGCCACCGAACGCGAGCTGCCGATGCCCGGCTGGCTGCGCCGCGGCCTGCGCTACGCGCCGCTCGCCGCGCTGGCCGCCGTCGTGGTGCCCGAGGTGGTGATGACGCAGGACCACCTGATCCACACGTGGCGCGACGCGCGCCTCTTCGCCGTCGTGGCCGCCACCGCGTGGTTCTTCTGGCGGCGCACGATGCTCGGCACCATCGTCTCGGGCATGGTGGTGCTCGTGCCACTCAAGCTGTGGCTCGGATGGTGACGATCCCATGACACGCGGGCGAACGATCGTGCTGGAAGTCGTTCGCAAAAACGGGCCGCTTTGATGTCCAATAGGGGGTTGACGGGAGCACGCTCCCCACCGAACTCATCACTACCCCCAAGCGTCAATCCATGAACGTCATCCGCTTTGAAGATCTCGTGGCCCAGGGCCAGGCCGCCGGCAAACGCGTGTTCATCCGCGCCGACCTGAACGTGCCGCTCGACGATGCCGGCCAGATCACCGAAGACACCCGGGTGCGTGCATCGGTGCCCTGCATCGAGCTGGCGCTGAAGGCCGGTGCCGCGGTGATGGTCACGTCCCACCTGGGCCGTCCCGTCGAAGGCGAGTTCAAGCCGGAAGACTCGCTCGCGCCGGTCGCCAAGCGCCTGGGCGAACTGCTGGGCCGCGACGTGCCCGTGGTCGCCAACTGGGTCGACGGCGTCGACGTGAAGCCGGGCCAGGTCGTGCTGCTCGAGAACGTGCGCGTCAACAAGGGCGAGAAGAAGAACAGCGAGGAACTCTCGAAGAAGCTCGCCGCGCTGTGCGACATCTTCGTGCACGACGCCTTCGGCACCGCCCACCGCGCCGAGGCCTCCACCTACGGCATCGCCCAGTTCGCCCCGGTCGCCTGCGCCGGCCCGCTGCTGGCCGCCGAGATCGACGCCGTCACGAAGGCGCTCGCCAACCCGAAGCGCCCGCTGGTCGCCATCGTCGCCGGCAGCAAGGTCAGCACGAAGCTCACCATCCTCAAGTCGCTCTCCGAGAAGGTCGACGGCCTGATCGTCGGCGGCGGCATCGCCAACACCTTCCTGCTGGCCGCCGGCCTGCCCATCGGCAAGTCGCTCGCCGAGCCGGACCTGGTGAATGAAGCCAAGGCCGTGATCGAAGGCATGAAGGCCCGCGGCGCCGCGGTGCCCATCCCCGTCGACGTCGTCACCGCGAAGGCCTTCGCCGCCGACGCACCCGCCACCGTCAAGGCCGTGGCCGACGTGGCCGCCGACGACCTCATCCTCGACATCGGCCCGAAGACCGCCGCCATCCTCGCCGACCAGCTCAAGGCCGCCGGCACCATCGTCTGGAACGGCCCGGTCGGCGTGTTCGAGTTCGAAGCCTTCTCGCACGGCACCGAGACGCTCGCCCGCGCCATCGCCGCATCCAGCGCGTTCAGCATCGCCGGCGGCGGCGACACGCTCGCGGCCATCGCGAAGTACGGCATCGAGAAGGACGTCGGCTACATCTCCACCGGCGGCGGCGCCTTCCTTGAGGTGCTCGAGGGCAAGACCCTCCCGGCCTTCGAGATCCTGGAAAAACGCGCCAAGGGCTGATCGCCCGCCACCCAGTTCCCCCCCGGGGACGTGCGACCCGCGTCCCCGTTGCTTTCCTTCACGGCGGGTGGTCGATCCCACCCGCGCAACTTCACCGCTACCCCTGTCCGGAGAATCGATTCATGCCTCGCGCCACCAAGATCGTTGCCACCCTCGGCCCCGCTTCCAGTTCCCGTGAGGTGCTCGAGCGGATGATCCGCGCCGGCGTCGACGTGGTCCGCATGAACTTCTCGCACGGCACCGCGCAGGACCACATCGACCGAGCCACCCTCGTGCGCGACGTCGCTCGCGCCGCCGGCAAGGAAGTGGCCATCATGGCCGACATGCAGGGTCCCAAGATCCGCGTCGGCAAGTTCGAGGGCGGCAAGACCGTGCTCGAACCCGGGCAGGCCTTCATCCTCGATGCCACGATGAAGGAACTGGGCAACAACGACCGCGTGGGCCTCGACTACAAGGAACTGCCGCGCGACGTGCGCCCCGGCGACACGCTGCTGCTCAACGACGGCCTGCTGCGCCTGACCGTCGAGAAGGTGGTGGGCGAGCAGGTCCACACCACGGTCGTGATCGGCGGCGACCTGTCCAACAACAAGGGCATCAACAAGGCCGGCGGCGGCCTGACGGCCCCGGCGCTCACCGCGAAGGACATGGAAGACATCAAGACCGCGATGAGCTTCCAGTGCGAGTACCTCGCGATCAGCTTCCCGAAGAGCGCGACCGACATGGAGATGGCGCGCCAGCTGGCGAACGTCGCCGGCGAACCGTGGCGCCACAAGCCCGCGCTGATCGCCAAGATCGAGCGCACCGAGGCCATCCCCGCGCTCGAGGCCATCCTGCGCGCCAGCGACGGCATCATGGTCGCGCGCGGCGACCTGGCGGTCGAGGTGGGCAACGCCGCGGTGCCGGCGCTGCAGAAGCGCATGATCAAGATGGCCCGCGAGATGGACCGCGTCGTGATCACCGCCACGCAGATGATGGAGTCGATGATCGTGAACCCGGTGCCCACGCGTGCCGAGGTGAGCGACGTCGCCAACGCCGTGCTCGACGGCACCGACGCCGTGATGCTCAGCGCCGAGACGGCCGCGGGCCGCTACCCGGTGGAGACCGTCGAGATGATGGCCGCCATCTGCGTCGAGGCCGAGAACGCGGAGGAGATCGCGCTCGATGCGAGCTTCACGAACAAGAAGTTCGGCCGCATCGACCAGTCCATCGCGATGGGCGCGCTGTTCACCGCGTACCACCTGGGCTGCAAGGCCATCCTCGCGCTGACCGAGTCGGGCTCCACCGCGCTCTGGATGAGCCGCAACAAGATCCACGTCCCGATCTACGGCCTCACCTCGCAGCTCGCCAGCCAGCGCCGCATGGCGCTGTACCGCAACGTGAACGCGGTGCTGATGCCCAACTTCAGCGACCGCGAGGAGGCGCTGCGCCACGCGGAGGCGCTGCTCATCGAGCAGGGCGTGCTGAAGCCGGGCGACACCTACGCCATCACGTGCGGCGAGCCGATGGGCTACCCGGGCGGCACCAACATGCTGAAGGTGGGCCGGGTCGGCTGACCCGGCGCGGGGTCAGACGGGGACGTTCAGTCCCACTTGACCCCGATGCCCGTGACCCACACGGTGTCGACCTTGTTGATGCCGGTGCCCGGATCGCTGTCGTAGCGGTAGGTCCAGCCGGTGGTCAGGCTGAGCGTCGAGTTGATCGCCACCGACAGCCCGGCGTCGAACACCAGGCGGTACTCGCCGCTGTTCTTGAGGTTCGGGAACACCCCGAACTTCTGGCGGATCGACGTGTTGTCGGTGAGCTTGTGGCTCGACGATTCGCTGATCACCGCCTCCACGCGACCGTATTCCTGGCGCAGCGCCCCGGCCACCTGCGCCGGCCGCACGTACCGGTCCTCCGTGTAGCCGAGACCGCCCGACACGTCCCACGTGTTCTCGGGCGTGCGCACGAAGTGGTAGCCGACACCGGTGTACGCCGACGTGCGCAGGTGGATGTTCGCCGGATGGTCGCGCAGCGCGTCGAGCTTGCCGAAGCCGAACCAGTCGCGCGTGAAGTCGCGGTCGTACTGCGTGTTGATGTAGAGGTTCGCGCCGGTGCGGGTGTCGTTGGTCTCCGCGTAGAGGCCGCGCACCGCGAGGTTGAGCTTGCTGTCGTCGGTGATGCGCGCGGCCTCGCCCGTCACGTTGAGCTGCGTCGAGTCGGTGTTGCCCGAGGTCTTGCTGCCGCCGAGGCTCGCGGCGAACTTCCACACGGCGTCGGTCACCTCGGGCGTCTCGCCCGGCGCCACGCGGGCGTCCGGCACGGTCAGCAGCGGAGGAACCTGGGCCAGCGCAGGCCCCACCGTGGCGAGCTCCAGGGCTCCAACGAACAACAACGATCCACGGCGGCGTGACATGGCCGACTCCTGCTTCTCAAAGGGGGGTGAGGGAACACGCGGGCAAGCCGCATGCCGTCACTATAGGGAGCAGGGTGGCGCCGGGCCGATACGGCCCTTTGCTGCAGTGCGGTAATTTTTTCAGGCGCGCACGCTGCGCACCATTGCGGCTACGGCCGCCGACATGTTCACGGGCTGCAGGTCCAGCTCCGGGTGATCGGCCGCCTGCACGCGGAACAGCTCGTCCGCGAAACCGTGGCCGATGCGGTCGACGCCGTCGAAGTCGATCTCCGCGCGCAGGAACTCGCCGAGGCGCGAGGCCACGCGGCGTGCCTGGGCGCGCGATTCGAGGCCCACGTCGGGCGACGTCATCAGGCGCACGGGCACCACGGTGCGGTCGAAGCCCACGCCGGCGCCGTCGAGGCTCCAGGCGTTGAGCACGGTCTCGAGCGAGCGGGTCGTGTCGAGCGCGATGGCGGCGTACACCGAGGTGCCGCGGCGCTTGAGCGCGCGGGCCGGGCGCCAGCCCGAGGTCTCCCAGCCGCGCTGCTGGAAGGCGACCTCGTTGGCGTGCAGGTCGAACACGTCGGCGAGCTTCGAGGTGAAGAAGAGGCCTCGGCCGGTGTGGCGCTTGGCTTCGCTCGTGAGCTTGCCCTTGCTCAGCTCGAAGATGGCGAGGTGGGGGTCGTCGATGTCGAAGGCCGCCTCGATCTTGTCGAAGAGGCCGCGGCCGTCGTCGGACACCAGCAGCTGCACGTGGCTCGGCGTCTGGCGCAGCGACACCGTCACGCTCGTGCCTTCGCTGTGGTCGATCGCGTTGTTGAGCAGCTCGACGAACGCGTGCTGGGTCATCTGGCGCACGTGCGGCGGCAGCTGGAAGAAGGGGGCGAAGTCGCGCGACCAGGGCACGTCCTCCTGCAGGCCCGACAGCGTGTACTGCTGCACCACCTGCCGCAGCAGGCCGGGGCGGTACACGGGCTTGCGCGGCGTGCCGCTGCGCTCCAGCCAGTTCAGGGCCACCAGGCGGGCCAGCGCCTTGTTCACCGTGGCGCGGGTGAGCCCCGTGCGCTCCACCACCTGGCGCGCGAGGTCGTTCGGGTGCTGGACGGCGGCGGCCGTGATCCAGAGGCACAGGGAGTGGATGTCGATGCGGGCCATGGCGAGGAGGGGTTCCTGACGGACAGGGAACCAGTGTCCGGCGGCTTCCTCGCCGGCTTGAGCCGGAAAAGAGGGGGTTCCACGGTGCAGTTCCGCCGTGGCGGCACCGTTGCGCGTTTGCCGCGCACTTCATCGATCAAGGCTCATTCCCCCTCGATCGAGCGTGGCAGGCATGGGGTTTGCCTGGGGGCAGGGCGATAAAATCGACCCCATCACGGCCGCTTCTGCCGGCCCGTCGTGCGCCCCCGGCGCACACGCTCAAGGTTTTTCACTCTCTGGACTTCACCATGCCTCTCGTTTCAATGCGCCAGTTGCTGGATCACGCCGCCGAACACGGTTACGGGATCCCGGCCTTCAACGTCAACAACCTCGAGCAGGTGCAGGCCGTGATGGCCGCGGCCGACGAAGTCGGCGCCCCGGTGATCCTGCAGGCCTCGGCCGGCGCCCGCAAGTACGCCGGCGAGCCCTTCATCAAGCACCTGATCCAGGCCGCCGTCGAAGCCTTCCCGCACATCCCGCTCGTCATGCACCAGGACCACGGCACCTCGCCCAAGGTCTGCGAAGGCGCCATCGGCCTGGGCTTCGGCTCGGTGATGATGGACGGCTCGCTGATGGACGACGGCAAGACGCCCGCGTCCTTCGACTACAACGTCGACGTGACCCGCCGCGTGGTCGAGATGGCCCACAAGGTGGGTGTCACCGTCGAAGGCGAACTGGGCTGCCTCGGCAACCTCGAGACCGGCGACGCCGGCGAGGAAGACGGCATCGGCGCCGTCGGCAAGCTGGACCACAGCCAGATGCTGACCGACCCGGAAGAGGCCGCCACCTTCGTGAAGGCCACGCAGCTCGACGCGCTGGCCATCGCCATCGGCACCAGCCACGGTGCCTACAAGTTCTCGCGCAAGCCCGACGGCGACATCCTCGCGATCAGCCGCGTGAAGGAAATCCACAAGCGCATCCCCAACACCCACCTCGTGATGCACGGCTCGTCCAGCGTGCCCCAGGAGCTGCTGGCCATCATCAACCAGTACGGCGGCAAGATGAAGGAGACCTTCGGCGTGCCCGTCGAGGAGATCCAGGAAGCCATCAAGTACGGCGTGCGCAAGATCAACATCGACACCGACATCCGCCTCGCGATGACGGGTGCCGTGCGCAAGTTCCTGGCCGAGAACCCCGACAAGTTCGACGCCCGCGAGTGGCTCAAGCCCGCCCGCGAAGCCGCGAAGGCCGTCTGCAAGCAGCGCTACGTCGAGTTCGGCTGCGAAGGCCAGGCCGCCAAGATCAAGGCGATCCCGCTGGTCCAGATCGCCGAGAAGTACGCCAAGGGTGAACTGGCTCAAACCGTGAACTGACCGCCCGGTCCGTTTTCAACCGCACCGGAAGGCCCGCGTTCTAGAATGCGGGCCTTCTTCTTTTGTTTTTCCGAAAGCCCGGCCCATGACTGCCGCCCTGCTCCAATCGACGATCCGCTCCCTCCCGCTGCTGGCCCAGGGCAAGGTCCGGGACAACTACGCGGTCGGCGAGCATCGCCTGCTGATGATCGCCACCGACCGCCTGAGCGCGTTCGACGTAGTGATGGGTGAACCCATCCCCGGCAAGGGCGCGCTGCTCACCCAGATGGCGCTCTTCTGGTTCGACCGCCTGGGGGGCATCGTCCCGAACCACCTGACCGGTGAGAACCCGGAATCGGTGGTGGCCGCCGACGAGCGCGAACAGGTGCGCGACCGCGCCATGCTCGTCAAGCGCCTGAAGCCGCTGCCCGTCGAGGCCGTGGTGCGCGGGTACCTGGCCGGCAGCGGCTGGAGCGAGTACCAGGCGAGCCGCTCGGTGTGCGGCGTCCCGCTGCCCGAGGGCCTGAAGAACGCCAGCCGCCTGCCCGAGCCCATCTTCACGCCGGCCACGAAGGCCGAGATGGGTGACCACGACGAGAACATCTCGTTCGAGCGCATGGTGGAAATCATCGGCGCCGACCTCGCCACGAAGGTGCGCGACGTGTCGATCCGCCTCTACAGCCGTGCCGCCGAGATCGCGCTGGCCAAGGGCATCATCATCGCCGACACGAAGTTCGAGTTCGGCCTCGACGAACACGGCACGCTCACGCTGATGGACGAGGTGCTCACGCCCGATTCGTCGCGCTTCTGGCCGGTGGAAGGCTACGACGCCGCGTTCGCCGCCGGCAAGAACCCGCCCAGCTACGACAAGCAGTTCGTGCGCGACTGGCTCGAGCAGGCGCGTGTCGACGGCAAGCCCTGGAACAAGACAGCGCCGGCCCCCGCGTTGCCTGCCGACGTGGTGGCCAACACGGCGGCCAAGTACCGCGAAGCGCTTCAACGGCTGACGGCTTGACGCGATGGCCTCGCGCCTTCTGAGCCGGCTCGACGCGGAAATCGCAGCGGCCCGGCACCCGCTGAAGGCCGACTGCCTGCGCGCCGAGCGCGCAGGATTCCTCGCGCGCCAGGGGCACCTCGACGAGGCTCGCCGGGTGCTGTCGACGCTGCACATGCAGTACGCGGCCAACCCGCATGCGGTGATGAGCGCGTGGCTGAGCCTCGGTGAAGGCCTGCTCAGCCATTTCAGCGACCTGGGCCCGGCCGCGCACGACCGCATGCGCCGTGCGTACGCGCTGAGCGGTGCCGCGCGCGACATGAAGCTCCATGCGCTGTCCGCGGCCTGGCTCGCGCACATGGACTACACCCAGTACGACTTCGACGCCATGGTGCGCCATGTCGGCGAGGCGCTGTCGCTCGCCGAACCCGGCGACCACGGCACGCGTTCGCGCGCCTGCCTCGTGATCGCCCAGGCCTACCACTTCGGCGGCCGCTACGACCTGGCCCAGCCCTGGTACGCGAAGGTGCGCCTGCACGGCAACGCCGACGGCGACGAGGCCACGCTGAGCGCGCTGATGCACAACATGGCCTGGCTGCACGCGAGCCATGCGCGCCAGCAGGCGCTGACCGCGTCCGCCGAGGGCGTGGCCACGCCGCAGATGCTGATGAGCGCGGAGTCCACCGGCAACTTCGACCAGCTGGTGGGCACCGCGTCGCTCGACGCGCTGGTACCCATTCTGCGCGCCCAGATCCTCTCGCTGCAGGGCCGGCCGGCCGACGCCCTCGTGCTGTACGACCAGCACCTGGCCTCGGCCATGGTGCAGGGCCTCGCGCGCATGCAGGGCAGCCTGCGTGCGGACATGGCCTGGTGCCGCTTCCAGCTGGGCCAGCACCGCGAAGCCATGCGCGACGCGGTGGAGGCCGCCCAGGCCGCCGAACACGAGACCGACCTCGACGACCGGGCCGCGGCCCACAGCCGACTGTTCCGGGTGTTCACCGAACTCGGCGAGACCGAGACGGCGTCGCGCCACGCGGTGCGGGCCGACAGCGACTGGAAGGCCCATGAGCGCGACCAGCTGGCGGTGGTGGCGAGCCTGAACCGGTTGACGGAAGCACTGCCGGCGTAGCGTGCCTGGTCATCCCGACGAACGTCGGGATCCACTGCCGGCAAGGCGTGCCCTGCGTGCGGTGGGCCCCGGCCTTCGCCGGGGTGACAGCCTGTTTTTTCAGAACAGCGTCATGCTCAACCGCCGCCGATACTGATCCACCACCGGATCGGCCGGCGCGGTGTTCACCTTGCCCGCCACCTCCAGCGCGCCCTTGGGCGCGGCATCGGCCTTCGGCGCGGGCGCCGGCTTGGTCATCAGCTCGAGGATGGCCACGTAGGTCTTGCGCGCCAGTTCTTCCTTCCACGCCTTGTCGCGCATCAGGATCTCGAGCAGCTCGTCCATCGCCTCGGTGAAGCGCTGGGCGGCGAAGTGGGTCTGGGCCAGTTCGAAGCGGGCGTCGAAGTCGCGCTTGTTGGCGGCGATGGCGGCGGCCAGGGCCTCGGGCGCGCGGGCCGTGGCGGCCTTCTCCTGGGCGTCGATCCAGTGGCCGGCGGCGGCCAGGCGGGCGTCGAACTGCACCTTGCTGGCCACCGGCTCGAACGCGCGGCGGGCCTCGTCGGTGCGGCCGAGCGTCAGCAATGCGCGCAGGTAGTCGTTGCGGATCGCGTCGTTCGCCGGGTCGATGGCCACGGCTTCCTGCAGTCGCTCGAGCGCGCTTTCCGGGTTGCCCTCGGCCAGCAGCTCGTCGGCCAGCGCGGCTTCTTCGCCGGCCTCGGCTTCCTCGGGGCTCGGCACGTGCTTGTCGAGGAACTCGCGCAGCTTGGCCTCGGGCAGGGCGCCCACGAAACCGTCGACGGGCTGGCCTTCCTTGAACAGCACGCAGAACGGGATGCTGCGCACCCCGAACATCTGCGACAGCTGGCCGGAGATCTCGGGCTGTTCGTCGGCGTTGAGCTTGGCGAGCTTGAACCGCCCGGCGTACGAGACCTCCAGGGCCTCCAGCACGGGGGTGAGTTGCTTGCACGGACCGCACCATGGCGCCCAGATGTCGAGCAGCACCGGCTGCTCCAGGGAGGCGTTGATCAGGTCGGTCTCGAAATTCTGAATGGTGATGTCCATGGTGTCCCAGCCGTCGGGCAATGAGGGGAGGCCGGCCCGCGCCGCCTACAATCCGGTTCTGTTCAGCACTTGGAGCGAGCCTTGAGCAGCGCCCCCGTGGTTGGTGTGGTGATGGGGTCCAGCAGCGACTGGGAGACCCTTCGCCTCTCTACCGAGATTCTCGCCGAGTTCGGCATTCCCTTCGAGGCCCGCGTGGTCTCGGCCCACCGCATGCCCGACGACATGTTCGCGTATGCCGAAAGCGCGGCCGGCCGCGGCCTGCGCGCCATCATCGCCGGTGCCGGCGGTGCGGCCCACCTGCCGGGCATGATCGCGGCCAAGACCACCGTGCCCGTGCTCGGCGTGCCGGTCGCCAGCCGCCACCTGCAGGGGGTCGATTCGCTGCACTCCATCGTCCAGATGCCCAAGGGCATCCCGGTCGCCACGTTCGCCATCGGCACGGCCGGCGCGGCCAACGCGGCCCTGTTCGCGGTCGCGATGCTCGCCACCGGCGACGAGTCGCTGCGCGCGAAGCTCGATGCCTACCGCGCCCGCCAGACCGAGGTGGCCCGCGCGATGACCGCCGACCTGAAGTAACCCCAACGCCGTCCGTCCGTTCGTGTCCAAGACTTCCTACATCGCCCCCGGCGCCACGCTCGGCGTGCTCGGCGGCGGCCAGCTCGGCCGCATGTTCGTCCATGCCGCCCAGCGCGCCGGCTACTTCACCGCCGTGCTCGACGCCGATGCCGACAGCCCGGCCGGCACCGTCTCCCACCACCACGTGAAGACGGGCTACCGCGACGAGGCCGGCCTCGCCGAACTCGCGCGGATGTCCGCCGCGGTCACCACCGAGTTCGAGAACGTGCCGGCCGACGCGCTGCGCACGCTCGCGGCCACGCGCCCGGTGGCGCCGTCGGGCGACGCGGTGGCCACGTGCCAGGACCGCGCCGTCGAGAAGGCCCACATCGTGCGCTGCGGCGTGCCGTGCGCGCCCCACGCGGTCATCGAAACCGAGGCCCAGCTCGCCGCGGTCACCGACGACCTGCTGCCGGGCATCCTCAAGACCTCGCGCCTCGGCTACGACGGCAAGGGCCAGGTGCGGGTGAACACCCGCGCCGAGCTGGCCACGGCCTGGGCCGACCTGAAGCGTGTGCCGTGTGTGCTCGAGAAGCGCCTGCCGCTCGCCTACGAGGTCAGTGTCATCGTGGCCCGCGGCGCCTCGGGCGACGTGGTGCACTTCCCGCTGCAGCAGAACCTGCACCGCGACGGCATCCTCGCCGTCACCACGGTGCCCGCGCCCGACGTCACGCCGGCCGTGCAGCAGCAGGCCGTGGCCGCCGCGGAAAAGATCGCGTCCACGCTCGGCTACGTGGGCGTGCTGTGCGTCGAGTTCTTCGTGCTGGCCGACGGCAGCCTCGTCGCCAACGAGATGGCGCCGCGTCCGCACAACTCCGGGCACTACACGATGGACGCCTGCGACCGGTCCCAGTTCGACCTGCAGGTCCACACGCTCACGAACACGCCGCTCGTGGCCCCGCGCCTGCATTCGAGCGCGGTGATGCTGAACCTGCTCGGCGACCTGTGGTTCCCGGGTGGCGCGGCCACCGCCGTCGAACCCGCCTGGGACCGTGTGCTGGCGCTGCCGGGCACCCACCTGCACCTGTACGGCAAGACCGAGGCGCGTGCCGGCCGCAAGATGGGCCACCTGAACGTCACCGCGGCCACCGCGGCCGACGCCCGCGACGTGGCGTTGCGCGCCGCCGCCGTGCTGGGCCTGCCGGCCTGGTGAGCGGAGGGCCTCCGATGCTGCTCGACGGCCGGGATCCCGCCGCCATCGACCGCGCCGCGCAGGCGCTGGCCGACGGCGACCTCGTGGGCATTCCCACCGAAACGGTCTACGGCCTCGGCGCCCGCGCCGACGACGACGCGGCGGTGGCCAAGGTCTTCGCCGCCAAGGGCCGCCCGGCCGACCACCCGCTGATCGTGCACGTGGCGGACGCCGCCGGCGCGCGCGCCTTCGCGGCCGACTGGCCGGCGGTGGCGCAGCGCCTCGTGCAGGTCTTCTGGCCCGGCCCGCTGACCGTGATCGTTCCGCGTGCCCCCGGCATGGCCGCTGCGGCCGCTGGCGGGCAGGACACCGTGGGCCTGCGCTGCCCGGGCCACCCGGTGGCGCACGCGCTGCTGGTGGCCGCGCGCGAGCGGGGCGTGGCCGGCGTGGCCGCTCCCAGCGCGAACCGCTTCGGCCGCATCAGCCCCACCCGGGCCGAACACGTCGTGGACGAGTTCGAGCCGGGCCTGCTGGTGCTGGACGGCGGGGCGTGCGACGTGGGCATCGAGTCCAGCATCGTCGACTGCTCGCGCGGCCACCCCGTGCTGCTGCGCCCCGGCGTGCTCACCCGCGCGCAGCTGGAGGCTGCGGCGGGCGAACCGCTGCGCGACCGCGACCAGCAGGCGCCGCGCGCGTCCGGCACGCTCGAGGCGCACTACGCCCCGCGCGCGAAGCTGCGCCTGATGGCCGGCCCCATGCTCAAGACGGCGCTCGAGATGCTCGAGGGCGCCCCGCTGAAGCTGGCGGTATATTGCCGTACGGTGCCCCGCGGGGTCGCCGGCCGGGCGCTCTACCGAAAAATGCCCGACCGCCCCGACGCCGCCGCCCACGAATTGTTTTCAGTCCTGCGCGAACTCGATGCCGAGGGCGTGGCTCTGATCTGGGTCGAAGACCCGCCGCCCGGCTCCGAATGGGACGGGGTGAGGGACCGACTTTCGCGAGCCGCCGCGTCGTGACCGACGCGCCCGGCCTTTCATGTTTCTGGAGTGTTCATGTCTTTCTTCCGTGACCTGTCGATCGTTTCCGCCCGCGTGCCCCTCGTGGCCGCGGCACTGGCTTCGGCGCTGCTGGCAGCCTGTGGTGGCGGTGAACAGCAGGAAACCTTCCAGCCCACCCGCATCGTCGCCGTGGGCGACGAGAACACGCTGATCAACGCCGACGGCACCCAGTACTCGGTGAACAACGTCAACGTCTCGACCACGACGAACCCGAACGGCATCCCCTGCCTCAACAACCCGATCTGGGTCCAGTACGTCGCCTCCGACTACGGCCTGTCGTTCGGCGAATGCCGCGGCGCCGTCACCGACGCCACGCGCAAGTACGCCGTGATGCTCGCCCAGGTGGGCCAGACGGTGGACCAGGCCGCGGCGGCCCTGGCCGGCGTGTCGCCGGCGCTCAACCAGAACGACCTGGTCACGCTGATGGTCGGGTCGCACGACCTGCTGGCCATCGTGGGCACGAACAAGACGCCCAACACCGCTGACCGCGAGGCGATGATCACCGCCGCGGAGAAGCGGGGCGAGGCGCTCGGCGACGTGGTGCTGAACACCATCGCCTCCGGAGCACGAATCCTCGTGACCACCGTGCCGTACCTGAACACCGCGCCCGTCACCGTGGCCGAGGGCTACGACGCCAACCTGCTGTACGAGATGTCCACCGCGTTCAACGACGGGCTGAACGCGCGCATGGCGAAGGTCCCGAGCGGCGGTGGCCGCAGCGGTGCCATCGTCGAGGTCGACCAGCTGGTGAACTCGTACTACCTCAACAGCGGCGCGGCCTACAACGCGATCACCAACCGCGTGGCGGCGGCCTGCCAGACGGCCGGCGCGCCCACGCCGGACGCCGACCTGGACACCTGCAAGACGACCGACGTCACGACGGCCAGCCCGATCTACTACCTGTGGGCCGGCCGCATGCAGTACGGCACCATCACCCACGGCCTGCTGGGACAGACGGCCCTGCAGCGCATCCGCGCGAACCCGCTCTGATCGTCAGTCGGCGGCGGTCCACTTGACCAGCGCTTCGAGCGCGGGCCGGGCCGCCGCGGCGTTGGGGTGGTTGATCACCCCCACCACCACGTAGCGCCGTCCCGAGTTCGCGAGCACGTAGCCGGCGATGCCGGTCACGTCCCGCAGCGAGCCGGTCTTCAGGTGGGCGCGACCCGTGTTGGCGTTGCGCGTGCGGCGCATGGTGCCGTCGATGCCGCTCACCGGCAGTGAACTCATCAGCTCGGACATCGCCGGGCCCGCCCACGCGGCCTGCAGCACGCGGGCCAGCAGCTGCGCGGTCACGCGCGAATCCCGCGACAGCCCCGACCCGTTCTCCACCACCGTGCCCGCCACGTTGTCGCCGAAGCGGTCCACCAGCCACTGCCGCACCACGTCGCGCGACTGGTCGGGCGAACCGGTGCCGCGCTGCGTGGCGCCGAGCGTGAGGAACAGCTGCTGCGCCATCACGTTGTTGCTGAACTTGTTGATGTCGCGGATCGTTTCGGCGAGCGGCTCCGACGTGACCTCGAACGTGGGCGGCGTGGCCGGTGCCGCGCCGTCGCGCACGCGGCCGGACAGCTTTCCGCCCAGCTCGCGCCACAGGCCGGCCAGCGCCCGTTCGTTGTAGGCCTTCGGGTCGGCGTAGGCCGTGGGCCACTGCCGTTCGCCGCAGCTCGCCGCGTAGCCGCCCGCGAAACGCACGCGGGCCGGGTCGGTGAAGTCGGCCCGCAGGTCGCCCCGCCAGTCGTCGCAGGGGCCCTTGAGCAGCGGCACCGTGGCGTCGACCCGCACGCCCGCGAGCGGCATGTCGGCCGCCACCAGCGCCACGTTGCGGGCCGGCTGCGGCGTGAACGTGTAGGTGACCGACTTGTAGTTGAGCATCAGGGCGTCGGGCCCCGCGTTCGATGGGCGGTACGGCTCGCCGTCGAAGGCCGCCGGGTCGTGGGGCGGCACCGCGAAGGCCGAACGGTCGAGCACGATGTCGCCCTGGATGTCACGCACCCCGAGCTGCTGCACGCGCCGCAGCAGCAGCCACAGGCGCTCCACCACCAGCTTCGGGTCGCCGCTGCCCTTGATGACCAGCGAGCCCTTCAGCACACCGTCGGCGAGCTCGCCCTGGATCCACACGGGGGTGGTCCACGACCACGCCGGTCCGAGCAGGTCGAGCGCCGCGCTCGTGGTCAGCAGCTTCTGGAGGGAGGCCGGGTTGACGGGCTGGTGCGGCTGCCACGCGAGCCGGTTCGCCGGCTGTCCCACTTCCTGCACGAGGGCCACGAGGCTGTCGCGTGGGACCTGCGCGCGGGCGAGGGCGGCTTCGACGTCGGGGGGGAGCGGGGTGGGGTTGGGGCCGGCGAGGGCCGGCAGGGCGGGGGCGAGCAGGCACAGCGACAGCGCCGTGCGCCGGAAGAAGGGCGTGATGGGCATGGATCGATGATCGCATGGCCTAGACTCATGGAGATGACGACGACGAACACGCTGCTGGCCTTCGACACCTCGACCGACCTGTTGAGCCTGGCCCTGCACACGCCGTCCGGCGATTTCATGCACGAATCCGCTGGCGGTGCGCTGGCGTCCGCCCGCCTCGTGCCCGAGGCCATGGCGCTGCTGGCCGAGGCCGGCATCGAACTCGCCCGTGTCGACGCCATCGCGTTCGGCGCCGGTCCCGGTGCGTTCACCGGCCTGCGCACGGCCTGTTCCGTGGCGCAGGGACTCGCGCTCGGCGCGGGCAAGCCCGTCGTGCCGGTCGACAGCCTGATGCTCGTCGCCGACGATGCCCGTGAGCAGGTGGGGCTCGAGGCCGGCGGTGTCGTGCACGTCGCGATGGACGCCCGCATGGACCAGGTCTACGCCGGCGCCTACCACTGGTCCGGCGACGGCTGGACCGTGGTGGCCGCCCCCGAACTGCTGGACCCGCCCGTGCTGGCGGCTCGCTGGCGCGACGACCCGCCGGCCGTGGTGGCCGGCTCCGGGCTGCCGGTCTTCGCGGCCGCCTTCGCGTTGCCCGCCGCGACGCGGCAGGTGCCCGAGGCCCGCTCCCGTGCCGGGGCGCTGCTGCGGGTGGCCCGCCAGCGCTTTGCCGCCGGCGCGGCCGTGGACGCGGCGCTCGCGTTGCCGGTGTACGTGCGCGACAAGGTCGCCCAGACCACGGCGGAGCGTGAAGCCGCCCGGGGGGGCAAGCCATGAGTGCCGTGGTCGACGATCGGCGACAATGGGTCCCGATGACGGTGCTGCACCTCGACGCCGTGCTCGCCATCGAGAACGAGGCCTATCCGGTGCCTTGGACCCGGGGCAACTTCATCGACTCCATCGCGGCGGGCTACGACGCCTGGCTGCTGGTGGATGCGCGCCAGACCCTGCTCGGCTACTTCGTGGCGATGGACGGGGTCGACGAGATGCACCTGCTGAACCTCACCGTGGCCCCGCCGCTGCAGGGCCGCGGGCACGCCCGCGAGATGCTCGACCGCCTGGTGGCCCTGTGCCGCGAGCGGCACGCGCAGATGCTGTGGCTCGAGGTGCGGGTGAGCAATGAACGTGCGAAGGCGCTGTATGCCCGGTACGGGTTCCAGCCCATCCGGATGCGCCGCGGCTACTACCCGCTGCCGCCGGGTCAGATGGGCCGGGAGGATGCGGCCGTGATGAGCCTGAAGGTGGAGTGGGAGTGATGGGTTTCAGCGAACGCCAGGCCTTGATGCTGGAGGAGATGGGCATCCGCGTCTGGACGCGGGCCGAGGTGGCCGCGCCCGTCGAGGCCGCGCCCGAACCGGCGCCGGCCCCCGTGCAGGCCCGGGCACCGGCGCCCACCCCCACACCTGCACCCGCGCCCGCGCCCCGCGCGCCGGCCGCCCGGCCTCCCGCCATCGAGGTCGTGGCGCGCGGCGATCGCCCCACCGGCACCGAAACGATGGACTGGCCCGCGCTGCGCGAGGCCGTCGCCGGCTGCACGGCCTGCGGCCTGTGCCAGGGCCGCACGCAGACCGTGTTCGGCGTGGGCAACGAGCGGGCGCACTGGATGGTCGTCGGCGAAGCCCCGGGGGAGCAGGAAGACCGCCAGGGCGAACCGTTCGTCGGCAAGTCGGGCCAGCTGCTCGACAACATGCTGCGCGCGCTGGGCCTGACCCGCGACGAGGCCGGCCCCGAGCGGCAGGTCTACATCGCCAACACGGTCAAGTGCCGGCCGCCGGGCAACCGCAACCCCGAGCCGCAGGAGCTGTCCGAGTGCGAGCCGTTCCTGATGCGGCAGATCGCGCTGGTGCAGCCGCGCGTGATCCTCGCGATGGGCCGCTTCGCGGTGCAGAGCCTGCTGCGCAGCAGCGAACCCATCGGGCGCCTGCGCGGCCGTGTCCACAGCTACCAGGGCGTGCCGCTGGTCGTCACCTACCACCCAGCCTACCTGCTGCGCAATCCCGAGGACAAGGGCCGCGCCTGGGACGATCTATGCCTGGCCCGCGAAGTTCTGGCCCCCGAAGGCTGAATGTCGTCGTTATCATGAGGGGGAGAGGGTCGCCTGAGGGCAGTGTGGCCCCCGATCGACCTCGCTCTCCCAACCGACAACAAGACGATGAACGAGCCCAGAGCGCTGCTCGACCGTGACCTGCCCGAACCGGAGGCCTGGCCCTGCCTGCTGGCGTGCCTCGCCGACGACGGCGCCGTGCTGCAGGCCAACCGGGAGTTCACGCGCCACCTCGGCATCGCCCACGAGACCCACCCGGGCTGGGTCTGGTCGGCGCTGCTGACGGCCGAGTCGCTCGCCGCGCTGCAGGCCGCGCTGCCCCGCCGGGCCGATTTCGCCCTCACCCTGGTCCTCAAGGGCACGCCGCAGGCCCCGGACGGCACCTGGCTCGACGGCCGCGCCCGCTGGGACGCCGAGGGCGCCCGGTACCTGTGCACCTTCCAGGACGTCTCCGACCGCGTGCGCGCCGAGGGCGTGGCCCGCGACCGCGCCGACCAGTTCCAGCTGCTGGCCGACAACGTGCCGGTGCTCATCGCCTACTTCGAGGCCGGCACGTTCGCGTGCCGCTTCGCCAACCGGCAGTACGCCGCCACGTTCGGCTGGGACGAGGCTTCGATCCTCGGCCGACCGTTCCGCGAGATCATCGGCGACGCCGCCACCCGCGAGATCCAGCCCTACGTCGACATGGTGCTGCGCGACAAGGTCACGGCCTCGTACGAGCGCGAACTCGTGGGCCGCAACGGCCAGACGCAGTGGCTCGAGGTCAACCTGATCCCGCACCTGGGCCCCGACGGCGAACCCGCCGCCGCCTTCGTGCTGATCGCCGACATCACCCGCCACCGCGCCGCCGAACGCGCGCTGCAGGAAACGCAGGACCGCCTGTCGAAGTTCCTGCAGGCCTCGGCCGAGGGCATCGCGTTCCTGCAGGACGGGGTCATCACCGACGTGAACCCCGCGGCCAGCCTGCTCGTGGGCTACCCGCCCGAGGAACTGGTGGGCATGCGCACGCTCGACATCGTCGCGCCCGACCAGCGGGCCAAGGTGTCCGACATGATCCGCGCCGGCAACGAGACGCCGTACGAGAGCGCGCTCGTGCACAAGAGCGGCCTGCGCCTGCCGGTCGAGCTGATGGGCCGCTCGATGACCCACAAGGGCGAACGCGTGCGCATGACCATCGTGCGCGACATCCGCGAGCGCTACGCCGCGCAGGAGCACATCCGCTACCTCGCCCACCACGACGCGCTCACGGGCCTGCCCAACCGGGTCAGCCTGATGGAGGACCTGTCGCACCAGATCGCGGCCGCGCGGCGCTCCGACTCGCAGTTCGCGCTGCTGTTCATCGACCTCGACCACTTCAAGCGCGTCAACGATTCGCTGGGCCACCTCGTGGGCGACACGCTGCTGCAGACCATCTCGCGGCGCATCACCGACTGCCTGCGCACCACCGACCGCGTGGCCCGCTTCGGCGGCGACGAGTTCATCGTGCTGCTGCCCAACACGCTGCAGCGCTCCGACGTGGAAGAGGTCTCCAACAAGCTGCTGGCCGCCATCGAGGTGCCGGTCAACGTCGACGGCCGGCTGATCTCGGTCACGCCGTCCATCGGCATCTCGATGTTCCCGCACGACGCCGGAACGGCCGACGCGCTCATCAAGAACGCCGACACCGCGATGTACCTCGCGAAGTCCCGCGGCCGCGCCAACCACCAGTTCTTCACCCCGGCCATGGCGCGGTCCGCGCTCGATGCGCTGGTGATGGAAAGCCAGATGGCCCAGGGCCTCGCCCGCGGCGAGTTCGTGCTGCACTTCCAGCCGCAGGTGAGCGCGGCCGACGGCCGCCTGCTGGGCGCCGAGGCGCTGATGCGCTGGAACCACCCCGAGCGCGGCCTGCTGATGCCCGACGCGTTCATCGAACTCGCCGAACAGCAGCGCCTGATGCTGCCGCTGGGCCAATGGGCCCTGCGCGAGGCCGCACGCTGCGCGAAGCGCTGGCACGACGCGGGCATCCGCCACGCCCCGGTGGCCGTGAACCTGTCGAGCGTGCAGTTCCAGACGAGCGGCTTCACGGCGCTCGTGGAGCTGATGCTGCAGGAGGAAGGTGTGCCGGGCGCCCTCGTCGAACTCGAGATCACCGAACGCATGCTGATGGACGACCTGCCCGAGGTGCGGCGCAAGCTCACCGAACTGAAGGCGCTGGGCATCCGCATCGCGGTGGACGACTTCGGCACCGGCTACTCGTCGCTGGCGCACCTGAAGGAGCTGCCCATCGACAAGATGAAGATCGACCGCTCCTTCGTGCACGACCTGCCGGGCGACCCGGAGTCGAACGCCATCGCGCGGGCCATCATCCAGATGTCCCGCGGGCTCGGGCTGAAGGTGATCGCCGAGGGGGTCGAGACCCCCGCGCAGCGCGAGTTCCTGCAGCAGGCAGGGTGCGACGAACTGCAGGGGCTGCTGGTCAGCGCGCCGCTGACGGAAGAGGCGTTCGAGGCGTGGGCGCTGAGGTTGAAGGTGCCGGCGGTCTGAAGAAATGCCGTCACCCCGGCGAACGCCGGGGTCCACTCAGCTCACTTCTTCAGCTTGACCGGCCGCGTCCACCCCTCGAGCGACACCTGCTTGCCCCGCGCCACCGACAGGCTGCCCGCCGGCACGTCCTTCGTGATGGTGGAGCCTCCGCCGATGGTGGCGCCGGCGCCCAGGGTCACCGGGGCCACCAGCACGCAGTTGCTGCCCACGTGCACGTCGGCCTCGATCACGGTGCGGTGCTTGTTGGCGCCGTCGTAGTTGGCGGTGATGCTGCCCGCGCCGTAGTTGACGCGTTCACCCACGGTGGCGTCGCCCAGGTAGGCGAGGTGGTTGGCCTTCGCGCCCTTGGCGAGCGTGGAGTTCTTCACCTCGACGAAGTTGCCGATGTGCACTTCGTCGCCGAGGTCGGCGCCCGGGCGCAGGCGCGCGAACGGGCCGATCAGTGCGCCGGCACCCACCTTCACGCCGAGCGCCTCACCGTCGATGTGGGTGAACGGATGGATCACCGCGCCGGCCGCGATGCGGGCGTTGCGGATCACGCAGTTGGCGCCGATGCGCACGTTGTCGCCGAGCGAGACCTCGCCCTCGAACACGCAGTTGACGTCGATCTCGACGTCGGCACCGCACGACAGCGAACCGCGCACGTCGAAGCGCGCGGGGTCGGCCAGGCGCACGCCGGCGTCCATGAACTGCACCGCCAGCGCACGCTGGTGCAGGCGCTCCAGTTCGGCCAGTTGCACCGGGCTGTTGACACCCAGCACCTCGACCTCGGCGGCCGGCTGCGCGGCCACCACGGGCACGCCGTCGGCCACGGCCATCGCGACGATGTCGGTCAGGTAGTACTCGCCCTGGACGTTGTCGTTCTTCAGTTGCGACAGCCAGCGCTTGAGCAGTGCGGTGGGCACGGCCATCATGCCGGTGTAGACCTCCCGGATGGCCCGCTGCGCCGGCGTGGCGTCCTTGTGCTCGACGATGGCGCGCACGGCGTCGCCTTCGCGCACGATGCGGCCGTAGCCGGTGGCGTCGGCCAGGTCGATGGTGAGCAGCGCCAGGCGTTTGCCGCCGCAGGCCTCGACCAGCGCGCGGGCGGTTTCGGCGCGGATCAGCGGCACGTCGCCGTTGAGGATCAGCGTGGTGCCGTCGTCGTGCAGCGCCGGCACGGCCTGCTGCACGGCGTGGCCGGTGCCCAGCTGCGGCATCTGGCGCACGAAGGTGAGGTGCGGCGCCTGCACGGCGGCCTCCACCTGTTCGGCGCCGTGGCCGGTGATGGTGATGATGCGGTCGGCCTGCAGCGTGCCGGCGGTGTGCAGCACGTGTTGCAATAGACTGCGTCCGGCGAGCCTGTGCAGCACCTTGGGCAGGCTGGATTTCATGCGGGTCCCCTTGCCCGCGGCCATGATCACGATGTCGAGTGCCATGCAGCGTCCTTGTCTGAAGTCCGCAATTATCGGTGTGGTGTTGCTTTTGACCACCCTGCTTTCAGGGTGTGGGGCACTCCGTCTGGTCTATGGCCAGGCCCCCGAACTGGTGTATTGGTGGCTCGACGGCTACGTCGACTTCGACAGCACGCAGAGCGAGAAGGTCCGCGACGACCTCGCCCGCTACGCCGACTGGCACCGCGCCACGCAGCTGCCCGACTACGCCCAGCTGCTCGTGCGCGCGCAGGCCCAGGTGCTGTCGCCCGACCCCGTCACGCCGGCCGCGGTGTGCCGCTGGTACCAGGACGTCTTCTCGCGCAGCGCGCCGCTGATCGAACGCGGGCTGCCGGCCGCCGCCGACGCCGTGATGCAGTTCACGCCCGACAACCTGAAGCACATCCAGCGCAAGTACGAGAAGGTCAACGCGAAGTTCCGCGACGAGTACCTGCAGCCGGACCCCAAGGACCGCCTGGAGGCGGCCGTGGACCGCGTGGTCGACCGCACCGAATCGCTCTACGGCCGCCTCGACGGTCCGCAGAAGGAACGCATCGCGAAGCTCGTGGCCGCGTCGCCGTTCGATCCCGACATGTGGTTCGCCGAACGGCAGCAGCGCCAGCGCGACACCCTCGCCACGCTGCGTTCGCTGCTGGCCGCGAAGGCGCCGCCCGACCAGGTGCAGGCCGGCCTGCGCACGCTCGTGGCGCGGCTGCAGCAGTCGCCGCGCGAGGCCTACCGGGAGTACGACGAACGGCTCAAGGCCTACAACTGCATGGTGGGCGCCGAGGTGCACAACGGCATGACCCGCGAGCAGCGCCAGGAGGCCGCCAAGCGGCTCAAAGGCTGGGCCGACGACTTCCGGGCGATGTCGGCGGCGCGCTGACGGGGCGCATCAGGGCGACAGCGGCACCGTGACCCGGCGCGGGTTCACGCCGGTGCTCGGGAAGTCCATCATCGCCGCGCGGAACATCGCGGCGAGCAGGTCCTTGCTGCCGGGGGTGTTGCCGTCGTTCTCGGCGCGCGCCTCGTACAGCGGCTCGCCGGACTGGCGGTCGCGGATCAGCACCACTACCTCGCGGTCGTAGCGCGGCGCGTCGAAACGGTACGCGAGGCCCGGGCCGTAGTACGGGCCCCAGTACGGACCTGCGTACGGGTAGCGGCCGTAACGCCCGTAGTACAGCCCGCCACGCCACCACAGCGGGTCGTCGTACGGTGAGCGGTCCATGCGGCTCGCGCGGGCGCCCAGCTGCACCGTCACGTCGGCGGTCGCCGGGTCGGCGGCGGGCTGGAAGCCCGAGGCCTCGACCGCGGCGCGGGCCACCGCCTCCAGGCGGTCCTGTTCCTTCGCGCGGGCCTGCTGCGACGGGAGGCGTTCGAACGTGTAGGTGGAGGGCTTGCGGTCGACCGGCCACTTGCTGAACGTGGACACGTCGCTCTCGATCGTGTTCATGCCGGCGCAGCCGGCGAGCGCGGCCGCGGCCAGCAGGGCGGGGAGGGTGGTCTTCAGGGACATCATCGCGGGGTTCCAGGGCGGTTCGACCCCTCCGCCCGGCGAGAGGTTCCGGCCGGGCGCTGGCGCCAGGCCTCCAGGAACGCCAGGGTCACCGCGGCCTCGTTCGCCTCGGCCAGGCCGCTCGCGAACAGGGCGCCCACGTCGGCGTCGAAGCCCTCGCCGCCGGCGAGGTCGCTCAGCGAGCGGAACGCGAGGTACGGCACGCCGTTGGCGTGGGCGACGTGGGCCAGGGCCGCCGTCTCCATCTCGAAGGTCTGGGCCTGCAGCACGCGGTGCAGGTACTCGCGGTACTGGGCGTTGGCGAGGAACACGGTGGCCGACACGCCCCGGCCGCCCACCTTCAGCCGCGGCGTTTCGCGCACGCAGAGCTTCTCGTCGACGACCCCGTCGGCGCCCCGGGCCTTCGGACCGCAGCGTTCCAGCGGCGGCGACAGCGAACGCGCCACGGCCAGCATCTCGGGGTCGACGGGGTAGTCGAAGTACCACGCGCCCTTCGGCCCGGTGCTGGCGTTGACGACGTGGTTGCGCCGCATGTAGAGGCCTGTCTCGACGGGGCCGGACGGGCCCTCGAGCACGAACGGCGGCAGCGGCTGGCCGTCGGGTCCGGTGGCCAGCTGCAGCCCGAGGCACGACAGGTCGAGCGGCGTGCCACACGGCGACGGCAGCGCCGAACCGCTGTTCCAGAACACCTCCATCGGCATGGCCCAGCGGTCGGGCACGGTGACGTCGCCCACGCGGTTGGCCGGGTCCACGCCGCCGGCGATGCCGCTCATCAGCAGCCGCTCGATGCGGAAGTGGTCGAGCATCTGCTGCGTCACGAGCGTGCTGTTGATCATGCTCACGCCGCTCAGCACGATCACGACGCGGTTGCCGCGCAGCACGCCGGTGGTGAAGGTCTTGCCGCTGATGGTGTGGACGCGCTTGGCGCGGGTCTGCGCGAGCAGGATGTCCGCCTCGGCGCCGAAGGCCGAGACGATGCCGATGCGCGGGGTGCACTCCGTGAGGCAGCGCCGGTCGGCGGCCGAGGCGGTGGTGGTGGCGAAGGCGAGGGCCAGCGCCAGCAGGCGGCCCAGTCGGCGGAATGTCGTCATGGGCGGTCCCGGGGGCCGATTCGTCAGCGCTGGATGGTGATCACCGACGGCGGCGCGCAGTCGTCGTCCTCGTCGAACGCGCGGTCGCCCTGCGGGTCCGGCACGCCGGTGGCCTTCAGCGACGCGAACGGGAACAGGTTGCGGTCCATCAGGTGCGACGGCACGATGTTGCCGAGCGCCGAGAACAGGTTGTCGACGCGGCCCGGGAACCGCTTGTCCCAGTCGCGCAGCATCTGGCTGATCTGCACGCGCTGCAGGTTGTCCTGGCTGCCGCACAGCGTGCACGGGATGATGGGGAACTGCCGGTGCTCGGCCCAGCGCTCGAGGTCGGCCTCGGGCACGTAGGCGAGCGGGCGGATCACCACGTTGCGGCCGTCGTCGCTCACGAGCTTGGCCGGCATGCCCTTGAGCTTGCTGCCGAAGAACATGTTCATGAACAGCGTCTGCAGGATGTCGTCGCGGTGGTGGCCCAGCGCGATCTTCGTGCAGCCCAGTTCACCGGCCACGCGGTACAGGATGCCCCGGCGCAGCCGCGAGCACAGCCCGCAGGTGGTCTTGCCCTCGGGGATCACGCGCTTGACGATCGAGTAGGTGTCCTGGTTCTCGATGTGGAACGGCACGCCGCGCGAGGTCAGGTACTCGGGCAGCACGTGTTCGGGGAAGCCGGGCTGCTTCTGGTCGAGGTTCACGGCCACGAGCTCGAAGCGGATGGGCGCGCGCTGCTGCAGGTTCAGCAGGATGTCGAGCATCGCGTAGCTGTCCTTGCCGCCGGACATGCACACCATGACCTTGTCACCCTCTTCGATCATGTTGAAGTCGGTGATGGCCTGGCCGGCCAGGCGGTGCAGGCGCTTCGAGAGCTTGTTGATCTCGTAGGCCGCTTTCTCGGCCTTCTTCGCCTCGTCGGGCGTGTCGAACACGGCGCTCATCTCACAGCTCCTTCTTGAGGCCGAACACTTCGCAGCCCACCGAGTCGCAGTCGGGGTACACGTCGGGCTTCTCGGTGGACACCTTCGCGGCGCGCACGAGCGGGTGCGCGAGCATCAGCGCCAGCACGTCGTCGCACAGCGTCTCCTGGAGGTGCACGTGGCCCTGCTTCACGCGCTGGCCGATGGTGCGGCGCATGAAGTCGTAGTCGAGCACCTCGGCGAGGTCGTCGTCCTTCGGCGTGGACACGGCCAGCGGGATGTAGAGGTCGACGTTGATCAGCACGCGCTGCTCGCCGCGCTTCTCGAAGTCGTGCACGCCGATGTTGATCCAGACCTCGTAGTTGCGCAGGAACAGGCGCCGGCAGTCCATCAGGCTCGGGTGACTCAGGAGACTTTGCATCTCAGGCTTTCGGGGCAGCGTCGCGGGCCAGGAACATCACGTCGCGCGACTGGGGCTGCAAATGCTGGCCGCCGTCCACGAGCATCGTGGTACCGGTGATGGCCGGGGAGTCGATCAGGAAACGCACGGCGCGGGCGATGTCTTCCGGCTGCGAGGAGCGTTTCAGCGGGGTGAGGGCATGGGCGTCGGCGAATTCGCCGTCGGTCATGGCCCCCGACAGCAGCGTGACACCCGGTGCCACGCCGCACACCCTCAATTGTGGCGCAAATGCCTGCGCCAGCATCACGGTGGCGGCCTGCAGGGCCGCCTTGGACAGGGTGTACGAGAAATAGTCCGGGTTCGGATTCCACAGTTTCTGGTCGAGCAGGTTCACGACGCAGCCCGTGCCGCCCGAGGCGAGCAGGTGGGTGTGGAAGGCCTGGGACAGCAGCACGGCCGGCGCGGTGTTCGCGCGCCAGTGGAGGTCCATCGACGCGATGCTGGCCGTGGCGGCCTCGTCGTACTCGAAGGTGGAGGCGTTGTTGACCACGGCGTCCAGCCGGCCGAAGCGGGCCAGCACCGCCGGCAGCAGGCCGCGGCACGCCGCCTCGTCGGCCAGGTCGGCGGCGAAGGGTTCGGCCCGGGCGCCGAGCGCCTGCAGCGCGGCGACGGTGTCCAGCGCCTCCTCGCGGGAGTGCCGGTAGTGCACCGCGATGTCGAATCCGGCCTGGGCGAGGTGCCGGGCGATCTCGCGCCCGAGGCGGCGGGCGCTTCCGGTGACGAGGGCGACGGGGCGGGCGGCGGTCATGGTTCCTACAATGGCGGGATGCAATCCAACGAGTCCGTCAGTGTATCGGCGGCCCTTCCCCGGCTGATCCACGAGGCCATCGCCCGGAACGGGGGCTGGCTGCCGTTCGACCGCTTCATGGCCCTGGCGCTGTACGCCCCGGGCCTCGGCTACTACGCGAACGACAGCCGCAAGTTCGGCCACCTCCCGCAGTCCGGCAGCGATTTCGTCACCGCGCCCGAGCTGTCACCTCTCTTCGGCCGGGCGCTGGCCCGCCAGGTGGCGCAGGCGCTGGCCGGCACCGGTACGTCCGGCGTGTGGGAGTTCGGCGCCGGCTCCGGCGCCCTGGCCGAGCAACTGCTCGACGCGCTGGGCGAGTCGGTGCAGTCGTACACCATCGTCGACCTGTCCGGCAGCCTGCGCGAACGCCAGCGCGAGCGCCTCGCCCGCTTCGGCAGCCGCGTGCAGTGGATCGACGCGCTGCCCGACACGATGACCGGCGTGGTGGTGGGCAACGAGGTGCTCGACGCGATGCCCGTGCAGCTGCTGCACTTCGACGGCGCCGCGTGGCAGGAGCGCGGGGTCGTGACCGAGGGCGCCGGCTTCGCGTGGAGCGACCGCCCCACGGCGCTCGTGCCGCCGTTCGAGGGCCCGTTCGTGCCGGACACCGTCACCGAGATCCACCCCCAGGCCGAAGCCTTCGTCTCGACGCTGGCCGAACGGCTCGAACGCGGCGCGGCCTTCTTCCTCGACTACGGCTTCCCCGAGTCCGAGTTCTACCACCCGCAGCGCCACGGCGGCACGCTGATGTGCCACAAGGCCCACCTGGCCGACCCCGACCCGCTGGTCGAGGTGGGCCAGAAGGACATCACCGCCCACGTCAACTTCACCGGCATCGCGCTGGCCGGGCAGGACGCGGGCCTCGACGTGCTGGGCTACACCTCGCAGGCGAACTTCCTCTTCAACTGCGGGCTGCTCGACCTGATGCCCCCGGGCGACCTGCGCGCCAACGCGCCGGTGCAGATGCTCGTCAACGAACACGAGATGGGCGAACTCTTCAAGGTGATCGGCTTCGCCCGCGGCGGCGAGCCGGCCTTCACCCAGGCACCCCTCGGCTTCTCGACCGGCGACCGGTCGCACCGCCTGTGATCCGCTGGCTGATCGGCGTCTTCATCGTGTTGCTGCTGTTCGGCAACTTCCACCGCTGGCTCGAGAAGATCGGCCTCGGCCGCCTGCCGGGCGACTTCCGCTTCCGGATTTTCGGCCGCGAATTCTTCCTGCCGTTCGCGAGCAGCGTGCTGATCTGCGTGACCATCCTGCTGGTGGGCAAGCTCTTCTGAGCGGCGTTGCGGGTCAACCCATGCGCAGCCGCCGGTCCTCTTCCTCCCGCCACGCATCCTCGATCTCGCGCATCACGGCGCTCAGGTCCACGGCGCCGGGTTGGCGTTCGTAGCGGCCGGTCAGCGGGGTTTCGGGTCCGAGCCGCCCGCCGGCGTACAGGTCCCAGATCTCGGGGCCGTAGCGGGTGTCCAGCAAGGCGGGCGCGTGGGCGCCGAAGAAGCGGCGCAGGTTGTCGACGTCGCGCAGCAGCATGCGCGGCGCGTGCTGGTTGCCGGCCGCATCGACCGCCTGCGGCAGGTCGATGATGACCGGGCCGTCGGCGGCCAGCAGGATGTTGAACTCCGAGAGGTCGCCGTGCACGACCCCGGCGCACAGCATGCGCACCACCTCGCCCACCAGCGTGCCGTGGTGGGCGAGCGCCTCTTCTTCGGTGAACGTCAGGTCGTTGAGCCGGGGCGCGGCCTGCCCCTCGGCGTCGGTGACCAGTTCCATCAGCAGCACGCCGTCGAGGAAGTTGTGCGGCCGGGGCACCCGCACGCCCGCGCCGGCCAGGCGGTACAGGGCGTCCACCTCGGCGCTCTGCCACGCGGCTTCCTGCTGCTCGCGCCCGTAGCGCGTGCCCTTCGCCATGGCCCGCGCCTGGCGGGTGTTCTTGACCTTGCGGTTCTCGGTGTAGTCGACGGCCTGGCGGAAGCTGCGGTGGGTGGCTTCCTTGTAGATCTTGGCGGCGCGCACGTGCTCGCCGCACATCACCACGTACACCTCGGCCTCCTTGCCGCTCTTGAGCTGCCGCAGCACGCCGTCGATCAGGCCTTCGTCGATCAGCCCCTGGAGGCGTCTGGGTGTTTTCATCGACCCATTCTGCCCGGGTCGCCGAACCGGTGGGGGCCGTCACGTCATCGTCATCAGATGTCGTCATCATCCGGCGACACAACGACGAGACGGGTAGGGGGAGATGCGCAAGTTCCTGGCGCCGGCGCTGGTGGTGGTGCTGCTGACCGCGGTGGGCGGCGGCATCTGGTACTCGAACACCCGGGTCGGTGACGACCGCGCCACGGCGGAGGCTGCGCGGCTCACGCAGGCCCGCGAGGTCAGCGTGCGCGGCCTCATCGGCAGCGAGAAGGAAGCCTTCTTCGCCGACCCGCGCGTGGCGCAGGCCCTCGCGAAACACGGTCTCACCGTCACGGTCGAGAAGGCCGGCTCGCGGTCCATCGCCAGCCGCTACGACCCGAAGAAGTACGACTTCGGCTTCCCGAGCGGGGCGCCCGCGGCCTCGCAGCTGAAGGCGCAGGCCCAGGCTGCCAACGTCTACACGCCGTTCTACACGCCGATGGTGGTGGCGAGTTGGAAACCCATCGCCGACATCCTGGTCGCCAACAAGATCGCCGAGAAACGCGGCGACATCTTCTACGTGGTGGACCTGCCCGCGCTGATGGCCCTGATCGAGAAGGGCACGCGCTGGCGCGAACTCGAGAAGAGCCAGGCCTTCGCCACCAGCAAGGCCGTGCTGATCGCGAGCACCGACGTGCGCACCAGCAACAGCGCGGCCATGTACCTCGCGCTCGCGAGCTACCTCGCCAACCGCCAGCAGATCGTGCAGAGCCAGGAGGACGTGGACCGCGTGCTGCCCGCGGTGGTGCCGCTGTTCCTGCGCCAGGGCCTGCAGGAGCAGTCGTCGTCGGGCCCGTTCGAGGACTACCTGGCCCTCGGCATGGGCAAGGCGCCGCTGCTGATGGCCTACGAGTCGCAGATGGTGGAGTTCTGGCTGAAGAACCCCGACAAGGCCAAGGGCGAGATGGTGCTGATGTACCCGTCGCCCACCGTGTACTCGAAGCACGTGCTGGTGCCCTACACACCCGCGGGTGCGCGCCTCGGCGAGGCGCTGGAGAAGGACCCCGCGCTGCAGTCGCTGGCGCACGAGTACGGCTTCCGCACCGGTGGGGCCGAGAAGGGCCCGGCGCAGTGGGCGCGCCAGGGCGTCGCGGTGCCCGACACGCTGGTGGACGTCATCGACCCGCCCAGCCAGGAATGGCTGGAACGCATGATCTCGGCCGTCGAGGCCCGTTTCAAGTGAGCAGACTCCCATGAGCACGACCCAGACCACGACATCGACCACCGAACTCGTGCCGCCGCAGGCCTTCACGCTCGAACCCCCGGCGCCCGTGGCCGTGGTGCCGGTGGAAAGCGCCAGCGGCCGCGTGCGCCTGAAGGCGGAGGACGTCGCGGCGCTCGACGAGCAGGTGCGCCAGTTCATCGACGACATCACGTCGCACGACAGCCAGCACCCGAAGTTCAAGGACGCCGTGGCCCGCATCCACAGCATGGGCAGCAAGGACATCGAGGCCTCGGCTTCCGTCAGCAACCGCATGCTGGACCGGCCCGTGAAGACGCTCGACAACGGGCTGTTCGACAAGGGCTCGCAGATCGGCCAGGGCCTGATCGACCTGCGCCGCCAGATCGAGGACCTCGACCCGTCGCGCCAGGGCGACCTCTTCAGCGCGCGCAAGCTGCTGGGCCTGATCCCGCTCGGCAACAAGCTCGCCGACTATTTCGACCGCTACCAGAGCAGCCAGTCGCACCTGAACGCGATCATCGAGGCGCTCAAGCGGGGCAAGGACGAGCTGCTGCGCGACAACGCCGCCATCGAGGTCGAGAAGACGAACCTGTGGGGCCTGATGGAGCGGCTCGAGAAGTACGTGCACATCGGCAGGAAGCTCGACGTCGAACTCGAGGCGAAGGCCGCCGCGCTGGACGCCGCCGACCCGGAGAAGGCCCGCGTGGTGCGCGAGGAGATGCTCTTCTACACGCGCCAGAAGGTCACCGACCTGCTGACGCAGATGGCGGTGAACATCCAGGGCTACCTCGCCCTCGACATGATCCGCAAGAACAACCTCGAGCTGATGAAGGGCGTGGACCGCGCCACCACCACCACCGTCAGCGCGCTGCGCACCGCAGTGATCGTGGCGCAGGCGCTGGCCAACCAGAAGCTGGTGCTCGACCAGATCGGCGCGCTCAACACCACCACGTCCAACCTCATCGCCAGCACCAGCGAGCTGCTGCGCGACCAGAGTTCGGCGATCCACCAGCAGGCCGCGAGCAGCACCGTCGACCTCGCGAAGCTGCAGCTGGCGTTCAACAACATCTACCAGACGATGGACACGATCGCCGACTTCAAGGGCAAGGCGCTGTCGGCCATGCAGACCACGGTGAACACGCTGACCAACGAGGTGGCACGCTCGCGCACGTACCTCGACCGCGTGCGCCGGCAGGAGGCCGCCGAGGCGGCGGGGGCGGGCACCGAGGTGCGGCTGTGAACTGGCGGGCCGCGGCCGCGGTGCTGCTGGCGGCCGGGGTGCTCGCGGGCTGCGGCCGCAAGGACGAACCGTCCGCGGTCGCCGCCAGCAGCACCGGCAGCGGTGGTGCCACGTTCACCGTGCTCGCGGGCTCGGAGGTGCGCGACATCGAACCCGCGCTGGTGCAGGCCGCGCGCGACGCCGGCGTCGCGCTGAGGCTCACGTACGCGGGCACGCTCGACATCGTCGAGCGGGTCAACGCCGGCGAGGCGGTCGACGCCATCCTGCCGGCGAGCGGGGCCTACCCCACGCTGGCGCTGGCGACGAAGCCGCTCGCGCGCGAGAAGCTCTTCTACTCCCGCGTGGCGCTGGGCGTGAAGGCGGACACGCTCAAGGCCCTCGGCTGGGACCGCAAGCCGCCCACGTGGGCCGACATCGCCCGCGCGGCCGGCAGCGGCAGGCTGCGGTTCGCGATGACCAACCCCGCCAGCTCGAACTCGGGCATGAGCGCCGTCTTCGCGGTGGCCTCCGCGGTGGCGGGCAAGACCGAAGACCTCGCCGCGGCCGACGTCGACACGAAGGTGCTCACCGCGTTCCTGTCCGGCCAGAAGCTCACGGCGGGCAGCTCGGGCTGGCTCGCCGAGGCCTTCGCGAAGGCGCCGGGTGAGCTGGATGCGATGGTGAACTACGAGAGTGTCCTGCTGCGCAACAACACGAAGCTGCCGCCGGGCGACCAGCTGGTGCCGGTCTACCCGCAGGACGGCGTGATCAGCGCCGACCACCCGCTGATGCTGCTGGCCGAGGCCCGGCGCGCCGACTACGAGAAGCTCGTGGCCGCGTTCAAGGCACCGGCCTTCCAGCAGCGCGTGGCCACCGAGGCCTTCCTGCGGCCGTCGGTGCAGGGCGTGGCACTCGCGCCGGGGCTCAGCGACGCGGTGGCGGTGGAGCTGAGCTTCCCGAACCGCCTCGAGGTGATCGACGCCGTGCTCGCCAGCTACCAGGGCGAGTGGCGCCGGCCCGCCACCTCGATCTTCGTGCTCGACACGAGCGGCTCGATGGCGGGCAAGCGCCTCGAGGACATGCGCACGGCGCTCAAGGTGCTGGCCGGGGCCGACGCCAGCACGGCCAGCGCCCGCTACGCCCGCTTCCAGAGCCGGGAGCGCGTGGTGCTCATCAGCTTCTCCGACCGGGTCGACGACCCCGTGCAGGTGGGATTCGCCCCGGACGCGCTGGACGCGGCCCGCCGCAAGGTGCTGGGCTACGCGGACGGGCTGAACGTGAAGGGCGGCACCGGCATCTACGCCGCGCTGCTGCAGGCCGAGGCCGTCGCGCGGAGCGAACGCGCGGCGGACCCGGACCGCTTCGTGAGCATCGTGCTGCTGACCGACGGCGAGAACAACGCGCCGCCGGACCTTGCCGGCTTCCGCCGGCAGATGGCCGGCGCGACACCGGTGCGCATCTTCCCGATCCTCTTCGGCGAGGCGAACAACGCCGACATGGCGGCGCTGGCCGACGGCTCGGGCGGCCGGGTGTTCGACGGGCGCAAGTCGTCGCTCGCACCCGTGTTCAAGGAGATCCGGGGGTACCAGTGAACGATGTCGCCACGACCCCGGCGCGGCGCCCGCTGAAGCTTCGGCTGATGCTGCTCGTCTACGGCACGCCCAACATCGCCGGGTGTGTGCTGGCGCTCGCCGGCCCCGCGCTGCTGTTCGCCGGGGTCATCGGTCCCGGCTGGGGCTGGATCACGCTGGGCCTGTACGCCACGGGCTGGGTCGCGGGCGGCCTCGTGGGCAACACGCCCGAGGTCGAGCGGCGCATCGCCGACACGATGACCGTCTCGCAGACGCTGGAGCACCTGGACGACGTCATCGCCCGGGTGCAGTCCCACCTGACCGAAGAGATGCGCCAGCGCCTGGCGAGCGTGCGCGGCTCGGTGGCCGAGGTGCTGCCGCGCCTGCTGGCCGCGCGTTCGCACGACGCCGACCTCTTCACCGTGCGCGAGACCGTGCTGCGCTACCTGCCCGAGACCCTCGCGAACTACGTGACGCTGCCGGCGGCCTTCCGCCTCTCGCAGGTGCTGAAGGACGGCAAGACCGCCCGCCAGCTGCTGACCGAGCAGCTGTCGCTGCTGGACGAGAAGCTGCAGGAGATCGTCGCCAACGTCTCCGGCGCCAATGCCCAGGCGCTGGTGGCGAACGGGCAGTTCCTCGAGATGAAGTTCCGGCAGCCCGACTTCCTGGCCCGCTGATCATGGCCCGCACCATCATCGACATTCCCCACGCGCAGCTCGGCGAGGTCGACGACCTCTGCAAGCTGCTGGGCATCTCCCGCGCGGAGGCCGTGCGCCGCGCGCTGCGCGACTTCGTGCGGAACAACCGCAGCGTGGGGGCCGACGGCTTCGGCCTGTGGAAGGACCATGCCGAGGAGGTGCGGCGGGCGATGCAACTCACGCACGGCAACGACCTGGGGGCCACATGACCGATGTGGTGATCGACACCGGCGTGCTGCTGGACTACCTGGCCGGCGACGAACGGGCGCAACACGCCCTCGCGCCGTGCGTTCACCGGGCCATCAGCGTGGTCACGTGGCTGGAACTGATGGCCGTGTGCCCCGCTGCGCAACTCGACGCGGCGCGCGGGTTCCTGCGGACGTTCGAGCGCCTGTCCATCAGCGAATCGGTCGCCGACGAGGCGCTGCGCCTGGTGCAGACGCGCCCCGGCCTGCCGCTGAACCGCGCGCTGACGTGGGCCACGGCGCGCGTGAACCAGCTCGGGTTCGTGACCAGCGAGCGCGCGTGCGTGCTCCCGTCGGACGCTGGCGTGACGGTCGCCTACTAGGGCACGAACGGCACGTACAGCGGCGGCAGCTTCAGCGCCACCTGGTCCTGCGCGGCGCGTGCCGACAGGTCGGCCATCACCACGCGGAAGTCGTCGATCAGCAGCGGCATGGCCTGCAGCGGCTCGTCGAGGGGGCGCCAGAAGTTGTCCCAGTGGACGGGCACGACGATGCGCGCGCCCACCGTCCGCACGGTCTCGTTCCAGTACGCGGTGCGATAGGCCTCGTCCTTGTGGCCCAGCGTGCCGGTGCCGAGGAACACCGTGTCGGCCTTCAGGCCCGCGAGCGCCCCCGGCACGTAGCCGGCGCTGCCCTGCACGAGCCAGCTGCCGCCGTCCGCGTGCGTGACCAGCAGCGACCACACCGTGCCTTCGCGCCACGCGGTGGCACGCGCCGGCGGTACGAGCGGGGCCTCGATGGGTTCGAGCGAATGCCCGTCGCTGTACGGCGTCGGGCTGTGGCGGCTCGCGATGAAACGCAGGCTGAACTTGCCGACCTGGACCACGTCGCCCGACTTCACCTCGCGCATGCGGCTCGCCGGCAGGCCGAGGCCCCGGCCCACGTTCAGCGTGGACGCCGAACCGATCAGCGTGGCCCCGGTGCGCTGGGCCACGACCGGCGAGTCCATCGCGTGGTCGTAGTGCGAATGCACCGGCACCACCGCGGCGAGGCGCGTGACCGCCAGGCGCTTCAGGGCCTGGTCGATGCGGGCCGCGTCGGGGGCGATCTTCACGGTGAAGGTCTCCCATGCGCCCGGACGCGAGAAGAAGCCGTCGGTCATCCACGCCGTTTCGCCGTCGTCGAAGACCAGCGTGCTGACGCCGCCGAAGCGCACCCGCACGCCCGTGGGCGAATGCGCCTCGGGCAGCACGAGGGCCTGGTACGGCAGCAGCGGCGGGTGGCGCTGGAACTGCACGAGCGCGAAGCCCATGACCCCCACCACGGCGGCGAGGGCGAGCCCGGTGATCCAGCGCCAGGCGGTGAAGCGGGGGGTCTTGGGCATCGGGGTCTCCGGGAACGTCGTTGAGGGGGCGGTCAGCCGCCCGCGGCGATGCGACGCAACGCGTCGGGGTCGAGGATCTCGAGGGCACCATAGCGGCGCTTCAAGACACCTTGTTCCTCGAACGCACGCAGCACCTCGCTGACGGTCTGGCGCGTGAGGCCCAGCATCGCGCCGAGCTGGCGCTGGTTGACGGTCAGTGCGTGCCGCGCATGGCCGGGCACCACCATGCCGTGGGCGTCGGTCATTGCCTGCAGCCGGCGCGCGAGGCGCACGGGCGAGGGCAGGGTGCTGCTGCCTTCGGTGCTCTCGAACAGCGCGCGCATCTTCTCGACGACGAGGCTGCCGAGGTGGCGCCACAGCACGGGGTTGTCGCGCAGCATCGCGTGCAGGTCCGCGAGCGGCACGAGCAGCAGGGTCGTGGCGGTGCGGGTCCACGCGTCGTGGGTGCGCGGCCCGTCGTCGAAGGTGGCGATCTCGCCGAACCACTGCGGCGGCTCGGCCACGGCCAGCAGCATCTCGCGCCCGCCCAGGTCCACGGCACCGATCTCCACCGCGCCCGCGATCACGCAGTAGAGGCCCGCGTTCGGGTCGCCGCGCGAGAAGAGGCGCGTGTTCGCCGGCACGGGCCGCAGCTGGGCGTGCTCGAGCAGGCGGTCCTTCACGGCCGGGGGCAGCGCGGAGAACCAGCGGCCTTGTTCGAGCACGGAAAGGAAATCGCGCGGTTGCTTCTGCTGCACTCGGTGGAATCTCCGCAGGGGGGTGTCCGTGCGGAGTTATACCCGGCCTGCGGTGAGGTCCTCGATGCGCCGCACCATCTCGGTGTTGCGCGGGGCCGTGGTGCCCAGGCGCGCGGCCAGGCGCACGAACTCGCCGCACAGCGCGTCGACCTCGGTGCGGCGGCCCCGGGCCACGTCGTCGGCCATGCTGGAGCGGGCCTTCGCGTCGATGCGCAGCATGCGCGCGGCCAGCACGCGGAAGACCGGCGTGGGCAGGCGCAGGAACGCGGGCATCCACCGCCACGGCAGCGGCGACAGCTTCGCCGGTTCGATGCCGGCGCGGCCGAGCAGCTGCAGCGCCTCGGCCATCAGCGCGGCGAGGGTGCGGCGGTGGCCGCGGTCGAGCAGCTGCGCCTGCAGCGGCAGGCCCGACAGCGCGTTGACGGGGTTGTTCAGGTTGAGCAGCAGCTTGCCCCATTGCACCGGGGCGAGGTCGTCGAACACGTCGAGCGGCAGGCCCGCGCGGTCGAAGACGGCACGCCACGGATCGAGTGACGGATCGGCCTGCACCGCGATGCGGCCCTCGGTGCCGCGGTGGAAATGGCCCGGGCCCAGCTGGGCCACGTTGAACGGCACCATGCCCGGGATGACCCGCAGCGAGGGCGCGGCCGCCGCGGCCACGGCCGGGTTGCCCACGCCGTTCTGCAGCGACACCACGGGCGTGCCGGGCGGCACCTGCAGCGAGGCGGCCGCCTCCGCGGTGGCCGGCGACTTCACGCACAGCAGCACCAGCGAGGGCGTGTGGGAGGTGGGTGGCGAGTCGTGCAGGTGCAGGGCCGACGGCGGCACCGTGTCGTCGCGGCCATCGAGGTCGGACACTCGCAGGCCGTCGGCGGCGAGGCCCGACAGCACCCGCGGCCGGCCGATGAAATGCACCTCGGCGCCGGCCGCCTGCAGGCAGCCGCCCACGAAACAGCCGATGCTGCCGGCGCCCAGGACCCAGACGGGGCCGTTCACGGGGTCAGCGCGCGGCCGCATCCAGGCGTGCCGGCCGGCGCACCGGGCCGCTCGCCTCGGCGATCGCGGCCTCGACGTCCTTGCGCCAGCCCAGCAGGAAACCCGCCTCGGCCAGCACGAACAGCGGGCCGATGATCAGCCCCATCAGGTCGTCGACGAACGCGGGCTTGCGGCCCTCGAACACATGGCCGACGAACTGGAACACCCAGCCGACGACGAAGAGCCCGATGCCGGCCGACAGCCACGCGGCGAACGGGAGCGCCGCGATCTCCATCGACACCGTGACGGCCGCGCCGAGCAGCGCGGTCATCACGGCGCCGTAGCGCAGGTCGAGCCGCAGGTAGTAGGCGCACGACAGCGCGGCACACACGATCGCGAGGTTCATCGGCACGCCGAGCCCGCCCCAGGCGGCACGGGCGAGCAGCACCGTGATGCCGAGCACGATCATCGGGATGCCGACGAAGTGGGTGGCGATGTTGCGGCTGTCGCGGTGGTACGCGGCGTAGGCCGACAGCTGGTCGTGGAGGGTCTTCATGGTGTCTCCCGAAAGGGGTCTTGGAGCGCCGATGATGGCAAAGGGGCCTCGCCGCAAATGTCGGGTCTTTGACAATCGGGGGCCGCTTACGGGTTTGTTCGCGGGTCGAAACGTCGGCTGCCCGGCATTCTGTGGGCCAGATCGCGGCCACCATCGCCGCTCCGTCGTCCCTTCGTCCCGAGGCCCCGCATGCAAAGCGACCTGATCTCCTCGATCCTGCTCCCGCTCATCCTCGCGTTCATCATGTTCTCGCTCGGGCTCGGCCTCACGGTGGCCGACTTCAAGCGCATCGCCACCGCCCCGCGGGCGCTGTTGGTGGGGTTCGTGTGCCACTTCATCCTGCTGCCGGTCATCTGCTACTTCATGATCTCGGCGGCCGGCATCGTGGGCGTGTTCGCGGTGGGGTTCATGATCCTGGCCTCGTGCCCCACGGGCTCCACGTCGAACCTGCTCACCTACGTCGCGCGCGGTGACGTGGCGCTCGCGGTCAGCTTCACGGCGGTGGCGAGCGTGGTCACCATCTTCACGCTGCCGCTCGTGGTGTCGTGGTCCATGGACCACTTCCTCGGCGCGCGCCGCGCGGTCGACATGCCGGTCACGGCGATGATGGCCCAGGTGTTCCTGATGCTGGGCGTGCCCGTCGCGCTCGGCATGACGGTGCGCCACCGCGCGCCGCGCTGGGCCATCGCGTTCGAGCCCAAGGCCACGCGGGTGGCCACCGTGCTGTTCGTGCTGATCGTCGCGGGTGCGGTGGCCAAGGGCTGGCCGCTGCTGCGCGACAACTTCGCCACGCTGGCGCCCGTCGCGCTGTGCCTGAACCTCACGATGCTCGCGGTGGGTTTTCTCGCCGCATGGGTCATGCGCCTGTCGCGCCGGCAGTCGGTGACGCTCGGCATCGAGACGGCGGTGCAGAACGCCACGCTGGCGCTGGTGGTCGCGAGTTCGGTGCTGAAGGACGACGCGATGGCGATCCCGGGGGCGCTCTACGGCGTGCTGATGTACGTGGGCGGGCTGGCGTTCGCGTTCGGGATGCGGGCGTTCGTGCGGGAGGAGCCGCCGGCGGGCGACGCCGTGTCGCCCGTGGCAAGCACCTGAGCACGAACGGCGGTCACCCCGGCGAACACCGGGGCCCACTGCCCCGCTGAGCGCTCCGGCCACGGTGGATCCCGGCGTTCGCCGGGACGATGGTTACGTGAGGAACACCGCCACGGCTTCCTGGCGCGCACGCCGGATGGCGTCGGCGATGGCCGGCCCCTGGCGCCCCTGCTCGGCGGCCTTCGCCGCGACCGCTGCGGTGTCCACCGCCCGTGCCGCCTTCAGCGCGCCCAGCAGCCGCTCCCGCTGTGGGTACGGCTCCTCTTCCTTGTTCAGCCGCCCGCGCGCATCGCACTCGCACGCGAACAGCACGTCGGCGAAGCGCTCGGGCCGCCGCCACGCATCGCAGCGGTCGAGCAGCCGCACCACGGCCGCGGCGTCGAGCGAGCCGCTGCGGTGCACGTTGCCGTGTTCGCGCGCCACCGTGACGGCGGTCTCGCGGCATTCGTTGGGCACGCGCAGGCGTGCGCTGACCGCTTCCACGAGCTTCACGCTGCGCGCCTCGTGCGCGATGTGGCGCGGCCATTCGTCCTCCGGCGTCGTGCCCTTGCCGAGGTCGTGGCCCAGGCACGCGTAGCGCACGGTGAGCGGGGCGCCGAGGCGTGCAGCGGTGTCGAGCACCATCATCAGGTGCACGCCCGTGTCGACCTCCGGGTGGTGTTGCTCGGGCTGCGGCACGCCCCACAGGCAGTCCACCTCGGGCAGCAGCCGGGCCAGCGCGCCGCAGCTGCGCAGCACCTCGAACATGCGCGAGGGGCGCTCCTCCATCAGGCCGCGCGACAGCTCCTGCCACACGCGCTCGGCCACCAGCGCGTCGACCTCGCCGTCTTCCACCATGCGCGACATCAGCGTCGTGGTCTCCGGCGCCACCGTGAAGTCGTGGAAGCGCGCGGCGAAGCGGGCGATGCGCAGGATGCGCACCGGGTCCTCCGCGAACGCGGGCGAGACGTGGCGCAGCACGCGCGCCTCGAGGTCCTCGCGGCCGCCGTACGGGTCGACGATCAGGCCGTCGTCGTCCTGCGCCATCGCGTTGATGGTGAGGTCGCGGCGCTGCAGGTCCTCCTCGAGCGTCACGCCCGGCTCGGCGTGGAACGTGAAGCCGTGGTAGCCGGGCGCGGTCTTGCGTTCGGTGCGCGCGAGGGCCACCTCCTCGCGCGTTTCCGGGTGCAGGAAGACCGGGAAGTCCTTGCCGACCGGCAGGTAGCCCTGGTCCACCAGCTCCTTCGGCGACGCGCCCACCACGACCCAGTCGTGGTCGTTCACGGGCCGCCCCAGCAGGGCGTCCCGCACCGCGCCGCCGACACGCCAGGTCTTCATGCGCGGGACGTGCGGTAGTTCTCCTCGAACTGCAGGAAGTCCTGCTCGGCCAGCGCGTCGCGGCGCCAGGCCGAGAGGCTGCGCAGCGCGAGCACCCGGTCGACGTAAACCTGCACCACGGGCGGCACCGGCACGCCGTACGTCACGAGGCGCGTGACCACGGGCGCGTAGAACGCGTCGGCGATGGTGAAGTCGCCGAACAGCATCGGGCCGCCCGACTCGGCGAGCAGCGAGGTCCACATCGACACGAGGCGGTCGACCTCCTTGCGCACGTCCGGCTGTTCCGCCAGCACCTTCGCGCCCACCTCGGGCAGGCGCGCCTCGATGTTCATGCCGAAATGGTTGCGCACGCCGGTGAAGCCCGAGTGCATCTCCGCCGTCACGCTGCGCGCGCGGGCGCGGCGCTTCGGGTCGGCCGGCCACAGGTTCTTTTCCGGGAATTTCTCGGCGGCGTATTCGGCGATGGCGAGCGAGTCCCACACGGCCAGGTCGCCGTCGACCAGCACCGGCACCTTGCCCACCGGGTTGTGCTTCAGGATCTCGGTCTTGAACTTCGAGCCGGGATCGAACGAGTCGAAGCGCACCACCACCTCCTCGAACGGGATGCCGGTTTCGGTGAACAGCACCCACGGGCGCATGGACCAGGACGAGTAGTTCTTGTTGCCGATGTAGAGCTTCATGGTTCCTCCTTGGGGTTGTTCTTCAGCGGCCGGCGGTGCGGCGCCAGGGTTCGAGGCGCGCCACGCTGTCGCGGCGCGCGAGCAGCAGCGGCATCACGGCCTCCAGCGCGGCGGGCGTGATGCCCAGGTCGGCGAGGTCCGGCAGCGTGCCGCTGGCGACGTTGTCGACCGACAGCGAGTCGACGTTGTCGCGCGAGAGCATGGGTTCGCCCGGCAGGCACTCCATCGCGAGGGCCTGCAGCTTCGCGAGTGCGTTCGGGAGGCCGAACACCGGGCGCGGGTGGCCCGACCACTGGCCGGCCAGGCGCACGAGGTCGGCGAGCGTGTAGACGGTGGGGCCGGCCAGCTCGTAGGTCTTGCCGATGGTCTCGCGCCATTCGATGGCCTGCACGAGGGCCTCGGCCACGTCGGACACCCACACCGGCTGCAGCCGGCTGCGGGCGCCGGCGAGCGGCACCACGGGCAGCACGCCCTGCAGGCCGGCGAAGAGGTTCATGAACTTGTCCTGAGCGCCGAAGACGATCGACGGACGGAACACCGTGACGTCGAGCGTGGAGACGGCCAGCACGGCCTCGCCCTCGGCCTTGGTGCGCTGGTAGACCGAGGGGCCGTCGGCCGACGCGCCGAGCGCACTCACGTGCACCAGGCGCCGCACACCCACCTGGCGGCAGGTCTCGGCGAGGCGGCGCGGCAGTTCGACGTGGGTGCGCTCGAACTCGGCCTTCGAGCCCTGCAGCCGCGCGATCAGGTTGACCACCACGTCGCTGCCGGCGACGAGCCGGCGGAGGTCCTCGTCCCGGTTCACGTCGGCGGGGATCACGTCGACGGTGGGCAGGTACTGCACGCGCCGCCCCCGCTGGATCTGCCGCGTGGGCACCATCAGGCGCGGCCCGGCGCCGCCGAAGCGCGCGGTCAGGTGTTCGCAGAGGCTCTGCCCGATGAAACCGGTGCCGCCCAGGACGAGGATCTTCTTCATGGCAACTCCGCATCCGGGGCCGGTTGCCCCGCTTCCCGTGGTCCGATGCTGCGTCCGAGGCGCGCCTTGAGCGACGGCGCCTGCGTGGCGTTCGGATTGTTCAGCAGCGCCGCGTAGAAGGTGGCGTTCGACAGCACCTTCTTCACGTAGTCACGCGTTTCCGAGAACGGCACGTTCTCGACCCAGATCGCCGGTTCCAGGCGCGGGCCCTCGCGCCAGCGGCGCGGGCGGCCGGGGCCGGCGTTGTACGCCGCGGCGGCCATGGCCTGCGAGCCGCCGAGGTCGTCCAGCACCAGCTTCAGGTAGCTCATGCCGAGCTTCAGGTTCATGTCGCGGTCGGTGATCATGTCCTGGGTGAACGGCGTGCCGGTCTTCTTCGCGGTCCAGCGCGCGGTGGCGGGCATCAGCTGCATCAGGCCGGCGGCGCCCACGCCCGAACGGGCGTCGGCGATGAAACGCGACTCCTGGCGGATCAGGCCGTAGACGTAGGCGGGGTCGAGCGACGCGTCCTTCGCCTTGCTGGTGAGCTCGCGGCGGAAGGGCGTGGGGAAGCGCTGGGCCATGTCGATCTCGGCCTTCGTGCGGTCGCTGGTGTTGATGCAGCGGTCCCACAGCGCGCGTTCGCATCCGACTTCGGCCGCGGCGCGCAGTGCGCGGTCGTCGAGCCCGCGCAGCGTGAAGTTCCATTCGCGGTTGCCTTCGCTGCGCAGGCCGGCGTTGATCAGCAGGATCGCGCGGGTGAGCCCGGGCACGCGGCCCGCGGCCTCCTTCTCGGCCGAGGTCAGCGGCGCGGGCACGGCCGGCATCGCGATGGGCCGGCCCAGCTCCTCGGCCGCGAGCGAGCCGTAGAAGTGGTACTGGCCGGCGATGGAGGCGAGCATCTCCTGCGACTGCGCGTTGAACGCGGCGGGGTCGGACGAGTCGCGGGCGAGGGCCTGCAGCGCGCGGGCCTTCCAGTACACCCAGGCGGGGTCGGCCTGCTCCTTCGGGTCCATCGCGTTGACGGCCTGCATCACCTGCTGCCAGCGTGGCCCGCCGTCGTTGCGCAGCGCGGCGCGGGCCTTCCATGCGAGCACCTCGTCGGCCCACACCAGGTCGCGCTCGGTCTTCGTCGCGAGCAGGTCGGCCTGCTGGAAGTAGGTGGGGGCGGCGGGCATCAGCGCGAGCGCGGCCTTCTTGCCGACCGTGGCCCACGCCCACGCGGCCTGGTCGGGCCGCAGGCTGTTCTGCCACGTGGTGTTGAGCAGGTTGACCGTGGCGTCGATGTCGCTCGCGGCCAGGCGCATCAGCGCGAGCGTGACCAGCTCCTGCTGCGCGCGGTCTCCGCCGGGCTTCTTCTTCGCGAGGTAGCGGGCCGGGCTGTCGAACACGTCGTTCATGTCTCCCACGAACGACGGAGCCACCAGCTGCACCGCGGCACGGGCGACGGCGGGCTTGTTCGCATCGACCGCGGCGCGGGCGCGGCGCCACACGTCGGAGGCGCCGAGCTGCTTCGCCTCGAACAGCGTGGTCGCGAGCAGCGTGCAGCCGTCGTCGCCTTCCTTCTGGGCGAACCAGGCGTCGCGGCCGGCCTCGCGCACGTCCTTGCCGGCGAGGTGGTCGGCCAGCAGCGCGTAACAGATGACCTGGCGGTCGTCGTTCATGCGGAAGCGCGGGTAGTCCGCCGCGAGGGCCTTCCAGTCGCGCCGGCGGCCCAGTTCGAGCAGCCAGTCGTTGCGCAGGCGATCTTCCACGTAGGTGCCGGGCCAGCGCTGGTAGAACGCCTCGACCTCGTCCACCTGGACGGTGTTCAGGCGGCTGTTGAGGTCCCAGTAGTCGACCCACGGCGCGAGCGCCTGGTTCTCGCCCACCGCCGCGGCGCGCAGCGTGGCGAGCTTGGCGCGGTCGCGCTTGCGGTAGGCGTCGCGGGCCTCGAGGATGTTGCCGGGGGTGGCGACCTGGGCCGCGGCCGGGAGGGCGGGCAGCGCCGTGGCGGCCGCGAGGGTGAGCGCCGCCAGGGGGCGCCCATATACTCGTTTGAAGTTCTTCAACGTGTCTTTCATGGGTTGATCATGCCGACTCACAGCCCGGCTCCCGAGCGAACCGCCTTGCGCCAGCACCTGCTGGCCGAGCGTGAGCGTTTTGTCCTGTCACCTGCGGCCGCCGACGCCGCCCGCGCGCTGGAGGACCGGTTGGTGGCCGTGCTGGCCCAACTGGTTCCCGAGTGCCTGGGGGTGTACTGGCCGATGCGATCCGAATTTAACGCAGCCCACCGTTGGCGCGTGGACGACGTGGATGTGCCGTTGGCACTTCCCTTCGCCCGGCGCGACCCGCCGTCGATGCAATACCGCGTGTGGGACGGCCGCGAGCCGGCCGAACGCGACGAATGCAACATCCCCACGGCGAGTGGCAGCCCCGCGACACCCGACGTGGTGCTGGTGCCCTGTGTCGGGTTCACCGACGACGGCTACCGGCTCGGGTACGGTGGGGGCTTCTTCGACCGGTACATGGACAAGCACCCCGACACCACCGCCATCGGCGTGGCCTGGTCGGTGGGGCGCATCGAGCCCGGGGCGTTCGTGCCGCAGGCGCACGACCGGCCGCTGATGCTCGTGGTCACCGAGTCGGGCGTCGTCGGCTAGCCGGCTTGGCGGGCTGGGTCGCCTTCGCGGCCTTGCCGGGTTTGTTGCGGGCCCGCAGCGCCGCTTCGAACGCGAGCCGCGCCCACGGCACCATCAGCGCGGGCGACTCCACCGCCTCGTCGGGCGCCGTCCAGTAGCCGAGCGAGACGGACTTGCCCGCCGCGTCGTAGACGAACGGCTTGCACCCGGCCGCCTCGAACTTCGCCCGGGTGGTGTCGTCGGCCTTCAGGTACAGCTGCTCGTCCTGCACGATCGCCACGAACACGTCGTCGGCGTACAGCCCGAAGCCGCCGAACATGCGGCGCGCGCGGGTGGGCCCGAGCGGGGCGAGCAGTTCGAGGCAGTGCTGGATGTAGTCGGGCATCGGTGCTGGCATACCCACAGTCTTGCACAATGGCAGGGCAATCGACACACGGGATGGCCATGACTCCGACCGAACGCGACACGCTGCGCGAGAAACTCATCAAGGACCGCCAGGCCCTGCCGGACCGGCTCGAACGCGCCGTCCAGCTGCAGCAGGTGCTGCGCAGCTGGCTCGTGAGCCGCAAGGAATCCACGATCGGGGCCTACTGGCCCATCAAGGGCGAGTTCGACCCGCTGCCGGCGCTGTTCCGCTGGAGCGAGGGCGGGCCCGAAGGGTCGCCGCGCCGCATCGGCCTGCCGGTGACGGACCGCGAGACCGAGTCACTGCGTTTCCACGTGTGGTTCCCGGGCTGCCCGATGGAGCTGGATGCCCACGACATCCCGAAGCCCAAGGACACCGACGTGTTCCAGCCGGCCATCCTGGTGCTGCCCTGCGTGGGCTACGGCCCGGGCGGCGTGCGCCTCGGCTACGGCGGCGGCTTCTACGACCAGACGGTGGCGGCGCTGAAGCCGCGGCCGCTGACGGTGGGCGTGGGCTACGCCCACGGCTTCCTGCCGCTGCTGCGGGCGCGGCCGGACGAGGAGCCGCTCGATGTGATGATCACCGAGGAAGGGGTGATGTTCTCGAGGGTGTGACCCACAACGGCGTCATCCCGACGGACGTCGGGATCCACCGCGGCCCGGGCGCGCCGAGGGGGCCGTGGGCCCCGGCTTTCGCCGGGGTGACCGTACGCTTTCCTGTGCTCGGTCAGCGGCCCTTCAGCCGCTCGAACAATGCCAGCGTCGCCGCGCTCTGGTTCATCGTGTAGACGTGCAGCCCCGGCGCGCCGCCGGCCTTCAGCCGCTCGCACAGGTCGCTCACCACGTCCAGGCCGAAGGCCTTGATGGATTCCACGTCGTCACCGAACGACTGCAGGCGCAGGCGGATCCAGCGCGGGATCTCGGCGCCGGTGTTGTCGGCGAAGCGGATCAGGCCGCTCGCGTTCGTGATGGGCATGATGCCCGGCACGACCGGCACGTCGGCGCCCAGCGCGCGGGCGTCGTCGACGAAGCGGAAGTACGCGTCGGCGTTGAAGAACAGCTGCGTGATGGACGAGTTCGCACCGGCCTTCACCTTGGCGGCGTAGGCCTGCAGGTCGGCCTGGGGCGACTTCGCCTGCGGGTGGGTCTCGGGGTACGCGGCCACCTCGACGTGGAAGTGGTCGCCGGTCTCGGCGCGGATCAGTTCGACGAGGTCGCTCGCGTAGCGGAGTTCGCCGTGGCTGCCGTAGCCGCTCGGCAGGTCGCCGCGCAGCGCGACGATGCGGCGGATGCCGGCTTCGCGGAACTGGCCGAGCGCCTCGACGACGGAGGCCTTGCTGGCGCCCACGCACGTGAAGTGCGGCGCACCCTCGAAGCCTTCGGTGAAGATGTCGCGCACCATGTCCAGCGTGCCCCGGTGCGTGGAGCCGCCGGCGCCGGCCGTGACCGAGCAGAACGCGGGCTTCAGCGCATACAGCTCCTGGCGCACCGCGGCGTACTTCGTGACGCCGTCCGGGGTTTTCGCCGGGAAGAATTCGAGGCTGATGGGAAAGGGTTGGCTCATTGGGTACTCACTGCGGTTGAACCGCCTGGGCCCACACGAAGAACTCCGTGTTGCCGTTGCCGCCCGTGATCGGGCTCTGGAAATACGCGCGCAGCTGCAGCTTCTGCTCCCGGCAGGCCTGGCGGATGCGCGTCTCGACCTCCTGGAACAGCGCCTTGTCGCGCACGATGCCGCCCTTGCCGATCTGGTGGGGCTGCAGTTCGAACTGCGGCTTCACGAGCAGCAGCAGGTGGCCGAGCGGAGCGAGGTAGTGCACGAGCGTGGGCAGCACATGGGTGCTCGAGATGAACGACAGGTCGCCCGTCACGAAGCCGAAGCTCTGCGGCGCCACGGCCGCGGCGAACGGCGTGCCGGCCACGTCGCGGGCGTTGATGCCCTCGAAGGCCTGCACGCGTTCATCGGCCGCGAGCTTCGGGTGCAGCTGACCGTGGCCCACGTCGATGCCGACGACCTTCGCCGCGCCGCGCTGCAGCAGCGCGTCGGTGAAGCCGCCGGTGCTCTGGCCGGCGTCCAGGCACACGAGGCCCGTGACGTCGATCTTCGTGTGCTCGAGGGCGCCTTCGAGCTTGAGCCCGCCGCGTGACACGAACTTGAGTTCGGCGTCGTCGGTGACCTCGAGCTGGCAGTCCTCGGGCACGTCCTCGCCCGCCTTCTTCGGCACCGTCCAGCCCTTGGGGCCGAGCCATCGCACCGCCCCGCGTTCGATGAGCCGCTGGGCGGCGGAACGCGTGGGGGCGAGGCCCTTCTGCTGGATGAGCTGGTCGATGCGCATGAAGGCGGGGTCCGATCAGTAGCGGTAGGTGTCGGGCTTGTACGGGCCCTTCTTGTCGACGCCGATGTACGCGGCCTGCTCGTCCGTGAGTTCGGTCAGCATGGCGCCGACCTTCTTCAGGTGCAGGCGGGCGACCTTTTCGTCGAGGATCTTCGGCAGCACGTAGACCTTGCCGACCTGGTACGCGTCGGGGCGCGTGAACAGCTCGATCTGGGCGATGGTCTGGTTCGCGAAGCTCGACGACATCACGAAGCTCGGGTGGCCCGTGCCGCAGCCGAGGTTCACGAGGCGGCCCTTGGCCAGCAGGATGATGCGCTTGCCGTCCGGGAACTCGATGTGGTCGACCTGCGGCTTGATCTCTTCCCACTTGTACTTCTCGATCGAGGCGATGTCGATCTCGTTGTCGAAGTGGCCGATGTTGCAGACGATGGCCTGGTCCTTCATCGCGGCCATGTGCTCGTGGCGGATGATGCCCTTGTTGCCGGTGGTGGTCACGAAGATGTCGGCCTTGTCGGCGGCGTACTCCATGGTCACGACCTTGTAGCCTTCCATCGAGGCCTGCAGCGCGTTGATGGGGTCGATCTCGGTGACCCACACCTGGGCGCTCAGCGCGCGCAGGGCCTGGGCCGAGCCCTTGCCCACGTCACCGTAGCCGGCGACCACGGCGACCTTGCCGGCGATCATCACGTCGGTGGCGCGCTTGATGCCGTCCACGAGGGACTCGCGGCAGCCGTACAGGTTGTCGAACTTGCTCTTCGTCACCGAGTCGTTCACGTTGAATGCGCGGAACAGCAGCGAGCCCTTCGCGCTCATCTCGTTCAGGCGGTGCACGCCGGTGGTGGTCTCTTCCGTCACGCCGATGATCTCGGCGCTCTTGCGGGTGTACCAGGTCGGGTCGACGGCGATCTTGGCCTTGATGGCCGCGTACAGCACGGTCTCTTCCTCGCTCGTCGGGTTGTTCAGCACCGACAGGTCCTTCTCGGCGCGCTGGCCGAGGTGCATCAGCAGCGTGGCGTCGCCGCCGTCGTCGAGGATCATGTTCGGGCCTTCGCCGGCCGAACCCTTCGGGCCGAAGTCGAAGATGCGGTGGGTGAAGTCCCAGTACTCGGCGAGCGTCTCGCCCTTGTGCGCGAACACCGGCGTGCCCTGGGCGACGAGCGCGGCGGCGGCGTGGTCCTGCGTCGAGAAGATGTTGCACGAAGCCCAGCGCACTTGCGCGCCGAGGGCCTGCAGCGTCTCGACCAGCACGGCGGTCTGGATCGTCATGTGCAGGCTGCCGGTGATGCGGGCGCCCTTGAGGGGCTGCGACTTCGCGAATTCGTCGCGGATGGCCATCAGGCCGGGCATCTCGGTCTCGGCGATGCGGATTTCCTTGCGGCCCCAGCTGGCGAGGGACAGGTCGGCGACGGCGTATTCGGCGGGGGTCTTCAAGACGGCGTTCATGGAGAGGCTCCTGGTGTTGGGAACCCGCACGCACGTGGAAGATGGGGAGTGTGGCCTGATCTGTGGATCAGTTCCAGCTCACTCACCCTCGAACACGGTCGAGGTGCGGGTGAGCGCGGTTGCAATCGAAGTTCCGAGCCTGGGGCGCCTGGCGGCGGCCTCGCAACGCTCCTCGGAAAGTTCGGGGATTGTAGTGCCTCGGGAAATCACCCGGGGGAAGAAATGCACGGATTCATGCGGGTCATCGCGGCCGGGCCGAAGATCGTGGCGAAGGCCACGTCCTTGGCGTCCCGGCCCATCGCGATGCGCACGAGTTCCTCCACCGGGGACATCCGGGTCGGGTCGAAGGCCACCCAGCCGCCGTCGAGCCAGGCCTCGAACACGGCATGGAAGTCGGGCGGCGGGTCCTCGAAGCGGGCGTAGCCCACCACCAGGCGGGCCGGGATGTTGAGCGCGCGGCAGAACGTCACGCCGAGGTGGGCGAAGTCCCGGCACACGCCGGACCGCTGCAGGAACACGTCGCGCGCGGTCGTGGTCGCGGTGGTCGAACCCACCTGGTAGTCGAGGTTCTCGAAGATCCAGTCGCTGATGGCCTTCACCCGCGTGTACCCCGGCGGCACGTCGCAGAAGAGCTTCTGCGCGGCGCGGCCGAGCAGGTCGCTCTCGCAGTAGCGCGTGGGCATCAGGTTGTGCAGCACGTCGTCGGGCAGTTCGGCGATGGGCACCTCGCGGGCGTCCGACCGGTCGGGGTCCGGCAGGCGGCGCACCGTCGCGCGGTAGCGCACGGACAGCGGCCCCGTGCCGGCGTGCAGGCGCAGGAAGCGGTGGCCCACGTTGGGATCCTGGTGGACCGTGTGCGGCACGTCGGGCGAGAGGGTGAGTGTTTCCTCCACGAGCTGCTGGCCCATGCCGTTCAGCGCATGGATCTGGAACAGGAAGTCGCACTCGCCGGTGAGCTCGTAGGCGAGTTCGCAATCGATGTGGAACAGCTTGCCCGCGGGCGTGTCCGTGGCGTTGGCGATGTGGATCACCGGGTCGGACGGCTCCGCGGTCCGGGGCAGGGGGGCATCGAGTTCGAGCATGTTCATGGCGGGGTCCATCGGGAGGGCAGGGTGCGGACATTGGAGCCGGACGGCCGCCGCGGCAACATCGGCACGCAGCGCGACGCGCGGTAGGACAACGGGCGTGAAAACGCACCAGCCCTGTGCGACGATCGCCCGATGCCTTCCGCCGACTCCCGCTCCACCCTGCGCGTGGCCATGGCGCTGGCCCTGGCCACCGCCGTCTCGCTGGGCCTGGCCCGCTTCTCCTACGCGCTGATGCTGCCGCCGATGCGCGCCGACCTCGGCTGGAGCTACCTCACCGGCGGGGCGATGAACACGGTCAACGCGGCCGGCTATCTGCTCGGCGCGATGCTCGCGCCCTGGTGGCTGCGCCGCTTCCACGCCCGGACGGTGCTGCTCGTGAGCACGGTGCTGACGGGCGTGCTGCTGGCGCTGCATGGCGCCGTGCGGGACGACGTGGCGCTCTACACCCTGCGTTTCCTGACGGGCTGGGCCAGCGCCGGCACCTTCGTGGGCGGCGGCCTGCTGGCCGCGCGCCTCGCGACCACGGGCGGGGCGCCGCCGGGGCTCGTGCTGGGCATCTACTACGGCGGGGCGGGCGTGGGCATCGTCGTGGCGTCGCTGCTGGTGCCGCCGCTCACGGCGCTGCCGGTGGCCCACGCGTGGCAGTGGGCCTGGATGGCGCTCGGCGCCGCCGGGCTGCTCGCGGCCGCCGTCACCGGCACCGCCACCCGCGGCTGGCAGGACGACGCGGCCACCGCCGGCCCGCCCGAGCCGTTCCCGCTCCCCCGCTTCGCGTTCGGCCTGGCGGCGTACCTGTGCTTCGGCCTCGGCTACATCGGCTACATGACCTTCATCGTCACGCTGCTGCGCGAACAGCAGCGCGGCGGAGGGTTCATCACGGCCTTCTACACGCTGCTGGGCGTGGCCACCGTCGCGTCGTCGTGGCTGTGGGCGGGGCTGCTGCAGCGGCACCGGGGCGGCGTGCCGCTCGCGGTGCTCAACGCGCTGCTGGCCGTGGCCACGCTGCTGCCGGTGGCCAGCGCCCATCCGGTGGCGGTGTTCCTGTCCGGCGCGCTGTTCGGCAGCGTCTTCCTGTCGGTCGTGGCCTCCACCACCGCCCTCGTGCGGCACAACGCGCCGCCGGGCGCGTGGCCGCGCGGCATCAGCGCGTTCACCATCGCGTTCGCGGCCGGGCAGATCGTGGGGCCGAGCGGCGTGGGCTGGGTGGCCGACGGGCCGTGGGGCCTGCGCGGCGGCCTCGCGGCGTCGGCCGGCGTGCTGCTGCTGGCCTGCGCGCTCGCGCTGCTTCAGCGGCCGCTGGCGAGCAGCGAGCGTGCGAACCCCGGGTAGGTCGCGGTCGGCGCGCGGCGGCGGTCATTCGGGCGCCAGCCGGTCCATCTCCGCGAAGAGCCGCACCACGTCGAGCGGCTTGGTGAGGTACACGTCGAAGCCGGCGGCCCGCGCGCGGTCGACGTCGCCGCGCATCGCGTTCGCGCTGAGCCCGATCAGCGGCAGCGCGGCGGTGCGCGGGTCGGCGCGCAGGCGGCGGCACAGCTCGAGGCCGTCCATGCCGGGCAGGTCGATGTCGACGATGGCGATCGCCGGCGGTGCGGCGGTGGCCATCGCGAGGCCGGTGGGGCCGTCGGGGGCGACGTGCAGCTCGTGGTGCTGGCGCAGCGCGAGGGCGTGGCGCAGCAGGTCGACGTTGGACGGGTTGTCCTCCACGTACAGCACGGGGCGTGGCGCGCGGGTGGCCGGCGGCGAGGCCGGCGGGGCGTCGAGCGGGGGCAGGGTGGTGGGCGGCAGCCGGTGCGGTGCCTCGGCACAGGGCAGCTCGATGGCGAACGTGGTGCCCACGCCCTCCTCGGACGCGACCTCGATGGTGCCCTCCATCAGTTCCACCAGCCGCCGCGTGATCACGAGGCCGATGCCGGTGCCCTGGACCACCTCGCCGGCCTTCTCGAACCGCGTGAACGGCTCGTACAGCCGCGCGAGCTGCGCGGGGCTCATGCCGCGGCCGGTGTCGGCGACCCGCACGCGCACCGTCTGCCGGGCCGTGGTGGCCAGGTCGATGGTGACCTGCCCGCCCGCGCGGTTGTACTTCACCGCGTTCGACAGCAGGTTGTTGAGCACCTGCTTGAGCCGCTTGCGGTCGGCCGTGACCCAGCTGCGGCCGTCGACCGGGCACAGGTCGACGAGGCGCACGGTCGCGGCCGCGGCCTGCGTGCTCACGAGCGCGACGGACTCGCCGATCACCGCGCACAGGTCGACCGTCTCGGGCGACGTGGTCATCGCGCCCGCCTCGATGCGCGACAGGTCGAGCACCTCGTTGATCAGCTCGAGCAGGTGCCAGCCGGCCAGCTCGATCTGCTTGACCTTGTCGGCGTCGGCAGGCGGCAGGCGCGTGTTCGACAGCTGCAGCAGCTGCGCGAAGCCGAGGATGGCGTTGAGCGGCGTGCGCAGCTCGTGGCTCATGCGCGAGAGGAAGTCGGACTTGGCCCGGCTCGCCTGCTCGGCCTGTTCCTTGGCCTGCTGCAGTTCGGCGGTGCGTTCGCCCACGCGCCGCTCGAGGTCCTCGTTGGTGTGGCGCAGGGCCTGCTCGGCCAGCACGTGGCGGGTCACGTCGGTGAACGAGGTCACCGCGGCATACGGTTCCTTCGCCCCGGCGCGGAACAGCGGGGACACGTTGACGGACATCCAGACCGACGCGCCATCGGGGCGCAGGACGTTGACGATCCGGTTGCGAACGGGCTCGCCGGTGACGAGGGCCTGGTGGGTGGGCCGTTCCTCGAGCGGGAGTTCCGTGCCGTCGGGGTGCAGCAGGCGCAGGCCCTGGTGCCGGCCCTTCAGCTGGAGGTCGGGGGAGCGGTTCAGCCGGTACATCGCGGCGGCGGCCTCGTTGCGGTCGAGCACCTGCCGGGTCTTCGCGTCGGTGACCATCAGGCCTTCGGTGAGCGTCTCGATCAGCGAGCGGAGGTAGGCCTCGCGCTCGTGCACGGCCTGGGCCATGCGCTTGAACGCGTCGGACACCTGGCGCACCTCGAGCACCGGGCTGTCGGGAATCTCGATGCTGGCGTCGCCGGCCGCGAGCTGCTGGCTGGCCTCGGCGATGCGGCGCAGCCCCTTCGTGAGCCACGTCATGCACAGGGCCAGCAGCGTGGTGCCGAGCGCGAGCACGAGGCCGCCGATCAGCAGCACGTTGCGGCTCATCGCCGCCTGGGCCTCCGCGAGGGCACGCAGCTGGTCGGCCTCGGTGTCGAACTGGCGCGCGAGCGCGTCGGTGACGAGGCTGTTGGCATTCCAAAGCAGCAGCCCCAGCATGACCACGAAGATGGCTACGCTGCCGACGATCAGTTGAACTCGCAGGGTGCGGAACAAGGCGGTCGCTGGCTCGGGGGCGGCCCGAAGGCCGGTCGCCCATTCTGCAGCAGCGGTTGCCTACATCGGCTCAGGGTCGGCCCGCACAGCCGTGCAACAAACACCACAGTCATCCCGGCACGGGGCTGTGGACCCCGGCGTTCGCCGGGGTGACGACCGCAGTGTTACTTCAGGCCAGCAGCCGCGCGCAGGATCGCGGCCTTGTCGGTCGCCTCCCACGTGAACTCCGGCTCTTCCCGGCCGAAGTGGCCATAGGCCGCGGTCTTCTCGTAGATCGGACGCAGCAGGTCGAGCATCTGGATGATGCCCTTCGGACGCAGGTCGAAGTGCTCGTTGACGAGCGCGGCGATCTTGTCGTCGGGGATCACGCCCGTGCCTTCGGTGTACACGGTCACGTTCATCGGGCGGGCCACGCCGATGGCGTACGCCACCTGCACCTGGCACTGGCGGGCGAGGCCGGCGGCCACGACGTTCTTCGCGACGTAGCGGGCGGCGTAGGCGGCCGAGCGGTCGACCTTGCTCGGGTCCTTGCCGCTGAAGGCACCGCCGCCGTGCGGGCAGGCGCCGCCGTACGTGTCGACGATGATCTTGCGGCCGGTCAGGCCGCAGTCACCCTGCGGGCCGCCGATGACGAAGCGGCCGGTCGGGTTGATCAGGTACTTCGTTTCCTTCAGCCACTCCTTCGGGAGCACCGGCTTGATGATCTCTTCGATGACGGCCTCGATGAACGAAGGCTTCATCTTCGACGAGGTTTCGCTCTGGTCGGGGTGGTGCTGCGTGGAGAGCACGACGGTGTCGATGGAGTGCGGCTTGCCGTCGACGTAGCGCATCGTCACCTGGCTCTTGGCGTCCGGGCGCAGGAACGGCAGGCGGCCGTCCTTGCGCAGCTGGGCCTGGCGCTCGACGAGGCGGTGGGCGTAGTGGATCGGGGCCGGCATCAGTTCCGGCGTTTCGTCGCAGGCGTAGCCGAACATCAGGCCCTGGTCGCCGGCGCCGATGTTGAGGTGGTCGTCGGACGCGTGGTCGACGCCCTGGGCGATGTCGTTGCTCTGCTTGTCGTAGCAGACCATCACGGCACAACCCTTGTAGTCGATGCCGTAGTCGGTGTTGTCGTAGCCGATGCGCTTGATGGTGTCGCGCGCGACCTGGATGTAGTCGACGTGCGCGTTCGTGGTGATTTCACCGGCGAGCACCACCAGACCCGTGTTCGTCAGCGTCTCGGCAGCGACACGCGAACGGGGGTCTTGCTTGAAAATGGCGTCGAGGATGGCGTCCGAGATCTGGTCGGCGACCTTGTCGGGGTGGCCTTCGGAGACGGATTCGGAAGTGAAAAGGAAATCGTTCGACACTCTTAAACTCCAGGCAATGGTGAATGACGCGTTGCCGGACCGGAGGGTTTTCGAGCGGCGAACGCTTTAGCAGAATTTTTGAGTCGCCCTGCAAGTAGTTCAGTAACTCGGCGACCCGAGCATTATAGAGATTTCCCCCACCCGATGCTGACCCTATTCCGTTGGTTTTCCAGGTTTCCGCTGCGGGTGCTGCATGCCCTCGGCGCGCTGCTGGGCTGGATCACCTACGCCTGCTCGCCCACCTACCGGCGCCGGCTCCAGGCCAACGCGACGCTGGCCGGGGTGCCCGAGGCCGAATGGCGCGGCGCCATCGCGTCGGCCGGGCGCATGGTGGCCGAGATCCCGTACCTGTGGGGCCGCCCGCCCGGGGAGCCCATCCTCCCGAAGGTGCGCTTCGAGAACGAGGGGCTGCTGGCCGACGCGCTGGCCCAGGGCAAGGGCGTGCTGCTGCTCACGCCGCACATGGGCAGCTTCGAGGTGACGGCCCAGGCCATCGCCGAGCGGTTCGGCGCCACCCAGCCCATCACCGTGCTGTACCGGCCGGCGCGCCACCCGCTGCTCAAGGAACTGGTTCGCACTTCGCGTGAGCGGCCGAACCTGATGGCCGCGCCGGCCACGCTGTCGGGCGTGCGCCAGATGATCCGGGCCCTGCGCAAGGGCGAGATGGTGGGCCTGCTGCCCGACCAGGTGCCGCCCGACGGCATGGGCGTGTGGGCCCCGTTCTTCGGCCAGCCCGCGTACACGATGACGCTGGCCTCGCGCCTCGTGCAGCAGACCGGCGCCACGCTGCTGCTCACCTGGGGCGAACGGCTGCCGCACGGCGCGGGCTTCGTGCAGCGCTTCCTGCCGTTCCCGGAGGCGCTGCCCGCCGATGCGGCAGAATCCGCGGCCGCGATCAACCGGGCGATGGAGGGACTGATCCGCCAGCGCCCGTCGCAGTACCTGTGGGGCTACCACCGGTACAAGGCCCCGCGCGAACAGCCCGCGGCCTCGGAGAACAAGGAGTAAACGCGTGGCGACACGACTGCTGTTGGGGTTCCTGTGGCTGCTGCAATGGCTGCCGCTGTCGGTGTTGGCCGCCCTCGGGCGTGGGCTGGGCCGCCTGCTGTGGTGTGTCGCGTCGTCGCGCCGCCGCATCGCGTTGCGCAACCTCGAACTGTGTTTCCCGGACCTGACCCTGGAAGACCGCCGCAAGCTCGGCAAGGAACATTTCCAGTGGCTGGGGCGCAGCATCCTCGAGCGCAGCCTGCTGTGGTTCGCCTCGGCCGAGCGCCTGAAGAAGGTGATCCACGTCGAGGGCGACGTGAAGCTGGCCGAGCGCAGCAGCAAGCCGGTGATGTGGCTCGTGCCGCACTTCATGGGCCTCGACGTGGCCGGGGTCGCGGTGCTGTTGTTCCAGGAGCACGAGGGCTGCTCGATGTACCAGGAGCAGAGCAACAAGGCGATGGACGCGGTGATCCGGCGCGGCCGCCTGCGCTTCGGGCACGCCCAGATCTTCCCGCGCAGCGACAAGGCGCTGCCGCTGATCCGGGCCATCCGCCGCGGCGTGGCCTTCTTCAACCTGCCCGACATGGACTTCGGCGAACGCGACGCGGCCTTCGTGCCGTTCTTCGGCGTGCCGTGCGCCACGCTGCTGGCGCCGTCGCGCATGGCCAAGGCGCTGGACATGGTGGTGCAGCCCGTGATCGCCGAGATGCTGCCGGGCGGGCAGGGCTACCGCGTGCGCTTCGGCGAACCGTGGACCCATTTCCCCACCGACGACGCGCTGGCCGACACGGCCGCGATGAACAAGTGGATCGAGGCGGAGATCCGCCACAACCCGGCCCAGTACCTGTGGGTCCACAAGCGTTTCAAGACCCGGCCGGCGGGTGAACCGTCGTTGTATTGAACCGCCGGGCGGATAATCGCGGGATGCGACTGCCATTCACCAAGATGCATGGCGCGGGCAACGACTTCGTCGTGCTCGACGCCACCCGCGCCCCGCTCGACCTGACCGAGGCGCAGCTGCGCCACCTGGGCGACCGCCACTTCGGCGTGGGCGCCGACCAGATCCTCTTCGTCGAACGCACCGCCACGCCGGGCGTCGACTTCCGCTACCGCATCTTCAACGGCGGCAGCGGCGAGGAAGTGGAGCAGTGCGGCAACGGCTCGCGCTGCTTCGTGCGCTACGTGGTCGACAAGGGCCTGACGGACAAGTCCACCATCCGCGTCGAGACCCTGAATTCGCTGCTCGAGCTGCGCCTGCAGGACGACGGCCGTGTCACGGTCGACATGGGTGCGCCCGTGTTCGAGCCGGCCCGCGTGCCGTTCGATCCCTCGGGCCTGGAGCCGCGTGTCGTCGCCGACTCGCCGCTGTGGCCGCTCGACGTGAACGGCGAACGGGTCGAGATCGCCGCGGTGTCCATGGGCAACCCGCATGCGGTGCAGGTGGTGGCCGACGTCGACACGGCACCGGTCGTCACGCAGGGGCCCGCCATCGAATCCCATCCCCGTTTCCCGCGGCGCGTGAACGCCGGCTTCCTGCAGGTGGTGGACCGCCGCCATGTGCGCCTGCGTGTCTACGAACGCGGCGCCGGCGAGACGCTGGCCTGCGGCACCGGTGCGTGCGCGGCCGTGGTCGCCGGCATCCGCCGGGGGCTGCTCGACGCGGTCGTCGACGTCGAGACCCGTGGCGGCCGCCTGACGATCGAATGGCAAGGGGGCGACGCGCCGGTCCTGATGACCGGCCCGGCCGTCACCGTCTACGAAGGAGCAATCGAACTGTGAGCATGAACCTGCAAGGCATCACCGAAACCGACATCGCGAACTACCTGGTCAACACGCCCGGGTTCTTCGAACGCCACGCCGAACTGCTGGCCTCCATCCAGCTCACCAGCCCGCACGGCCAGCGCGCCGTCTCGCTGCAGGAGCGGCAGATGGAAATGCTGCGCGACAAGCACAAGGGCCTCGAGCTGCGCATCGTCGAGATGATCCGCTACGGCCAGGAGAACCTCGCCATCGCCGACCGCCTGCACCGCTGGACGCGCCAGATCCTGCTGACGCAGAACCCGAGCGACGTGCCCGAGGTGCTGGTGAGCGAGCTGCAGCACCAGTTCATGATCCCGCAGGCGGGCATCCGCCTCTGGGGCGCGGCCGAGATGTTCCAGGGCCAGCCGTTCTCGCGCGACGTGAGCGTCGACGCGCAGAGCTTCGCCACGAGCCTCACGCAACCGTACTGCGGCATCAACTCCGGGTTCGAGGCCTCGTCGTGGCTCGACGACCCGGCCACCGTCACCTCGATGGCGCTGATCCCGCTGCGCCACGACCTCGCCACGCCGGCCTTCGGCCTGCTGGTGCTCGGTTCGCCCGATCCCACGCGCTTCAGCGCGGACATGGGCACCGACTTCCTCGTGCGCATCGGCGATCTCGCCAGCGCCGGCTTGTCGCGGCTGCTGCCGCCGCGCTGAGCGCATGGCGACCGGTGTCGATGCCAACGCCGCCTCTGCGGAGGCGGCGCTCGCGCCCGACATCGCCTCCCACCTGCAGCACCTGCAGGTCGAGCGCAAGCTCGCACCGCGCACGCTCGCCCTGTACCACGAGGCGCTCGTGCGCCTGCAGCGTTTCGCCGAGGCGCAGCCCGTCGAGCTGCGCCGCGCCCAGGTGCACCACGTGCGGCGCTGGGCCGCGCAGCTGCGCGCCAGTGGCCTCGCGCCGCGCAGCATCGCGCTGGTGCTGTCGGCCTGGCGGGGCTTCTACCGCTGGCTGGGGCGCGACGGCCTCGTCGACCTGAACCCGGTCGAAGGCGTGCGCGCACCGAAGGCGGCCATCCCGCTGCCGAAGGCGCTGTCTGTCGACCAGGCCGTGACCCTCGCCGAAGCGCCTGCGGAACACGACGACCCCGCCATCGCCGCGCGCGACCAGTGCGTCGTCGAGCTGCTGTACGGCTGCGGCCTGCGGGTCGGTGAACTCGAGGGCCTCGACCTCGTGGCCGGGCCCGAGACCGCGGGCTGGATCGACGCGGCCGACGGCCTCGCCCACGTGTTCGGCAAGGGCAGCAAGCGGCGCGGCGTGCCGGTGGGCGGGCCCGCGCTGAAGGCGCTGGCCGAGTGGCTCGCGCTGCGGTCCACGATGGCGCGGGCCGACGAGCCGGCGCTGTTCGTCAACCAGCGCGGCACGCGGCTGACCGCGGCGCAGGTGCGCGCGCGGCTCAAGCGGCGCGCGGTGCAGGCGGGCCTGCCCACGCACGTCCACCCGCACATGCTGCGGCATTCGTTCGCGTCGCACGTGCTGCAGTCCAGCGGCGACCTGCGCGCGGTGCAGGAGCTGCTGGGCCACGCGAACATCCGCACCACGCAGGTCTACACGAAGCTCGACTTCCAGCACCTCGCGAAGGTGTACGACGCGGCGCATCCCCGGGCGCGCAAGAAGTAGTCCGGGCCTCGCGTCGTCATCAGTTCGGAGGATCCGCGCCGCGACGCCCGCTCCCACAATGGCCTCGATCCGAGTCGGGGGCCAAGTCCAGGGAGCCGTGATGCCGATCCATCCTCGTCTGTCGCGCGCCGCGATGCGCGCCGTGCTGTGTGGCCTGTTCGTGCTGGCCGGGTGTGGCGGCGGCGGGGGCGATGGCGGCGAGGTGATCGACACGCCGGCGGCCACCACCGTGTCCGGTGCCGTGGTGTACGACGCGCCGGTGGCCGGCGCGTCGGTGACCGTCAAGGATGCGGAGGGACACACCTGGTCGGCGACCACCGACGCCCAGGGGCGGTACCTCGTGCGGCTCGGCGCCGCCGAACGCCTCGTGCCGCCGGTGCTCGTGCAGGCCGTGGGAACCGGGGTGGCCTGGACGCCCACGGGCACGCCCGAGACCGTCGCCTCCACCGGCCGGCTGGCGCTGTCGCCCGCGATGGTGCCCGCGGGCGTCGACAAGCGGGACGGGGGCCGTCCGGCGCCGTTCCGCCTGTACGCGGTGAGCGAGCAGGCCGGTGTCGTGCACGTCACGCCGGTGACCGACCTGGTGGTCGGGGCGCTCACGGGCCGGCGTTCGGAGGCCGTGTTCGCGCGGCTGGGCGACCCCGTGGTCGGGGATGTGTTCGCGCTGGCGACGGTGCGGGCCGTTGCCGGCTCGGTGCGCGGTCTGCTCTCGCAGCTGGGGTTGCCCGCCACGCTGCTCGACGCACCTGCGGGCCCGGAGGGCGTCGTGCCGGTCGACCTCGTGCGGACGCACGAGGTGCTGGCGTCCGGCGACGTGCTGGGGGCGATGCAGCAGCTGCTGTCGGCCGCCGCGGCCAATGCCGCAGCGTACGGCTGCGCGGGCGAGGCCGTGGGGCGGATGCGTGACGACGGCCTCGCGCGGCCGTCGTGCCTGCCGGGGCCGAACCTCGAGGTGTCGTTCCAGACCGAGGCGTTCGTGCCGCTCGAGTCCGTGCGCAGCCTCGACATCGCGGCGCGGGCCGACGAGCTGTCGGGCGCGGCGTCGGCCACCGGGGGATGGAAATACCAGGGCCCGCGCGTGGGCACGGCCGAACGGCTGACGGCCCTCGCCACGAAGGTGGTGGCGGCGGTGCGCGGGCGTGATGCCGCGGTGAGGTCGGCGACGACCGAGGGCGAGGCGCTGGCGGCGGTGCGGCAGTGGACCGACGACGACTGGCAGGCCTTCGGCGCGGGCTTCTGCGGGGAAGTGACCGCGGCGCAGCTCTCGGACCTGACCTATGCCTACCTGGTGCTCAAGCACGACATGGCGACCCATCCCCCGGGGGGCATCCCGGACGCCGCCGCGGGCCTGTCCGTGGGCAGCTTCGGCAGCCGCAACACGCGCGTGGTCAACCGCATCGTCCCGACGTCCTTCGAGGATGGTTCCCGCGTCTCCGCGTGCCCCCTGTTGCGCCGCGTCTGGCCGGACCTGAAGGCGATCGTGGCGCAGTACGTGCCGGGACGGGCGCGCCTGCCGCTGGCGACGATGGTCGCCGACGTGCACCAGCGGGTCGACAAGTACCTCGCGGAGGCGAACCAGGTGGCTGCACCCGACCTGAACCAGCAGATCGTCGACATGGAACTCGCGAAGGGCACGGTCGAGATCGAGTACGGGCTGCCGTTCCTGAACGGCGGGGAGATGGTGGGGATCGTCGAGAACTGCCGGCCGCCCGATGGCTACTACCGCGGCACCGCCTATTGCGCCGATCCGACCGCGGCAGGCCGCGCGTACCTGGTGCGGCTCGATGCCGCCGCGGCCACCGTGCCGCCCGACGTGGCCGCGGGGTCGACAGCGCCCTCGGCCGGCACCTTCCTGCAGGCGTTCTCGACGGCAGCGGCGCAGCTGCTGATGGTGCAGTACGAGCAGGGATTCAGCCAGGACTTCGGCACCGAGCTGTCGGCGCTGTATGACGCCTTCGAGGTGCAGGGCGTGGTGCTCGATGCGTGGCGGCAGAACGTGGCGCGGGAAGCGAGCGTGCTGGTGGCCGATGTGTCGGGCGTGCAGTTCCGGGTCGATTCCTTCGGCGTGAAGCCCGTGGGCGAGCTGGTGATGCGGCGCACCGACCTGGCGATTCCGGCGATCGACCTGCCCGAGGGGCCGGCACCGCGGCGCCGCCTCGGCACCGTGATGCGGGTCCATCCCACCATGCTGCCGGCGCTCGTGGCGTGCCGGGCCGACGACGAGGCCTGCCTCGGGCGGCTGCGGCGCACGCGGACGTACACGCCGTCGCCGGTGGCGATCGACACGTCCTCGGACACCTCGTCGCTGCTGTTCAGCCATCGTCCGTGGGAGTTGCATGCGGCGGCCGCGTACACGCAGCACGAGGAAGCCATGCTGTTCCAGCCGCCGCGGGTGGTGCCGTTCGTCAGCGAGAAGCAGTGAGGCGTCGCCGCCGGGCACAATCCGGGGCATGAAGACGATCGTTCTGAGGGAGGGCAAGGACCGCTCCCTGCGCAAGCGCCACCCGTGGGTGTTCCCGGGCAGCATCGCCAGCGGCAAGGCCGACCCCGGCGAAACCGTGCGGGTCAACGCCCACGACGGCAGTTTCCTCGCGTGGGCGGCCTACAGCCCCGCGTCGCAGATCCGCGTGCGGGCCTGGAGCTTCGACCAGGCCGAGCGCATCGACGCCACGTTCTTCGAGCGCCGCATCCGCGAGGCCGTGGCCATCCGCGCGCGGTTGCCCATCGCGAGCGACGGCGTGCGCCTCGTCCATGGCGAGGCCGACGGCCTGCCGGGCCTGATCGTGGACCGCTATGGCGACACGCTGAGTGCCCAGTTCCTGTCGGCCGGCATCGAACGCTGGAAGCAGGTCATCGCCGACCAGCTGCTGAAGGCCACGGGCCTCACGCGCCTGTACGAACGCAGCGACGCGAACGCACGCGAACTCGAAGGCCTGCCGCAGGTGACCGGCTGGCTGCGTGGCGACGGCCCCACCGAGATCACGATCCGCGAACACGACTGGCAGCTGACGGTGGACGTGGCCGAGGGCCACAAGACCGGCTTCTACCTCGACCAGCGCGACAGCCGCAAGCTCTTCGCCGACACCGTGCGCCACTTCGGCTGCCAGCGCGTGCTCAATTGCTACAGCTACACCGGCGGCTTCAGCGTCGCGGGCTTGGCGGGCGGTGCGGCTCACGTCACGAGCGTGGACTCGTCGGGCCCGGCGCTGGCGCGGGCCACGGCCCACGTCGCGCTCAACGGCTTCGACGCGTCGCGCCACGAGGCACTGGACGCCGACGTCAACGCCACGCTGCGCGAGTTCGTGCGCCAGGGCCGGCGCTTCGACGCCATCGTGCTCGACCCGCCGAAGTTCGCGCCCACGGCCGCCCACGCCGAACGCGCGGCACGCGCCTACAAGGACATCAACCGGCTCGGCTTCATGCTGCTGGAGCCGGGCGGCCTGCTGTTCACGTACTCGTGTTCGGGCGGCATCAGCGCCGACCTGTTCCACAAGATCGTGGCGGGCGCGGGCCTGGACGCGCCGGCCGACGGGCTCATCTATGCCCGCACGGGCGCGGCGCCGGACCACCCGATGACGGTGACGTTCCCGGAAGGGGAGTACCTGAAGGGGTTGGTGGTGTTGAAGCGCTGAGGCGCCCGCCAGTCATCCCGGCGAACGCCGGGATCCACCGTGGCCAGGCGCGCGGTGGGGAGAGTGGGCCCCGGCGTTCGCCGGGGTGACGCATCGGGGGAGGGACGGGGGACGGGTCAGCCCATCCGCACGCAGTCGCGGCCGGCATGCTTGGCCGCATACAGCGCCGCATCCGCCCGCGCCAGCAACTCTTCCACCGTCTCCTCCGGCCGGCACACCGCCACCCCCAGCGATACCGTGACCCTCAGGTCCGGATGCAGCCGGTTCCACGCGTGTTTGGCCACCCCGTCGCGCACCCGCTCGGCCGCGATGTGGGCCGACGACTCGTCTTCGGTGGCGGTGAGCACCGCGAGGAATTCCTCGCCGCCGTAGCGGCCCAGCCGGTCGGACGTGCGCATCTCCGCCGAGGCGCGGCGCGAGAAGGCGCGCAGCACCTCGTCGCCCACCGGGTGCCCGAAGCGGTCGTTCACCTGCTTGAAGTGGTCGATGTCGAGCAGCACGATGGAGAACGACTGGCCGGTGAGCTCGAACTTGCGGTGCTGCTGGTCGAGCAGCTCCATCACGCTGCGCCGGCTCAGCGTGCCGGTGAGGCCGTCGCGCGTGGCGCGGCGGTGCATCTTCTCGAACTTGGCCTTGAGCTTCGCGTTGCGCTGCATCAGCACGTCGCGCAGCTGCAGGCCGTACAGGTCCAGCAGTGTGACCCGGGCCAGCACGAGGGCGAACCACGCGGCGCTCATCACCCGCTGCCCGAGGTTGCCCGTGGGCAGTGCCACGTTCAGGCCGCCCCAGGCGAGCACCCCCGCCACACCGATGGCGATCAGGGCGGACGTAGACAGCACCGCCATGCGCGACACCCGCATCGCGCCGAAGGCGTTGATGACCAGCAGCATCATCAACAGCGGCACGCCGACGGCCGGCACCCACATCACGAATGCGAGGTGGATGGCGGAGTGCACCAGCATCTGCGGCACCACGAGGAACGGGTCGGCGAGGCCTTCGCTCTTGCCCGAGCGGAGCAGCACCCAGAACACGCCGCACGCCACGGCGCCGGCGCCCGCGTAGGCCCAGGGCGCGAAGCCGTCGATGGCGCCGAAGCGGGCGAAGCCGAGCAGCAGCAGCGTGTCGAGCGTGTAGCTGGCGAGCACGACCCCCAGCATGCGCAGGCATTGGCGCTGGCGCTGGGCACGCGCCGCGGCCGTCAGGGGCTGCGACTCGTCGTCTTCGTCGTCACGGGCTCGGGCAGAAGCGATGGCGGACATGGATGGTGGCGGCAAGGCATGGCGTGGCCACGCGCAGGCGCGGCCCATCGGGGTCGTTATCGGCGGGCGGCCGCCGGGCTTGAACGGCGGATGGGCGGCAACTCGACCGCGGGCTCGAACTTGGCACGCTTCACGCTGAAAAATGCCTTCACGTTGCGCACGTTGGCGTCCTGCGTGAAGAGGCGGTGCACCACGGCGTCGTACGCCGCCATGTCGGCCACCTGCAGCACCAGCACGAAGTCCGGACCCGGGGCGACACGGTAGCACTGCTGAACCGCCGCGTCCCCTGTGGCACGGGCCTCGAAAGTGACCAGATGTTCTGCCCCTTGCCGGTCCAGCGTCACCTCGGCGATGGCCGTCAGCCCGGCCCCCAGCTTATCCGTCGACAGGATGGCCACCCGCCGCTCGATCACTCCGGCCTCCACCAGGCGCCTGACCCGGCGCAGGCAGGTGGCCGGGGAGGTGGACACGGCGGCCGCCAGGTCCTGGTTGGACATCGACGCGTCGCGCTGCAGCACCCCCAGGATGCGGTGGTCGGTCTCGTCCAGATCGTCGAAAACGAGAGATTCTTTCGTTCTATCTTCGTTCATGAACGAATTGTCCGTCATTGTGATGCAGTGATGGATTATTTCGATTTTGTGCGAATTTCGCAAGCTTCAATCTTGAAGTCGCTCCTACCATCCCCGAACTTTGTAGACACCCCTGGGGAGAGATTTCATGTGTGGCATCGTCGGCGCCGTCAGCACCCGCAACATCGTTCCGATCCTGATCGAAGGCCTCAAGCGCCTCGAGTACCGCGGCTATGACTCCTGCGGCGTGGCGGTGCACCAGAACGGCCAGCTGCGCCGCGCGCGCAGCACGGCCCGCGTGTCGGAACTGCAGCTGAACGTGGAATCCGACGGCGTCGCCAGCGGCACCGGCATCGCCCACACCCGCTGGGCCACCCACGGCGCCCCGGCCGTGCACAACGCCCACCCGCACTTCTCGCACGGCCCCGGCTCGGATGCCAACACCGCCACGTCGGGCCGCATCGCCCTCGTGCACAACGGCATCATCGAGAACCACGACGAGCTGCGCTTCGACCTGAAGAACAAGGGCTACGTCTTCGACAGCCAGACCGACACCGAGGTCATCGCCCACCTGGTCGACCACCTGTACGACGGCGACCTGCTCGACGCCGTCCAGCGTGCCACGCTGCAGCTGCGCGGCGCCTACGCCATCGCCGTGTTCTGCAAGGACGAACCCAACCGCGTGATCGGCGCCCGCGAAGGCTCGCCGCTGGTGCTGGGCGTGGGCGAGGGCGGTGCCGAACACTTCCTCGCGAGCGACGCGATGGCCCTGGCCGGTGTCACCGACCAGATCATCTACCTCGAAGAAGGCGACGTGGTCGACATCCAGCTGGGCAAGGTGTGGATCTCCAGCCGCACCCCCGAAGGCCGCGTGTACGGCGCCGCCCAGGCCACCGCTGTCCAGGCCTTCAAGCCCGTACAGCGCGAAGTGCGCATCGTGCACGCCCACACCGGCGCCGCCGAGCTGGGCCCGTACCGCCACTTCATGCAGAAGGAAATCTTCGAGCAGCCGCGCGCCATCGCCGACACGCTCGACGCCGTCGAGAGCGTCACCCCCGAACTCTTCGGTGACAGCGCCTACCGCGTCTTCAAGGACATCGACTCGGTGCTGATCCTGGCGTGCGGCACCAGCTACTACAGCGGCTCCACCGCGAAGTACTGGCTCGAAAGCATCGCGAAGATCCCCGTCAGCGTCGAGATCGCCAGCGAGTACCGCTACCGCGACAGCGTCCCGAACCCGCGCCAGCTGGTCGTCACCATCACCCAGAGCGGCGAAACCGCCGACACCCTGGCCGCGCTGAAGCATGCCCGCAGCATGGGCATGAACCACACGCTGACCATCTGCAACGTGGCCACGAGCGCCATGGTGCGGGAGTGCGAACTCGCGTACATCACGCGTGCCGGTGTCGAGATCGGCGTCGCATCGACCAAGGCCTTCAGCACCCAGCTCGTCGGCCTGTTCCTGCTGACCCTGTCGCTCGCCCAGGTGCGTGGTCACCTGACCGAAGCGCAGGAGCTGGCGCACCTGAAGGCGCTGCGCCACCTGCCCGTCGCCGTGCAAGCGGTGCTGGCGCTGGAGCCGCAGGTGATGGCGTGGGCCGAGGAATTCGCCCGCAAGGAAAACGCGCTGTTCCTGGGGCGTGGCCTGCACTACCCGATCGCGCTCGAAGGCGCGCTGAAGCTGAAGGAGATCAGCTACATCCACGCAGAGGCGTACCCCGCCGGTGAACTGAAGCACGGCCCGCTGGCGCTGGTCACGTCCGAAATGCCGGTGGTCACCATCGCGCCGAACGATGCGTTGCTGGAGAAGTTGAAGAGCAACCTGCAGGAAGTGCGGGCGCGGGGTGGGGAGCTGTTCGTGTTCGCGGATTCGGATTCGCGGATCGAGTCTTCCGAAGGCGTGAAGGTGATTCGGATGCCGGAGCACTATGGGGCGCTGTCGCCGATCCTGCATGTGATTCCGCTGCAACTGCTGGCCTATCACACGGCCTGTGCTCGTGGCACGGACGTCGACAAGCCGCGGAACCTGGCGAAGTCGGTCACTGTGGAATGAGAAAGGGGCTTCGGCCCCTTTCTTGTTCCTTGCCAATAAAGCCTGAGACCCTCGCGCCCCGGGGTTCAGGTCTCTGCTTTGAAGCCCTCCTGTCACAAGGCCGGTTTGGCCTTCTTTTCATCGAGCTGGCCTGTCGAGTCATGGGGCATCTGCGCTCGTCGTTTGCACACTCCTGAAGCCAGGAAGACCTCACACTTTTGACGCCCCGGGCTCTGGATCTCAGCGGGACAATCCCGCCATGAAAAAGACGATCTGCTCCTTCGCAGCTTTGGCGTTGTTGGCCGGGTGCGCAACGTTTGGTCAACTCGAAGCCGGGCTGAGCAGCCTCGTGGGCCGCAATGAGAAAGAGGCGTTCAACGCGCTTGGTTATCCGAACTCGAAACAGGAGTTCGGCGGCGACACGGTTTATGTTTGGGGTCGTAGCAACAGCGGCACCATTTTCATCCCGCAGACGGCCACGACGACGGGCTACGTGGGCAATCGGCCGGTATACGGCTCGACGACCTACAACCAGCCAATGACGGTGAATCACAACTGCACGGTGAAAGTGATCACGGGGTCGAGTGGAACCATCAAGAGCTGGGACTACGAAGGCAATCTCGGTGGTTGCCGGCCGTACATCCAACGGTTGAATGCCTACTTCAAGGCAGCCTAAAGAGTGGGGCTGTGAGGGTGTCTTGCCTTCACGGGACGCATCGACATCCTTCTGGCAGGAGGCAAGTCCCAACCCTCGGCGCTTTGCCGATGAGGTGATCTCGCGTCGTGCATGCGACGCGGCAACGTTCGATGTGGTGTGCCGGAGCGGGTATTCCCGCCGAAGGCACGTGAAGGATTCACGCCGGGGCATCGACTGTGCTCGATAGACTCAGGCGCATAGGAACCGGAGAGAGTTATGAGAAAACTTGTTGCCTTCGCCGGGTTCGCGCTCGCGCTGGTCAGCGGCGTTGCGATCGGTCACAGCGGGGGGCTGGATGCGAGCGGTTGCCACCACGATCACAAGAACGGCGGCTACCACTGCCACCGTTGATCCTCTCCGGACGTCGTGGCCCTTCCTGATGCCGCCAGTTTCTGGAGCGGCTTCACTCATCCTGTACTCGGGGTCGATCACCTGACCGCGATGGTGGCGGTCGGTGTCGTCAGCGCTCGACTCGGGGGATGGGCACTTTTCGGTATTCCGTCCGTGTTCGTCATGGCGATGGCGGTGGGTGGCACTTTCGGCTTGAACGGCTGGGTTCTGCTCAACGCGGAGGTATGGATCGCCGTGTCACTTGTCCTGCTCGGAGCGGTTGTCGCCGTCGATCCCGCTCGCCGCTCGGCGATGCCGGTGTTCGCTGCGGCCATGGCGGTGGCGTTCGTTGCAGTGTTTGGAGGCGCGCATGGCAACGCCCACGGGCTGGAAATCCCGACCACTGCCCGGCCGCTGAGTTTCGCGGTGGGCTTCCTCATTGGAACGGCGTTGCTGCATCTTGTGGGTTTGGCGTTTGGCAAGTTGCCGGGGCGCTGGCCCTGGATCGCCACGCCGGTTCGCATCGCTGGCGCTTTCGCCATGGCCCTGGGTGGCGGGATGTTGATGCGGTCGTAAACGGCCGCCCACGGGGCGGGGCCGTCTCGCCCCTTGGCCCCGCCACCTGCCTCCTTCCTGGTGGTGGTGGCGACGGCCGGCCGCTTCGCCCGTGGCACACCCCTCGTCGGCAATAATTCCACCGCTTTGTCTGCTGCTCCGACACCCACGTGACCCTCGACCCGACCCCCGACCGACCGCCCCGCCCCTGGTACCTGGCGGCCGCCCTCGTGGTCGTGCTGCTGTCCGCCGTCGTGGGCGCCTCGTTCGTCGGCTGGTCCTACTGGCGCCAGCAACCGGACTACACGAATACCTACCTGACGAACCGCGGGACGCAGCTCGACGTGGCCCTGCCCGACACGACGCGGATGACGCTCGATTCGTCCACCCGCGCCGAGGTCTCGCTGTACGGCTCACGCCGCGTGGTGCGCCTGTCGACGGGGCAAGTGGTCTTCGAGGTGCCGCAGGACGGTCGCCCGTTCGAGGTGCAGGCGGGCCCGTGGCGCATAGAGACCGCTGGCGCGCGCTTCGCGGTGCGCTACACGCCGAAGGTCGACAAGGACAACCGGGGACAGGTGGCGGTGGAGGAAGGCCGCGTGCAGGTGCGGCTCGGCGGCGCCTCCGTGGACCTGGGCGCGGGTGAACAGGTGGCGGGCGATGCGGCTGGCCGGCTCGGTGCGACCTCGCGGGTCGCCCCGGACGCCATCGCCGCCTGGCGTTCGGGCCGCGTGTCCTTCGACGCCACGCCACTCGTCGACGTGCTCGCCGAGTTCGAGCGCTATGGGGCCACGGGCCTGGTGCCGGCCGACCCGCAGGTCGGCGCGCTGCCCGTCACCGGGACCTTCGATCCGCGCCGGCCCGAGGACCTCCGCCGCAGGCTGCCCGAGCTGCTGCCGGTGCGGCTGCAGGCGCGGGGCACACTCACCGAGGTGGTCGACGCCCGTTGACGGCTCAGCTGCACGACGTCTTCGCCAGGCCGGTGCCGGCGCCGGCTTTCGTCGGCAGCTGTGCCTTCACGCAGGCCGGGGTGTCCGCCGTGTAGGTGTACGGCAATGTGACGGGGAAGGGGGCCGTGGTCACCCAGTCGGTGGCATCGCGGGCGGTCGACGAATCGCTGGCCGACCACGTGATGCCGTGGGTGGCGAAGTCCGCCGGGCTCGCGATGTTGTTGCCCTTGAGCTGCCACCAGCCGATCTCGTCGCTGTCGCGCGAGGTCACCGGGTTCTTCGCGTTCTCGAACCAGTTGTTCTCGATCAGCGAGTAGCCCTTCATCCGCACGTTGATGCCCGACGCCGACACGCCGCTGTACACGTTGTTGTAGAGGTGGGTGTAGCCGCCGCGCTGCAGCGGCACGCGCGAGCCGATGTTCACGTAGAGGTTGTGGTGGAACGTGATGAAGCGGTCGCTCGAATCGCTGTCGCTGGAGCCGATCAGCCCGACCTTGTGGTGGTCGTGGAGGTGGTTGTACGAGTAGGTGATGTGGTGCGCGCCGGCCTTGTTGTCGGTCAGGCCGTCGAACTCCAGGTCGCCCGCGCCCGCGCATTCCTTCATCGAACTGAACAGCGTGTTGTGGTCGATCCAGACGTAGCCGGGGTACTTGCCGCTCTGGCCCTCGATGCCGATCGCGTCGATCGAGCCGGGCAGCAGGCCGATCGTCATGTTGCGGATCACGATGTTCTGCGAGCCGCCCTTGATCGCGATGCCGAAGTTGGCCGCCGAGCCGTCGGCGCCTTCGATCGTCACGTCGCTGATGTTCTTGAGCTCGACGATGTCGCCGGCGGGCAGTTGCCACTGCGTGCACGCGTCGGTGATCTTCGAGAAGTCGAAGGTGCCGGTGTAGCGCAGGCGCAGGCCGCCGACCCCGCCCTTGCCCCCTTTGCCGGCCGCTGCAGCGTACGTCTCGATCGCCGCCGTCATCTCGGCGGCGGAGGTCACCACGGTGGCGGCCACGGCGTCACCGCCGGTGACGTCGCCCGCATAGCCGCCTGAGTTGGTGCTCGATGGGGTGGGGGACGCGCCCGGCGCGGGAGACGCGGCAGGTGTCGGCGACGACGCAGCGGGCGAGTCCGCCGGGGAGGGCGTCGTGGCTGGGGAGGTTGCGGTCGTTGTCGCGGTGGTGGTTCCGCTGTCGTCACTGCCACAGGCCGCCAGCACCATGCCGAATGCGGCCACTACGCCGCGCCAACGGGTTGCCTTCGAGGCGTTCAGGAAAGTCATCTTTTTTTGAGGGAAATCGTGGGGAAACACGCGCACGGCCGTCGCCGCGGCAGCCCCCCACCGCGCACGATCGTCCGTGTCGACCCCGTCCTTGCAAGGCCCGGACCCGATGTCGCCTGCGCGACACCGTCGGGCATCGACAGCAGCTGCGACAGTTCGCGCCGCCAGCCCGCGCAATTTGGTCAGCTTGTGCCGAAAGTGGTTGTGCGAAACCGGCCCCAGCGGTCTTTGTGTGCTCTGTGGGATTGAAGAACCGCCGCGCCCAACCTAGTGTCTGAAGGTGTCTTCGCGTCGTCGCAACCGTCTCAGGAGAACCCCATGCCACATCCCGTGCGTTCCAGCCTGCTGGTGCTGGCCCTCGCCGTTGTCCCCTGGGCCGCGCAAGGCGCCACGCCGTTCCACATCTCCGGCACGTTCTCGGGCACCACGTGGGCGGACTACGCCTACTGGACGGAACCGCGCCCGCCGCTCTCCTACTATCAGGGCGCGCCGGCCACCGGCACCTTCGACATCTTCGTGCCCGCTCCGGTCCATCACCCGGTGGCCGATCCCGACGACCGGTCCTACTGGCTCAACGGCGCCGGCGGCTACCTCTCGATGACGTTCGAGATCAAAGGCGAACACTTCGAGGTGTTCCAGGGCACCCCGAGCGAGCCGTGGGCCTTCCCGAGCATCATCCTGTTGAGCGACTACGGCACCACCACCCAGACGGTCAACTTCATGACCGACTTCATGCCCAAGTACGGCGGCGGCAGTGCGTCCATCACCGGCCCGCAGGGCAGCCTCTTCGACGACCACGATGCCACCACGCTGCGGGCCCGCGCGGGCGATCCGCTGACCTTCAACTTCGGGTTCGTGTCGTCCGAACTGGGCTATCGATTCGGCTTCGACAACCTCGACGTGAGGTGGGCTGCCGTCGCTGCGCCAGTGCCCGAACCCGCCACGGCGGCCCTGCTGCTGGTGGGGCTCGCCCTCGTCGGCGCTGCGCGTCGAGCGGGCCGACCTGCTCCGTGACCACCGGCCCGGACGGAAGCCGGCATCGCCCTGCTCCCCGAGCAGGCCTCCGCCGACAGGCGCCCCGCGACCGCTCGCGGTAGCCTGACGCATGCCCACTCCCCAGGAAGCGCCATGCAAATCCAAGTCGAAACCGACAACCACATCGAGAACAAGCAGGACCTGCAAGCCCACGTCGAGGCCGTGATCCGCGAGGCGATCGACCGGTTCTCCGAGCAGGTGACCCACGTCGAAGCGCACCTGGGCGACGTCAACAGCGGCACCAAGTCCGGGCCGGACGACATGCGGTGCCTGCTCGAGGCGCGTCTGGCCGGGGCCAAGCCGGTGGCCGTGTCCCACAGCGCGCCGAGCCTGCACCAGGCGATCGACGGTGCCGTCGGCAAGCTGCGCTCGGCCCTCGACACGTTGGCGGGCAAGCAGATCGACCGTCAGCGCCGCGGGGTCGGCACCGGCCACGTCAGCGCGGACATCGTGCGCGAAGACGACGTCTGACCGTCGCCTCCGCCCCGGTCGCCGTGGTGCGACGGCGACGCCATCACTGCGGCGTGAAGGCCAGGTTCGCCAGCACGTAGCTGATCGGCATGAATGTGCCGCCGCCCACGTACTGCAGGTGCAGCGCATCCGCCTGACCGCCCGTGAGTGAACCTGCCACGCCCGGCGTCGTCGCGATGCGGCGCACGCCGCCGTACAGTGCCGCGCCCGACTTGGCGCCCAGCAGCGTCAGGCCGTTCGCGCTGCTGGCCACGGCGGTCCAGGCGCCCTCATCCGCCGTGGCGCGCCAGGATTGGCCCCCGTCGGTGGACTCGTACAGCTTGCCGCCGCTCGTGGCTGCCACCACATGGCGACCGTCCGACGACGTGGCGATGCCGCGCCAGTCGCGTTGGGTCGAGACGGGCTCCCAGGATGCGCCGAAGTCGTCGGAGCGCCAGATGGCCCCGGTGTCGACCGTGGCGTACAGCCGCCTGCCGTCCGCCGAAGCGGCCGATCCCACCCAGAACTGGCTGGTGACCTTCGGGGTCCAGGTGACGCCGTAGTCGGTCGACACATGAAGCTGTGCGCCGTTGGTGCCGGCCACCAGCACACGGCCGTCGGCGGACGAACTGACGGTGCGCCAGGGGCGATTGCTGTCACGCGCGGTCCAGCTGGCACCGCTGTCGGCCGACGTCCAGATCTGACCGAGGTAGGCCGTGGCCACGAGGCGCGTGCCGTCCGCGGAACTGGCGACGGCGGACCAGGCGCGGGCCGAACCGTCGTTGGACCAATTGGCCCCGCCGTCGGTCGACAGGTACAGAGCGCCGCCGTTGGTCGAGAGGAGGATCTTCAGACCATCGGACGATGTTGCCGCGCCGCTCCAGGTCTGGCCGGTGAGCCGAAGGGTCCACTGAGACCCTGCGTCCGCGGACGTGTAGAGATCGCCTGCCGCAGAGGCCGCGACCTGCCGTGCCCCGTCGGATGACACGGCGACAGCGGCCCACGACCCCGTCGGCGCCTGGGCCGTCCAGCCGATGGTGCTCCCGCCCGGCAGTCCCAGCGTCGTGATGCGCTGTCCGGCGTTCTGGGCGATCGTCCAGCCGCCGGTGCCCACCCCCGTCACCTTGATCCAGTCGCCCACCGCGGGCGATGCCGGCAGCAGAATGGTCACCGGTGTGCTCGAATTCGCGAGGTAGCCCGTGTTGGCATCCGCCTGCACGGTGGCGCCCGTCACGTCCACCCAGCGGGTGTCGGCCGGAGCGGCGCTGCAGGCGAAGGACGTGGCGGTGACTTCGCCGGCGTCGAGCACGCCGTTGCGATTGGTGTCCTGCCCCGACCGGATGCGCTGGCCGCCGTAGGCGCAGTTCGCCCCGGCGGGTTCGGCGACGACGGCGATCAGCGCGTCGACCCCCGAGGATCCCGACGGGCCGGTGGGGCCAGCGGGGCCCGTGGCGCCGGTGCACACGAACGAAACGCTCGTGGCTTCGCTGTCTTCGAGCGCGCCGTTGCTGTTGGCATCCAGCCCGGCGAGCACGGCCGAACCGCCGAGCGCGCAGTTCGCACCAGAGGCCTCCACGCGGACCCGCACCAGCGTGGAAGGCCCCGCGACGCCCGGGGTGCCGTTCACGCCGCTGCAGACGTACTGCGTGCTCGACACCTCCGCGTCCCCCAGCCGGCCGTCCGCATCGGCATCCTCTCCCGACTCGACACGCGTGCCGCCCGCGATGCAATGGCTGCCGGCGGGCTCCGCCGCGACACGCACCAGCGTCGCGGCCGCAGGGCCGGGATCGGCGGGCGGGAGGGCATCGTCGTCGGACGAACCGCAGGCCGTCAGCATGGCGGCGACTGCCACGAGGAGCCCGTGACGGGCCGAGCGGATCAACGGGCGGCGCAGGTGGTGATCGGGGATGGCAGGCAGCATGGTGGACTGCGGTGCACTCGGCCGCCGCACCGTGCGGCGGCCCTCGGAGGCACGAAGGCACGAGTATCTTCAAACGCCCCGCCGCTGGGCGGTGTCACGTCATGGCAGGCGGCACTATTTCACGCATGGCGTCCGTCCGCTGCGACGGCCGGCACGTGATCCGGCGCATTCTCATGCACCGGTCGAGGCGGCGCGTCACCGGGCAATCCGGCACGCACCGTGCGGCCATTGGCCTGCACGGTTGCCGCGTGCTGCGGTGCAGCCTACACTGCCCGCATGAGTTCCGCCCTCGTCTGCACCTGCCTCGCTTCGGCCCTGCTGCTTCTCGCAGCGGCCCGCGCACGCGTGGTCGCGCAGCAAGCGCGTCGACAGCTGACGCCTGCACATTCCTGAGCCCGGCGGTCCGCTTCTTCCCACGTTTCAGCGCAACCATCCACCGCCAGGCCCACACACCGCGCGGCAGCGGGCGTCCCTCATCTCGGGCGCCTGCATCGATGGAGTGCTTCCATGTCTGCAGTGGTTCACGGTGATCGCACGGTCACCCGACTGGATCCGTCCCCCCGTTTCATTCTTGCCGTCACCGACTTCTCGGTCCACGGGCACAACGTGCTGCACCGAGCCGCGATGCTGAGCGCCGAGCGTGCAACCGTGCTCAAGCTGGCCTGTTTCACCCGCCCCGGCGAGCCGGCACCCGCGGATGCCATCACCCGGCTGGCACGGCACGCGTCGCAACTGTCGCAGGCCTACGGCATCGAGGCGTTCGCCGCGACCGATCCGGCGCGCCGCGTGGACGACCTGCGCCCGGACGTCGACACCGCGGAGCTGGTGGTGTGGGGCACCGCGCCGTCGCGCGGGTGGAGGGCGTTGTTCCGGGGCCAGCCCTGGGAGGCACTGATCCGCACCGCACGGCAGCCCGTGCTCGTGGTGCGTCGGCCGGCCACGCGAGCGCATCGCCGCGCACTCATGCTGGTCGATCTGTCGGACGCCTCACGGGCCGTGTTGGAAGCCGGGTTGTCGTTCGCGCGCGCAGCCTCGGTCGAGCTGTTCCATGCCGTCAGCACCGCTCATGAAGCAAAGCTGCGCCATGCCGAAGTCTCGGCCCGTGCCATCCGGGCCTACCGGGCGCAGTGCAGGCGCCAGGCCGAGACGCGGATCGCTGCGTTGACCCAGGCCATCGAGCCTCAGGGCAGCCCGTTGGCGTGGACCATCGCCCACGGTGACCCCGCCCGGCGCACCTTGCTGCAGCAGCAACACACCGGGGCGGATCTGATCGTCGTCGGCAAACGCCCGTCGTCGGTCTTGTGGGACCTCGTTTTCGGGAGCACGGCGAGCCGCCTCCTGCGGCTGGCCGAGGTGACCGACAACGCGGCCGACGTGCTGATCCTGCCAGGCGGCGGACGATCGGCGGCGGCGCCCGCCTCGGGAGCCCCATGCGACGTCCAGTGCATTCCTGCTGGCGGCCGGTCCGGTGCCACGCGGGGAGCTCTTCCCGTGCGTTGAGCGCGTTGCGTTCGAGGTGCTCCGGCATCTGCGTCGAGCAGATGCTTCGCACGCACTCGCACCATCCCAGGGGCTGGTCGCGGGCGACGGGGATTCAGCCGACGCCATAGCGGCCGTGGCGAACGCAGGAGAGAATCACGGTCCCGACCGCCCCTCTCGCCCGGGCCCCGCCAGACTGCTCGTGACCGACGCTCCCTACACGACCGTGCCCCAGTGGCCCCATGCCTATCCGCTCAGCGGAGCCAACGCCACTTCTCCGCACCATGGAGCCTGACCGGCACACGGAGAACGAGCCTGCGGCTGTCGAGTGACATGAAAAAGGGGCTCCTCCGAGCCCCTTTGTTCGCCTGCGACGGTCAGCCCGTCGTCACTGGTTCAGGTCGACGCGATAGACGGTGTAGCTGCCATCACCCGAATTGACGCCGGTGTCATCGGCCTTGTCGACGCTGATGTTGTTCAGTCCCGCGGCCTGCGCCACGGCCAGCGAATCCTTCGCCGACTTGAACAGCACCTTGCCGGCCGTCGCCACCTTGGTGAACTTCCAGCTGCGCGCCGAGCCGTTCGCCGCGCGCGTGATGTTCTGCTTGCTCTTCACGTAGTTCAGTACCACTTCGCGGTTCGCATCGGGCGAGGCCCACACGATGTCGAACGCCTTGCCCGTGCCCAGGATGAACGGGGCACTGCTGTTCGCGCGGTAGTTGTTGGTGGCGATGATGAACTCCTGCGTCGCGCTCATCGGCTGGCCCTTGTAGGTCAGGTTCTTGATGCGTTCGCCGCCCTGGCTCGGGTTGTTGACGTTGTACTTCGGTTGGGTCACGTCGATCTCGTAGGCGATGTCGGGCGAGGTGAACGCGTCGAAGTTGTAGCCCGGGAACGAGGCGCCGGGCTGCACGCCGGTCTTGCTGTCGTTGAGGAGCCACTGGTCGGTGGTCTTGGCCGGGTCGATCTGGTTGAAGCGGTTGGCCGCGTTCTCCAGCCACATCTTCACTTGTGCGCCGTTGACCTTCACGGCGTTGATCGTGTTGTTGTCGTACAGGTAGAGGTCGGCGGCGGCCACGACGGACAGCGTGCCGGAGGCCACGTTGGTGTAGTCGCCGCTGTTGCCGTAGCCGGCCTTGAACGGCGCGGTGACGGACAGCACAGGCAGGGCCGCGTACTGCGGCAGGCTCTTCTGGACGTACTGGGCCACGTACTCCTGCTGCGCCTGGTTGACGACCTGCAGCGCGCTCGGGTCACCGAGGTCGGCGAACATCGAGGCGAGGCGGAAGTCGCTGTTGCCGATGGGCGAGGCGACGTAGGCGCGGGTCTTGTCGTGCAGGGTCTGCACCGCGGCGATCACGGCGGCGTCGGAGGCCACGTACTCGGTGCCGTTCTGGATGTTGCGCACTTCCACGGCAGTCTTGGTGGTGTCGATCGACCATTTCTTCGCCGTGTTGTCCCACTTGAGCGAGTAGCTGATGACACCCAGGCCCTTGCCCCACGAACTGGCCATCACCGCGGGCACGCCGTTGACGGTGCCCTTGGTGTTGTCCGCGCCGTCGAATTTGTACGACGGGTTGGTGCCGCGGTTGGGGAACACGTTGTGCTCGTGGCCCATCACGATGCCGTCGATGCCCGGCACGTCCTTGGTGATGTAGTAGCCGGGGTTCTCCATGTTGGCGCTGTAGCCGGTGGCGGACATGCCGCCGTGCAGCAGCACGAACACGAGGTCGGCGCCCTTGGCGCGCACTTCGGGCACGTACTTCTTCGCGGTCTCCAGGCCGTCCTGGGTGCTGATCTTGCCGTCGAGCTTGTCCTTGTCCCAGTTCATGATGCCGGGCGTGGTGATGCCCACGACACCGATCTTGATGGGCACCGTGCCCTTCGAGCCGTCCGCCATCGTGGCGGTCAGGTTGCGCTCGAGGATGACGTAGGGGTCGATCAGCGGCTTGCTGGTCTTGAGACTCGTGACGTTGGCCGTGACCATCGGGAAGCCAGGGCCGTTGGCCTTGGTGGCGGCGGCCGGGTCCACGCCGGCGACGTCCAGGCCACCGCCGAGGATCTGGTTCAGGTAGGGCAGGCCGAAGTTGAACTCGTGGTTGCCGAGCACGCCCACGTCGTACTTCAACGTGGCCATCGCCTTGTACATGGTGAGCTGCTGCGTGGCCGGGATCGGGGCCACTTGCGCCTCGTAGGTCCCGAGCACCGTGCCCTGGATGGTGTCGCCGTTGTCGACCAGCAGGGTGTTGGCGAACTCGGTGCGCGCCTGGTGGATCAGCGTGGCGGTGCGCTCCAGGCCGACCGTCTTGTCTTCCTTGTCGGCGTAGTAGTTGTAGCTCCGCGCGTAGTAGTGCAGGTCGGTGGTCTCGAGCAGCGCGAGCTGGGCCGTGGCGTTCTGCGTGACGGCGGGCGGGGGCGTGACCGTGTCGTTGTCACCGCCGCAGGCGGACAGGGCCAGCGCGGTGGTGCCCAGGGCGAGCAGCGCGCGCCAGTGCGGGCGGGACATGGGGGAGGTGGAGACTTCGTGCGACATGAATGATTCCGTGAACGAGACATCTTTCGTGGCGCCATGTCAGCCGCCACGCGAACGGATCATTCTTCGTGTCCGCTTTGACATCTGTGTGAATGCCGCGCGCAACAAGCTGTTTCGTCGAGCGGCATTCGAGACCCCCTGCCATTCCCTGGGCAGGGGCCCTCAGCGCCGCAGCACCTTGATCAACGCCGCCAGCTCCTCGCCCTCCAGCCCGCGGGCCGAAGCGTTCGCAAGCCAGCCATCCACCAGCGCCGGCAACTCCGTGTTGATCCCCAGCCCGCGCGAGGTGTCGAGGATGCGCCGCACCGCCGGCACCGAGATGCGCAGCGGGCTTTCGGTGGCGTGGAAGTCGCCGCCCGCGATCACGCCGCCCTGGTGCTCGAAGAACGCACCGAAGCTCGGGGCGATCGCGTGCACGAGGCGGCCGTACGTGGCGACGTCGATGCCGGTCACCTCGGCGATGTTCGCGCCGTGCAGGAAGCCGGCGTACCCGCCGTAGACGTAGGACAGCGTCGCGAGGTCCATGAACGCGGCAGCGTCCACGGTCTCCCCCAGGTGCAGCAGGTGGCCGGCGACGGTGCGCAGCAGCGGCTCGGCCTGCGTGAAGGCGGACAACTCGCCCGACACGAAGAGCGGCGTGTCGGGACGGCCCATCTGGCTCGGGGCGGCCTGGATCGCGCCGTCGAGGTATCGCGCGCCGTGTGCATGGGCCCAGGCTTCGACGCGGCGGGCGTCCTCGGGGCTGCCGGTGCCCAGGTTGACGACGAGCCGCCCGCGCACGGCAGCGGCCACGCCGTCCTGCGCGAGGATGGCGTCGGCGGCCGTGTAGTCGAGCACGCACACCAGCGTCACGCCGCTCGCGGCGATCGCCTCGGCGGGCGACGCCGCGAGCACGGCGCCGCGCGCCACGAGCGCCGTGGCCTTGTCGCGGCTGCGGTTCCAGAGGGTGACGCTGCGGCGGGCCTTCAGCAGCACGTCGGCGAGGGCCAGGCCCATCGGGCCCAGTCCGATGACGGTGACGTCGGTGGTGTTCATCAAGCGGTTCTCCAGGGTCTGCCACATGGCGATGCCATCGTTGCGCCGAGGCCGCAGCCCATCAATTACCTCGCTGTTCAGTGCGGGTTCCCGCGCGGGCCCGACAGGCGGCGCGGGCCGCGCCCACAATCGCGCGATGCACGACGAACTCGCCGCGTTGATGAAGACGGCCCGCGAAGCGAGCCACCTGAGCCAGATGGCCCTCGCGCTGCGGCTCGGGGTGTCGCAGCGCCACGTGAACTTCATCGAACGCGGACGATCGCGGCCGAGCCGTGTGCTGCTGCTCGACTGGCTCACGCACACCGAGCGTCCCGCATCGATGTTCAATCCCGCGCTGCGGCTCGCCGGTTTCTCCGCGCTGGACGGGGACGACCACGTGAACCCCTGCACCCTGCCGTGCGATGCGGTGGCGCGCCGCGCGATCGAACTGCACCTGCCGAACCCGGGCCTGCTGTTCGATGCGGACTGGCACCTCGTGGCGGCCAACGCCGCGGCCAGCCGCTGGGTGCTGCCACCGGTCGATCACGGCACGCCGCTCGACCTGATCGCCGCGCTGACCCATCGCGACGGCTGGCTCGCCCGAGCCGACGACCCGGTCCCCGTGGCCGGGGCGCTGCTCGGGCAACTGCGCGCGGAGCAATGGGCGCGGCCGTCGCTCGCCCCGCGTGTGGACGCGTTCGAAGCGGCGGTGGTGGCAACCTACGGCGGAGGTGTGCGACAGGCCGTGCGCGACCCGTTCTCCACCGCCGTCGAGGTGACGCTCCGGAGCGAGGCCGGCCCGCTGCGCTTCTCAGCCGTGCAGACCTGGATGGGGCTGCCGCTGGACCAGGACTCGGCGGCCGTGCGGGCCGAACTCTGGTACCCGGTGGACGAGGCCACGGCGCGGGCCGTGCGTGGCGACGCGCGGCACGTCGCGCGGGGTTCGTGCGCGGCGAGGTGTTCGGCCTCGCGACGGTGACGCACCTGCGCGGCTTCGCGGCCGCGGTGCTGTGTTCGGCCGTGCTGGGCCTGGTGGTGCCCGCGGTGCTGAGCGTGGTGCTGACGTGGCAGGCCCCCCCGGGCGGCACGCGCTCATGGTGGGCGTCGGCTCGAGTGACCTGCTGATGGCCCTCGTCGCGGGCATCGTCTGGCAGATCGCCGCGGTGTTCACGCGGGCGGTGGCGCTGGCCGAGGAAAATGCGCAGTTCGTCTGAGCCGCACGCAGGATGCCCATCGTCGTCAAACTCGATCTCGTGCTGGCCGACCGCAAGGTCAAGTCGAAGGACCTGGCCGAGTACATCGGCATCACCGAGGCGAACCTGTCGCTGCTCAAGCACGGCAAGGTGAAGGGGGTGCGCTTCGACACCCTGCAGCGCATCTGCGAGTTCCTCGATTGCCAGCCGGGGGACGTGCTGGTCCATGTGCCCGACCCGGCGCCGAAGCGCTGAACCCGGAGGGCCGGAAAGACGGGCCGCCTCGCGGCGGCCCGAAAGCTCAGAACAGACCGATTCGGAAGACCGGCGAGGCGGGCGTGTGCCCACCCCGCGTCGCACTCAGCTGCAGCGCTCGGTGCGGAAACTCGAGAACCCGAGGGCGTTCGGGTTGCTGCAGGCGAAGCTCGTGTAGCGCGTGTCGCCGTCGATGAACCGCTTCATCCACGCCACGCCCTTGAGGCCCGCCGTGGGGTTGGCGTTGTTGAAGCAGAAGTGGTCTCCGGCGGAGCGCTCGAGGTACTGCTTCGGGTTGCGCGACATGCTGTTGTAGAACGGCACCGCGTGCGACAGGATCGGCGCGATCGCGTCCGCCTGGCAGGCGAAGATCAGCGTGGGCACGGTCAGCGACGAGAAGTTCGTGCTGGAGTTCCACGGGGCCTGCGGTGCCGCGGCCTTGATCGAGGGGCGGTTCTGCGCCGAGATCAGCGAGCCGCCGCCACCCATCGACCAGCCCATCACGCCGGTGCGGCTGCCGTCCACCTTGTTGTAGAGCGGGCTCGACGCCTGGTTGCCCAGGGCCACCACCTGGTCGAGCGCGCGCAGCTGCTGCGACGAGCGGCTGGACGGCTGGTCGTAGATGGTCAGCGTGTCGATGGTGACCACCGCGAAGCCGTGCGAGGCGAGGCGCGGGCCCCACCATTCGACGCTGCTCTGGTACGACAGGTACCCCGGCACGATCGCGATCACGCCGACCTTCGCGCCCGCGTTGGTGGGGTAGTAGATGGTGCCGCCGCCGTGGCCGTTGGCGGAGAGGCGGGTGGTGGCCACGGTGAACGGGCCGCGGCTGGCTTCCAGCGAGGCTTTCGTGGGGGTGGGGCCGATCTGCACGGCGGACGCCGCGGTGGCCGTGACGAGCGTGGCGGCGAGGCATGCCACCTGGAAGAGTCGATCGAGTTTCAAGGCTTGTCTCCTGTTGTGATGTGGCCGTGCCTCGACGGTGTCGCGGCCGGCGATGCCGATCGTCGCGGGATCGCGTCGCCGTGGCATCGGCACATGTCACCCCCCAGATCGCACAAGCGACGGGATGGTGCGTGTGCTAGCCGGCCCCGAGGGCGGGATTTCCTGGATCGCCGGGACGCCCCGCCCTCGGTCACAGTGACGGGCCATGGAACGTTCCAGCACCCCCTCCGCTGCTTCGCCCTCGCCGGTGACGACGAACCCCGGGGGCCGCCGATTGCACCTCGGGCGCAACGGCTTCCTCTACGCCGGCACCATCGACGACACCACCACGCAGCGCAACTCGGTGGTGCTGTGCGTCGCGCTCACCGGCCACCCGTTCACGGTGCACACGCGCAAGGAGTCGCTCGCGGTCACCGACGCCGTGCTGATGGCCCCGGGCTGGCTCCGGATCGACACGGGTGGCGCACCCGTCGCCCTGCTCGACGTCTGTCCCACCGACTACCACTTCCGCGCGCTGGCGCGCGCCGTCGTCGGCACCCGGGTGTGGCCGCGCGCGCACTTCGCGGAGCGCTTCGACGACCTCGCGTCGTTTCGCAGCGGCCGCATGCCCCGCCGGGAGGCCGATGCGCTCCACGTGCGTGTCCTCGAACTCGCCGTGCAGCAGGTGCCGCCGGTTCCGCCCCTGGACCCGCGCATCCGCGAGGTCATGCGGCGGATGCGCGAGGAGCCCGGCCTGCCCGTGGCCGAACTGGCCGCCGCGGTGGGCCTGTCGGCCGACTGGCTCCGCCGGCTCTTCGCCACCGAGGCCGGCCTGCCGCTGGGCCGGTACGAGATGACGCTGAGGCTGCAGACCGCCGCGGCCCACCTGCACCTCGGCGTCAGCCTGACGCAGGTGGCCGCGAACGCGGGCTTCGCCGACCTCGCCCATTTCTCGAAGTTCTGGAAACTGCACTATGGCTTCGCGCCGAGCCGTGCGTTCGCCGGTTCCGAGGTGGTGATCGACGAGGCGCCGTGGCCGTGCATGGAGACGACCCACCCGGGGACGGAGGCGCGGGCCTCGCCCGGGAAGACACCCGCCTGAGCGTGGCGGGAACGGGCGGCCTCACGGCACCTTGCGCACCTCGTTCAACACCGCCGACACCGGCTGCGACGAATGGGTCGTGAAGGTCAGCACCGGACCGTCCGCCGCACGTTCGAGCTTGAAGCGCATGCCGGGGTCGGGCCGGCCGGTCACGCCGGTGGTCACCTTCGGCAGGCCGAGCACGCCGCCGTCGATCTGCGGCGTGTCCTCGAACGCGAGGTTCTCGAACTGCGAGGTGCCCGGCACGTACCAGTTCATCACGCCCGCGATGCGCGTGGCGTCCGCGTGTTTCACCTCCATCGTGAAGCGGCCGCTGGCGCCGCCTTCGGCGAGTTTCCACGTGCCACGCCAGCGGCCCACGAATTCGCCCAGGCGCTCCGGGGTCCAGGCTTCGGCGGTGCGCCGCTCCGCCCCGGGGGCGGGCAGGTCAGGCTTCGCGAAGGCGAGTTCGCGCGAGTTGACGGGCAGCCGCCGGCCTTCGAAGAAGTCGCTGGCTTGCGAGAGCATGCGGGGCGTCAGCCCGCTCCAGTAGTGCCAGTCGTGTCCGCCGGGGCTCTGCGAATAGAAGAAGCGCTTGCCACCGGCCTTGAGCAGTCCGGCGAGGTCCTGGCTGTTCTGCAGCACCGCGTCCTCGGTGCCGCACAGCAGCTGGAGCTGGAACGGCGGGTTCACGGGCTGCGGCAGCGCGGCGAGGTAGTCGACGGGGAAGGGCGCGGACATCGCGTGGACGAAGCCGAAGCGCGAGGGCGCCTGCAGGCCCAGGTGGAACGCGCCGAAGCCGCCCATCGACATCCCGGCGACCGCGGTGTGCTCCGGCCGGAGCGTGACGCCATGGTCCTTCCGCAGCCGCGGCAGCAGTTCATCGAGGATGAACTGCTGGCTCTTGCCGGTGTAGGGGACGGCGCCGCTCGTGGGCATCGCGACGATGAACGGGCGGATGCGGCCCTGGGCGATCAGCGTGTCCATGTAGCGGTCGATCAGGCCGGTGCGGAGCCACTGGTCGGCGTCCATGCCGCGGCCATGCAGCAGCAGGAGCAGCGGTGCGGGCCGTGCGGCGTCGTGTCCCGGCGGAAGGTACACGTGGTAGCGCGACGGCGCACCCCAGGCGGTCGACGGCAGGTCCACCGTCACGACCTTGCCGCGCGGTGCGCCGTCGGGCACCTGCCAGTCGCCGTTGCCCAGCAGCAGGATGGAGTGGCGTCCACCCTGACCGTCGTTGTCCGACAGCGGGTTGCCGGGGTCGGCGATCCACTGGCCATCGACGACGAGCTTGTAGAGCCACAGGCCCTCCGGCACGTCGAGGGCCAGCGTCCAGCGGCCCGACGCATCGCGCGCCAGCGGCTTCTTGCCCGTGTCCCACTGCGTCATCTCGCCGGCGAGGAACACCTCGCGGGCCTGCGGTGCGTCGAGCTGCACCGTCCACGGCACGGCCCAGGCCGCCGAGGCGAACCACCCCATCGCGAGTGCCAGCAGCACGCGCCCGAACGTCACGATCCTCGATTCCATCTGTACGCTCCATTGTTGTATCGGTCGGTACAATATCGAGGCGAACTTGATCGGTCAAGCCTTCTCGGGAAAGCGCTCAGCGGGGGCGGGGCAGGGGCGCGTCCGGCGCGAGCAGGCCGGGTGTGTCGGCGGGCGCGAGCAGGTAGGCCGGCATGCGCGCCATCAGCGCGCGGTAGAGGCCCAGGTCGCCCAGCACGCGGGTGCAGACGAGCGCGCCTTCCCACACCACGCGGAACTCCCACGCGCGGCGCAGCGCCACGTCGCGCGGCACGCCGCAGGCGGCCATCAGCCCGCTCATCATCTCGACGAGCCCGTGGAAGTGGTGCTGCACGTGGCCGCTGAACTGGTCGGCCGAGCCGCCGATGCAGAAGGCATTGGCCGGACTCAGCTGCGAGGGCCGCGCGTGCAGCGCGTCGAGGTTGCCGACGATGTGCTGCAGCCGTTCGGACGCCGGACGCGCGCTGTCCTGCACGACACGAATCAGGTGGTCCACGCCCCACTGGTCCGACGCGACGAGCACCGCGCGCGCCATCTCGGTCTTGCCGCCGGGGAAGTAGTTGTAGAGGGACGCCCGCCCGAGGCCCGTCCGCGCCTCGATCGCCTTGAGCGAGGTGCCTTCGTAGCCCAGCTCGAAGAAGAGTTCGACGAGCCGCGATACCGCGGTCTCGCGGTCTTCCATCTTCTTGTTCGCCAATCGGGTTCCTTCGGAGCGGGGTCCGTGATTATCGGGAATCGAGGCCGGGCCGCTCACGAATCCACACAGATCCGACGTTCGGCGCACGCGGCGCCGCATGCGCGCGCCACATCCGGCCACGTTTTGTCATCGACCGGGGCTTCCTCGTGCGTTTCCCGCAGGGCGCACTTCCTGCTTCCCGTCGCCCTCGCGGGCACAGCGGGTCTTTCGAAACGACGTGGGGAGAAGGCAGATGGGGAACAGCTCGCTTCGGCGCGCCCGGTGGTGGTTCGTGGTGTCGTGCATGGCGCTCACCGCCTGCGGTGGCGGCTCCGACAACGTGGCATCGACCGGCGGTGCCCCGGCGCCCGCACCCGCGCCAGGACCTGCACCCGCGCCCGGCCCCGCGCCGTCGGCCGGGTCGCTCACCTTCCCGATCGAGGTCCTCGGCCCCGGTGCCCCCGACGCGCCCACCGTGGTCGCCGCGAACCTCACGCTGGATGCGGACGCGGTCGCCCAGGCCGCCCGGCTGGCGGTGCAGTGCCATCGGTGCGGGCAGTACAACTCGCCGGAGTTCCAGGCGCTGAGCAAGCCGCTCACGAAGGTGACCGGGAGCCTGCGCATCGTGGGGGCACGCGACGGGAACAACGCGCCGTGGATCGACATCACCGACGCGAACGTCACGCTGCCCGACAACGAACGCGCGCACGGCGGCATCAATGGCGGCCTGCTGACCCTCCGCTTCAGCGTTCCGGTGGACGCCGCCACCCGCGCCCGGCTCACGGCCTCGGGCGACAACCGGGTCGAGTTCCGGTTCAACGGCACGGACGGCAACTCGAACGGGTTCCGCATCCTCGACCTGCAGCTGCAGGACGCGGGCGGCCGCGACCTGCTGTCGATGCCGCGCACCTGGGCCGACATCGGGGCCGAGAAGACGGCGGGGCGGGAGGCCTCGGCCGACGCGACCGCCGGCAAGGCGCTGTGGTCGGGGTCCAACCTGCTGCGCAAGTCGCCCATCGTCGACATGAAGCTGCGCGCGTCCTGTTCGTCCTGCCACGCCAGCGACGGGCGGGACCTCCAGTATTTCAACTACTCGAACCACGCGATCGTCCAGCGCTCCCGGTTCCATGGCCTGACCGAGGCCCAGGGCCGGCAGATCGTCGCCTACCTCCGGTCCACGCTGTACACCCAGGTGCCCCACGTGCCGCAGGCGGCGCCGTGGAACCCGCCGTACCAGCCGGGGCCCGGCCTCGATGCGCGGCCCATCGTCGAATGGGCGGCCGGCGCCGGCCTCGGGGCGGTGCTCCCGGATGCGAAGACCTTCGTCAACGTCTTCACCGGCAAGGCGGCGAACAGCACGGCGGCGGTCACCCAGGCCCAGCTGGATGCGGCCATGGACCCGGGCCCGGGCAAGGTCCTCAACACGCGGGAGATGCCGGTGCCGCTGCAGTTCCCGGACTGGAACGCGTGGCTGCCCATCGAGCACCCGCTGGACATCTGGACACCGGAGCCCGGCCAGGCCCAGGGCCTCTTCGAGACGCAGGGCAACGACGGGACCAATCCCATCAAGGTGGTCAAGCGCATCGATGACTTCCTGAAGGCGAACCGCAATCCGAACGGTGCCTACGGCGACTGGAGCCACCTGAATGCCGAGCTGCGCGAGCGCGCGCAGGCGTGGCTGAACGACGTGGGCAGCAAGACGATCGACTTCGCCGGGGGCGGCCGCGGCTCCCGCGTCTCGGGGAACCCCGCCCAGCCCTTCGGCGGGGAAATCGGCGGGCGCAAGCTGCAGGCGCTGATGTCGAACCAGACGGCTGCCGCCGCGGGCCTTCCGGCCGCCTTCACCCAGGAGGCCTTCATCGAACGCGCGCTGTTCGGGGTCATCCGGTGGATGGGCGTCAAGCAGTGGGAGCTGGCCCACACGCACGGCCTGGAAGGCCGGCAGGACTGGCTGCACGGCACGCGCAGCGGCAACCAGTGGACCGGCGTCGGGGAAGCGCGCGGCTGGCCGTTCAGCTGGCCGAGCGTGTTCTACATGGCGCCGCACATCCTCTACGTGCCGGCCAACGGCCGCGAGAACTACTTCTCCTGGGAGCCGAGGCTCGTCTCCTTCTATCGCACCAACCAGTGGTACCAGCTGCAGATGACGGTGAACCCGGGATGGCCCGGCGCCTCGGAGGGGCCGATGGACTGGCCGTATCACCTGGGCTTCACCACCGCGGTGGTCGACGACCTGATGGCGGCCAAGGCGCCGGAGGCGGTGTCGGCCACCCACCTGGCGCGCTACTTCCAGGTGCGCACGAAGCTGGCCCAGCTCGCCAACACCGACCTGCCGTTCAACCAGCCGGACCCCGCGGCACCGACGGACCTGTTCCGCAACAAGGGACACCAGAGCCGGGCGTCGCTCGCGATCCACAAGCTGGGCGTCGGCGAGGTGGTGGACCGGGGGCCGGAGAGCTGGGAGAAGACGCGCTTCCGCCTGCTGGATTCGGTCACGCCGGGCCTGCACCTGATGTTCGTCAACAGCTCGATCTCGCTCTACAACACGCTCTACGCCACCACGACCTACGAGCAGTGGCGCCGGTGCGATCCGAACGTCCTCTTCGGCAGCGACCCCGAACCGAAGTCCGGCTTCCGGTTCTGCCTCGACGCGAAGCGCACGCCCCTGCCCACCACCAGCAAGGGCCAGCCGCACCTGGTCGGCGGCTGGGTCGACTGGACGGGCGAGCAGTACATCACCTGGAGCGTGCTGTCGGCACGCAACCACGGCGCGGAGGCCCAGCGCCTGAAGACCTTCTCGGACTGGGCAGACCGCATGTGGCGTGAGTAGGGGATCGGCGGTCAGCGCGGCGGCGCCAGCGGCTCCCCCAGCATCCGCCGGCCCAGCCACGGCAGCACGCGGCCCATGTCGGGCCGCTCGACGATCTGCTCGGGCACGTCCAGCGGCACGGCCGCGCTGCGTCGTTCCGCCACGGCGAAGGTGAAGGTGTAGAAGGGTTCCTGCCCCATGCGCAGGTCGCTGATCAGCACCTTGCCGCCGGCCTCGCTCAGCCGGTAGAAGCCCTGGCTGAACGCGGTGATGCGCTGCACGGCGTCGATGTCCCGCGTCTCGGCCAGCAGCGCGTTGCCGCGCGGGAAGCGGTCGAACGCGATGCGGGGCGATTCGTCGAGCAGCGAGTGGAAGCCTTCGTGGTACGAGTCGCCCGACATCGCGACCACGCGCCACAGCAGCGTGTTGAACGGCGCGGGGGTCACGAGCACCCGCTCGGCCACGATGCCCTCGCGCGCCAGCGAGTCGCGCGCGAGGCGGTCCACGTGCCACTGCGCCGCCACGCCCCACGCGAGGTAGCCGGTGCTCAGCACCAGCCCCATGGCGTTCGCGAACAGGCCGCGGGGACTGCCCTTCGACCGGAGGGCCCAGACCGTCCCCACCAGCAGGGGCACGGTGTAGAGCAGGTCGATGATGAAGACGCTGCCCACCCCATACGGATGGTTCGTGAACGGCAGGCCGAGCTGGGTGCCGTAGACGGTCATCGTGTCGAGCAGCGGGTGGGTCACGAGCGCGAGCCACATCGCCAGCCACCAGCGCCGCCACTGCGGCCACTCGCCGAGCAGCCGCGCCAGCGCCGCGGAGAACGGCAACGAGAAGAGAGTGAGCCAGAAGAGCGAATGGCTCTCGGCGCGGTGCAGCACCATGTCGTGCACCGGGTTGCCGTGGCGCACCAGCACGTCGAGGTCGGGCAGCGTGCCCGCGACGGCGCCCCACAGCGCCGATTTCCAGAGGGCGGTGCGGCGGCCCATCACGGCCACGCCCACGGCGGCGCCGAGGGCGATCTGGGAAAGCGAGTCCATGCGCGGGGCGGGTGGAAGCGGCGACGGGGGCATTGTCGCCCCGGCGGGCCGGCGTGGAGCGCGCGAAGTCGTCCTACAGCACGCGCTGCGCCATTGGTCTACGCTCTGACCTCATCCAATGAAGGGGAACGGTCCATGGAAACCACCAACCACGAGTTCCACGAACTCTTCGAGCAGCTGGGGCTGCCTTCGTCCGAGCAGGAGATCCGCGCGTTCATCGAGAGCCACCGACCCCTGCCGGGCGACGTCAAGATCACCGAGGCGCCGTTCTGGACCGATGCGCAGAAGGCGTTGCTCAAGGAGTTGCTGCTCCAGGATGCGGATTGGGCCGTGCCGGTCGACCAGCTGAACGTTGCGCTGCACTGACGCGTCTTCAGCGCGTCATTCCGAGCGCTTCGAAGCGCTGGATCATCGGCGTCAACGTGAGCGTGTCGGACGAGGCCCGGCACTTCATGAGCGCCACGCGCCGGCCCTCACGCGTCACTTCGATCTCTCCCGGCGCCTCCATCGCTTCGCGGAGTTCGTACGAGTAGGCCCCGTTGGCGAAGCTCACCTGCGCGCTCTTGTTGAAGAGCTGGTACAGGAAGAGCCCGGCCGGCGGCCGGGGCGGTTCGGGAAACACGAACTCGGTCCGGTCGCCCTGCCGCACACGGTACTGCACGTGGCCCCGGTCGCGGGCCGCGTCCTTCGACGCGCACAGCGCGTAGGTCTTCGAGCGGGTCTCGCAGGACCACAGCACGTCCTCGCCCGCGGGGCAGGTTTGCGCCCACGAGGAGGTGGCGACGAGCAGGCCGGCCGTGGCGCCGGCGATGAGACGGCGGTCCGGCATCAGGCCGGCACGGGAGGCAGTTCCGGCGCGGTCAGGCCCGCGAACGGATCGGCCCAGGCCGGCAGTGCCATCAGCCGCTGGTGCCAGGCCGCCACGGCCGGGTAGTCCGACAGGGGCAGTTTCGCCACGTCGTTGAAGGGCAGGAACGTGGCCATGCGGAAGTCCGCGTGGCTGAGCCCGCTGGTCAGCAGCCAGGGGCGCTGGCTCAGCCGGGCCTCCAGCACCGCGGCGCTGTCGCGGAAGAGGGCCAGACCCTGGGCCAGCACCCCCTCGTCGAGCGGGCCGATGCCGTAGCGCGGCTTCGTGCCACGCTCGAAGTGCACCATGTCGCAGGCGCGCATGAAGTGGTCGCGCGCCCAGCTGATCCAGCGGACCATGTCCGCCTGGTCCGCGCCGGTGCGCCAGAAGTCCGAGCCCTGCTGGTGCGACAGGCGGCAGGCGATGGCGTCGGCCTCCCACAGCGAGTCGCCGCCCTCGGCCAGGATGGGCAGGCGCAGCGACGGGTTCAGGTGCCGGTACCGGTCCGCCTGGCCCGGGGCGAGCGGCTCGGCGAACTCGAACGTGAGCGGCGCCCGCAGGTGTCGCGCGACGGCCACCGCGAGGCGCGGGTTGGGGTTGCGGGAGAAATACAGCGTACCGGTCATGAACGTCTTTCTCTCGGTGCCTTCGGAGCGGGCGAGTATTGGCATCGGCAGGCCAGGCGTCAATGTGGCGGTGCCACCCGGGTCGGTTCGGATCGGGTTTTCCCCGACGCAGCCGGGACCCCGGCGTGCCGATAGAGGATGGGTGCGCCGCTGTTGGCAGGCACAGCCGTTGCCTGAACACGATCCATGGAGCCACCGACGTTTTTCACCCGCTGGAGGGACATCCGCATCGGATACCGGCTCGGCCTGGGGGTGTCCGTGCTCCTGGTGCTGATGGTGGCCATCGCGCTGGTGGCGGTCATGGGACCGCGCCAGCCGCGCCTCGAACTGGCCAGCACCATCCGCCTGTCCCACGAGCGTGCGACGCTGCTGGCCGACCTGCGCTCGCAACTGCTCCAGCAGGAGCTGATGGCGCGCCGGCTCACGTTGCCGATCTCGTTCGACGAATCCGTCGAGACCGTCGCGCGCCTGGACGTGGAGCGGAAGGACTTCGCGCGCACGCTCGACCAGCTCATGCGGCTGCAGTCGCACGACGTGGACCGTGAGCGGCTCGACGAGCTGAGGGCCCTGGCGGGCAAGACCGCGCCTGCGGTGGCCGAGGCGCGCGATGCGGTGATGGCATTCAACCCGGCGATGGCCGGGCTGCACCTCGCGCGCGGCCTGTCGCCCCACGATGCCAGCGCGCTGGCCGCCATCGACCGGATGTCGCGGCAACATGCGGCGGCGATCCAGGCGCGGGTCGCGGAACTGGAGGCCATCGCCGAACGCACCGAATGGGCGGTGCTGGGCGCGAGCGCCCTCGCCGTGGTGGCTGCCGCGCTGATCGCGTGGTGGCTCACGCGCGGCATCACGGAACCCCTGCGCCGGGCGGCCGCGTACGCCGACACGTTGGGCCGGGGCGAACTCGACGCCCCGGCACCGGCGTCATCCGGCGACGAGACCGGGGCGATGCTGGACGCGCTGCGTGGCATGGCCGGCCGGCTGCATGCCGCGCGAAGCGAACTCGAGAAGCTGTCGACCGAGGACGCGCTCACCGGGCTCGCCAACCGCCGGCGCTTCGACCAGGCGCTGCGGGAGGCGCGGGGCCAGGCGGCCAGTGCGTCGGGGCCGGCGCGGCGCGAGCCCGACGATGGCCTGCCCCTCGCGCTGGCGATGATCGACGTCGACCACTTCAAGTGCTTCAACGACCGGTTCGGTCACCCGGCCGGCGACGAGTGCCTGCGGCGCGTGGCCCGCGCCCTGCGCGGCGCGCACCTGCGCCCGGGCGACGTGGTCGCGCGGTACGGCGGCGAGGAGTTCGCAGTGGTGCTGCCGCGCTGTTCCGCCGACGGGGCGGCGGCCGTGGCCGAACGCATCCGCCGCGCCGTGGAGGCCGAACGCATCCCGGGCGCGATGCCCGGTGCGCCCTGGGTCACCGTGAGCATCGGCGTGTGTGTCGCGCCCTGCGCCGCGGACTTCGGCGACGAGGACCTCGTCCGCTGCGCCGACGCGGCGCTGTACGCGGCGAAGCAGTCGGGACGCAACCAGGTCCGGTTGTCGCGCCTGGGGCATGACGGGAGCCACCGGCCGCAGATCGACCGGCTCCGGCAGGCCGCGGGCTAGCGACCGCCCCCGGGGGCGCTCCGTCACCGGGATCGCGGTTTCCTCGTCCCGCGCTATTTGGGACACCACACCCGGCACAGCGACACCAGCCGGTCGACGTCGATGGGCTTCGCCACATAATCGTTCGCGCCGGCGTCGATGCACGCCTGACGGTCGTCGGGCATGGCCTTGGCGGTGAGCGCGATGATGGGCACGTCGCGCCAATCGGGGTGCTCGCGGATGCGGCGCATCGCGGTGAGCCCGTCCATCTCCGGCATCATCACGTCCATCAGCACGAGGTCCACGTCGCCGCCCTCCATGCGCTGCAGGGCCTCCCGGCCGTTGCGGGCGATGGCGAGCTTCACGCCGAGGGGTTCGAAGACGCTGCTGAGCGCGAAGATGTTGCGCACGTCGTCCTCTGCGACCAGCAACGTGCGCCCGTCCAGCACGGCGTCGCGGCGGCGCGCCTGCAGCAGCAGTTGCCGCTGGGCTTCGGGCAGTGCGTCCTCCACGCTGTGAAGGAACAGCGTCACCTCGTCGAGCAGGCGTTCGGGCGACCGCGCGCCCTTGATGATGATGGCGTTGGAGTACCGCCGCAGCCGCTGCTCCTCGTCGCGGGTCAGCGCGCGGCCCGTGTAGACGATGACGGGCGGGAAACCCAGCTCGTCGCGGGCGGCCATCTTCTCCAGCAGGTCGTAGCCCGTGCCGTCGGGCAGGGACAGGTCGGTCACCATGCAGTCGAAGGTGCGGGTGCCGAGCTGGGTGAGCGCGTCGGCCACGCTGCTCGCGCCCACGATCTCGAGGTCCGGCGTGGCCAGCATGCGTGTCAGGCTCTCGCGCAGGCCCTCGTCGTCCTCGACGAGGAGCAGGCGTCGCAGCCGGCCCTGTTGCAGGCGTTCGATGTCCGAGATCACCTGCATCAGCGCCTCGCGCGAGGCCGGCTTGAGCACGTAGCCCACGGCGCCGAGTTCCCGGGCCGTCTGCACGACGTCGGAGGCCGTCACCATGTGGACCGGCACGTGGCGCGTGGCGGGCGAGCGCTTGAGCCGTTCGAGCACGCTGAGCCCGGAATCGTCGGGCAGGCCGACGTCGAGGAGGATGCCGCTCGGGCGCAACTCGCCGGCCAGGCGCATGGCCTCCCCGGCGGACGTGGCCACCACGCAGTCGAAGTCCCGCTCATGCGCGAGCGACACCAGCGCGGTGGCGAAGGAGGGGTCGTCCTCCACCACGAGGATCATGCGCCCGGGGTGGCGCAGGCTCGCGCGGTCGTCGGTCACGCCAGCCGTCGGCGGCGGCACGGCGGCGCCCGCGTCGGCTGGCGGTCGCGCGGACGGCAGGCGCTTTGCCGGGTGGGCGGCTGGCGGTGTCGTGAGGCTGGCGCCGTGCGCGGACAGCGAGGTGCGGATGTCCACCGGCAGGCGCAGCGTGAACCGGCTGCCCTGGCCGGGCGCGCTCTCGACGTGGATGTCGCCGCCCATGCGCTGCGCCAGCTCGCGCGAGATGGTGAGGCCGAGACCGGTGCCGCCGAAGCGGCGGCTCGTGCCCCCATCGGCCTGCTTGAACGCCTCGAAGATCATCGCCTGCTGGTCGGCCGCGATGCCGATGCCCGTGTCCTGCACCTCGAAGGCGATGTGCCCGGCGCCGGCCGGGGCGATGCGCAGCGTGACGGCGCCGCGTTCGGTGAACTTGACGGCGTTGGCGATCAGGTTGCGCAGGATCTGCATCACCCGGTGCTCGTCCGCGACCAGTTGCGTCGGCACACCGTCGTCCAGGTGCATGTCGAACCGGAGGCCCTTCTGCCGGGCCATCGGGTCGAAGGTGTCGGCCAGGCGGGGCAGCATTGCCGCGAGCACCACGGGTTCGACGACGAAGTCGACCTTGCCCGCCTCGATCTTCGACAGGTCGAGGATGTCGTTGATCAGCGTGAGCAGGTCGTTGTTGGAGGCGAGGATGGCTTGCGCGAACTTGACCTGCTCGGCCGTCAGGTTGCCCTGCGGGTTGTCTCCCAGCAGCTTCGCGAGGATCAGCGAGCTGTTGAGCGGGGTGCGAAGCTCGTGGGACATGTTCGCCAGGAACTCGGTCTTGTAGCGGCTGGCCGACTCCAGCGCGCGCTGGGTCTCCAGCAGCGCGCGGCGCTCCGACTCCAGGGCGTGGCCGCGCAGCTCGAGTTCGCGGTTGGTGGCGCCCAGCGCCTGCTGCTGCGCCTCCAGTGCCGCCTGCGACTGATGCAACGCGGCCGTCTGCGACTGCAGTTCCTCGTTCGAGACGCGCAGTTCTTCCTGCTGCGCCTGCAGTTCCTCGGCCTGGCTGCGCGTCTGCGCCAGCAGCCTGCGCGTGCGCTCCCGTTCGGCCGCGTTGCGCAGCGCGAGGCCCAACATGTAGTCCGAGCGCTGCAGCAGTTCCAGCACGTCGGTCGGGGCGCGTCCCGCGAAGCCGAGTTCCAGGACCGCTTCCGCGTTGTCCTCGAAGGTGGCGGGGCAGCACACCACGGACCGGGGCTGCGACCGGCCCACGGCCGACGTCACGGGGAGGTGGGCCGCGTCGAGTCCGTTCACCACGGTGAAGCGCCGCTCGAGGGCGGATTGGCCGGGCAGGCCGTGGCCCTCGGTGATGGCCGACGGCGCGCCCTCGGGCAATGCGTAGCCGCCCATCCGCAGGAACTGCGGCCCGCCGTCGAGGTGGCGCACGTAGATGGCGCCCACGGCCGCGCGGGCGCGCCTGGCCAGGAAGGACACGGCCGCCGACGCCACGCCCGCCGGATCCACCGCCTGCTGCAGCGCGGCCGCGAGGTCGGCCAGGCTGCGGCGCAGCCAGGTCTCGCGCTCGCGGGCGCGGAAGTCGCGGCTGGCGGTGAAGGCCGCTGCGAAGACCAGCAGGCACAGCAGCACCGAACCCACGACCGTGATCGCCATGGCCAGGCGCTGGCGGTGCTTCAGCTCGGCCTGGCGTTCGGCGAGGTGCGTGGCCTCGGCCTGCTGGATGTCGGCGATGGTCTCGCGCGCCTGGTCCATCTTCAGCTTCCCGCGGTTGTTCCCCACACGCCCCAGCGCGTCTTCGCGGCGGCCCCGATTGAACAGGTCGAGCACCTCGTCGATCTCGCCCATGCGGGCGCCCGCGGTGCGCTGGAGCGCATCGACGCGCTGCGACTGGCCGGGATGGTCCGCCACCAGGCCGCGCAGACGTTCGAGCGCGCCGGGCAGCGTCGCCACGCCTTGCCGGTAGACGTCGAGGTGTTCGGCGTTCCCGCTGAGCAGGAACCCTCGCTGGCCCGTCTCGGCGTCCTTGATCGCGCCCAGCACGTTGCGCACCTCGATCGCCACCTTGTGGCGCTGTTCGACGAGGTCCACGGCGTCGGCGCTCTCGCGCAGCATGTGCATGGAGACCAGGGCCATCGCGACGATGCCGGCCACCGCGGCGATGAAGCCGAAGAAGGTGCCTGGAGGAAGAGGCAGTCGTGCGCGCGCCGGCTCGTCGGTCCCGGCCTGAAGCGAGAAGGAGGTCATGCGTGAAAGCCTTGTGGCTGTCGGTCGAGGGAAGGGGCAGGCGCATCTTACCGACGGCCGCGGAGCCCGGTCGCGCGGTCCGACTCGCGGTAGATTCCGCGCATGACACAGAATGAGCTCGCGATGTTCGCGTCGTCGATGGCGCCCGTGCCGGCGGGAGCGATCTCGATGCGGGACGACCGCGTCGGGCGCCAGTGGGTGGTCGCCCTCCCGGAGTTCCTGATCGGCCGGTATCCGGTCACCCAGGAAGCCTATGCCACGGTGACCGGCGCATGGCCATCGACACACGGTGCGCCGCGACAGCCGGTGGAGACCGTGTCGTGGCTCGACGCCGTCGGCTTCTGCAACCGCCTGTCGCGAGCCGCCGGCCTCGGCGAAGCCTATCGCATCGACTCCCACGCCCAAACGGCCGCAGAGGTGCCCGGCAGCACCGGCTATCGCCTCCCGAGCGAGGCCGAGTGGGAGTACGCATGCCGCGCCGGCAGCCAGGACGTCCGTTACGGCCCACTGGACGACATTGCATGGTTCGCTGGGAACTCGGATGGGCGCCCGCACGACGTGGGAGCCAAAGTGCCCAACGCATGGGGGCTGCACGACATGCTCGGCAACGTGTGGGAGTGGTGCTCGGACCTGTACGACCCCGAGGTGTACGGCACGTACCGGGTCTTCCGCGGCGGCGGCTGGGCCGACGCCGAACGCGGCTGCCTCGCGACGAACCGCCGCCGAAGCCACCCGACGTTCGCCATCGACGACCTCGGCTTCCGGCTCGCTCGGTCACTCTGACACGCCGCCGGAGGACCGAACTGGGACAATGGTCGGATGCCTGCCCCCGGAAGTTCTCTCGCGACATCGCGCGGCGTCGCCCTGTCAGTCACCTCGACCACGCTGTTCGCCGGCCTCTATTTCTACGCGACGCTGCTGCGCCCGCTCACCGGCATCGAGATCTTCGGCTGGCGCATGCTGCTCACGCTGCCGTGCGTGACGCTGTTCCTGATGTTCACCGGCCAGTGGGGCCGGGTGGTGGACGTCTTCGCCCGCATCCGCCGCCAGCCCGCGCTCGTCCTCGGGCTGATGGCCAGCAGCGCGCTGCTCGGCGTGCAGCTGTGGCTGTTCCTGTGGGCGCCCCTCAACGGCGCGGCGCTGCAGGTGTCGCTCGGGTACTTCCTGCTGCCGCTGTCGATGCTGGCCGTGGGCCGATGGCTCTACGGTGACCGGCTGACGACCCTGCAGACCGCGGCGGCGCTGGCGGCCGCCTTCGGCGTGGGCCACGAGATCCTGCGCATCGGCATGCCGTCGTGGCAGGCGCTGCTGGTCGCGGTGGGCCTGCCCGTCTACTTCGTGCTGCGCCGCAAGCTCCACACCGACCACCTCGGCGGCCTCTGGTTCGACATGGCGTTCACCGTGCCCGTGGCGGCGTGGTGCGTGCTGGGGCACGGCGACGTGGCCCGTGCCTTCACCGAGGCCCCGCGTCTCTTCGCGCTGATCCCGCTGCTGGCCGTGATCAGCGCGGCGGCCTTCATGTGCTACACCGTGTCGAGCCGGCTGCTGTCGTTCAGCCTCTTCGGCCTGCTGGGCTACGTCGAGCCCGTGCTGATGCTCGTGGTGTCGCTGGTCCTCGGCGAGCGGGTGAAGCCGGATGAATGGCTCACGTACGTGCCCATCTGGGGCGCGGTGGTGCTGCTGGTGGTGGACGGCGCGCTGCACGTCGCCCGCACGGCGGCCGGACGCAGCTGAAGCAACTCCCGCGTCAGCGCCCGCGACTCGACAGGGCCGCCCCGGCGCTCGCCCCGATGACCAGCGCCACCGCGAGCCACTGGACCCCGGTGAGCCGTTCGCCCAGCAGCAGGTAGCCGGCCACCGCGCCGATGGCCGGTGCCGCGCTCACGACCAGCCCGAACACGCGTCGCGGCAGGTGCCGCAGCGCGCGCATCTCCAGCAGGTACGGCAGCATGCTCGACAGCACCGCCACGCCGAGCCCGGTCACCCGCACGGGCCCGGACAGCAGGGCTGCACCCGCCCCGGCCACGCCCACGGGCACCGTCACGATCGCGGCCACCGTCATGCCCCACGCCACCGCCGTGCCGCCGCGCAGCGAGGCCACCCGCTGGCCGAACGCGATGTAGAGCGCCCAGCAGAGCGCGGCGCCGAGCGCGAAGGCCACGCCCACGGGATCGAGCGGGCCGGCGTGCGTGTGGATCGGCAGCAGCAGCGCGAGGCCGCCGATGGCCAGGGCCGCCCAGGCGAAGTCGGCGACGCGGTGCGAAGCGAGCAGCACCACGGCCAGCGGCCCCGTCACCTCGATGGCGATCGCGATGCCGATCGGGATGCGCTCGAAGGCCTGGTAGATCAGCAGGTTCATCAGGCCCAGCATCGCGCCGTACACCACGAGGTTCCACCGGTCGCGTGCCGGCAGCGGCTCGCGCCAGGGCCGGAACCAGGCCAGCAGCAGGACGGCCGACAGGCCCACGCGCAGCGCGGTCATGCCCGTGGTGCCCACGAGGGGGAAGAGCGACTTCGCCCAGGCGGCGCCCACGTTCTGCGCGGCCAGTGCGAGGAGCACGAGGCCGGCGTTGAGCGGGATGCAGGAGGGTTCGGACATGCCGGATCCACTTTAACTGCCGCCACAATGCGCACACCCACCACCCGGACTCGCCCATGACCATCGCCCAGCTGTGTCTCCTCGTCGCCGTGTTCCTGCCGTTCGCCACCGCCTGGATCGGGAAGGCCGGCGCGTTCGGCCTCTCCGACAACCACGATCCGCGCGGCTGGTCGTCGCGGCAGTCGGGCTGGCGTGCCCGGGCGATGGCGGCGCAGTCCAACGGCTTCGAGGCGCTGCCGATGCTGATCGCCGGGCTGATGGTGGCGTGGCAGCGCGAGACGGCGCAAGCCACGGTGGACGCGCTGGCGCTCGGTTTCGTCGGTCTGCGCCTCGTGTACATCGGGCTGTACCTCGCCGACCTGGCCACGCTGCGCTCCATCGTCTGGACCGGCTCCGTGCTCTGCGCGGCGGCGATGTTCGTCGTGGGCCGCTAGCATCGGCCCCATGGCACACGGTCCCGCTCCCCTGCTGCACTTCGGCCCCTTCACGCTGGATCGCGGTGATGGCCGGTTGCTGCGCGGCGGGCGTCCCGTCGAACTCAAGCCCAAGGCGCTGGCGCTGCTGCTCGCGCTGATCGACCACGCGGGCCGGGTCGTCGCGAAGGACGAGCTGCTCGACGCCGTGTGGGGCACGCGGTACATCACCGAAGGGGTCATCAAGACGCAGGTCGCCGAGCTGCGGGCCGCGCTGGGCGACGACCCGAAGGCGCCGCGCTGGATCGAGACCGTGCACGGCCGCGGCTACCGCTTCGCCGGGCAGGTGAACGCGGACCCCGCGCCGGCCGACGATCCCGTCGACAACAGCCCGCTCGTGGGCCGCGGCGAGGAACTCGCCGTGCTGCGGCAGGCCTTCGAACGCGCCCGCGCGGGCGAGCGGCAGCTGGTGGCCGTGGCCGGCGACCCGGGCGTGGGCAAGAGCACGCTGCTCGCGACCTTCATCGCCACGCTCGACGGCGCGCGGGTGGCCTCGGGGCAGTGTGTCGAACGCTGGGGTGGCAACGAGCCGTACCTGCCGGTGCTCAACGCACTCGACCAGCTCTGCGCCGCCGAGCCGGGCCTCGTGCCTGCCGTGCGCGACGTGGCGCCGATGTGGCTCGTGCAGATGCCGTGGCACCTGCCCGATGCCGACCGCGTGGCGCTGCAGTCCCAGCTCACCGGCGCGTCGCCCGAACGCATGCTGCGCGAGTTCGGCGCGCTGGCCGAACGCCTCGCGGCCGAACGCCCGCTGGTGTGGCTGGTGGAGGACGTGCACTGGGCCGACCCCGCCACGGTGCACCTGCTCGCCGCGCTGGCCCGCCGCCGCGGCCCGGCCGCGCTGATGCTGGTGCTGACCTTCCGCCCCATCGACCTCGCCTTCACCGACCACCCGTTCGGCGACCTCCGCCGCGAGCTGCGCCTGCAGCGGCAGATGCACGAGCTGCCGCTCGAAGGGCTGTCGCGCGACGCCATCGGCCTGCTCGTGCGCCGCCGCCACGGCGAACGCTGCGCGCCGGACACCTTCATCGACCAGCTGCACCGCTACACCGAGGGCCTGCCGCTCTTCGCGCTGGGTGTGCTCGACGAACTGGTGGATGCCGGGGTCATCGCCCCCCTGGCCGACGGGTCGGGCAACGGCCTCGCGGCCGACGCCACGTCGCGCCTGGCCGTGCCCCGCACGCTGGCCGACATGTTCGACGGCCAGCTGCAGCGGCTGCCGGCCGACGTCAACACGCTGCTCGAGGTGGCCGCGCTGGCGGGCCATCCGTTCGACCACCTCACGCTGGCCGACGCGCTGGGCCAGCCGCCCGACGCCGTGCGCGCGCACCTCGACGACCTGGTGCGCCGCCGCATCTGGCTGCTGGCCGCGGGCGTGGCGCAGATGCCCGACGGCCGCATCGCCACGCGCTGCGCCTTCCGCCATGCGGTGATCCGCCACGTGCTCGCCGCGCGGGCCGGCACGCTGACCCGCATCGAACGGCACCGCGCGCTCGCCGCCGCCGTGGAGCGGCAATGGGGCGCGACGGCCGAACTCGCGCCGCAGCTGGCGCTGCACCACGAGGAAGGGCAGCAGCCGGTGGCCGCGGCCCGGCAGCTGGCCGTGGCCGGCACCACCGCGCTGCAGCGGCAGGCCCCGCGCGAGGCGCTGGCGCTGGCCGAGCGCGGCCTCGCGCTGCTGGCGCCGCTGGGCGCCGCAGCCGATGCCGAACGGCTGCCGCTGATCTCGGTGCGGCTCACCGCCACGGTGCTGTCCGAGGGCATGGCGTCCGCGGCCGCGCGTGCCCAGGTGGGCGACCTGCTGGCGCGCCTCGACACGCTGCCCGCGGGGGCGGCCACGATGCCGCTGTGGCAGGTGGCGATGCTCACGCACCTCACGGGCCGGCTGCCGGGCACGAGCGCGCGGGTGCAGCGTTTCGGTGCCATCGTGCGGGACCTGCCCGGCGATGCGGGCGAAGTGGGACGAGCGGTCGCCGGCAACGCCGCCGGGGTCGACGCGCTGCACCTGGGCCGGCTCACCGACAGCCTGCACGCGTTCGAAGCCACGCTCGACCTGCCCGACCGCGCCGCCCACGCCATCCTGCTGCTGCGCAGCCCGCGCGACGAGGCCTGGGCCTACCTGTGCCTCGTCGCCGAGACGCTCGCGCGGCCCGCGCTGTCGGCTGCCGCCCACGCGCACGTCGATTCGCTCGTCGCGCGCGGGTCCGACCTGATCACCGTCGCGATGGGCCGCTGGTTCCAGGTCTATGCCCACTACTTCCGCGGCGATGCCGCGCGGGCACGGGCGCTCGCGGGCGAGTGCGTCGCGCTGCTGGAGTCGCGGCGCGCGTCGCCGTTCCTGCAGCCGCACCGCATCGCGCTCGGCTGGGCGAACGCGGCGCTGGGCCGCGTCGACGAAGGCCTCGCCATGGCCGAGGACGGCCTGCGCCGCTACGTCGACCAGGGCAGCCAGCAGGGCCTCGCCGGCCTGCACGCGGTGGTGGCGGAGACGTGCCGGCTCGCGGGCCGCACGGACGCGATGGCGCGGCACGTGCGCGAAGGACTTGAGGCCGCCGAGCGCCACCGCGACGGGTTCGCGTTGTCCGAACTGCATCGGCTGCAGGGCGCGGCCGAGGCGGCGCCCGCGGACCAGGAGGCCGCGCTGCGGCGTGCCCTGGCCCATGCCCGCGACCAGGACGCCGGGCTGCTGGAGGCCCGTGCCGCGGGGGCGTTGCGGGACTGGCTGATCGCGGCCGCGCGGCCGGAAGAGGCCGCCGACGTGGTGGCCGCCACCCGCGCGCGCTTGCCCGAGGGGGTGGACGCGCCCGTCGTGCGCGCCCTGGGCGCCTGACGCCGGGTCAGGCCCGGCCGCGCCGCTCCGTCGGCCAGTAGAGGGGTTTGGTGCTCCGGCGCCGCTCCACGCCGACGGGGGCGCCGGCGAGGCCGCCGTGCCGCGCCGCCAGCACGTGTTCCCCCAGCGCTTCGAGGCACCGGGAGACGAACGCGTGCACCCGCGCCTGTTCGTCGTGGTCCGCCGCCGGCGCGGTCAGCAGCGCCTGCCCGGCGACGAGCGCGTCCGTGTAGCTGCGCGCGCCGTAGAGGCGTTCGGCCGCGGCGAGCCGGCAGGGCGGGTGTTCAGCGCAGCTGTTCATCGGGCACTCCCGGAACGGGCCGCACCAGGGCCGCGGCCTCGGCGTCCTGCGCCGCGCGGGCTTCCTCGCGGGCGATGCATTCGAGCAGCGACGCGCCGTCGTGGAACTCGTGGCGGCGTCCCGAGCCCACGTGTTCGAGCCGCCCGGACGGCCCCGGCCGGCCCGGGTGGGCCTGGTTGAGCTTCAGGACGTAGACGTGGTCGAGGGGGCGGAACGGTTCGGTCATGGGGCGGCTCGGAGGGCGGCGATCGATGAGCGGCAGTCTCCCGCGGCGGCTCCGCCGAGTCGTCAGGGCCTGGTCAGCGATTCGTCAGCCGCGTGGCTGCGGGCCGCCGTGACATCGCACACGCCACCGGCCGCCTGCCGGTGCGCCGGGTCGTGTAGCATCCATGACCAGAACCTCGCGAAAAACGGGCGCCTCGCTCGCACACACGCCACCCAGCCCTTCGGGCCGGCCGGCCAGCGTTTCCCCCGACCTCCGTCGGACGCCTTCCGGAACGCTTGCCATGAACCGCTCTCTCGCCGTCATCTACCTTTGCGTCGCGCTCGACGCGATGGGCATCGGCCTCGTCTTTCCCATCCTTCCCGCGCTCGTGCGCGACGTGGCCCCCACCGCCGACGTCGCACCGTTCATCGGGCTCATGGCCTCGCTGTATGCCGCCATGCAATTCGTCTGTTCGCCGGTGCTGGGTGCGCTCAGCGACCGGCTGGGGCGGCGGCCCGTGATGCTGCTGTCGCTGGCGGGGGCCACCGTCAACTACGGGCTGCTGGCGTGTGCGCCGAGCCTCGCGCTCCTGCTGCTGGGGCGGGCCGTCGCGGGGCTGACCAGCGCCAACCTGTCGGTCGCCACCGCGTACCTCACCGACGTCTCGCCCGAGGACACCCGCGCGCGCCGCTTCGGGCTGTTCAACGCGATGTTCGGCGCGGGGTTCATCCTCGGGCCGGCGCTCGGGGGCCTGCTCGGCGACCACGGGGTGCGGCTGCCGTTCGTGGCTGCGGCCGTGCTGACCGGCGTCAACTTCGTGCTCGCCTGCCAGTTGCTGCCGGAGTCGCGCGCACCCGGGCGCGGCCGGATCGACTGGGCCGCGCTGAACCCGCTGCGGCCGCTGCGCCAGGCGATGGCGTCGAGCCACCTGGCGCCCCTCGTGCTGACCTTCTTCATCCTCGCCGCCACCGGCGAGGCCTATGGCATCTGCTGGGCGCTGTGGGGCGCCGACGCGTTCCACTGGAACGGCACCTGGATCGGCCTGTCGCTGGGCGCGTTCGGCATGTGCCAGACCGCCGTGCAGGCGCTGCTGCCCGGGCCGGCGGCGCGGGTGCTCGGTGAACGCCGGGCCGTGTTCGCGGGCATCGCCTGCGCGTGTGCGGCGCTGGCCGCCATGGCCTTCCTGCAGGAGGGCTGGATGGTCTTCGCGGTGATGCCGCTCTTCGCGCTGGGCGGCATCGGCACACCGGCGCTGCAGGCGCTGGCCAGCCGGCAGGTCGACGCCGGGTCGCAAGGGCAGTTCCAGGGCGTGCTGGCCTCCGCCGTCAGCCTGGCCTCGGTCGTCGCACCGCTCGGGTTCGCGGCGTTCTACGAGGGCGTGCGGCGCGACTGGCCCGGGGCGATCTGGCTGCTGGTCGCCGCGGTCTACGCCGTGGCCGTGCCGCTGGTGGCGCTGGGCACCCGGGTCAGCGCGAGGCCAGCCGGGCGGTGAGGCCGTCGATGCAGCGCACGTGCCGCTCGTTCACGCGGGTGGCGAACCATTCGGTGGTGAGCTTGCGTGTGATCTTGGGGCTCTTGAGGTCGATGCGGGGCAGCACGGCGCGCGGCAGCGGACGGGCCTCCAGCGCCTCGACGTGGGCGAAGACGCGCTTGTAGAGCGTCGTCTGCTCGAAGCCCGGCTGGTCGCCCGCCTGCAGGTCGCGACGCACGTCGGCTTCGCTCATCTTCAAGCGGTTCGCCAGCGTCAGCGCCGCCCGTTCGGTCTCGCCCAGGCGGGCCGACCCCGCGGGCGGAACCAGGTCGCCATCGAGCGCGAGCGGCAGGCCCGACGCGAGCGACAGCGCGTTCTGGAACGCGGCGTTGCGGCTCGCGTAGCGGCCGGCGTTGAAGTCGGCGAAGCGGTAGACCGGCGCGTCGTACGGCGCCTCGTAGCCGAGCAGGTGCGCCGTCCCGAAGTAGACCCCGCCGCGCCGCGTGAACACCTCGTGCCGGATCGACCCGGCCACCTCGTAGGGGTAGCGGTGCGCCTGGGCATGGGCTTGCGCGAAGGCCACGCTCACCTGCATCGGGCCGCCCGTGCGCACCGGGTTGCGGTCCGCGAGGAACCGCTTGCCCAGCGGCACCATGCCGATGAAGTCCTCGAAGATCTCGCTCAGCTGGCCCTCGGTCTTCACGGTGTCGAGGCGCTTGGCGTAGCTGCGGCCGTCCGGTGAATCGACAGCCAGCGCGGCGCGCACCGCCAGCATGGGCACGCCGGCCTCGTCGGCGCGACGTTCGATCTCCTTCCACGCGATGGCCGGCAGGCCGGGCACGGCCGGGTCGGCGCGCCAGCCCGACTCCTGCTCGATGACGGCCATCACGGCGCAGAGGTTCTGCACGGTGGCCGGCAGCTCGAGCGTCGTCAGGGCCGCGTGGATGTCCGTGGCCCAGCCCGCGGGATCGCTGGCCTTGCCCTGCAGCTCCGCGGTGACCACGCGGCGCGCCTCGGTGGGGCCGAGGCCCTCCGGGCGAGGGGGCTCCGGCGCGGGGCTGGCGCACCCGCCGAGCAGGGCGGCCAGTGCAACGAAGGCCGCGAGGAGGTGTCGGGGAACGGGAAAGGTGGGCATGGCGGTGACGATGCCATACAGTGCCGGTCAGACCAAGGACAAGACCGAAAGGGACGCGGGTCATGCGCCGATGCCTGCCTCGGACCACCGGAACGCTGCTCCTGCTGGCGCTGGCCGCCGTGCCCGGCGCGGCGGCGATCGTCGAGGAAGTGATGGTCGTCACCGCGACCGTCGAGAACATGTACGGCAAGCCGGTGACCCAGCCGATCACCGTGACGGTCTTCCACGACGACGACCGGGCGCGTGCGCCGTTCCTCGTGCTGAATCACGGCCGCCCGGCCCAGCCGGACGAGTACGCGAAGATGGGGCGCGTGCGCTATGCCGACAACGCGCGCTGGTTCGTCTGGAAGGGTTTCGCCGTGTTCGTGCCCACGCGCATCGGCTATGGCGTGACGGGCGGGGAGGACATGGAGTACAGCGGCATCGGGTCCGCGCGCAACTACGCGCCGGGCTTCGAGGCGGCGGCGCAACAGACGTTGCGCGTGATCGACCTGGCGCGCGGCCTGCCGTACGTGGACGGCGAGCGGGGCGTGCTGGTGGGGCAGTCGTTCGGCGGGAGCGCGACGCTGGCCGCGGCCGCCAGGCGACCGCCGGGACTCGTGGCGGCCATCAACTTCGCGGGCGGGGGCGGGGGCAACCCGACGTCCCGGCCGGGCGAGCCGTCCCGTCCCGACCTGCTGGAGAAGACCTTCGCCGGCTACGGTCGCACGACCGCGGTGCCGTGTCTGTGGCTCTACAGCGAGAACGACCGGTACTTCGGCGCCGAGTACCCGAAGCAGTGGTTCGAGGCCTACCGGCGCGGGAACGCGGCGGCGACGTTCGTGGCGCTGCCGCCGCTGCCGGCATCGCTCGGCCCCGACGGGCACGCGACCTTCACCCGCAACCCGGCGGCCTGGCAGCCCGCGGTCGAGGCCTTCCTCGACGGGCTCGGGTTCGGCGGGTTGAAGCCGCCGCCCTGATCCGAAAAAAATCCGGACGGGGTGTCGAATCCGAGGCGCCCCGTTCGTCGTCCTGATGGCGGGGCTGTTCCCGCGAACGAACGGAATCGACATGGCGACACCCGACAAGGTCAAGGGCCCGGCGTCCTACTTCCCCTCCATCGAAAAGACGTACGGCCAGCCCATCCCGCACTGGATGGGCGTGATCGAGGCCGCCGGCCCGCGGAAGCACATGGAACTGGTGGCACACCTGAAGGCCGACCACGGGCTCGGCCACGGGCATGCCAACGCGCTGGTGGCGTGGTTCCTGGCGCAGAAGCGGTAGGGGCGGGGCACGGCACGGCACAATCGCTCATCGTCCTTCCGGCAGATCGGCAATGAGCAATCCTCTCCTCGCGGCGTATCGGTACACCACCAACAACTGGACGATGATCCAGGAAAGCCGGTTGTGTGGCTGCTGCAACTGCATGCGGACCTTCCCGCCCGACGAGATCGTGGGCTGGACGGGGCTCGACTTCAGCCAGGTCGACGACCCCGTCGCCGTGGCGAAGCAGACCGCGATGTGCCCGCACTGCGGCAGCGAGGCGGTGCTCGGCGACAAGTCGGGCTATCCCATCGACGCGTCGTTCCTGGGCCGCATGAACGAGGCGTGGTTCCAGCGCACGCTGATCCGGCCGTCGAAGCCGAAGGCATGAATTGGTGCGGCCTGTTCGCCGCGTCCCGCACCGGAGGCGAAGGTGGAGCCGCCGCCGAAGGGCACCGTCGCGCTGTTCTCCAGCGGCTACGGCGACGGCAGCTACCCGACGTACAAGGCCTACGACAAAGACGGCACCCTGGGGGCGGTGATCACCGACTTCGGCATCGTCCGTTGGGAGTGACTCACCCCCACGTGGCCTGAGGCACCTCGATCCACACCGCCCGCGCGAACGCGAGCACGCGCCCATCTTCCGCATAGACGGCGGTGCCCGCGAGGTGCTTGCGGCCGTCCTGGCCGAGCGACCAGCCCGCGACGATGTGGGGCTCGCCCGCGCGCACGTCCGCGTCGAGCGACGCGGTGAGTTCACCGAGCACCACGGCCACGCCGTCGGCCAGCCGAGGCATCACCGCGAACGCGCCGGGGCAGTCGAGCGCGGACCACACGAACTCGGGGCGCACGGCGCCGGCCTCGTCGGCGAGCGACGGGTCCGGTGTCCACGGCGACGCGATCAGCGGCGTGCCCTCGACCGGGCCGGGGAAGATGCACAGGCCGTCCTGGCGCGGACGCTCCGGGCCGCACACGAAACAGCCGGGGAAGCTGTGGCGGCGGAAGCCGATGAAGGCGGGCACGGCGTCGCGGGCCTGCGCGAGCGTGGGGGCGGGTGGCACCTGGAGGTCGAGGGCCGCGGGCTTCGCCTCGCCCACGAGCGTGTCGCCCGCGAACAGGCGCGCAACGCCTTCGGCGGTGTCGAGCCGCAGCGGCGTGCCGAGCGGTGGCGGCGCCTTCAGGCGTGCGGCCACGGTGCCGTCGAGGTGCGCGGCGAGGCGGCCGCAGGTGTAGCCGCCGTTGCCGGAGCGCGGCGGGCCGCGGAAGCGGGAGACGATCTCGAAGTGTTCGGTGGACATGGGAAGGTCTCCTTCGTCAGATGCCGGGGCCGGTGACCCGCGCGGGCAGCGCCGCGAGGCGGGCCCAGCCGGCGGCGTCGATGCCGCTGGCGTTGGGCAGCCACAGGGTCTCGAGCGGCAGTTCGGCGAGGGGCTCCACCGAGGCCGAGGTGAGCTTCGATTCGCCGGGGCCGGCCCCGATCGTCAGGTGCTGCAGCGACAGGCCGGCGAGCAAGGCCACGCCGGCGTCGGTCAGCCACGGGCTCTCGGACAGGCTCAGGTGGCGCAGCGGCAATTGCCGCACGTGCGCGAGGTCGGTGTCGCGCAGCACCAGGCCGCCGAGGTCCAGCCGTTCGAGCGGCAGCTTGAGCCCGGCCAGCACACGCAGGGCCTCGCCGTCGATGCCGTCGCAGAAGCCGATGCGCAGCTCCTTCAGCGGCAGTCCCGCGAGGTGGCGCAGGCCGTTGGCCGTGACCCGGTTCAGCGACAGGTCCAGCGATTGGAGGGGCAGGCCCTTCAGGTGCACGAGTTCGGTTTCGTCGAATCCGCGCAGGTCGCCGAGGACCAGGCGCTTCAGGGGCAGGCCGCGCAGGGCTTGCAGCGTGGTGCCCAGGCCGTCCAGGCGCGCGGCGCCGTGCAGGTCCAGCTCGGCCAGCGGCAGGCCCGCCAGGCCGGCGAGGCCGTCCTCGGTGACCCAGCCGCCCCGCAGCGACAGCCGTTCGATGCGCAGGCCGCGCAGGGCCTCCAGCACGGCGTCGCCGGCGTAGCACTGGTCGAGGCGCAGGGACCGCAGCGAGCGCAGCCCGCCGAGGCACGACGGGTCCTCCGACACCGCACGGGTCGACACGAGCCCCAGGTGCTCCAGCGGATGGCCCCGCAGCAGGGCCAGGCCGCGCGCGGTGATGCCGTCGGGGTTCTCGAGCGACAGCGACCGCATCGACAGCCGCGACAGCGCGCGCAGCCCGTCGTCGGTCACCTCCTCGCAGCCGTTCAGCGCGAGGTCTTCCAGCACGCCGCCGGCCAGCTGCTCGATGAACGTGTCGCCGAAGTCCTCGCTGCGCGTGCGCAGCGAGAGGCGGCGCAGGCGTTCGAGCGAGGGCAGGCCGCTGCCGTCGTCGGCGCGCCCGAAGCCGTCGATCTCGAGGGACTCCAGGCGCATCGCGGGCAGGCGGCGCCACACGGCACGGCCGCACGCGAACCGCGGGCTGTCGAGCTTGAGCGAGCGCAGCGGCAGGCCGGCCAGCGCGTCGAGCCAGCCGGCCTCCGCGTCGGGCAGGTCGAGGTGGTCGACGGGCAGGCCCTGCAGGTGCATGAGCCACGGCTCCACGCGGTTGGCGCGGGCGGTGGCATCCAGGGTGGCGAGGGCCGCGACGGCGGCCGGGTCGCGCAGGCCGGCGGCCACGCGCAGGCCGTCGAGCGAGGCTTCGCCGGTGTCGAGCAGGTGGTGGTACTGCTCCGCGCGGACCGACAGGGGGCGGAGGGAATCGGTGGACATGGGACTTTCAACGAACGGAATCGGGTGCAGGTGCATTCTGCCCGGCTCACCCAGGCGCCTGGGGCCGGAGGCGGAGCGCCTCGATCACCACGGTCAGCGCACGCGAAGGTTCCCGCCGGCTCGCGTAGTACGCGTGCAGCCCCGGGAAGGTGGGGCACCAGTCTTCCATCACGCTGACCAGCCGGCCGGCGTCGAGGTGCGGCTGCACCAGGTCGCGCGGCAGGAAGGCGAGGCCGGCGCCGTCGAGGGCGGCGTTGAGCATCTGGTAGACGCCGTTGAAGGTCACCTGGCCTTCGACCCGCACCTGGAGTTCGCGCCGGCCCTTCTTCAGTTCCCAGGCATAGAGCGACCCGCGGGTGGGCAGGCGCAGCGCGATGCAGCTGTGCGCGAGCAGGTCCTGCGGGCGCACCGGCGCCCCGCGCTGCGCCTCGTACGACGGCGAGCAGACGATGGCCATGTGGCTGTCGGCCGTGACGCGCACGGCGACCATGTCCTTGGCCACCTGGTCGCCGTAGCGCACGCCGATGTCGAAACGGTCCGCCACGATGTCGGACAGGCGGTAGTCCGCCATGATCTCCACCTTCAGGTCGGGGTACTCCGGCAGCACCGTCGCGAGGCGCGGCCACAGGAACATGTCGGTCGCGTAGTCGGTGGCGGTGATGCGGATGGTGCCGGCGGGTTTGTCGCGCAGCTCGCCGAGCGCCACCAGCTCCGCCTCGATCTCGTCGAGCCGCGGGCCGATGGTGCCCATCAGCCGCTGGCCGGCCTCGGTGGGGGCGACGCTGCGGGTGGTGCGGGTCAGCAGCCGCAGCCCGAGGCGCGTTTCCAGCGCGCGCACCGTGTGGCTCAGCGCCGACTGGGACACCCCGATCTTCGCCGCGGCACGGGTGAAGCTGCCCTCGCGGGCGACCGCGAGGAAGGCGAGCAGGTCGTTGATGTTTTCGCGGGCCATGGGGGTTGGAGTGTGCCATCCGCAGGCCTGGATTCATGAATGGCATTCACGAGTCCATGCGGATCCAGCGGGGTAGTCAGGCGGAGACCCCCTGCCGAGAATGGCAGGCTGATCCCTCTCTCCCCTGAAAGCCGCCCCCATGTTCAAGACGCGTGGTTATGCCGTGTACAGCGCCGACTCCCCGCTCGTGCCGTTCGACTTCGAGCGCCGCGCCGTCGGCCCGCACGATGTCCGCATCGAGATCCTCTACGCCGGCATCTGCCACTCGGACCTGCACCAGGCCCGCAACGACTGGAACAACTCCAGGTACCCGATGGTGCCGGGGCACGAGATCGTCGGCCGCGTCGTCGAGGTGGGCGCCCGGGTGGAGACGTTCAAGGCGGGCGACCTGGCCGGCGTGGGCTGCATGGTCGACTCGTGCCGGCATTGCCCGGCATGCAAGCTCGACCTCGAACAGTACTGCGAAAACGGCCCCACGTACACGTACAACGACGTCGAGCGCGAAAGCCGTGCCGCCACGTTCGGCGGCTACTCGGAGCAGATCGTCGTCGAGCAGCGGTTCGTCGTGAAGGTGTCGCCCAAGCTGGACCTGAAGGCCGTCGCGCCGCTCCTGTGCGCCGGCATCACCACCTGGTCGCCGCTGCGCCACTGGAAGGTGGGCCCGGGCTGGAAGGTCGGGGTCATCGGCCTGGGAGGCCTCGGCCACATGGGCATCAAGTTCGCGAAAGCGCTCGGCGCGCATGTGGTGATGATCACCACGTCGCCGGCCAAGGGGCAGGACGCGAGCCGCCTGGGCGCCGACGAGGTGCTCGTGTCCACCGACGCCGAGGCGATGAATGCCCATGCGGGCAGCTTCGACTTCCTGCTGAACACCGTGCCGGTCGGGCACGACATGAACCCCTATGCCACGCTGCTGGGCCGCGACCGCACGATGGTGCTGGTGGGCGCGCTCACCGAACTCACGCCGGCCCTCGAGGGCTTCCGGCTGATCGCGGGCCGCAAGTCCATCGCGGGGTCGTCCATCGGCGGCATGGCCGAGACGCAGGAGATGCTCGACTTCTGCGCCGAACACGGCATCGTGAGCGACGTCGAGATGGTGGACATCCAGGACGTGAACGCCGCGTACGAACGGCTCCCGAAGAACGACGTGCGCTACCGCTTCGTGATCGACATGGCGTCGATGAAAAAGGCCGTCACGGCCTGATGCCCCGCACGGCGGGTCAGGGCAGCGCGGTGCCCCGCGCGGCCTCGTACAGCGCGTACCACTCGCCGCGGCTCAGCTCGACCTTCAGCGCGTCGCCGCACGCGCGGATGCGCGCGGGCTGGCTCGTGCCCAGCACGGGCTGGATGCGGGCGGGGTGGCGCATCAGCCAGGCGAGCACGATGCCTTCGGGGCTCACGCCGTGTTCCTGCGCGAGGCGGTGCACCAGCACGCGGGCGGGTTCGTCGCGCGGGTCGGCGGTCAGGTCGCCCGTGAACCGTCCGCGTGCGAGCGAACTCCACGCCTGCAGCTGGATGCCGTTCGCCTGGCAGTGTTCCATCGTGCCGCCCCACGCCAGCGCGCCGGGCAGGGCCGCGGCCTGGCGGTCGTTGAAGCAGGTGCCGGCCTCGATCGGTTCGAGGTGGCCCAGGCCCAGCTCCAGCTGGTTGGCCACGAGGGGCTGGTCGAGCGACCGCGAGAGCCACGCGATCTGCCCGGCGTTCATGTTGGAGACGCCGAAGTGGGTCACCTTGCCCTGGGTGTGCAGCGTCGAGAAGGCTTCGGCGATCTCGTCGGGTTCCATCAGCGGGTCGGGACGGTGCAGCAGCAGGAGATCCAGGCGCTCGGTGCCCAGGCGGCGAAGGCTCGCCTCCACCGCCTCGAGGATGTACGCGCCCGACAGGTCGTAGCGCTTCGGGCCGTGTGCGTCCTCGAAGCGGATGCCGCACTTGCTCTGCAGCACGATGCGATCGCGCAGCGACGGCTGGCGGCGGAACAGCTCGCCGAACACCGACTCGGCCTTGCCGAACGTGTAGATGTCGGCATGGTCGAACACCGTGACCCCGATCTCGAGCGCCGCCTCGACGGCTGCCTGCGCATGGTCGGCGTCGGCCGGGCCCCAGGGGGTGTCGTTCCAGGAGCCGCCGAGGCCCATGCAGCCGAAGGCGAGGGGACTGGCGGAAGGGAGGTGCTTCGCGAGGGGCAGGGCGTGTGCGCTCATGGCGGGACGGTGCAGGAGTGGGACGGGGAACGGCGACGGATCGCGCGCCGAAGGGGTGCCATTGTGCGTGCTCCGCGGCACGCCCGCCGGTTCAGTCGGGATCCCGGAGGTCCGGTGCCAGCACCACGGGCCGCCCGTTCACGATCGCCTCGAAGCGGCCCTCGCGGAACTGCTCGATGGGCGCGGGCAGGGTCCAGTGCTTGTGGCGGCCGGGGAGCACGTAGCCCGCGAGGTCGGGTGCGAGCGAACGCACCGCCCCGCCATCGGCGGGGCGGAAGGACAGGTCGACGAGTTTCGCGTGGTGCCGGTCCGGGTTGTCGATGCGCAGGCGCGTGGCGGTGGGGCCGAGCGGGACCAGGCGTGCAGTGAGCCGGACCGGGGCGCGGCCATCGGCATTCACGAACAGGGGGAGCGAGTAGCGGGTGGGAGCCGCGGACGCATCGTCCCCGGCTTCGTCGAGGATGATGCGATAGCTTCGCTCGCGATCGTCCGGCGGTGGTGTGATCACCAGCATCCGCAGGCGCTGGTGCCGGCCCGGAGGAATCCGGGCACGGGCCGGACTGATGCCGACCTCCCGGGTGGGCGACAACTCGTCCTCGCCTTCGCGCTGCGTCCAGTCGAAGACCCTCGCGCGAACCTCGAGTGGGGCCGTCCCGTCGTTGTCGATGGACACCACGGCGGATGTTTCACCCGGCGCCAGGGTCACCACGACCGGCTGGAGCCGCAGACCGCCCGCGTGGACCACGCCACACGCCGCGGCGGCCAGCGCGCCTGCGAGAGCGCCGTGCCAGGCCATTCAGAACACGATGGCGACGAGGTCGGGGCGTGGGGTGTTTTCCTTGGGCAGCGGCTGCGACGTGGCGGCGGTGCTGGAGGGCACGGCAGGGCTGGCCGGCGTGACGTGCGTGACCGTCTTGGCCACGTTGATCGAGCAACGGGTGTCGACGGTGCGGGCATCCGGCGCGGTGCGCAGTTCGCAGCGGTCGAGCAGCGTGAGGCGGATCTGAAGCGGGGCCGCGCTGCTGCCGGCCCATGCGGACGGTGAAGCGGCCAGCACCGCGATGCAGGCCATTTGCCGCATCGGGCCGGCGGCACGAGGTGCATGCGAAAGATGGAGCGTTTTCACAGGCGGTCCTAGTAGTACAGCGTGGCGACGAGGGTGTCAGTGTAGCTGCCGGCTGCCACGTCGGGCTGTGGAGAAACCCCGCCGTAGACGGTCAAAGTCACGATATTGCCGCTGGTGTCGGTGGTGCCCCGGGCGACGCTGGTGTCGTCGTTGCCCCAGACCCGGGTCAGGCTCTGGTCCAGGAACAGCTGGTACTTCACGAAACCACCCACGCCAGCCATGCGGCGCATCTCACCGTCGAAGTTCTGGCCGTTGTCGATGCCCACCTTCCAAGGGGTGCCTGGCGCGCATTGCACGCGGATGCTGGCGGTGCCGCGGAGGAGGACCAGGGGAGGCGTGACCCGGCCGAAGTCCAGGTCCGTCGCGGCGATCCAGCAGCCGTTGTCGTAGGTCGCCAGCACGCCGGACGAATGGAAGTCCGTGCTGCCGCCGCCGAGGCCCCCTGTCGTGCAGTCGGGCGATTGCGGGTAGCCCGTGGTGGCGTAGCGGTAGCGCAGCAGGCCCTGGTGCCCCTGCTCCTGGAACCCGGCGACGGCCGGAACCGACTGCCCCGGATAGACCCAGCCGTGGACCGGTGCGTCCGCCGTTCGCGGCGTGCCCGGCGGAACCGCCAGGAACACCTGGTAGACCGGCGTGGTGCCGGGCGCGCCGATCAGCTGCGTGTGCGCGGGGTCCGAGAACAGGTCGTAGAGCAGGTAGGCCCCGTTGTAGTTGGTCATGCGGCGCGTGGGCTGGCCCGCGCTCCACTCGCCTGGTCCGATGTAGAGGCACAGCTGGTAGTAGAAGGTGCTCCCGGCGCCGGAGTAGTCCGGTGCGCACGTGTGGTTCACCGACGACGAGGCGGCCCGCCCGGAGGAGGTCACCGTGCCGAAGTTCATGCCGAAGGCGCCGCTGACGTAGCAGCTCTGCGCGAGCGCCGGTAGCGGCGCGGCGAGGCCGGCGAACAGGGCGGCCCCCGCCAGCCTGCGCCGCCACGAGGAAAAGTCCCGGTCTATCGGCATGGCAGTTCTCCGAGGTTGATGCGGCCGCGCGGGGACAGGGTCCGCGGCAGGTCCACCGAACACGTGCCGTATTCCTTCGACACCGTGACCCGCCCGCCCGCCGGAGGATCTTCCAGGTACACCCTGCCGTCGTAGCCCACTGTGCTCTTGTGGCCACCGGGGGCGAGGGTGACCGGCGAGCCCGCCGCCACCCACTGGCCGTTCGCATCGCGCAGGGACAGTTCGACCACCACCAGCGCGCGCATCGGGAAACGGGCCAGCACCCCGCTGCCGGTGGCGGGCACGGCGGCAAGGCGGACGTGCCGCACGCTGACGTCGTCCGGCAGCACCAGCGGGTCGATGGAGAGGTCGTTGTTCTCCCATGCATTGAGGGGCGTGACCAGCAGCTGGCCATTGCGATCGGTGGTGCCGATGAACCGGTTCTCCAGCATCACCGGCACGCCGGCGATGCCGTCCGTGGACACCAGCGCGAACGCGTCGTACACGCGGCGCATCGGGAACAGGCCGCGGTCCATCCACAGCAGGCCGCCGTTGGCGTTGGCGTAGCCGACGGTGCTGCCGCCGGTGCCGTGGTGTTTCCAGTGCTGGGCGCCGACGCGCCACATGCCGAAGCGGGTGAGCTGCGCCACCTCGGCCGCGGCGCCGGCCTTCTCTCCCGCGTCGGCTTCGACGCGCCAGCCCCAGCCGTCGCGGTCGCCGGGCAGGGTGCGCATGGCGCCGGCCGTCGCGGTGTTCCCCTGGCGCTGCTGTTCCAGGCTGATCCACGCGTGGTGGCGGTCGCCGAGCGGCATGGACCAGTAGAGGTGGGCCTGCGTCCCGCTCTCGCCGTCGAGGTCGCGGCTCACGCCGATGCTGACGTTGCCACGGGCCTCGAAGGAATGGGTCCAGCTGACGTTCGCATAGCTGGTGCGTGCGCCCTGGGGCTGGTCCTGCCGAACGTAGCTGGCCCCGATCTGGCCGCGGCCCACGGTGACCCCGAAGAAGGCCTGGTCGGTGCGGCGGGGCAGCGTGGCGCCGTCCAGGCTGGCGACGTCGCGGAAGTCTTCGCCACGGCGCAGCGTGGCGACGTTGACGTTGAGCCGCGGCCCCTGCCATTCGTAGCTCGCGCCGTACTGCTGCCCCTGGCGCGAAGCATGGCGGCTGGCGGCATACGACGCGCTGACCACACCCCAGCGCCGGTCCACCAGCAGCACCGCGCCCAGCCCGCCCATCGCGAGGTCCGCGGTGAACTCACCGTGGGCCTCGGCGGTGAACTGGTCGGTCACCCCGTGGCGGAGGCTGCCGGTGGTCATGGGCTTGTCCGCATACACGTTCGATCGCAGGCCGTAGTCGCGCCGAAGGGCCCCCACCTCCAGCGACCAGTCGTTCAGCCCCTGCTGCAGCAGGCGGGCGCTGTTGTAGAGGTTGAAGTCGATCACACGGCTCTGGCCCGTGATGTCGGTGATCACCATCTGGGCCTGGCCGGCGCCGTTCAGCAGCGGGGCGCTGACCGCCTCGAAGCGTCCCGGCCCGACGTGGCCCTGGGCCTCCCGGATGCCGTTGATGTAGAGGTCGACGGCCGACGGCACCACCGCTTCGCCCGCGAACGATGCGAGCGGAACGACCACGCGGTACGGCTGCAGGCTGAAGTTGCGGGACACCCGGAGGCCGCCGAAGCGGGTGGTGCGGGTCCACACCAGCGCGCTGTTGTAGGCATCTCCCAGCACGACGCTGACCATGCGCGCCGGGTCGTCGAACTGCCAGGAGGTGTCGAGCCGGACCGAGCCGACCTGGTCGCCCGTGACCTCGGCATGGGTCGCCTGATAGACGCTGCTGGTGCGCAGCACGCCGCGGCCGACGCCGAACATCCGCACCTCGTGCCACCCGCTCGTGCTGCGGGCCCGGCCATCGCCCTGCGCGTAAACGTCGTAGTTGACGAGCAGGCCAGGCGCCTGCGCCGCGGGATCCAGTTCGGGGACCGGGGGCGTCGCGTAGCCGAGCGAGGTTGCCGGGCCGCTCAGCAGCTCTACGGGGACGAAGACGTACAGGCGCTGCTCCGGCGCGTCATACGTGCTGCGCAGGCCGGGCAGGCTGTCGAGCGCCACGAGGCCCGACGCGGACGCCGCGCCCGGCCACGTGAGGCCCATCGCACGAAGGACGCCGGCGTCGGCGAACAGCCGCTCGCCACGCCGCGTGACCTGCACGATCTGCCGGAGCGGGACCTGGTTCAGCACGATGTCCAGGTACAGGCCCTCCTCTTCCACGGTGACGGTCTCCCGGGGAGGAGCCGGCTGGGGCCACGCGGGCGGGCAGGCGCAGGCGAGGGCGGCGAGGCTAGCGGCCAGCGCCGTCCAGGGACAGGACTTGCGCTTCCCGGTCGTCATTGAATCGGGCCTTGAGGGTCAGCGAGGCCGTCGCCGGCTGGGGAAGGTCCACCGGCCAGCTGACCTGCCGGCCCGGGAGCACGTAGCCGATCAGCCCGTTGCCGAGCGACTGCCTCGTTCCGTCGGGCTTCGACGCGCTCAGGTAGCTGACCCGGACGTGCCGGTCGCCCTCGTTCCTCAACTGCAGTTCGGTCCCGCCGTTCGTGCCCGGCACGAGCCGGGCCCGCAGGTGGCTCAGGTCCGTCAACGGGGGTGCGGCCGCGGCGGCTTTTTTCGCTGGCGTGGCAGACGGGCCCGGGGGCGCGACGAAGACCGGGATCGAGTAGCGCATCAGCACTTTCAACCCGGTGGCCGTCGTCGGCGTGGCCTTGCTCGGCAGTTCGTCGACCAGCACGCGGTAGCTGAGTTCGCGGGCCGGCGAGGTGGGTGACACGCGCACCAGCCGCACGGTCTGGGGCTGCCCCGGCGCGACCCGCAGGATGGCCGGGCTGACGACGATGTCGTCCGCCGGCTGCAGGCGGTCCTGCCCGTCCTCCTGGGACCATTGCAGGATGCGGACCTGCGCCTCGAGGACGTCCGTGCCGCCGGTCGAAACCTGCAGCGACTGCGCCCGCTGGTCGGCCTGGAACTGGACGCGCACCGGGGACACCTGCAACGCGCCGGCCCGCGCCGTAACGGCGCTGGCGAGGAGGGCCACCAGCGCGGCGGCGTGGACGAAGGAACGCATCGGATGCATGGGCAGCCTCCGTCAGTAGGTCAGCGTGGCCGTGACCGTGTCCTGGTACGTGCCGGACGGTTCGTTGCCCGCCAGCGTGGCCCGCGCGTACACCGTGAGCGCGATCTCGAACGCGGAGCCGAGGCCGAGGCCGGTGCCCGTGTACCAGGTCGTGCCGTCATTGCCCCACACGGCCCCTTCCGTGGAATCGCGCCGGAGCGAGTAGGGAATCCGCACCCCTGTGGCATTGACCATCGCGCGCGCGTTGACGTCGCCGGTGGTCGAGCCGCCGTTCAAGCCCAGCGCGAACGGCAGGTCCCGGGTGCACTGGACGCGGATCGTGCCGGTCCGGTCGTGCGAGCCGGCGGTGGGCACCTGCGTGCCGAAGTCGATGTCGGTCGTGGTCAGGACCACGCACGTGCCTTGCACGTCGATCCGGACCTGGAAGGTGTCGGACATGGTCTGGTTCTGCGCGGCCACGGGGCCGGCGGCGGCGCACGCGGCGGCCGCGAGCAAGGTGGATGACAGGCGTTTGAAGTGGCGCATGAAAGCCTCCCTGGGTGGCTGCCGAGCAGCCTACGCTCCAGGGGAGACGGCGCCAATTGCCCTTTGGTGCAGGGTGGTCGCCGGCGGCACAATGGGCCGGATGCGCGCCCTCCCGTCCCTCCTCGCCGTCGTCCTCGGGCTCTGCTCCGGGGCGGCGGCGGCCGACCCGGAGCAGGTGCTGGTTGGCTCCAAGCGCTTCACCGAAAGCTACATCCTGGGCGAGATCGTCGCCCGCACCGCCGCGCGCGCCGGCGCGGAGGCGGTGCATCGGCCGGGCCTCGGCAACACCGCGGTCGTGCTCGAGGCGCTGAAGGTCGGCGCGATCGACGTGTACCCCGAGTACCTCGGCACCCTGCAGAAGGAGATCCTGCAGCTGCCCGACGGCGCCACCGAGGCGCAGATGCGGCAGGCGCTCGCCGAACGCGGGCTCGCGTACGGCGTGCCGCTCGGCTTCTCGAACGGCTATGCGCTGGCCACCACCGCGGCGCAGGCGCGTGCGCTGTCGCTGCGGTCCCTGGGCGATCTGAGGAACCACCCGGACCTGGGCATCGCGCTGTCGCAGGAGTTCCTCGGCCGCGCCGACGGCTGGCCGGGCCTCGCCGCACGCTACCGCCTGCCGCAGCGCCCCGCGGGCATCGACCACGGCGTGGCGTACGAGGCCCTCGCGAGCGGCCGCATCGCCGTCACCGACATCTACACCACGGACGCGAAGATCGCCGAGCTGGGCCTGGCCGTGCTGCGGGACGACGCCGGCTTCTTCCCGCGCTACGACGCGGTGCTGCTGTACCGCGCCGACCTGCCGGAACGTGCGCCGGCCGCGTGGCGGGCCATCGGCGGGCTCGCGGGGCGCATCGACACGGACCGCATGATCGCGATGAACGGCGACGCCGAGTTGCGCGGGCAGCCGTTCACCACCATCGCGGAAGCCTTCGTCGCGGGTGATGCGCCGGCCGGCGCGCCGGCCTCGCGCGCAGGCCTGTGGGCGCGGTTGGCCGGCCCCGACCTCGGCCGCCTCACGCGCGAACACGTGGGGCTGGTGGCCGCGTCGGTGGCCATCGCGGTGCTGCTGGGCGTCCCGCTCGGGGCCGTGGCGGCGTCGCGCCGGCGGCTGGGGCAGGGCATCTTCGCGGTGGCGGGGGTGTTGCAGACCATTCCGTCGCTGGCGCTGCTCGCCGTGCTGATCCCGCTGCTGGGCCGCATCGGCGCCGTGCCCGCGGTGGTGGCCCTGTCGCTCTATGCGGTGCTGCCCATCGTGCGCAACACCGCGACCGGCCTGCTCGAAGTGCCCGAGGGCCTCAAGCTCGCCGGCACGGCGCTGGGCATGACCCGGCTGCAGCGCTGGCGCCTGGTCGACGTGCCACTGGCCGCGCCCGTGATGCTGGCCGGCATCAAGACCGCGACCGTGTTGACCGTGGGCACCGCGACCATCGCCGCGTTCATCGGGGCGGGCGGGTACGGCGAGCGCATCGTGCAGGGCCTGGCCCTCAACGACAGCGCCGCGCTGTGGGCCGGGGCGATCCCGTCCGCGGCGCTGGCGCTGCTCACGCAGGGCGTGTTCGAGGTGCTGGAGCGGTGGCTGGTGGCGCGGCGTTGATCGCAGTCGCTTGTCAGGGCTTCTGTTGGACTGGCACCGGGATCGGCGCGCAGGAGTCGGGGTTCAGCTGGCGATCGCACCGGCTTGCGCAGCGCTCCAGGATCTCGAGCCATTCCAGCTTCTCGGAGAAGACGACGACGCCCGGGCCTTGCACCACGACTGCCTCCTCCACATCGTTCCTGCTGGTGATGCGGCAGGCGGGGGCCAGCAGGAACGGAACCCCTTTGGAATCGCCGTCCATCGAGTAGCGGCGGACGCTGCCCTCGAACACTTCGTCTCCGACGGAAACACGCACGTAGCTGCGGTACGGGTACATCTCGCATCGCTCAGGGTGTGCGAGATCGCAGCGAATCCACTTGCTCGCCGGACGATGGTCCAGCTCACTGAGTTTTTGCTGATAGTCCTGCGCGAAAAGATATGGCAACAGGGCCCTGGTGCTGGTCTTCTCGACATGGAGCCCCGCGAACCGAAGGGCCCGCAGTCCCCAGTCGTTTTCAGTGGCGAAGGTCAGTGACACGAATGCGAGGAGCGCCACCACGAAGGTGGTCACAAGTGGAGGAGGTCGAACGTCCGCGGCTGAATCGGTCGCCGCGGCGCCTTTCCCCCGTTTCCGCTTCCACCTGTAACGGTCTAACGCTATGGACAAGGCATAGATGGCGATGGAGAGCGCGACCGCGATGGAGACGAAGGCGGCGAGCACCAGGGGCAGACGTCCCACGGTGGCAAGAGCCGTGGTATCGGCAATGCCAGGGCCGCCTCTATTTCTCGCGAGGCTGGCCGCGGTCGACGTCGAAAGGAGCAGCACGGTGTTGCCATCGGGTGGAGCGCGAAGCGCGATGGTCGCACCCAGCACGCCAACGGCGCCAGGCTTGTTGTCGATGACGACCTCTCTGCCAGATTCCTTCTTCAACTGCGGCAGCAGGCTTCGCACAGCGGAGTCGATGGTGCCTCCGGCGGCATGAGGAACCACGATGGTCAGGGGGATGTCCGTGCCAGACTGGGATTGAATGGGTGTGGCGCCAACAGCGAATGCCAGCATCAGCAACCGAAGCGCGGGCCGGATTCTCATGAACTCTTCTCTCAGCCGTCAAGGGATCCCCTTGGTTTTGAGTGCACTCGCAGCTGCCGAATCCTCAACATTGCGGAAGACGCGGTCGCGCTCCCGGCTCGGATGACTCGGGCCCCGCGTCAGCCCTTTCGCCGCAGTCGCTTCATCGCCGGCTGCAGCCCGTCCGTGGGCCCTGTGTAGCGCCCGCGCGGCCGGATCACCGAGTCGACGCCCAACTGCTCCATGCCGTGGGCCAGCAGCCCCACGCTGCGGGCGATGGCGAACATCGCGAACGCGGCATCGCCGGGCAGGCGGTGGCGGGCGGCGAGTGCGGCGAGGGCCACGTCCATGTTGGGCGGCCGGCCGGTCAGCGCGACCACGCGGTCGATCAGCCGCGCGACGTGGGCCGGCGGCTTGAAGTCGGCCATCAGCGCGGCGGCGCGCGGGTCGCCGTCGGGGTAGATGGGGTGGCCGAAGCCCGGGATCGGGATGCCCGAGGACAGGTAGCGGTCCACCACCGCGTCGGCGCCGTCGCGCTCGGCCTCGCCGAACAGCGTGCGCACGCGGCCCGAGGCGTCGCCGTGCAGCGGCCCCGAGAAGGTGGTGAGGCCCGCGAGCAGGCAGGCCGGAAGCGATGCGCCGGTGGACGCGGTGATGCGCGCCGAAAACGCCGAGCTCGTGATCTCGTGGTCGGCGAGCAGCACCAGCGTCTTGCGCAGCAGCGTGGCGACGGGGCGGGTCTGGCCCCAGCCCTTCGCGAGGCGCTCGTGCAGCGGCAGGGCCGCATCGCCGGCCGCACCGAAGGCCGAGGCGAGCCGACCGACGAGGCTCGCGGACTCCTCGAGCAGCACCCGCGGCAGGCGCCCGCGGGTCGAGTGGCCGTTGGCGGTCAGCGCCGCCAGTTCGGTGAAGGCGCGCACGCGGCCCGCGGGTGTCGCGGTGGCGGGGCCCGACGGGAAGACCGGTGCGCTCTCCATGTCCCACAGCAGGCCCGCGGCGTCCTCGAGGCTCGCGGTGGCGGCGAGTGCCACGGCCTCGACGCCGCGGTAGTACAGGTGGCCGCCGGAGAACGTCGAGATCGACGTGGGGATGCTGGGCTCCGAGCCGAACAGCGTGGTGGCCGCGAGGGTCTCCCGCGTGCGGCCGGTGGCCTTGCGCTGAACGAGGCCTTCGACGTCCTCCGCGCGGTACAGGCTGCGCCGCGAATCCGCCGGATCGGGGCTCACGCCGATGCGCCCGCGGCTGACGTAGGCATAGATCGTCTGCGGCCGCACGCCCAGCACCTGCCGGGCTTCGTCGAGGGTCAGCCAGTGGGCCATCGGTCGCGCTCCTTCTTCCCGTTCGTCAATGTGTGGATCAACATGTTCGAGTGTAAACCCTAGGATGGATCGAAGAATGCATTCGTGTTCATCGGGTGAATCATTGAAAGTTGATCTTGATGATCAATATTGACCGATGTCCGCGCCACTGCCCAGAATGGCTTCACGCGATGCCGAAGTGAGCGGTCGACCCGGTGCACCTCACGAACACGTCGCGCTCCCGATGACTCCTTTCAACGGAAGTACCGCCATGCACCTCGTCCGCACCTTCACCCTCCTTCCGGCGCTCGCGCTGGCCGCCCTGTCGGCCGCCGCGAACCCGTACCCCTCGAAACCCATCACCATCGTGGTCGGCTCCAGCGCCGGCAGCACCACCGACGGCCTGGCCCGCGCCATCGGCCAGGAGATCACGCTCGAGACGAAGATCCCCGTGATCGTCGACAACAAGCCCGGCGCGAGCGGTGGCATCGCCGCGCAGGCCGCGGCCCGCGCGCCGGCCGACGGGTACACGATCTTCATCACGACGAACACCACGCAGGCCGCGAACCCGCACCTCTTCCGCAAGCTGGGCTACGACCCGGTGAAGGATTTCGCGCCGGTGGGCGCCCTCGTGAAGGGCTGGCTGCTGCTGGTGACGAACCCGTCGGTGAAGGCGCAGAACGTCACCGAACTCGCGGCGCTGGCGAAGAAGCAGCCGCTGACCTTCGGGGCCGGCAGCTCGTCGGCCCGCGTGGCGTCGGAACTGTTCCAGCAGATGACCCACACGCAGCTGACCTACGTGCCGTACAAGGCCAACCCGCAGGCCATCATCGAACTGGTGGGCGGGCAGACCGACATGATGATCGTGGACCTCACGACGAGCCTGCCCCAGGTGAAGGCGGGCAAGCTGAAGGTGCTGGGCATCAGCAGCCCGAAACGCTCGCCGCTCGTGCCCGACGTGCCCACCATCGCCGAGGCGGGGCTGCCCGGCTACGAGATCAGCTACTGGAACGCGGTGTACGCACCGGCCGGCACGCCGGCCCCCGTGGTCCAGCGCCTCAACGAGCTGATGCAGAAGGCGCTGGCCACCGAGAACGTGCGCCGCTTCGTCGAGCAGAACGGCATGGAGCCGTTCACGTCGACGCCCGCCGAGCTCGCCACCTTCCAGGCGGCCGAATACAAGCGCTGGGGCACCGTCATCAAGACGGCCGGCATCCAGCCCGAGTGATCCCCCTTCTTCGCGAGACCGCCATGAAACCGAACATCCTCCAGCTGAACCCGATCCTCGTGCCGTCCGTCAACGAGCGCCTCGACTCGCTCTACACGATGCACCGCCTGTTCGAACAGGCCGATCCCGACGCGTACCTGCGCACGCACGGCGCCACCATTCGCGGCGTCATCACCGGCGGCCACACCGGCATCCAGCGTTCGATGATGGAACGCCTGCCCGCACTCGAGGTCGTGGCCGTGAACGGCGTGGGCACCGATGCCGTCGACCTCGACTACGCCCGTGCTCGCGGGCTGCCGGTGACCGGCACGTTCGGTGCGCTGACCGAGGACGTCGCCGACCTCGCCGTCGCGCTGCTGCTGTCGACCTGCCGCAACGTGGGCGCGGTGGACCGCTTCATCCGCGCCGGCGCGTGGGTGCGGCATCCGCAGCCGAGCGCGATCCCGCTCGCGCGGCGCTTCAGCGGCATGCGCGTCGGCATCGTGGGCCTCGGCCGCGTGGGCCGTGCGGTGGCCACGCGTGTGGCCGCCTTCGGCTGCCCGGTGCGCTACACCGACCTGCGCGAGATGCGCGACGTGCCGTGGACCTTCGAGTCCGACCTGCTGCAGCTGGCCCGCAACAGCGACGCACTCATCGCTTGTGCGGCGGCGGACAAGGCCGAGGGCCTCATCGATGCGGCCGTGCTCGACGCGCTGGGGCCGCAGGGGTATTTCGTGAACGTCGCGCGGGGCCGCCTGGTGCGCGAGGGCGACCTGGTGCGCGCGCTGGTCGAGCGCCGCATCGCGGGCGCGGGGCTCGACGTGTTCGTCGACGAGCCGAACGTGCCGCCGATCCTGTTCGAACTCGACAACGTGACGTTGCAGGCCCACCGCGCGAGCGCCACGGTGGAGACGCGCACGGCGATGGGCGAGATGGTGCTGGAGAGCCTGGCGCAGGCGCTGGCCGGGCAGCGGCCGGCGCACAGCCTCACGACCTGAAGGCGATCAGAACCCGGCGGTGAGGAACAGCGTCGGGCCCTTGAACTTGTAGTTGACCTCGCCGCGGAAGTCGTTCTTGTCGGCCTGGAGCTGGTAGTCGACGTACCGGTAGCCAGCGCCCACGCCCCAGTTCTTCGCGAAGCGCCAGTCGAACGCCACCAGGAAGTTGACGAGGGAGCCGTCGTACTGGTCGTACGTCAGCGTCAGGTAGTCGATGCGGCCGCGGACCTGGAACTGGTCGTTGAACGCGTAGGTGCCGTAGAGCCCCAGCGTGGGCAGCGGCACCAGGGCATCGTTGGCTTCACGCTGGAAGGTGGTGGTGCCGCCGGGGCCGGACGCCTGGCCCGACAACGCCGTCTTGAAGTCGGTGACGTGCAGACCCAGTGCGCCGCCCACTTCGGCCTCCGGGGTCTTGTAGAACGAGTAGCCGCCAGTGAGGCGGTACACCGTGGTGTTGAACTCGCTGTTGACCTGCACGCCCACCGGGTAGGTGCTGTCGCCCCAGTCGATGTTGCGGGTGAGGGTCTTGCTGGAGGACCGGTCGAGCTTGTAGTACTCGAACTCGATGCGCCAGTTCTGCCCGATGCGCATGCCCAGCGAGAAGTAGGGCGTGCCCTTGCGGTCGGCGAGGTCCAGTTCGTCCTCGAGCGTGATCGAGGAACCCGGCCGGGCGGTGGCCGTGGCGTCGAGGCGCGCCGTGGAGTTGATGGTGGGGTAGAAGTAGGACAGCTCACCCCAGAACTGGTCGTGGAGCCCTTCGGCGAAGGCACTGCCCGACAGGGTGGCGAGCGCGACCGCGGGGATGGCGACGAATTTCCTCATGGCGAAACTCCGGTGGTTGAGAGAGCCAGGGATGACCGCACGACTGGCATGGGGTGCGGCCACGATAGCCCCGAGTTCTCGGGTCCGTCAAGCCAGCGGCACTTCCCTTTGGTGCGGGGTGCGCCCTGTGGGCGGGGCGGGTATTTGCCTACTGACACAAGCCGCTGCTAGCCTGGGGCCGTCGTACTCGAAGGATCACGCCATGACGTTCGGAACCAGCCACACCGCGCTCCTCGCGGAGTACCAGAGCTTGATGGACGAGGAGGCCGTGCTGTGGGAAGTGATCTCCACGCAGTTCTCCGGCGGGGCCGCGGGAGAGCTGCCCGTCGATGCCGACCTCGAGCGCTGGGCCGAGGTGCGCCGGCGCCGGGCCAAGCTCGATGCGGTGTTCGAGTCCCTGGTGCGCTCGAGCGCGCCCGCCGCCTGACGCGTGGTCCGCCCCGCACCCCGGGTCCGCCGCGGTGAACTGCAGGAGTTCCTGCGGCACGTGGTGACCCATGGGTTCGCGGTGGACGATTTCCAGGTGTCGGCCCACGAGTCCGTGAGCGCGACCGGCCGTGAGCCCGAGCGGGTCATCAGCATCAGCCGCCTGCAGTTCGGGCGCGATTTCGCCGTGACCGCGCGCGACGGCTGGGTGAGCGCCGCGGTGCAGGCGCTGCGCCAGGGGCACTTCGGGCGCCCTTGAGCCCCGGGGGGGTCAAGGCCAGGCCCTGTTCACCCAGTCGTTCCAGGTTTTCAGGCGCGCCGCGTCGCCGCCCATCTGCGTGACCTTCCAGATCCCGTACTGCTGCTTCTGCTCGGCCGTGGCACGGTAGTCGGTGGTGTTCATCGCGTAGCCGCCGTTGGCCGCGGCCGCGAGCGGCTGGCGCGCGCGGTCCAGGCAGAAGCCGAAACCGGCGGTGGGTTCGGGTTCGCCAAGGTCGGTGTTGGTGGGGTCGCACCGGCGCCACGCGGCGGGGTCGGTGGTGGCGTACAGCTGGTTGAACTGCTGCATGGCGCCATTGACCAGCTTCAGGTGCAGGCCGGGCTGCAGCTGGTCGAAGTCCTTGAACCGCGCGATGCCGTTGCCCTGCGTGGTGGCGCTGTCGATGAAGTTGACGAGCGACAGGTGCTTCATCGCGTTCCCTCGGCTGTACCGGCCGCGGTTGAGGATGATGGAGCGTGTGTCCGCCGGAACCCACAGCGGCACCGCGTTGTTCACGAACTGCGCGCTCTTGATGCGCGCCTGCAGCAGCCGGATGTGCGAGAGCCTCGTGGCGGTGAGGTGCGCCGGCGTCGAGGTGCCCACGGTGTTGGCCAGCACTTCGTCGAAGCCCGTGAGGTAGGGCCAGTCCACCGAGAAGTTGACCCAGTCGCCCTGGCCGCCGGGGTTCACCGACACCTGCATCTGGTACCACGCGTTCGTGCGGTAGTACGAACCCACCGTGTTGTTGCGTTCCCACGCCAAGTACCACTCGCGGGTGACCTTGCCCGATGCATCGCGGTCGGTCTGGTACAGCATGTGCGGCGCGAGGAAGAACAGGCTCACGGTGTTGAACGGCCAGCCGCGCGCCTCGCCGCGGCCCTTCCAGGTTTTCGCGGCCGCGTCGTAGTCGCCGATGAACCACTTCTGGTCGCCCTCGAGGCCGTGCGTCTGCGCCCACTGCCACTGCTTCACGGCGTTCCAGTGCAGCAGGCTCATCACCGCGCGCTCGATGAAGGCGTTGGTGGTGAACGACGCGGGGTCGCCCGCCGTGGTGGCGGTGGACGCCAGCGCCGCGAGGTTGCGGGCGCCCACCTGCGCGCCGTAGTCGCCGGTGGGGCCGATGTGGTCGCCCCGGCCGCCGCCGAGGAAGTTGTAGGCCTCGAACCCGGACGGCTGCAGCATCCCCTGGATCTCGTTGCGCTCGGCGGGGGTGAGGTGGCTCCAGTCGCCGAAGACGCCGTTCGGGTTGCGGTGCGACGTCAACCACGTGTCGATCTTGCGCGCGGTGGCCGCGGGGTTGAAGGTCCCGTTCGAGAACTTCACGCCGGCCTCGAACGACCCCGCGGCGCCACCGGCCGGCCACACGTCGAGCGGGTGGATGGTGGGCAGCCACGCATTCCAGTCCGGGTACTGCAGCGGCATGGCGACTTCGCGGGCGTTCAGCGTGGCGCTGGCATCCATCACGCGGTCGACGTCGGTCTGCGTGAGGGCCAGTGGTGTGGCGTCGAGTGGTTTGCCGAACAGGGCCTTCAGTGCGTGCACCGGTGCCTCCAGCACCGCATCGAGCCCTGCGCCGGCGGCCCACTCGGACAGCGGTTTCGTGTCGAGCCCCGCGCCCGGCTGGTAGGGCGGGTTCCACGGGGCCGCGGCGGCCACGTGCGGCACCGCGCGCTGGCTGTACCGCAGGTACGCCGCGATCTGCCGGCCCTGGGCCACCGTCAGGCCGTGGAAGCGCGAGCGCTGCACGATGGCGTTGTCGGAGTAGTTGAAGTACTGCAGGTCGCGGCCGTCCTCGGCGTGGCAGGACGCGCACGCGGCCTTCATCCTGCGCGGCACGATGCTCGATTTCGCCAGCAGGCCCTGGCCGTGCCACAGCGATTCGCCCGCGTCCGCGTCGGCGGTGCGCACGGCGCCGGCCGCCTTTTCGGCGGCGATGTCGGCGCGTTTCACGGGGTTCGTGGCGAGGCTGGCGCCGGCGGTGTCCTGGAGCTGCAGGTCGATGATGCGGTAGCCGTTCGATTCGCCATCGGTGCCGTTGAAGCGGAACTGCACGCGGTTGGCGCCCGCGACGAGGCGTGCCTTCGCCGCCGTGTCGAGCGCGAGGCTCATGCGGGTGGTGTAGAGGCCGCCGCGCGTGAGCCCGCCCTGCACGCGCTCCGCGTCGGCGAGGGTCACGGTGGTGTCGGTGATGTCGATCCACGGTATGCCGCCCGCATCGGCGGGTGCCGTGCCGCCGAGCACCCGCACGCTGGCCTTGACCACCGTGGGCTTCTGCGTCGTGGCCTCGAACTCGGGCGCGCCGAAGAAGCCGCAGCGGTGGCAGCGGAACCACAGGCGCGCCGCACCCGCGACGTTCGCCGCGTCGAGGTCCAGGCGGGCGTCGACCACCAGCGGGGCCAGCGGCGAACCGTCGCCCAGCACCTCGAGGGGCAGCGTCAGCACGTTGCTGTCCGGGGTGGGGGAGGGGACGTCGGGCGACGGCGCGGGGGCCGTGGCGGGCGTGTCGACGGCGGGGCGGTCGCTCCCGCCTCCGCCGCAGGCGGCGAGCAGCACGGCGGCGGCGAGGTGCACGAGGGCCCGCGAGGTGCGGTGGCGAGGGGACGTGTCCATGGGGCGATTCGTCGGAAGGCGGCCGATTACAGCCGAGCCGGACGACGGCCACAACCGTGGCGGGACCGTTTCCACAAAGAGTTACCGAGGTGACCAGGCCGGTCGGCCCCGCGGCGCGAGGTTCGCACCGATGCACCAAGGTGCCATCCCTTTCCGGGCAGCCGAACCGGCAGCCCCCTCTCACGGTGCGTGTCAGGCGCCCATGCGGGCCAATCGCTCCGCGATGAGGCCGTGGGCCTCGGCCATGATGCGGTCGATCAGCACCTTCACCGGCGGCACGTCGTGGATCAGGCCGGCCACCATGCCGCACGACCAGGCGCCGGCGTCCATCGCGCCGTCCTGCATGATGCGCGGGTAGACCCCGGCCACCTCGGGCAGGATGTCCTCGAACTTGATGTTCGTGCCGAGTTCGCGCTCCTTCACCAGCAGGCGCTCGACCGCGGCGTTGGTCAGCACCCGTTCGGTGTTGCGCAGCGGGCGCATCACGAGGCGGGTGTCGAGTTCGGTGGCGGCCACGATGGCCTGCTTGACGTTCTCGTGCACCGGCGCTTCCTTCGTCGCGATGAACCGCGTGCCCATGTTCATGCCCTCGGCGCCGAGTGCCAGCGCGGCCACGAGCGAGCGGCCGTCGGCCATGCCGCCCGACGCCACGAACGGGATCTTCAGCGCCTCGGCGGCGCGCGGCAGCAGGATGAAGTTGGGCACGTCGTCCTCGCCCGGGTGGCCGCCGCACTCGAAGCCGTCGACGCTCACCGCGTCGCAGCCGATGGCCTCGGCCTTCAGCGCGTGGCGCACCGCGGTGCACTTGTGGATCACCTTGACGCCGGCCTCCTTCAGCGCGGGCAGCCACTTCTGCGGGTTGTTGCCCGCGGTCTCGACGACCTTCACGCCGCCGTCGATGATGGCATTCACGTAGCCGGGGTAGTCGGGCGGGGTGACCGACGGCAGGAACGTGAGGTTCACGCCGAAGGGCCTGTCGGTCATCTCGCGGCAGCGGGCGATCTCCTTCGCCAGCAGCTCGGGCGAACGCTGCGTGAGGCCGGTGATGATGCCGAGGCCGCCGGCGTTCGACACGGCCGAGGCGAGTTCGGCGAGGCCGACGTAGTGCATGCCGCCCTGGATGATGGGGTGCTCGATGCCGAAGAGTTCGGTGATGCGGGTCTTCATGGGGATCCTGTGCGAAGTGGGGTTCAGCGGCCGTTGAACACGGGCTCGCGCTTCTCGACGAAGGCGCGGGCGGCGTTCTTGTGGTCTTCCGTCTGCGCGCAGTGCACGTGGTGGGTCACCTCGAGGTCGAGGCATTCGTCCACCTCGCCGCCCATCGCGCGGTTGAGGTTCTCCTTCATGTAGCGGTAGGCCACGGCCGGGCCCTTCGCGAGGCGCTGCGCGAGTTCGCGCGTGCGCTCGGCGAGCTGCTCGTGTTCGCACACCCAGTTGGCCAGGCCCAGGCGCAGGGCCTCGTCGGCGCCGACGCGTTCGCTCAGCATGTACAGCTCACGGGCCTTGGCGGCCCCGATCAGCTGGGTCATGAAGTAGGTGCCGCCGTAGTCGCCCGCGAAGCCCACCTTCGCGAATGCGGTGGTCAGGAAGGCGCTGTTCGACATCAGCCGCAGGTCGCACGACATCGCGAGCGACAGGCCGGCGCCGGCGGCCGCGCCGGGAATCACGGCCAGCGTGGGCTTGGGCATCTTGAACAGGCGCCCGGCCGTCTCGCGCTGGCTGTGGCGCTGCTGGTGGATGGCCTCGTCGATGGTGCGCGTGGCCGCGGCCCCCGACGCCATGGCCTTCACGTCGCCGCCCGCGCAGAACGCCTTGCCGGTGCCGGTGAGCACGATGCAGCGCACCGCGGGGTCGAACTCCGCGGCCACGAGCTGCTGCTGCATCGCCTGCAGCATCGGGCGCGACAGCGCGTTGCGGGCGTCGGGCCGGTTCATCGACAGCGTGAGCACGCCGTCGTCGAACGAGGCCAGCAGGTCTTCGGTTCCGGTGTCGATCTGGGGCATGGTGGTCGTGTCCTCGAAGGTCATTGGGTGAAGCCCAGCTCGCGGGCTTCGGCGTCGTACTTGGCGTAGGAGTTCTTCAGCGTCGCGCCGTTGAGGATCATCTCGGCGGCGAGCGTGCGCGTGCCGGCCTCGAACACCTGCGTGCGCACCCAGATGGATTCGGTGCGGGCGCTTTCGCTCAGCGCGACGATCTCCCGCTCGAGGTCGTAGGCCTGGCCCACGAACAGCGGGCCCTTGACGAGACGGATCTGCTGGCCGGCGAACAGGCCCACGGCGGGGCCGCGGCCGCGCAGCCCGGACAGGTGCGACGTGCTGCCGAGCAGCACGCTGATCATCTCGAACGGGATGATCGCGCGGCCCCACGGCGACGCGGCAGCGCTCTCCGGCGCGTACCACGGCGACGGTTCGGTGATGACCTTGAGCTTGGCGGCGAGCGTGAAGGGATAGTGGTCGCCCATGTGCTGGTCGAAGCCCATCGCGATGGACTCCTTCGCGGCGCCGCGCTGGCCCACGCGCAGGTCGCGGTTGATCACGAGCGTGGTGGCGGGGCGCAGCTTCGCGATGCGGCGGGGGATCTCGTGCTCGGCGTCGGGCACGTCGCCCACCGACGCGGTGCCGGTCAGCACCGGCGTGCCGTCGCGCTTCTCGGCGTGGATGCGTGCGACCCGTTCGCCGGCGGCGGGCGGCGTCACGAAGGCGCGCACCTCCTCGCCCTCGACCACCATGTTCTGGTAGTGCGCGCTGATGCAGCCGGTCTCGAACCAGGCCTGGCCGAACAGCTGGAACAGCAGCGGGTCGAACTGGCTGAAGTGCGTGGGGCCCTCGATGGGGCCGGCGCGCAGGCCGAGGTCCTCGGCCATCTTGTCGTCGTGGATCGACAGGTGGCCGTCGTAGGTCTGCTCGGCGAGCATCTGGCGCGGCTGGCGCAGCGGGCCGCACAGCGTGGAGGCGGGCATCTGGGGGAAGGCCGTGGACATGGGTGCGTTCTCTCCTGGGGCGAGCCTTTCAGCTTAAGCGCGGGCGCCCCGCGCCGCTGTCACGAGGGTGGCAGCGCAGGTCGGCTTGCTGCCGCAGGATCGAGGGCTCCTTCCACCCACGCATTCCACCATGCAGATCGAAGCCACCAACCCGCCCCCGCTCCACGGCTGCATCGACACGCAGGTGGTCGGCCACGTGCTGCTGATCGGCATCAACCGTCCGGCCAAGCGGAACGGCTGGACGCCCGAGATGTTCCGCCAGCTGGGCGAGGCGTACACGCGGCTCGACGACGATCCCGAGCTGCGCGTGGGCGTGCTGCACGCCTTCGGCGACCACTTCACCGCGGGCCTCGACATGCCGTCGGTGCAGGCCCACCTCGAGCGCGGCGAGCGACTGATCCCGGAAGGGCTCGTCGAGCCGCACGACTTCGGCAAGCCGAACTACCGCCGCCGCACGAAACCCGTGATCGCCGCGGTGAAGGGCATCTGCTTCACCGTGGGCATCGAGCTGATGCTCGGTGCCGACATCGTCGTGGCGGGCGAGGAGTGCCGCTTCAGCCAGAAGGAAGTGCAGCGCGGCCTGATGCCGGGTGGGGGGGCCACGCTGCGCATGTCGGAGCGCGCGGGCCTCGGCAACGCGATGCTGTACCTGCTGACCGGCGACGAGTTCGACGCGCCCACGGCGTACCGGCTCAACTTCGTGCAGAAGGTGGTGCCCAACGCCCAGGTGCTCGACGAGGCCGTGGCCATCGCCCAGCGCATCGCCGAACAGGCACCGCTCGCGGTCACGGCCACGCGCCTGAACGCCATCAAGGCGGTGGAGGAGGGCCCGGCCGCCGCGGTGGCCGACTTCCCCGCGATCAGCAAGCGCATCTTCGCGAGCGAGGACTGGGCCGAGGGCGTGCGGTCGTTCGTGGAGAAGCGGGCCGCACGCTTCAAGGGGCGCTGAGCCGGCTCAGTGGCGCCGGCGCGACGCGGCGACCACCCCGGCCAGGCCCAGCGCCATCAAGGCGAACGCCGCGGGTTCCGGCACGGCGGGTGCGACGTTGAAGACCAGGGCCACGTCGTAGACGCTGGTGGGCCCCGGGAATGCCGACGTGGGCGTGCCCCACAGGTGCAGCGCGTAGCTGCCCGCGGTGAGCAGCGTGGAGGCGAACGTGACGTCCTGGCGCGGGAAGGGCGGCATCCACACGGTCTGCGAATCCCCTTCGAGCACGGTCACGTTGCCGCGGTCGAGCCGTCCGTCGAGGTCGAAGATCCAGAAGCGGTTGCTGAACGGCGTGGAGGCCGTGCCGTGGAACTCGAACGCGTCGCCGGCGGCGATCGTGAACGTGAAGACGTCCTCGAACGGTTGCGAACGCGTGAGGTCGCTGAACGGGTGGAGGCCCGGGGCCGAGATCGTGCCGAGGTCGAACGTGTCGGCGCGGGCCGGCGCGGCGGCCATCAGGGCCACGCAGCCGAGTGCGGCCGCGTGGCGGAGCAGCGGGGTCGATGTCATTGGAGTCTCCCTGTCGATGCGGCGGGTCGCCGCACCGGCAAGGTAGGAGACCTTCCCCGCGAAATCAACCGCGGCCGGGAATCCCCTGAGGGGCTCGCGGCCGCGTCGAGCCCGGACGCGTCAGTTGCAGCTGATCGTCGCGTAGGACTTGCCGGCACCGGCCGCGTTCGGCAGTTTCTGCTTCACGCACTCGGCCGGATGGGCCGCGTAGGTGTACGGAATGCCGACCGGGAACGCGCCGGTCGTGGTCCAGTCGGTGGCGTCACGCGACGGCGACGAACCGCTCGCGACCCACTGGATGCCGTACTTCGAGAAGTCGGCCGCGCTGCGCACGTTGTTGTTGCGCAGCTCCCAGTAGCCGATGGCCGAGCTGTCGCGCGACGTCACCGGGTTCTGTGCGTCCTCGAACCAGTTGGCTTCGATCAGCGAGAAGCCGCCCATGCGCACGTTGATGCCCGAGGTCTTCACGCCGCTGTAGAGGTTGTTGTAGAGGTGCGTGTAGCCGCCGCGCTGCAGCGGCAGGCGCGAGTTCACGTCCTGGTAATGGTTGTGGTGGAACGTGATGAAGCGGTCGCTGGCATCGCTGTCGCTCGATCCGATCAGCCCGACCTTCTGGTGGTCGTGGATGAAGTTGTACGAGTACGTGATGTGGTGCGCGCCGGCCTTGCTGTCGATCAGGCCGTCGAACTCGAGGTCGCCCGCGCCGGAGCAGTCCTTCGTGCTGCTGAACAGCGTGTTGTGGTCGACCCAGATGTAGCCCGGGAACTTGCCGCTCTGACCCTCGATGCCGATGGCGTCGATGGAGCCGGGCAGCAGGCCGATCGTCATGTTGCGGATGATCACGTTGGTGGCGCCACCCTTGATCGCGAGGCCGAAGTTGGCCGCGGAGCCGTCGGTGCCTTCGATGGTGACGTGGCTCTTGTTCTTGACCTCGACGATGGCGCCCGCGGGCTTCTTCCACTGCGCGCAGGTGTCGGTGATGGTCGAGAAGTCGAACGTGCCGTTGTAGCGGATCACGAGGCCGCCGGTGCCGCTGTACGCATCGATCGCGGCTTGCATCTGCGCGGCGGTGGAGACGGTGACGGCCTTGGCGGAGCCGCCGCCGGTGACGGTGCCGCCGAAGCCGCCGCTGTGGCCGGCGGGGGCCGGGGCTGGGGTGGGCGCCGGGGTCGGGGCCGGCGTGGGGGCGGGTGTGGGGGCGGGTGTGGGGGCGGGCGTGGGTGCAGGCGTCGGCGCGGGCGTCGCGCTCACGGGGCCCAGCGCGCACTTCTTCGCGATGCCCGGGTTGGGGTCCGAGCCGAACGTGGCCGTCGTACACGCCACGGGGCCCGCGAACGACTTGATCACCCACTTGTCCTTGATGCCGTACGACACCTGGCGGGCCGTGGTGCCCACCTTGTCGCAGACCTCGCCCTGGTCGGCGCACTTGGAGAAGCCGGACGGCCAGTCGCGGGCCAGGACGGGGGTGGACGCGGCGACGGCCGCGGTCAGGGCGGCCAGGCGAAGCAGGTGGCGCTGGCGCCGGGTGGCGATGGGATTCGAGCTCATGGGTTCCTCCTCTGGGTTTTGGGTGCGGCATCGCGTGTCGAACCTTGGAGGGTGATTTCCATGGTCGGGCGGCACCGAGTGGTACGACGTCGTATTTCTTGACGTGCGACCGACCGGGGTTGTAGCGGCCCGAATCCCCTGAAAGTTTTTCTGGATGTAAGGAACGTACCGTGAGTTGTCGTACCACCTAACCCTAGGGGGTGGGGTCAGCGGAACCGCGGGGCCCGCTTCTCGAGCCCCGCCAGCGCCGCCTCGCGCTGGTTCGGGCTGCCGATCAGGGCCTGCTGCTCGCGGGCCTCGGCGAGCAGCACGTCGGCGGCACGCACCGGCGACGCGCCGTTGAGCAGCCGCTTGGCCGCGCGGATGGCGTCCGGGCTATTTGCTGCGATCTGCGCCGCGAGCGCACGGGCCTCGGCCAGCGGGTCGTCGGCCACCCGAGTGGCGAGACCGATCGCCTGTGCTTCGGTGCCTGAGACGATGCGGCCGGTGAAGGTGAGTTCGCGCAGCACGTCGGCGCGCACGAGTTCGGTCATGAAGACGCAGCCGGACATGTCGGGCACGAGGCCCCACTTCACCTCCATCACCGACAGCTTCGTGTCGGGGTGGACCAGGCGCACGTCCGCGCCGAGGGCGATCTGCAGGCCGCCGCCGAAGGCGACGCCGTGCACCGCGGCGATCACGGGCACCGGCAGCTCGCGCCAGCCCCAGCCCACGTGCTGCGCGGCGTTCGCGAGGCCGTGGCTGCGGGCGAGCAGGTCGCTGCCCATCGTGCCGCTGGTCTGGCCCTGGCCCATTTGCTGGAAGCGGCCCATGTCGAGGCCCGCGCAGAACGCCCGGCCTTCGCCGTGCAGCACCACGGCGCGCACGCGGGCGTCGCCGCGCAGCGTGGCGATGGCGTCGTTGATGGCATTGAACATCGCGGCGTCGATGGCGTTCATCTTGTCCGCGCGGACGAGGGCGACCTCGGCCACGCCGTGGTCGTCGACGGACACGCGCACGCGCGGGGCGGAGGAGTCGTTCATCGCATCACCTGGGGAAGTCGGAGGTCGGGCCATTCTGGTGGATCGCGCCGGCGCGGGCCGTCACCTGGATGACGAGGGACCTGCTGGTTTGCCCCACTTCGAATCCGGTGGGTGCGTCGTAAAAATATCAGATCGCATGATTGATACATAAAACACCAGGAGATGGCATGAAGAAGTTCCTCGCTCCCGCAGCGGCGGCCGCCGCATTGCTGGCCCTCGCGTTGTCCGGCTGCGGCTCCGACGATGCGGTCGACGGGCCGCAGGCCGGCACGTTCGGCGAGACCCCTGTCACCGGCCTCGATGTGGCGGGCACCACCACCGCGGCACAGCGCACGAACGCCCAGGGGCGCTTCCAGCACGCCGCCGGCGAGACGGTGCGCTTCTCGATCGGCGCGCTGGCCCTCGGCAGCGCGCCCGGTGCGGCCGTGGTCACCGCACGCGACGTGACGGGCGGCGCCGCGGTGAGCGACCGCCGCGTCACGAACAAGCTGATCCTGCTGCAGACGCTCGACGTCGACGGCAACCTCAACAACGGCATCGAGATCACCGAGGCCGTCCGCACGGCGGTGTCCGACCGCGCCGCCTCGATCGACTTCGACCAGGACACGACCGCCTTCCGCACGAGCCTCGCACCGCTGCTGGCCGCGCTGAACACCGCGTCCCTCTTCACCGACCTCGACCCGCGCCCCCGCACCGCACGCACCGCCGCCGCGGCCGTCGAACACTTCGCGCGTGCGTCGAGCCCGCGGCACGTCGTCGCCACCACCGCCGGCTCGCTGAGCGGCTTCGAGGCCGATGCGTCCACGTGGCAGTTCCTCGGCGTGCCGTATGCGAAGCCGCCGGTGGGCGCGCTGCGCTGGCGTCCGCCGCAGGCGGTCACGCCGTGGACCGGCGTGCGCGACGCCACGGCCTGGGCCGACCAGGCCGCGCAGACCACGGCGCTCGAACGCTTCGGCGAAGGCGGCATGAGCGAGGACAGCCTGTACCTCAACGTCACCGCGCCGAAGAACGCGGCGAAGCTGCCCGTGATGGTGTGGTTCCACGGCGGCGGCTTCACCTCGCTCACCAGCAACACCAAGGCCTTCAACAACGCGAAGGGCCCGGTCACGAAGGGCGTCGTGCAGGTGTCGGTGAACCACCGGCTGGGGCCGTTCGGGTACCTCGCCCATCCCCTGCTGTCGGCCGAGTCGGGCTACGGCGGCTCGGGCAACTACGGGCAGATGGACCTCGTCATGGCGCTGCAGTGGGTGCGCGACAACATCGCGGCCTTCGGCGGCGACCCCACGAACGTCACCATCTTCGGCGAGTCGGGCGGCGGCCGGAAGGTGCTGTCGCTGATGGCCTCTCCCGAGGCGAAGGGCCTGTTCCACCGCGCCATCAGCCAGAGCGGCACGCTGATCCCGGACACCCGCACGCTCGCGTCCGCCGAAGCCATCGGCACGACGCTGGCCACGAACCTCGGCGCCACCACGCTCGAGCAGCTGCGCGCGAAGCCGTGGACCGAGGTGGTGACGGCCGCCGCCGCGCTCGTGCCGTACACCAACATCGACAACCGTTACCTGCCGCACAGCGAACGCGTGAGTTTCGAAACGCACACGCACAACGACGTGCCGTTCCTGATCGTCACGAACACGGCCGACACCGTCGACCCCATCGAGACGGTGAAGAACGTGTTCCCGTGGATGACGACCCACAGCGCGCAGCCGCACTACGCCGCGATCTTCAGCCGCGTGCCGGCCGGCTGGACGCAGCGCGGGCTCAAGGCGTACCACAGCGCCGAACTCACCTACGTGTTCAACGCCCCCGAGAGCATCGTCGCGCACTTCCAGCTGGGCCTCGTGCTGGACCCGGCGACCAACGCACGCGTGGTGATCGGCGACCTGAACGGCAACGGCGTGAGCGGCACCGCGGGCGATGCTGCAGACGTGCTCGCATCGGCCGGCTTCGATGCGACGGACGCCGCCGTGGCCGACCGCACGATGACGATGTGGACCACCTTCGCGAAGACCGGCAACCCGGGCATCACCGGGCTGGCGTGGCCCGCGTACACGACCTCCAACGACACCTACGTCGAACTGGGCGCGCAGGCAGTGGTGAAGACGGGGCTGTCGGCCGTGTTCCCCTGACCCGGAGGCCGCGCCCGTGACGGATGCGGCAACCGGAGGCACCAGGCCCTGAAATACCTGGCCCGAAGGTTGATACATTCATGCCATGAGCATCGACCCGGCCCCTCCGCGCAACCTCGGCGGCAGCATCCAGGACCGCATCCGCGCGGCCGTGGAGGCCGAGATCGTGTCGGGTGAACGGCCGCCGGGCAGCGTCATCGACGACCGCCAGCTGTCCGAACGCTTCCAGGCCTCGCGCACCCCGGTGCGCGAGGCCTTGCTCGTGCTGGCGGCACAGGGGCTCGTGCACATCGCTCCCCGCTCCGGCATCTACGTGCGCCGCGCGAGCATCGACGAGCTGGTGGCGTCCCTCGAGGCGCTGACCGAGGTGGAATCGGTGCTGGCCGGCATGGCCGCGCGCCGCGCCACCGCGGTCCACTGCGCCGAGCTGCGCACCGCCGTCGCCACGTGCACGGAGCGTGCTGCGGCGGGCGACCAGCCCGGCTACGAGGCGGCCAACCGTGACCTTCACCAGGTGATCTACCGCGCCAGCGGCAACCCGGTGCTGGTCGAGACCGTGCGTTCGCTGCGCCGCACGCTCGCGGCGTACCGCCAGTGCAGCACCCGGCACCCCGGCCGCCTCGGCGCCTCGGCCGAGGAACACCGCGCCATCGTGACGGCCATCTGCGCCGGCGATCCTCCCGCCGCCTCGGCGGCGATGCGGCAGCACATCAACCTGGGCGGCGAAGCCCTGGTCGAACTCGTCGTGACCGCCCAGACCCTGGGCGCGCGGCACGACACGGCGGCCTCGCCCGAGGCCGTGCCGGCGCGGCGGCCGGCGCGCCGCGCGATGTCGCGCCGCTGACACCCCTCCTGCTGGTTAGTCCGCATGCGGCTCGGGTTTCGAGTCGTAAAAATATCAGATGACAAGTCTGATACGAATTTGGCGATCACAACCCAGGAGACAACCATGAACCGAAGCGACAACCGGTGGCGCCTCGCTGCCGCCGCGGGGGCCGCCGTGCTGGCCCTCACCGCGTGTGGCGGCGACGACGTCGAGGAACTGTCCGGCGTCTTCGTCGACAGCCCGGTGTCGGGCCTCGACGTCACCGGCGCCGCGGGATCGGCGCGTTCGACCGATGCGAACGGCCGGTTCACCTACGCGGCCGGCGAGACACTCTCGTTCGCCATCGGCAACCTCGCGCTCGGCTCGGCCGTGGGCGGCGCCGTGCTCACGCCGCTGTCGGTCACGGCCGGCGCGGCGTCGGCCGCCGACGTGCGCGTGAACAACAAGCTGATCCTGCTGCAGACGCTCGATGCCGACGGCGACCTCAACAACGGCATCCAGATCACCGCGGCGATCCGGGCGGTGGTGTCGCCGCGGGCCGCGGCCATCGACTTCAACCAGCCCACGGCGGCGTTCCGCACGAGCCTCGCGCCGCTGCTCGCCGCACTCAACGACGCGGCCGTGTTCTCGGACCTCGACCCGCGCCCGCGCAGCGCGCGCACGGCCACCGCGGCGCTCGAACACTTCGGCCGGTCGATGGCCCCGCGCAAGGTCGTCGCCACCACCGGTGGTCAGTTGAGCGGCTTCGAGGCCAATGCCACCACGTGGCAGTACCTCGGCATTCCGTACGCGCGCCCGCCCGTCGGTGCGCTGCGCTGGCGTCCGCCGCAGCCGCCCGTCGCATGGACCGGCGTGCGCCAGGCCACCGGCTGGAGCGACCAGAGCGCGCAGAACCCCACGTTCGAGCCGCTCGGTGAAGGCGGCATGAGCGAAGACTCGCTGTACCTCAACGTCACGGCGCCGAAGAACGCGTCGAAGGCGCCGGTGATGGTGTGGTTCCACGGCGGGGCGTTCGCGATCCTGACGGGCAACTCGAAGCAGTACAACAACCCGGAAGGCGTGACCACGAAGGGGGTCGTGCTCGTCACCGTGAACCACCGCCTCGGGCCGTTCGGCTACATGGCCCACCCGCTGCTGAGCGCCGAGAGCGGCCACGGCGGCTCGGGCAACTACGGTCAGATGGACCTCGTGATGGCGCTGCAGTGGGTCAAGGACAACATCGCGCGTTTCGGTGGCGACCCCGCCAACGTCACGCTGTTCGGCCAGTCGGGTGGCGGTGGCAAGACCTACGGCCTGATGAACTCGCCCGAGGCCGCCGGGCTGTTCCACAAGGCGGTGGTGCAGAGCGGGGCCAACGCCATCGCCACCACCGGCACGGCCGCGTCGTCGCTCGCCGCGGGCGAGGCCATCGGCACCGCGATGTTCGGGCGCCTGAACGTCGCGACGCTCGCGGCCGCGCGGGCGCTGCCGTGGACCGCGTTCGTGCAGGCCGACCTCGACGCCGGCATCCCTCGCGAGATCTACCGCCCGAACGTCGACTACGCCCACCTGCCGAAGACGTACCTGCAGAACATGACCGACGGCATGCCGAGCGACGTGCCGCTGATGGTGGGGGCCACGTCCGGCGACTACCCGTCGCTGCGCGCCGCGCTGCCGGTCTTCATGACCCAGCGCACGCCCACCTACAAGTCGCCGCAGTTCGTGTACCGCTTCAGCCGCGTGCCCGACGGGTGGGCCGCGATGAACCTCGCGAGTGGCCACGGCGGCGAGGTGCCGTACCTCTTCAACTACCCGCTGGGCATGGCGAGCAACTACAGCCTGGGCCTCGTGCTGACCGCGGCCAACACGAAGCCGCCCATCGGCGACCTCAACGGCAACGGGGTCACGGGCACCGCGGGCGACATCGCCGACGTCTACGCGTCGATGGGCTGGGGGGCGGGCGACGTCGCCACGGTGGACTCGGTGATGTCGATGTGGACGCAGTTCGCGAAGACCGGCAACCCGAGCACCACCGCGTTCACGTGGCCCGCGTACACGCTCGCCAACGACACGTACGCCGAGATCGGTCCGACCCCGTCGGCGACGGTGCGCACGGGCCTGGCCACCGCCTTCCCGTGACCGCCGATGAGGGATAACCCCGCATAAGAAACCTCGGCGGATCGTCAACGCGAACTCACGCCAGCGCGTGCGTTCGCTGCCGACACTGCGGCGAGCGTCCGGTCGACCCCACGGACGCATCGACCACAGGAGTTGACGATGACCTTGAAGACGTTTCTGACGGCCAGCATCGCGGCCTTCGCCGCGGTGCTGGTCTGCGCGTGCGGTAGCGACGACAGCCCCGCGACGACCACCACCACAACCCCGACGACCCTCGCCGTGGTCAAGCCGGCCGCGGCGTGCGCGAGCCTCGCGTCGGTCGACCTGACCGAGATCGGCGGTGTCGGCAGCACCATCACGTCGGCCACCGAAGGCACCATGACGGTCAACGGCGCCGCGGTGAAGTTCTGCACCGTGGAGGGAACGCTCGCGCCCGCGGTGGGCTTCCGCGTGCGCCTGCCGGTGGACACCTGGACGCAGCGGGTGTTGCACATCGGCTGCGGCGGGCTGTGCGGGTCCATCAGCGCCGCGGTCGATCCGGGCACGTCGTTCGGCTGTCCGCTGGTGCAGCAGGGCGGCTTCGTGCTGTCGTCCACCAACATGGGCCACACGGGCGCCGATGCGAACTGGGCGCTCGACGCGCAGAAGCGTGTGGACTTCGCCTACCGCGGCGTGCACGTGACCACGCTCGCCGCGAAGAAGCTGACCCAGGCCTACTACGCGCAGCGCGAGAAGTTCTCGTACTTCGTGGGCTGCTCCGACGGCGGCCGCGAAGGCCTGATGGCCGCGCAGCGCTACGCCGACGACTACGACGGCATCGTCGCGGGCGCCCCGGCCTTCCTGTTCAACATCCAGAACTCCCTGCACCACGGCTGGATGGCGCGGTCCAACCGCGACACCGGCCTGAGTACGGGCACCGTCGTGCTGTACCCGGCCAAGGCCGCGGTGCTGCACAGCGCCGTGGTGGCCGCGTGCGACGGACTCGACGGCCAGGTCGACGGCCTGCTCTCGGACCCGCGCCTGTGCCACTTCGACCCCGCGACGATCCAGTGCGCGGCCGGTGCCGTGGACACGAGCGCCTGCCTCACCGCCACCGAGGTGATCACCGCGAAGAAGTTCTACGACGGCCCGCGCGACCCGTCGACGAACCGCCGCATCCTCGTGGGTGGCCCGCAGTACGGCTCCGAGCTGAACTGGGCCGGCGTGTTCGTGCCGTCGACCGACGTGGTGACCAACCGCGTGGGCAGCGAAAACTTCGTCGCGGGCGCCCGGTCGGTGATCTTCACCGATGCGGTGCCGCCCACGCTCGACGAGTTCGAGTTCACCGAGGCCTTCTACAGCCGGCTGCGCACGCGGCACCCGTTGAGCGACGCGACGAACCCCGACCTGTCGGCCTTCAAGGCGGCCGGTGGCAAGCTGATCCTGTGGCACGGCTGGGCCGACCAGCACATCTCGCCCATCAACACCATCGCGTACCACGAGGCGATGCAGCGCACGATGGGGCAGGCGAACATGGATGCGTTCATGCGCATGTACCTCGCGCCCGGCGTGAGCCACTGCGGCGGCGGTGAAGGCCTTCCGAACATGGACCTGGTCACCGCCGTGGTGAACTGGGTGGAGCAGGGCAAGGCCCCGGCCGAGATCACGACGAGCCGCACCGACACCGCGGGCGTGGTCACCAGCTCGCGGCCGATGTACCCGTACCCGGCGCTCGCCACCTACAAGGGCTCGGGCGACCCGAACGCGGCGGCGAACTATGGCAACGGGGCGGCGAAGTACACCGCGGCGTCGCCGGACTGGACCGGCGTGGACTTCTTCAGCCCGTACGCCCCGGCACCGTTGTGACGTGAAAAGACGGACTCAGCCGAACTCGGCCGAGTCCGTCACCACCTTGCGGATCTCCGCCATCAGCGCCCGGGCGCCGGGGGAGGGCAGCGCACCGAGGCGCTGCGACAGACCGATCTGCCGCCGCGTGCGCTCGAGCGGGAAGTCGAGCGCCACGAGGCTGCCGTCGCGGATCTCGTAGCGCAGCTGGTGGGCCGAGATGGCGGTCAGCATGTCGCTCTCGAGCAGCAGGCCGCGCAGCACCGCGAGGTCGCCGGTTTCCACTGCGGGGGCGGGCGGGGGCTGGCGTGCGTCGGAGAAGAACGACTCGAACAGCTCGCGCGATGGCGACCCGTGCCGCGACAGCACCCACGTGGCGCTGCGCAAGGTGTCGAAGTCGATGCGCTTGACCCGCGTGAGCGGGTGATCGGCACGGGCGATGACGGAGAGCCGGTCCTCGAACAGCGGCGCCTGTTCCAGCTCCTTCGCCTCGGCCGGCCCGCGCAGCGCGCCGAGGATGAAGTCGACATCGCCGCTGCGCAGCGAGGCCGCCAGCACCTCGTACGGGCTCTCGACGGTGCCGACGTGCAGCTGCGGATGCCGCGCGAGCAGCGACGCGATGGCGCGCGGCAGGATGTGCGTGCGCCCGAGCGGCAGGGCGCCCACGTTCACGCTGCCCTGCAGCGTGCCTTCGCTCGCGGCGAGGTCGGGCACGATGTGCCGCAGCTCGGCGAGCACCCGCTTGAAGTGGAACGCGAGGATCTCGCCCGCCGGCGTGGGCACGAGCCCGCGCGCGGTGCGGTCGAACAGCGAGGCGCCCAGGCGGGCTTCGAGGTCCTTCACCGCGGTGCTGATGGCCGGCTGCGTGATCGCGAACTCGCGCGCCACGGCCGCCATGCTGCGCCGCTCGACGAGGCTCGCGATGACGGCCAGGCGCCGGCCGTTCATGATCGACGCGAACAGCGAATTGACGTCCGCGGACGACTGCACGCCGCCGCGCGCCGTCAGCTGCTGGCGCGCGGCCTCGAACAGGCCCTCGATGCGCCGGGCGCGCACGAGCACGATCTCCCCGTACCGGTTGATCACCATCCCGCGCGAGCGCCGCTCGAACAGCGGCACGCCGAGCACCGCTTCCAGTTCCGAGATGGACCGGGCCACGGCCGAGGACACGCGGTAGAGCCCCTCGGCGGCGTGCGCGATGCTGCCGGCGTCGGCCACGGCACAAAGCACGTGGAGGTGGCGCAGGTTGGTGCCGAGCGCGCCGGCGGGACGGGAGTCGATGAATTTTTCTGGCATGGCCCCGCGATTCTTCTCGATCGGGACGCGGGAAATCGCCTGGGGATTACCCGTGCCTATAAAAAAGTTCGAGGTCTGCGCAAGCGCTACTCGCCCCACGGCGGCCCGGGCAGCGGGACACTGCCGGCACGAGGAAACCCACCGCACGAGTCCGACCCATGATCATCGATTGCCACGGCCACTACACCACCGCCCCGAAGGCGCTCGAAGCCTGGCGCGACCAGCAGGTCGCGAGCCTGTCGGGTGGCGCCCCGGCACCGTCCGCCTCGTCGCTGAAGATCAGCGACGACGAACTGCGCGAGTCCATCGAGACCAACCAGCTCGCGAAGATGCGCGAGCGCGGCATCGACCTCACGATCTTCTCGCCGCGTGCGAGTTTCATGGCCCACCACATCGGCGGATTCGACACCAGCGCGACCTGGTCGTCGATCTGCAACGAACTGATCGCCCGCGTGGTCGGCCTGTTCCCCGGCCAGTTCATCGGCGCGGCCATGCTGCCGCAGTCGCCCGGCGTCGATCCGGCGACGTGCGTGGCCGAGATCGACCGCTGCGTCAACGAGTACGGCTTCGTGGCCATCAACCTGAGCCCGGATCCGTCCGGCGGCCACTGGACCTCGCCGCCGCTGTCGGACCGGCACTGGTACCCGGTGTACGAGCGCCTGGTCGAGCTGGACATCCCCGCGATGATCCACGTGAGCACGAGCTGCAACGCGTGTTTCCACACCACGGGCTCGCACTACCTGAACGCGGACACCACGGCCTTCATGCAGTGCCTCACGTCCGACCTGTTCAAGGACTTCCCCACGCTGCGCTTCGTGATCCCGCACGGCGGCGGCGCGGTGCCGTACCACTGGGGCCGTTTCCGCGGCCTGGCCCAGGAGATGAAGAAGCCGCCGCTCGGCGAGCACCTGCTCAAGAACATCTTCTTCGACACCTGCGTGTACCACCAGCCCGGCATCGACCTGCTCACGAAGGTGATCCCCGTCGACAACGTGCTGTTCGCGTCCGAGATGATCGGCGCGGTGCGCGGCATCGACCCCACCACCGGCTTCGCGTACGACGACACACGCCGCTACATCGAGGCGGCCGCGCTGTCGATGGACGACCGCCGCAAGATCTTCGAAGGCAACGCCCGGCGCGTGTACCCGCGCCTCGACGCGGCGCTGCGCGCCCGCGCCACCGCCTGAACCCCCCTCGCAGGACCACCATGAACACGCTCGGAATCGTCAAGCGCACCATCCCCCGTCCGCCCCGCGAGGCGGTCGAACACCTCTCGAAGTTCGGTGTCGCCACCGTCCACGAGGCCATGGGCCGCGTGGGCCTCACCAAGCCCGTGCTCAAACCGATGTACGACGGCGCCCGCCTGTGCGGGCCGGCGGTCACCGTGCTGCTGCAGCCGGGGGACAACTGGATGTTCCACGTCGCGGCCGAACTGATCCAGCCGGGCGACGTGGTGCTCGCGGCGTGCACCACCGACAACGTCGACGGCTTTTTCGGGGACCTGCTCGCCACGTCCTTCCGCGCCCGCGGCTGCGTGGGCCTCGTGATCGATGGCGGCGTGCGCGACGTGCGTGTGCTGCGTGAGATGGACTTCCCCGTCTTCGCCCGCACGGCCCACGCGAAGGGCACGGTCAAGGCCACGCTCGGCTCGGTCAACGTGCCCGTGGTGTGCGCCGGTGCGCTGGTGCAGCCCGGCGACGTGGTGGTGGCCGACGACGACGGCGTGGTGATCGTGCCGTGCGCCGACGTGGCGCGCGTGGCCGACGCCGCCGCCAAACGCGAGGCCCTCGAGGAAGGCAAGCGCCGGCGCCTCGCCGACGGCGAGCTGGGCCTCGACATCTACCAGATGCGGGAACGCCTCGCCGAGGCGGGCCTGCGCTACATCGACTGAGGAGTTCCCATGGCCAGCATCATCGGCGCGATCGCCTGCTCCCACACCCCCACCATCGGCTTCGCCCACGACAAGAACAAGCAGGACGACCCGGTCTGGGCGCCCATCTTCGAGGCCTTCGCCCCCATCAAGGGCTGGCTCGCGGACAAGAAGCCCGACGCGGCGATCGTGATCTTCAACGACCACGTCACCTCGTTCTTCTTCGACCACTACTCGCCGTTCACGCTCGGCGTGGGCACGCAGTACACGGTGGCCGACGAAGGCGGCGGTCCGCGCAGCCTGCCGGCCGTCGCGGGCCACCCCGCGCTGGCCGCGCACATCGGGCAGTCGGTCGTGGCCGACGAGTTCGACCTGTCGTTCTTCCAGGACAAGGGCCTGGACCACGGCGTCTTCTCGCCGCTGTCGGTGCTGTGCGACCACGACCCGGCCTGGCCGTTCCCGATCATCCCGCTGCAGGTGGGTGTGCTGCAGGCCCCGAGCCCCGGCGCGCGCCGCTGCTACGCGCTGGGCCAGGCCCTGCGCCGCGCGGTCGAGAGTTTCCCGGAAGACCTGCGCGTGGTGATCATCGCCACCGGCGGCCTGTCGCACCAGGTGCACGGTGAACGCGCGGGCTTCAACAACCCGGCGTGGGACGCGAAGTTCCTCGACCTGATCGAGAAGGACCCGGTGCGCCTCACCGAGATGACCCTCGCCGAACTCGCGACCATCGGCGGCTGCGAAAGCGCCGAGGTGGTGATGTGGCTGATCATGCGCGGCGCGCTGTCGTCGCAGGTCACGAAGTTGCACCAGTCGTACTACCTGCCGTCGATGACGGGCATCGCGACGCTCGTGTTCGAGAACCACGCCGAGCCGCCGTCGGCCGCGGCGCTGCAGCGCCACCGCGACCACATGGCGCGCGAGATGCGCGGCATCGAGCTGCTGGAGGGCACCTACCCGTTCGACCTCGCCCGCAGCGTCAAGGGCTACCGCATCAACAAGTTCCTGCACGAACTGGTGGAGCCGGCGCACCGCGCCCGCTTCCTCGCCGACGAGGTGGCGCTGATGCGCGAGGCCGGCCTCTCCGACGTCGAGCGCGACCTGATCCAGCGCCGCGACTGGCGCGCGATGATGCACTACGGCGTCATCTTCTTCCTGCTCGAGAAGCTCGCGGCGGTGGTCGGCGTGTCGAACCTCCACGTGTACGCCGCGATGCGCGGGCAGTCGCTCGAGGCGTTCCAGAAGACCCGCAACGCACCGGGCGCCCTCTATTCGGTCGCGGGCGGTTCGGGCACGGCGGGGAACTGGGACAAGAAGGAAGCGGCCAAGCCATGACCGCCGGACTGCGCGTCATCTCGTCGATGGCGACCCGCGCGCTGCTGGCCGACCTGGCGGCCGACTGGTCCGCCCAGGGCGGCGAGCCGGTGCAGGTCGAGTCCGTCGGCGGCGTGGATGCCGCACGGCGCGTGGCCGCGGGTGAAACCTTCGACGTGGTGGTGCTGGCGTCCGACGCCATCGACCGCCTGCTCGCCGCGGGCCGCCTCGTGGCCGGCAGCAAGGTCGACCTCGTGCGCTGCGACGTCGCCATCGCCGTGCCGGACGGCGCCCCGCATCCGTCCGTGGACGACGAAGCCGGGCTGCGGGCGGCCGTCTCGGCCGCCTCCCGCATCGCGTTGTCCACCGGCCCGAGCGGCACGGCCCTCGTGAAGCTCTTCGAACGCTGGGGCCTGGCCGACACCGTGCGCGACCGCCTCGTGCAGGCGCCCCCCGGGGTGCCGGTGGGCCGGCTGCTGGCGCAGGGCGAGGCGGACTTGGGTTTTCAGCAACTCAGTGAACTCCTCAGCTTGTCAGGCATCGCCGTGCTGGGCACGATGCCAGTCGGCCTGGAGATCGTGACCACCTTCAGCGCCGCGTGCTGTGCCGCCGGCGGGGAGCGGGCCGACGTGCAGCCGCTGCTGGCCCGGTGGCGGTCCGCCGCCACCGATGAGATGAAACACCGGCACGGCATGATCGATGCCCGTGCGTGACCCTGACCTCGAACCCGATTCCTCAACCGTGAAGGAGATCTCCATGACGTCCATCCCCCGCCGGGCCCTCGGCCTCGCCATCGCGCTCGGCCTGCTCGGTGCCGCCGCGATGCCGGCCGCCGCGCAGGACTGGCCGACCAAGCCCGTGCGCATCCTGACGCCGTTCCCGGCCGGCGCCGGTCCCGAAGCCGTGGTGCGTGTGCTCGCCGAGAAGCTGCAGAAGAAGTGGGGCCAGCCGGTGATCGTGGAGAACCGTCCCGGCGGCAACGGCTTCATCGCCATCGACGCCTTCAAGCGCGGCGCCACCGACGGATACGACCTGATCCAGCTCGACAACGTCCACCTCGTCGCGTACCCGTATCTCTTCAAGAAGCTGCCGTACGACCCCGTCAAGGACTTCGACCCGCTGACCCCGCTGTTCCGCACGTACTTCTTCGTCGGCGTGCCGGCGAACAGCAAGTACCGCACGGTCGGCGACATCATCGCGGACGCGAAGGCCCGTCCCGGCGCGCTGAACTACGGCAGCTGGTCGGTGGGCAACCCGGTGCACCTGGGTTCCGCGCTGCTCGAGAGCATGACCAACACGCAGATGCAGCACGTCATCTACAAGGAGACGTCGATGCTCTACACCGGCGTGGCCACCGGCGAACTCGACTTCGCCCTCGGCTCGCTGGCCACCGCCGGCCCGCTGCAGCGCGTGGGCCGCATCAAGTTCATCGCGGTGACGGCGCCCAAGCGCCACCCGGCCTTCCCCGATGTGCCCACGGTGTCCGAGTCCGGTGGTCCCGCCGGCTACGAGATGACCGGCTGGACCACCATCGCCGCGCCGAAGAACCTGCCGAAGGGGGTGGCCGACAAGATCCAGCACGACATCGAGGCCGCGCTGGCCGAGCCGGACATCAAGGACCGCTACGCCACGTTCGGCTACGAGACCTTCCCGACCACCCGCACGCAGTTCAACGCGTTCATCGCCGCCGAGTCGGCGAAGTACGCCGACGTGATCAAGCGCGCGAAGGCCTCGCTGGACTGACCCCATGACGGTCCGCTCGCTTCATCGCATCGGCCTCGTCGGTTACGGCGAGGTGGGCCGCATCCTCGCCGAGGACCTGCGTGCCCAGGGCGTGGCCGTCTCCGCCTTCGACCTGAAGTTCTCGAAGGCGGACGAGGCCGCGCCGCTGCGCGCGCATGCCGAGGCGCACGGGGTGACGCTGGCCGCGTCCGCCCGCGCGCTGGCCGAAGGGGTGGACCTCGTCGTGTGTGCGGTCACCGCGAGCCAGACGCTCGCGGCGGCCGAGGCGAGTGCGCCGGGCTGCGCCGGCGGCACGTGGTTCCTCGATTTCAACTCCGCGTCACCGGGGGCCAAGGCCCGTGCGGCGGCGCGGGTGAACGAGGCCGGGGGCCGCTACGTCGAGGGTGCGGTCATGACCAGCGTGCCGCCGTACCGCATCCGCGTGCCGATGCTGCTGGGCGGCCCCGACGCGGAGACGCTCGCCGCGCTGCTGGCCCCGCTCGGTTTCGCCGCACGGGTGGCCAGCGACCGGCTTGGCGTGGCATCGGCCACCAAGATGTGCCGCAGCGTGATCATCAAGGGCATGGAGGCCATGATGATCGAGAGCCTCGTCACCGCCCGCCACTACGGCGTCGAGGACAGCGTGCTCGCGTCCCTCGCCGAGACCTTTCCCCAGATCGACTGGGAGAAGCAGGCCGCCTACTTCTTCCAGCGCGTGATCGAACACGGCCGCCGCCGCAGCGAGGAAGTGCGCGAGGTGGCCGAGACCGTGCGCGAGGCCGGCCTCGTGCCCTGGAGCGCCGACGGCACGGCCGACCGCCAGGCCTGGGTGGCGAACCTGGCCGACGACGGTGTCTTCACGCCGCGCGGTTCACCCGGCTTCGCCCGCAGCGCCGACTGGCGTACCGAGGCCGACCGGCTGCTCGCGCGGCTCCATTCCAGCCCCTGACCCGGAGATCCCGATGGTTTCGAACGACTTCCTGCGCATGCGCAGGACGGTGATGCTCGCCCTCGCGGCGGCGGCGTGGCCCGCGGCGCGAGCCCAATCGACCAAGCCGCTGCGGCTCGTCGTGCCGTTCCCGCCGGGCGGTTCCACCGACATCCTCGCCCGCGCCATCGGCGCGAAGCTCGGCCCGGCACTGGGCCAGACGGTGGTCATCGACAACAAGCCCGGGGCCGGCGGATCGCTCGGGGCGTCCGAGGTGGCCCGCGCGGAGCCGGATGGCCAGACGCTGCTGATGGGCCACATCGGCACGCTCGCCGTGAACCCGGCGTTGTACCCGAAGCTGCCGTACGACCCCGTGAAGAGTTTCGCGCCGGTGGCCTGGGTGGCGCGGGTGCCCAACATCCTCGTGGTGAGTGCGCGATCGCCCATCAAGACGCTGGCCGACCTGGTCGCCCAGGCGCGTGCGAAGCCCGGGCACCTGACCTACTCGTCGGGTGGCAACGGCAGCGCCGCGCACATCGCGTTCGAGTACCTGAAGCTGCAGGCGAAGTTTCCGATGCTGCACATCCCGTACCGTGGCACCGGTCCCTCGGTGAGCGACCTGATGGGCGGCCAGGTGGATGCCACCTTCACCGGGTCGCCGGTGGTGCTGCCTCATGTGCGCAGCGGGCAATTGCGTGCGCTGGCGGTGTCGAGCGTCAAGCGCCTGCCGTCGCTGCCGGACGTGCCCACGGTGGCCGAGTGCGGGTTCCCCGGCTTCGACGCCGACCAGTGGTACGGCGTGGTGGCACCGGCCGGCACGCCCGCGGCGGTGGTGGCGCGGCTCAACGCGGAGATCAACAAGGCGCTGCAGACCCCGCAGGTGGCGCAGCAGCTCGACGGGGAGGGCGCGGTGCCGGTGCCCGGGTCACCGCAGGCCTTCGGCGAGCTGATCGCGCGGGAGATGCCCCGCTGGGCGAAGGTGGTCCGGGCCGGGAACGTGCGCGCCGACTGAGGCGGTGCCGGCGCGCCGCCGGACGAGGCGGCGCTGCATCGCCCGCGCGGCCTCGCCCGCGCGCAGCGAGGCGAGCAGGGCGCCCAGCGCGCACAGGGCCGCGAGCGCGAGCGGGCCGAACACGAAACGCTGCTGCGCCACCGCGTCGCGCACCAGCGCGGCGGTGCCCGGTCTGGCGAACGCCTCGCAGAGGGACTGCATCTCGTCCGCGCGGAACGGCCCCCGGGTCGTTGGCGCGCCCGCCGCGCAGTTCGCGGCCGTCACCCGCGTGCCGTCCGACATCGCCCGGGCCGAGTCCGGTCCCAGCAGGAACCACACCTTGCTCGTGCGGAACTGCAGCAGTGCGCGGTCGGTGGCGAAGCCGGCCGCGAGCAGCATCAACGCGAAGATCGCGCACGCGACCAGCACCGTGCGCAGGAGCTGCCGGCCCGGCGTCGGGAGCTTGTCCTCCGCGATGCGGCACTGCTCGTGGTCGAACAGCGGGCCGCATGCATTCACGTCGGCCAGGTCCTCGTCGTGGGCGACGGACCACCGCCCGAGCCGCCGCGCCTGCGCGAGCGTGCGCACCCGCGTGACGAAGAGGAACCGGAACTTCAGCAACCGGTCGCGCGCTTCGACGAGGGCGCCGATCTCGCGGTCCGCCATCGCCGCCCCACCCATCAGCAGCCGCCACACCCGCACCAGCACCGGGTGGGTCGACCGCGTGCGCCAGCAGAGCCAGCCCACGAGCACGCCCATGATCGCCGCGCCGACGAGCGGCACCGGCACCGAAAGCCATTCGCCGATGCCGGCGGCGAGGTCCGTGATCTGATCCATCCGTGTCCTTTCTCGTTGTTTTCCCAGGACATGAAGGATCGCATGCGGGAGGCTCATTGCATGAGCCACATCGAAACGAAAGCGCGTCACCCCGATGAACATCGGGGTCCACCCTCCGCTGGCGCGCCGCGGGGGGCAGTGGATCCCGGCGTTCGCCGGGATGACGGTTTGTTTACGATGCGGAGTCCCGTTCACGAGGTGCCCGCCATGACCCGCATCACCACGCTCCGCCACCGCTTCCGCACGCTCCACGAATCCGGCTGCTTCGTCCTCCCGAACCCGTGGGACCGCGGGAGCGCCCGCTGGCTCGCGGGCCACGGCCACGTCGCGCTCGCCACCACCAGCTCGGGCTGCGCCTGGTCGCTGGGCCGGCCCGATGGCGGGATGACCCGCGGCGAGGTGCTCGATCACCTGCGCGAGATGGTGGCCGCCACGGACCTGCCCGTGAACGCCGACTTCGAGAACGGCTTCGGCGCCGACCCGGCGGCCGTGGCCGAGAGCGTGCGCATGGCGGTGGACACCGGCGTCGCCGGCCTGTCCATCGAGGACTCGACGGGACAGCCCGACCACCCGCTCTTCGACCTCGACGTCGCGGTGGGCCGCCTGCGCGCCGCCCGTGCGGCGATCGACGCCACTGGCGGCGACACGCTGCTGGTGGGCCGCGCCGAGAACTTCTTCGTGGGCCGGCCCGACCTCGACGACACGCTGGTGCGCCTGAAGGCCTATGCGGAGGCGGGCGCCGACTGCCTCTACGCGCCGGGCATCCGCACCCGCGAGCAGATCGCCGCGGTGGTGGCGGCCGTGGCGCCGAAGCCGGTCAACCTGCTGATCGGCTGGGCCAGCGACCTGACGATGGACGACATCGCCGCGCTGGGCGTGCGCCGCGTGAGCGTGGGCGGCGCCCTCGCACGCTCGGCCTGGGGCGGTTTCATGCGCGCCGCCCGCGGCCTGTCGGAGGGCCGCTTCGACGGCTTCGCCGACGCGGCCCCGGGCGCCGAACTCAACGCGTTCTTCGCAGGGCCACCGTCGTCCACGTGACAGGCAAATCGCCCGGAACGCCTAGGATGGGGGCATCGTTGTTTTTCCCGCTGTGTCCATGACCCCCTTCGACAACGCCGTCGCGCTGCAGCCCCAGCCCGACGGCACCCAGACCGGCCACACCAGCCCCGCCTACGCCAACATGGTGGGCCCGTTCGGCGGCATCACCGCGGCCCAGGTCGTGCAGTCCGTGCTGAACCACCCGCAGCGGCTGGGCGAACCCGTGTCGCTGACGGTGAACTACTGCGCGGCACTGGCCGACGGTGCGTTCACGGCCGTCGCGCGTCCCGTGCGCACGAACCGCTCTACGCAGCACTGGACGGTGGAACTGCAGCAGCAGGGCGAGGTGGTGGTGACGGCCACCGTGTTCACCGCGCTGCGCCGCGAGACCTGGCGGCACGACGAACACCGCATGCCCGACGTGCCCGCGCCCGAGACCCTCACCCCCATCCCGCCGCAGAACCGCGTGGCCTGGCTCGACCGCTACGAGATGCGCCTGCTGCAGGGCGGCATCCCGCAGAAGTGGGACGGCTCGGAACTGGGCGACAGCGTCACCCGCCTGTGGGTGCGCGACCAGCCGCCGCGTGCGCTGGACCACGCCTCGCTGACCGCACTGTGCGACGTGTTCTTCCCGCGCGTGTGGCGCCGCCGCGCGACGCCGGTGCCCGCGGGCACGGTGTCCATGACCATCTACTACCACGCCGACAGCGCGCTGCTCCACGAGACCGGCGACGAGCCGCTGCTGGGCCAGGCACAGGCCCAGGGCTTCCGCGGCGGCTACTTCGACCAGACCGCGCAGCTGTGGAACCGCCGCGGCGAACTGCTCGCCACCACGCACCAGGTCGTCTACTACAAGGAATGACGGCCGCTTGGTCCGCCGTGCCGGCGTCCTCGCGGACGCCGGCACGGCGCCTCGACGACACCGGCGGCACCTCGCCGGCGAAGACGGTCAGACCACCGCGATCGTGAACGTGTAGCTGCTGGTGGTGCCGCCGTCCGGCGACACCACGTCCACCTTGACCGTGCTGCCGGCCGACACCGCCACGGTGGTGGCCGCCCCCGGCGTCACGGTCGTGCCGTTCACCTTCAGCGACGACACCTTCGTCGACAGCGGCACCGGCTTGAGCGACACGCTCGTGGTGCCGGCCGGCACGTTGATCGTGTACGCGTAGGTCCACGGGTCGAACTTGTCCGGCAGCGAGTTGGGCACGCCGTTGGCCGGCGCCGCCCAGAAGACGTCCGTGCCCACGAGCTTGCCGCCCGTCACCTCGACGTGGCTCAGCACCGAATACTTGCGGTAGCCGTCGGCCACGTTGTAGTCGACCGCCGCGGCCGTGGGGTACACCGCGGTGGGTTTGGTCAGGTAGTCGACCGCGGCCGCGTACTTGCCGATGGGGCCGATCGCGATCCAGTTCTTGTTGCGCCACATGTCCCCCACGATGCTCATGCGGTCGCCACCCTTGCTGCCGCCGCGGATCGAGGGCAGCGTCACGGCATTGCCCTGGTCGATGATCTGCTGGAAGCACTTCACGAAGTTGTTGACGGCTTCCATGCCGACCGGGGTCTCCTGGTGGGCGTTGGTGACCTCGACGATCTCGCCGAGCGTGCTGCTCTTCCGGTAGTTGGCGATGAGTTGTTGGGTGAGGGACAGGAACAGGTCGACCTTCACGCTCTGGTACTGCGTGGTGTCCGCGGTGTGCGGGCGGTTGCAGGCCCACATGTCGGAGCCGAACACCCAGCCGGTCTGGTTGACGATGAAGGTCACCGTGCCGTTCGTGTGGCCGGGCTGGATCCACACCGTGCCCTGCACGTTGCCGAGGTCCAGCACCTGGCCGTCGGCCACGGCGACCGCCGACGTGCCCGCGGCCTTGAAGTCGGTGCGGTTCGACGCCATGAACGCGGCCTTCTCGATGGCCGACGCGTACAGCGTGACCCCGGCCGACGTGAAGTTCCAGATCTGCTCGGCGTGGTCGGGGTGGTTGTGGCCCACGATCACGTCGTACGGCTTCGTCGCGATCGTGTCGATGAAGGTCTTCAGGTTGGCCTTCTGGTAGCCGTACTCGCCGCAGTCGAACACGAGGCCGCGGTCCGAACCCTCGATGTAGAACACGAAGGCCTGGTAGTACTCGGCGGGGTTGTGGATCTTCCACACGGTGGGCGTGGTGGCCGTGCCCGGGTGCATCAGCCTGGCCTGGAACGCACCCACCTGCGGGCGCACGATGTTCCACATGAATTCGCGCACGGGGCTCGACACGAGGCCGTTCTTCTTCGCCACCGTCTTCAGCCGGTACAGGCGCGAGTCGGTGGTGGAGGACAGCGGGTTGACGAACTGCAGCACGCCGTCGGCGGTGAAGTCGTACACGGCGCCGGCCGTGGTCGGGTCGGCCGGCTCCTTGCCGTCGAAGGTCACGGTGTAGTAGATCGTCGCGCCGTCGGTGGGCGTGGAGATGCGCACGTAGCGGCGGGGGGCCGTGGTGCCGGCCTTGCACATCACCTGCGTGGGCGACACGAACTTCGCGGTGATGGCCGCGAGGATCGCCTTGGCATCGGCCTCGGTGACGGTGCCCGCCGGCGAGAACGCCGTGGCACTGGTGCCGGCCATGCAGCCGGCCGCCACGAGCGCATTGACACTCGCGCGGCGCGCGGGCGTGATCGACGCGGCGTCGGTGAAGCCGGCGAGGGCGTCGGTGGCCGAGGCCGGCACCAGGAACGCCTTCACGTACATCTCGGCCGCTTCCTCGCGCGTGACGTTGCGGTCCGGGTAGAAGTAGCCCTGCGAGTTGCTGACCACCGCTTCCTCGAGCGCCGTCTCGATCTGCTTCGCGTACGGGGTGGCGCCGATGAACACGTCGACGAACGTGGGCTGCACGGCCTTGTACTGGTCGTTGTACTCGGACGAATGCACCCAGTCGAAGTGGTTCGAGATCGTCGCGACGAACGCGCCGCGGGTGAGGGGGGCCGACGGGGCGGGCGAGGGCGCCGGTTCGTCGTCGTCACTGCCACCGCAGGCCGACAGCGTGGCCGCGGTGGTGGACGCGAGCAGGGCCGGCACCCCGATCAGCTTGCCGAAGAAGCGGCGGGTCATGCGCTCGGGCGCGTCGGGCGTGGCGGTGCGGCGGGCCACGGGAATCTCGTTCTCGGCCTGGGTCTTGTCGCTCATGGGAGTCCTCTTGCTCAGCGTCTTCTCGATCGGTGCCGGGACCGGCGGCCCTGGCGAACGCAAAATGTACGATCTGGTACGTTCGTGAATTTCGGGGACTTTCCCTGATGGACGCTCCCGCCCCTGGTGCGCGAAGGCGGTGAGCTTGCACCGTGTTGCGGCGCCCATGTCCGGTGCATGGGTGGCCGTGGTGCGGGGCAGTGAGGTCGCCGCCACCGTGCCGCACCAGCGACGCGCGGCACGCGCCCGCATCGCGCACGCATGCACCGCCTTTGGCCCACTTCTTGCGGATGGGTGCATTGCCTTCAAAACAACGCACCAGTCTGAGGAATCACTTCATGGCGTACCTGGCCCCTTCCGAATTCGTCACCAAGATGGTCGACGCCGGCGAATCCAAGCTCTGCATGGCCACGCGCGACGTGCTGATCCGCGCGTTCATGGCGGGCGCCATCCTGGCGCTGGCCGCGGTGTTCGCGGTGTCGGTCAACGTGCAGACCGGCAACCCCATCGTCGGCGCGCTGCTGTTCCCGGTGGGCTTCTGCATGCTGTACCTGCTGGGCTTCGACCTGCTGACCGGCGTGTTCGTGCTGACGCCGCTCGCCCTCATCGACAAGCGCCCCGGCGTCACCATCGGCCGCGTGCTCAAGCACTGGGGCTTCGTGTTCCTCGGCAACTTCGGCGGCGCCTTCACGGTGGCCGTGCTGATGTCCATCGTCTTCACGAACGGCTTCCAGACCGACCCGGGCAAGGTGGGCACCGTCATCGCGCACATCGGCGAGTCGCGCACGCTCGGCTACGCGCAGTACGGCGCGGCGGGCATGCTCACGCTGTTCATCCGCGGCGTGCTGTGCAACTGGATGGTGTCCACCGGTGTCGTGGGCGCCATGATCTCCACCACCGTGAGCGGCAAGGTCATCGCCATGTGGATGCCGGTCATGGTCTTCTTCTACATGACCTTCGAACACTCGATCGTCAACATGTTCCTGTTCCCGTCCGGGATCATCATGGGCGCGCACTTCTCGGTGATGGACTACCTCATCTGGAACGAGATCCCCACCGTGCTGGGCAACCTCGTCGGCGGCCTCACCTTCACCGGCCTCACGCTGTACGCCACGCACGTGCGCACCGGCGCGAAGCGTTCGCTGGCCTGATCGCCGTCCCGGCACACACTGCTTGTCATCACGGCTGGGCTCCGGACCTCGGAAAGAGGCCGGGGCCCGGCGCCTCGTGATCCGGTCATGACCGCCGCACTTCAGATATCCGTCGGGCAGCACTCGGACAAGGGCCGCAAGGCCGTCAACCAGGACTTCCACGGCGTCGCCTCGCCCACCGGCGCACAGCGTGTGTCGAAGGGCGTCGCGGTCGCGCTCGCCGACGGCATCGGGAGCAGCGACGTGAGCCAGGTCGCCAGCGAGTTCGCGGTGCGCGGGCTGCTCGACGACTACTACTGCACGTCCGATGCGTGGACCGTGAAGAAGTCCGTCGAACGCGTGCTCGCCGCCACCAACTCGTGGCTGCACGCGAAGACGCGGCAGGGCCCGCACCCGTTCGACCAGGACCGGGGCTACGTGTGCACGCTGAGCGCGCTCGTGTTCAAGTCGAACACGGCGCACCTCTTCCATGTGGGCGACACACGCGTCTACCGCGTGTTCCCCACGTCGCTCGAGCAGCTCACGCAGGACCACCGTGTGCGCGTGGCCGACGGCCAGAGCTACCTCAGCCGCGCGGTGGGCTTCAAGCCGCAGCTCGAGATCGACTACCAGGCGCTGCCGCTCGCCCCCGGCGACACCTTCCTGCTCGCCTCCGACGGCGTCTACGAACACCTCGACGCGGCCTTCGTCACCGACACCGTGCACCACGGGCGGGGTGACCTCGATGGTGCCGCACGCGCGCTCGTCGACGAGGCCCTGCGCCGCGGCAGCGACGACAACCTCACGGCCCAGATCGTCGTGGTGGACGCGCTGCCCGGCGCCGACGCCGCGGAAGGGCTGGTGGCGGGCGCGGCGCTGCCCACCCCGTCGCTGCTGGAGCCGCGCGCGTCGCTCGACGGGTTCACCATCGTGCGCAAGCTGCACGGCAGCGCGCGAAGCCACCTCCACTTGGCCGTGGACGACGAAACGGGTGCACGCGTGGCGCTCAAGACGCTGTCCGTGGACCAGCAAGCCGACCCCGCCGCCATCGAACGGTTCCTGCTGGAGGAGTGGATCGCGCGCCGCATCGACAGCGTGCACGTGCTCAAGCCGTACGTGCCGGCCCGCCCGCGCCGGCACCTGTACGTGACGCTGGAGTACGTCGAGGGCCGCACGCTCGCGCAGTGGCTCGCCGACCACCCGCGGCCCGACGTGGAGGCGGTGCGCGGCCTCGTCGAGCAGATCGCGCGCGGGCTGCAGGCCTTCCACCGCCTCGAGATGCTGCACCGCGACCTGCGTCCCGAGAACATCATGATCGACGGCGCGGGCACCGTGAAGATCGTCGACTTCGGTGCCACGCGCGTGGCCGGCCTCGCGGAGATGGCGGCCGGGGACGGCGACGTGCCCGGCTCGGTGCAGTACACCGCGCCCGAGTGTTTCCTCGGCGAGGTGGCGACGTTCCGGTCGGACCTGTTCTCGCTCGGTGTCATCACGTACCAGCTGCTGTCCGGCCGGCTGCCCTACGGCACCGAGGTGGCGAAGGCCCGCACGCGGTCGGCACAGCGGCGCCTGCGGTACGAGAGCGTGCTGGCCGACGACCGCGAGATCCCCGCCTGGCTCGACGGCGTGTTGCGCAAGGCGGTCGCGGTGGACCCGCTGCGCCGCCACGAGAGCCTGTCCGAATTCGTGCACGACCTGCGCCATCCGAACCCGGCCCTGATGGAGCGCGGCCCGCCGCCGCTGCTCGAACGCCATCCCGTGCGGTTCTGGAAGGGTGTGTCGCTCGTGCTGGCCGTCGTGGTGCTCGTGCTGCTGGTGAAGCTGAACGGGGCCTGAACGCCGCTCAAGTCCGGCGGGCCCGGGGTCGATATCCCTCGGGCACCATGTCGTCGCTCCACATCCCGACCCTCCTGCTCGCCAACCTGCTGGTGGCCCTCGCGCTCGTCCTCATCGTGATGAGCACGCGCGTGGGCCTGGGCGCGGCCTCGCGGGGCATGCGCACGTGGTTGCTCGGCGATGTCGTGCTGCTGGTCGGCCAGGCCACCACCGCGTTCGACGTGCTGCCGGGCTGGTCCGACTGGGCCGTGCCGGAACTCACGCTGTCGGCCGGCATGGTGATCACCGGGATCACGCTGCACCAGGTCGCGATGTTCCGCCACTGCCAGCCCCCGGGCGCACCGGGCCTGCGGTGGTTGCTGGTGGCGCCTGCACTGGGCGGGGCCGTCGGGCTCGTGAACCTGTCCTTCGACCATCCCGCGCCGCGGGCGGTCGTGCTCAACCTCGCGCTGATGGGCGTGGTCGTGGTCACCATCGTGCGCAACCTCTGGCCCGAACGGCGGTTCCTCGGCGTGCGCGTGCTGATCGGGGCGCTGCTGTTCGCCGTGGTGGCCAACCTCGGCATGCTGGTGTCGGCCGCGCTGCATCCGGAGGTCGTGTCGCAGGGCGCGGTGACGGGCCTGCTGCTGAACCTCGTGATGACGATGATGACGACGTCGGGCTTCGTGCTGTGGCTGCAGGAGGGCCTGCGCGAATCGCTGCGCCACGCGGCGCAGACCGATCCGCTCACGGGGGTGCTCAACCGCCACGGCCTGCTGCCGCACCTGCGCCGCGAGCTGGCGCGCGCCGACCGCCAGGGGCCGCCGCTGTCGGTGGCGCTGTGCGACATCGACCACTTCAAGCGCGTCAACGACACACACGGCCACGCCGCCGGCGACGGGGTGCTGCGCGACTTCGCCGACAGCCTGCGGGCCCACGCCCGCGCGAGCGACCTCGTCGCGCGCTGGGGAGGCGAGGAGTTCCTGCTGGTGCTGCCGGACACCGACGCCGAGGCGGCACGCCGGGTCGTCGAGCGCATCCGCACGCGCCGCGCGGCCGCACCGCGGTCGGTGCGAAGCGTGACCTTCAGCGCCGGCGTGGCCAGCACGTCCGGCGGGGAGGGCGCGTCCGACGTGGACGGCTTGCTCGCGCAGGCCGACGCACGGCTCTACGTCGCCAAGGCCACGCGCGACACCGTCGTGGCGGCCTGAGCGGCGCGGCCGGTCAGCGGGTCGAGCCCACGACCCCCTCGACGAGGTAGTTCGTGGATTCGAGCACCGGGTCGTACAGCCCGTGGGTGCCGTTCAGCACGACCTTGCCCTGGTTGTCCTTGACCGGGCCGGTGAAGATCGGCGACCCCTGTTTCAGTTCGGCGATGCGGGCGAGCGCGGCGTTGCGCGCGGCCTCGGTCGCGCCCGCGCCGAACGGGGTGGAGGTCACCATGTCCTTGTCGTACCCGCCGATGCTGATGTTGGGCAGAGGCTGGCCCTTCGCGAGCAGGTCCGCGTAGCCCTTGTAGATCGTCTCGTACTTGTTCTCGGCGCCGGTGATGAACCCCTTCGGCGCGAGCGCGGCCTGCGAGGCGTTGTGCCCGAGCGTCTTCGCGCCGCGGGCCTCGGCCGTCTGCACGATGACCTTGGGGCTGTCGACGTGCGACGCGATGACGTCGCAGCCGATGTTGATCAGCGCGTGCGTGGCCTCGGCCTCGCGCACCGGCAGGGACCAGTCGCCCGTGATGATCAGGTGCACCTGCACCTTCGGGTTCACGCGCCGTGCGCCCAGCGTGAACGCGTTGATGTTGCGCAGCACCAGGTCGATGGGCTTGGCCGCGATGAAGCCGATCTTGTCGGACTTGGTCGACAGCGCCGCCGCGATGCCGTTCACGTGGTGGGCCTGGTCGAGGTAGCAGAAGTAGCCGCCGAGGTTGGCGGGGTGTTTGTCCGCCGTCCACAGCGTGGTGGGATGGCGGAACTGCACGCCGGGGTTCGCCTTCGCGGCGTCGACCATGAACGGGTTGAAGTAGCCGAACGAGGTGCCGAACACGAGCTTCGCGCCGTCCTGCTGGATCATGCCCGACAGGCTCTTGGCCACGGCCGTGGTCTCGGGCACCCGTTCCTCCTCGATGACCTTGATGCCGGGCACGGCCTTCAGCGCGCGGGCGGCCACGGCGTGCGACTGGTTCCAGCCGTAGTCGTCCCGCGGTCCCACGTACACGATGCCCACGGTGAGGTCGGTCGCCGCGGAGGCGCCGAACGGCAGGCCGGCGGCGAGGGCGCCGGTGGCGCCGACGAACTGCCGGCGGGTGAGGGAGAAGGTGCTGCTCATGACGGGTGCCTTTCGTCGGCGGGGGTGGAGGAGGCTGTGACGGTCGGGGCGCCGTTGGGACTCGTGACGTACTGCTGCTCCCACCAGGAGAAGAAGACGTCGCGCAGCGCCGCGCCCAGGTCGCCCCGGTAGAGCGGGGTGTGTTCGTAGCCGCGCAGCAGCGCGAGTTCGTCGTCGTCGAGTTCCACCGCCACCTCGGTGACCGAGAGCGGCGTGTTCAGGAAGCTGGGCTCGTAGCCCGGGTCGCGGCGCAGCTCGCGGTCGGACTTGATCACCGCGTTGCGGAAGTCCTTCGGCGTGCGCTGGCTGCGCAGCACGGGCAGCGCGGGCACGCGGGCCAGGTCTTCGGCCGAGGCCTCGAACACGGTCACCTTCACGGGCTTCAGGAAGAAGTTGCTGGTGCGCATCACGTCGGCGCCGCAGACGTTGGGCACGGCCAGCGTGTCGATCAGCGCGAGCAGCTCGACGTGGTCCCCGGGCCGGCTGTCCTGGCGGCTGATGCGCACGGCGCCGCCGGGCAGCACTTCGGTGGCCATGAAGAGGTTGAAGCTGTCGTGCACGTCGTCCGGCGTGAGGCCGTACTCGCGCTGCGCCTCGGCCTGGATGTCGTGGCAGTTCGTGTGGGCCGAGAAGCCGTAGGTGCTCTCGTAGACGTACGCGCTGCACCGCGGGAACAGCACGTCGTTGCGGCCGACCGTGTCGGCGAGCAGGTAGAACATCGCGCGCTCGCGCGGGGGCGCCGACCACAGGAAGGTGCCGGTGCTCGGGTTGAAGCCGTGCACGGTGCGCGTGCGGCCGCAGTGCATGAACTCCTTGTAGTCGTGCAGGTTGAAGGCGTTGAAGTCGACGCACTGGCCGCCGTCGATCTGCTCGATGCGCAGCACCTGGCCGGCCCGCACCTCGATCGCCTTGCCGGTGCCGGGTTCCAGTACCCACTCGGCCACGAACGTGCGAGCGGTCATCGGCCCGGCCCCTTCGGTGCGGCGGGAGCCGGACCCAGCGCCTTCAGCGCGAGCCGGAGCAGGGCGGCCCGGTCGGGGGCGGCGCCGCGGGCGACGGTGCGGTCGAGCAGTTCGAGCTGCTGCCGGTTGAGCGGGACGTGCACGAGGTGCTTCATGTATCCTCCATCAGTGAATCCTGTATCCACGATGGGCATACGAGCAATCGCCGTGCCACGTGAATGAAGCCACTTCCTCACCAGGACGGTGCGCTTTCCCCAGGTGAGGATGCCGAAGCGGGGCCGCCCTGCACACGGGATTCGTTCGGTTTGGCATACAGTGCAGTCCCATGAACCAGGACGCACCGGCGGACATCGCCTACGAAGCCCTTCGCCGGGCCATCATCGAACAGGCCCTTCCGCCGGGCACGAAGCTGCGCGAGGACGAACTCGCGGCGCAGTTCGGCATCAGCCGCACCCCGGTGCGGGCGGTGCTGGCGCGGCTGCAGGCCGAGGGACTCGTGGCGGGCAGCGCCCGCCGCACGGCGTCCGTGGCCCGCCCCGGGCTCGGCGAGGCCCGCCAGGTGTTCGTCGTGCGCCGGGTGCTCGAGCGCGAAGCGGTGCGCCTCGTGATGGCGCGCTGGACGCCCGAGTTGCGCGAGCGCCTGCAGCGCATCGTGCGAGAAGAGCAGCAGGCGCACGACGCGGGCGACCAGCGGGCCTCGAGCCGCCTCGCCGGCGACTTCCACACGGCCCTGGCCGAGATGACCGACAACTTCCTGCTGCAGCGCTACCTGTCCGAGACGGTGTCGCGCTGCTCGCTCATCCTCGCCGTGCATGCGAAGGCGCAGGCCAACGAGTGCTCGATCCACGAGCACACGGACCTGATCCGGTTGTTCGACGACGGCGATGTCGATGCGGTGGTGGCGGCGATGGAGGCGCACATCGACGCGATCGCGCAGCGGGCGCTGGCGGCGGCCGATGGGGAGGACCAGGGGCCGGACCTCGGGGGCGTGCTGTCTCGGTATGCGGACCTGTTGCGCACGGAGGCGTCAGCGGGGGCTGAGAAAACGCGGCGGCGCTGAGAGACGTCACCCCGGCGGAAGCCGGGGCCCACTTTCCACCAGTGGGTCCCGGCGTTCGCCGGGACGACACCGGGTGTTCGTTGTCGGTCCGGACACATTTGGAAGCGTTTCCACGGCGTGAACCGGCTTAACCTTCCCCGCCGTGAGCACCGACAACACCCCCTCCTTCGACGCCGCTCCGGCCGCGTCCTCCGTCACCCGCCGGCATGTGCTCGCACTCGCCGCGAGTTTCCCTTTGGCCGCCTGCGGTGGTGGATCGGGCGGCGACAGCCCGGCGTCGGTGCCCGCACCGCCTGCCGGATCGCCTCCCGCCGGCTCGCCTCCCGCGAACCCGCCACCGGCCGACCCGCCCGCGTCGAGTCCGGACGCGGGCACGCCCACGCCCAAGAACAAGAGCGCCAAGCGCGGCATCGCCTACGACCTCAAGGCCACGGCCGACGTCGCCGCGCTCGCCCCGGGGGTGAGCTGGTGGTACAACTGGGCGTCCAGCACGACGGTCACACCTGCGGTCGCCACCGCGAACGCGATGGACTTCCAGCCGATGCTCTGGAACGGCACGTTCAACGACGCGCAGATCATCGCGGGCCTGAAGGCCACGCCCGCGGTCAAGTACCTGCTGCTGCTCAACGAACCCAACCTCCACGGCCAGGCCACGATGACCCCCGCCGCCGCGGCCGCACTGTGGCCGCGCTACGAGGCCATCGCCGCCAGCACCGGCGTGAAGCTCGTGGGCCCGCAGATCACCTGGGGCACCCTCGAGGGCTACGCCGACCCGGTCGTGTGGCTCGACGCCTTCTATGCCGCGTACCGCGCGGCCAACGGCAACCGCGACCCGCGCATCGACCACCTCGCGTTCCACTGGTACGACTACGGGCTCAATGACCAGCTCAAGCGCCTCGAGAAGTACGGCAAGCCCTTCTGGGTCACCGAGTTCGCGAACTGGCACGTGGGCGATGGCGCCGCGCAGATCGACACCGTCGCGAAGCAGAAGGCGCAGATGACCGACATGGTGGCCACGTGCGAGGGCCGCGCGGACGTGATCCGCTACGCCTGGTTCACGGGCCGCTGGGACAACGACACGCACTACTCGAGCCTGCTCGGCGCGACGGGCGTGCTCACCGAACTCGGGCAGCACTACATCTCGCTGCCCTACACGGCCTGACGCCCGGCCGGCATCGGCATCGGTGTCAGCGGGACGCGGGGACGCGCACCACCCGGCGCGCGTCCGCCGTCTCGATCTCCACGAGGTACTCGGGCGCGAGCAGATCCGGCGCGCCGCGGAACTCGTCGGCCTGGTAGACCAGCCGCTGGCCGCGCACGCGGTACGCGGGCGGGTGGCCGGCGTGGCGCTGGCGCAGCGTGTCGTCGACGGCGCGGGCCACCTGGTCTTCCGGCAGCCGCGTGCGCTCCTCGTGCACGAGCAGGCTCTCCCACATCGCCACGTGCAGCATCACCGGCGACTCGGTGTCCTTGAACAGCATGCGGGCCTTCGCCCGCGGGCCCACCACGGGGATGCCGTTGACGGTGGTGCGCGAGGTCACGTCCGTCTTCGTCTTCATGCGGCGGCGCTCGTGGCCGTCGAACACCATGGCCTCGGTGGCCGTGGCCTCCAGTTCGAACGCCACGCGGATGTCCCGGTCGCCGCTGGGGTTCGGCAGCAGCTCGAACTTCTCGAGCAGCGCCATCGCCCACGCTTGCGCGCGTTTCGGGTCGAGCACCTTGCCGACGGCCTCGCCCCATGCGATCGACTGGTCGGCGAAGAACAGCAGGCCGCCAAAGGGCGTGCAGGGCTGCGCGTAGGCGAGGGACCGCGCGCCGTCGCTGCAGCACAGTGCGTCGTCGAGGGCGGCGGGGCGGGCCTCCACCCGCAGGTGGCGGGCGAGGGCGCCGAAGCTGTCGGCGGCGAGCCGGCGCGTGCGGCGCTTGAGCACGAGGATCGAATCGTTCATGGCCCCATGTATAGGTGCCACGGGCCGATCCGACAACGCACGACCGGAGGGGGGTGTCATCAATGTGGGGGACGGACCTTGGCCTCGAGCGCCTTCACCAGCGTGTGCAGCAGGCGGTTGGCCGGCACGGGCACGCCGAGGGCCTCGCCGCGGCGGACCACGAGGCCGTTGAGGTGGTCGATCTCGCTCGGCTTGCCGCGCGCGAGGTCGCCCGCGGTGGAGGACACCTGCGTCGCCATGGTCTCGGCGATGCGGCGCACCGCGAGGTTCACGTCGCCGGGCAGTGTGATCCCTTCGGCCGCGGCGACGGCCTTGCATTCGGCGACCACGTCGTGCAGCACGCCGGTCACGCCGGGCTGCTGCACGAGCCAGCCGTACGGCATCTGCGTGAGGGCCGACAGCGCGTTGTAGGCGCAGTTGATGATCAGCTTGACCCACAGCGCGCCGCGCACGTTGTCCGACACCTCGGTCGGGATGCCTGCTTCGGCGAACAGCCGCACGAGCGCGTCGCCGCGGCTCGTAGGCTCGATGACGAGTTCGCCGCGGCCGTGGTGCCGCACATGGCCGGGGCCGGCCATGCCGGTGGCCACGTAGACCACGGTGGCCGCCACCTCGCGCGGCACCACGTGGCGAAGCCGGTCGGCGTTGTCGACGCCGTTCTGAAGCGTGAGCACCACGGCATCGGCGTCGAGGTACGGGGCGATCGCGGCGCCGGTCGCCTCGGTGTCGGGGGACTTCACGCAGAACAGCACGACCTTCGCGCCGCGCACGGCCTCGGGCCCGGTCTCGGCCGACAGCCGGATGGATTCATCGAACGTCTGCGCCTGCAGCCGCAGCCCGTCGCGGCGGATGGCGTCGACGTGCCCGGGCCGCGCGATCAGCACGACGTCGTGGCCGGCGCGCGCGAGCATGCCGCCGTAGAAGCAGCCGACGGCGCCCGCGCCCATCACGGCGATCCTCGGGCGGGTCAGGGGGGAAGTCTCGGGCATGGGCAAGGTCTCCGGTGGGCCGGCCGACATTGTGGGGTGTGCCGGCGGGCCTGACGGATCGACGACAGGTTACCCCTCGCGCAACGCGGGTGGGCTTGCTGGCGATGGCCGGTGCGGCCGACACTGCGTCGCATGGATGCCCCGCTGCCCACCCTCGCCCCCGCTTCCCACACCTGGCTGGAACTCGGGGAAGTGCAGCGATTGCTGCTCGATGCCTTCCCCGGGGTCGTGCTGGGCCTCGGCTTCGACGGGGTCGTGCAGTGGGCCAACCCCGCGGCCGCCACGCGCCTGGGCGTGGGCCGCGGCGCGCTCGGCGGGCGGTACTTCGGCGGCGACCTGGTCGATGCGTCGGCGCTGCAGCAGCGGGCGGAACGGCTCTCCGAGGAACTGGGCGAACCCGTGGCGGGCGATGCCTCCGTGCTGTCCGCGAAGCTGCGCCGGGGTCTGCTGTCCGACGAACACGAATGGCCGCTGCGCCACGAGGACGGTTCGCTCGTGCCGGTGCGCCTGGCCGTGGGCGCGCTGCGCGACCACGAGGGGCGGGCCATCGGCCTCGTCGCCATCGAGGCGCCGCGCGAGGGTGACGAGGCGCCGCTGCACTTCACCCACCACGACACGCTCACCGGCCTGCCCAACCGCGCCGTGCTCACCGACCGCGCCGAGGTGGCGCTGCAGCGGGCCGCGCGCCAGCACACGGTGGTGGCCTTCCTGTTGATCGACATCGCGGGCTTCGAGGCCCTCTGCGAGGCGCGGGGCCACGGGGTGGGCGGCGACGTGCTGCGCGCCACCGCCAGCCGCCTGCACTTCGAGCTGCGGCGCACCGACACCGCGGTGCGGCTCGACCGCGGCCAGTTCGTCGCGATGCTGGTGGACCTGCACCACGCCGACGAGGTGAAGGCCGTGGCCGCGAAGGTGCGCCAGGCTCTGTCAGCGCGCATCAACGTGGGCGTGGCGCTGCTGAACCTCGAGATCCGCATCGGCGTCGCGTGGTCGCCTGATCATGGGGACCAGCTGCTGCCGTTGCTGGGGGCCGCGGAGTCGGCGCTGGCGGCGGTGCCGCCCGAAGGCGGGGTGGCCTTCGCGCTGCAGCCTCGGGCCTGATCCTCCGCTGCCGGCCGGGTCAGGCCACCTTGCGGCCTCTCCGCCGCACCCCCTCGAACAGGTCGTAGAGTTGCTGCGCGGCCGTCGACAGCGAGCGACCCCGGCGTCGAATCAAACCGACCTTCCGCGTCACGACGGGATCGACCAGCGGAAGGCTGACCAGCAGCGGGTGGTCCGGCCCGGGCATGGCCATGGAGGGGACGGCGGCGACACCGAGGCCCGCCTCCACGAGGCCGATCATGGTTGTCACGTGCTGGGCTTCGTAGATCGCCTGCGGCCTGTCCGGGATGCCGGCGAGGGCCTGGTCGAGGAGCACGCGGTTGCCTGACGCACGCCCCACCGAGATGAAGTCGTGTTCCGCAAGCTGCGCCCACGTGACGCGGCGGAGCTTCGCGAGGGGGTGATCGCGCCGGCAGGCCGCGACGAAACGTTCCTCCACCAGGGGCTTGAATTCGAGTTCGCCCTCCTGCGCGCCGATGAAGTTGAGTCCGAAGTCGGCCTCGCCGCGGCCCACCGCCGCGAGCACTTCGTTGGCCCCGGCGTCCAGCACCTTGACCCGCACCTTCGGGCACAACACGTGGTAGCGGCGGATGACCTCCGAGAGGTAGTAGTGGACGGTCGATGGCACACACGCGACCGTCACTTCGCCCATGCGCGTCGCGGCGACACCGCGGATGCCGAGCAGCGTGGCGTCGAGTTCGTCCAGCAGCTCCCTCACCTTGCGCTCGAAGTCGCGGCCCACCGCCGTGAGCGTCACGCGCCGGGTCGTCCGTTCGAGAAGCCTGACGCCCAGCGCCTGCTCCAGTTTGTCGATGCGCCGGCTGAAGGCCGGCTGGGACAGGTGAACGGATTCCGCCGCCTTGCGAAAGCTGCTGAGTTCCGCCACGGCGCGGAAGGCGAGCAGGTCGTTCAGGTCGAAGTTGATGGCCACGGCGAACCCCTCGATTGATGTTCAAAGCTGATCAGTTGATCTTAAAGATGCAATTCACTTTTGCAATGCCGGCGACCACCATTCAGTCCATGAACCAAGTCATCCCCTGCGTCCTCATGCGTGCCGGCACGTCGAGAGGCCCGTTTTTCCTCCGCGACTGGCTGCCGGCCGGCGACGTCGCACGCGACGAGGCGCTGATCGGTGCGATCGGTGCCTCCGACCTGCTGCAGGTCGACGGGGTCGGTGGTGGAAGCACCCTGACGAGCAAGGTCGCCATCGTGTCGAAGTCGAAGGAACCCGGGTGCGACGTGGACTACCTCTTCGCACAGGTCGGTGTGGGCCAGCGCTCCGTCGACACCCGCCCCAACTGCGGGAACATGCTGTCGGGGGTGGCGCCGTTCGCCATCGAGCAGGGGCTCGTCCGTGCGAGCGACGGTGAAACCGTGGTGCGCGTGTTCAACGTGAACACACGCTCGCGCATCGACGTCACGGTGCAGACCCCTGGCGGGCACGTGACTTACGAAGGCGAGACGGGCATCGACGGTGTCGCGGGGACGGCGGCGCCCGTCCGGCTCGACTTCCTCGACGCCTGGGGCGCTGTCACCGGGGCGCTCTTCCCCACGGGGCGGCGCATCGACATGTTCGACGGCCTGGCGGTGACCTGCATCGATGCCGCGATGCCCCTCGTCATCCTGCGCGCCGGCGAGCTGGGCCTGACCGGCCGTGAAACGCCGGCCGTCCTGGACGCCGACCGCGCCTTGCTGGACCGCATCGAAACCGTCCGCCGCGCCGCCGGTGCGGCGATGGGGCTGGGTGACGTGTCGGGCAGTGTCGTGCCGAAGCCGGTGATCGCCAGCGAGGGGAACGATGCCGACAGCGTGACGTCGCGCTACTTCACGCCGCGCCGCTGCCATGCCTCGCATGCCGTGACCGGCGCCATCGGCGTCGCGACCGCGTTCGCGCTGCCCGGAACCGTCATCAGCGGCGCCTCGCGCCGCGGCGGCACACGGGGCATCTCGGTGCTGCATCCCCAGGGACGCATCGACATCGAAGTCACGGTCGAGGGGGCCGGCGACGGCGCCAGCGTCCAACGTGCCGCCCTCGTGAGAACGGCGCGCAAGATCCTGCAGGGCGACCTGCACATCCCGTCCTATGTCTATTCCTGACACGCTGAAGGAGACCGCCCCATGAAACGCCTCATTGCCCCCGCAGTCGCCGCGACCGTCCTCGCCGCCGCCGCACCGCTCGCGATGGCCTTCCCCGACAAGACCATCACCATCGTGGTCCCGACCGCGGCCGGCGGTGGCAACGACGCCATGGCGCGGACCATCGCGCAACGCCTCGGAACGGTCCTCGGCCAGACTGTCATCGTCGACAACCGCGCGGGAGCGAACGGCGCCATCGCCTGCGAGTACGTGGCACGCGCCACGCCCGACGGCCACACCCTGGTGTTCGGGTACATCGGCACCCATGCGATGAACCCGGCCCTGCAGAAGCTGCGTTACGACCCGGTCGCCGACTTCGCGCCGATCGGGCTGGTGGGCTACTCACCCACCCTGATGGTGGCCAACAACAGCGTGCCGGTGAAGGACGTCAAGGACCTGGTGGCCCAGCTCAAGGCCAAGCCCGACAAGTACACCTATGCATCGGCCGGCAACGGCACCGCGCCGCACTACGCGGCCGAACTGTTCAAGCTCAGTGCCGGCGTCGTCATGCTGGGGGCACCCTACAAGGGGGCGGCGCCCGCGATCAGCGACACGATCGGGGGCCAGACCCAGTTCATGTTCCCGAGCCTGTTCACGGCGCTCCCCCACATCAAGTCCGGCAAGCTGCGCGCCTTCGCCATCGCCGGCCCCTCGCGGTCACCGCTGCTGGCCGACGTGCCGACGCTCAAGGAAGTCGGGATGAACGGCGTGGAGGTCCAGCAGTGGTACGGGTTCTTCGCCCCGGCGAAGACACCGAAGGCCGTGGTCGACCAGCTCAACAAGGCGTTGAACCAGGTGCTCGCCGACCGGGACATCGTCAAGCGGATGGAGGACCACGGCGCCACGGTCGAGACGGGCACGCCGGAGGAGTTCGGGGCGCTGGTCAAGGGCGAGATCGTGAAGTGGAAAGGTGTCGTCCAGCAGGCGAAACTGATCGTCGAGTGAGGGGGGCGTGCATCAAGGCGTCACCTTCCGCCATGGCGGCTCCGCCGGATCGAACCGCTTGATCGCTTTCACCTTGTTCGCCGTGTCGGGCCCCAGGTCCCGTTCGTAGACCACCCCGTCCTGGTTGACGATGAAGGTCATCACGCCGGTCTTGCCGTAGGTGACCGGCCACGCGACCGCCGCGAACCCGCTCTGCAGGCGCTTGCCGATCAGGTAGCTGCGCGCGCCGCCGCGCGCCGCGGGGCCTTGCGCCTCGAGGATGCGGAAGCGGTAGCCGTGGTAGCCGGCGTTCGTGCGGCGGGGCACGTAGTGTTCGCCGAGCGGGCTCTGGTCGCCGAGGGCGGGGCTCCAGATCAGCCCGTCGCGCTGGCTCGTGCTGCTCAGGAACTTGCGTGCGTACTCGAGCACGCCGTCGCCGTTGCGGTCGACGGTGGCGTACTCGCGCTGCGCGTCCACGTAGGCCTGCGCGGCCTGGATCACGGCCAGTTCGTTGGCGCCGATGCGCCGCTCGAGGATCGCGTCGCGGCCCCCGGCCAGATCGAAGCGCCAGCGGTTGTCGCTCGTGCGGGTCAGGGGCACGGGGAAGGTCCAGGGGTCGTTGCCCACGTCGAGCTTGGCCCGTGCGCCGTCGACGGTCACGGCGCGGTGTTCACGCGCCTTGTCGAGGAAGGCCTGCCGCTCCTCGGGGTCGACCCCGTCGGGTGGCAGGAGGCGCTGCCATTCCTTGCCGAGGACGTTGGAGAGCGCCGCGGCGTCGTGGCGCGAGACCGCGTCGACGAGGGCGTCGGCCGCCGCCTCGGGTGTGGCGAACGCGTTCTGCGCGAAGGCCGGTGCCGCGGCGAGCAGGGCGGCCACGGCCAGGAGGATGTTCGTGAGGTTCATGTCGTCTCCCTGCTCAACGGCGGCGTCCGCCACCACCACCACCGCCGGCCCGGGCGCCACCGCCGCCGCCACCGCCGGCCCGGGCGCCTCCACCACCGCCGCCGTGCGAGGACGGCATGGACGCGCGGCTCGATTGGCCGCGGTTGGCCTCGGCCCGCGACGCGCCGCTGTCGCGCACGCCGGAGAATGCGTTGTCATGGGTGCCCGCGCCATACGTGTCGCGGGTGCCGCCCCCCCCACCACCCGGGCGCTGCCCACCGGCGTCGCGGCTGCCCGCGCTGGGGCGGTCGCTGCTGCGCACGGCATCGTTCGCCCGTTCGCGGTCGCTGCCCTGCAGGCGCTCGCGTCCCGCCGCGGGATCGGCGCCGCGGTTCGAAAGCGTCTCGGACGCACGGGCCCGTTCGGCGTCGCGCTGCGTGTCGTGGCCCCTGTACTGGCTGCGGTCGTTCGCCCCGGCGCGCTGCGTCTGGCCGAACTGTTCGCGGCTGCGGTTGTCGCGGTACGGCACGTCGCGGCGGCGGTCCGGGTTGTGGTTGAACTTGTTGTTGGTGTTGCTGATCTTGTTGTTGACGTTGATGTTGTTGTAGCGGTTGACGTTGATGTTCACGTCGTTGTTGCCCCAGCCGAACCCGCCCCACAGCGCGTTGCTGACCCCGACCACCGCGGCGCCCCACACGAAGCCGGCGGCGAAGCTGGCGCCGGGGTAGTAGTAGGGCGGCGGCGGCCAGTAGGTGGGCGGGTACGACGGGTACATCCACGAGCCGTACACCACGCTCGGCTGGTACACCGGCACGTACACGTTCTGCGGCTGCGCCGGCTCGATCACGATCACCTGCTTGTTCTCTTCGGTGGTGTTGGTGACCTTCTGCTCGGTGGTGGTCTTCAGGTTGCCGGCGTCCTGCGCCTTCTTGCGCAGGAACTGCACGCGGTCCATCACGCGGCCCGGGTCGGCGAGGAAGGCGTCACCGAGTTTCTGCACCTGGTCCGGCTGGGCGGACATCATCGAGAGCACCTGCGGGAAGGCCACGAGCGACTGCACCGCGGGCTCCCACGGCTGGCCCTCGACCTGCTTGACGGCGGCGTCGCCCTTCGCGTCGGGATGGGCCTTGGACCACGCGGCAGCGTCCTTCACGTCGGCCGGGTACGTGGCCGCCATCAGCACCTGCGACAGCAGCGAGTCGGGGTACAGCGCGATGGGAGCGAGCATCTGGTCGAGCTCGGCGTCGCTGAAGGGTTTGGGGTCCTGGGCGAGCGCCGGACCCCATGGCAGGGCCAGGGCTGCCAGCAAGACCAGCCACCGCGCGAAGCGATGGATGGGTGCGAACAAGGGGTGGGTCATGGAGTGCTCCTTCGACGGCTCGCAGCCTGCGTCCGCCGTTGTACGCGGCGCGCCGAGCGCCCGTCAATCGCACCAAAGGGCAGTCGGACACCGCCCGGCCCGGCCTTATCCTGCCAGCGGTTTCACGAGCGACAGCACGGCCTTGAAATCCGGATGCCGGCAGTGGTGCAGCCACTCGAAGGCCACCATTTCCACCGAAACGACGATCGCGCCGGCGCCGCGCAGCCGGTCGAGCGCGAGCGCATGTTCCGCGGGCCGCCGCGTGCCGCAGGCGTTGGCCGCCACCCACACGCGCTGCCCCGCGCGCAGCAGCCCCAGCGCCGTCTGCAGCAGGCACACATGGGTCTCGCAGCCCGCCACCACCACATCGTGGGTGCCGACGCCCAGGCGGGCGGCGAGCCCGTCCTCGCAGGCGTCGAAGTGCACCTTGGTCACCACCTCGCCCAGCAGGGGCCGCAGCGCGGGGGCGGTGCCGCCCAGCCCCGCCGGGTTCTGCTCGGTGCCGACCACGGGCACGCCCAGCGCACGGGCGATGCCGGCCAGGCGCACGGCCTCGGCCAGCACGGCGTCGCCGTCGTGGATGGCGGGCAGCAGGCGCTCCTGGTAGTCGACGAGGACGAGTCGGGCACGGGCGAGGGCGATCGTGTCGGTCATGGGCGGCTCCACGGGGTTCCGGAGATTTACCACACCAATGGCCTCGGCGGGCGGCCGGCTGGCCGTTGGGGCCGGCCGCTTCGGTGAAAGCCCCATGGGCGGGGACGAAGCCCGTCGTTAGCATCGCCGGCGTGTTTTCAACGCCCGTTCATTTTCATCCCCCGGCGTCGTCCGCCCGCTCCCGGCCATGGTGAGCGGGGACGACCGGCCCGTGCTCTGGCGCGTGGTCTACAACGGCCAACGGAACCGCGCGGGCGGGGCCTGGGACGCGGGTCCCTGGCACCCGGACCGCGAACGCGTGGAGCATTTCGCCGCCTGGCTGCGCAGCATGGGCCACCGGGCCGAGGTGCAGAACAACGGGACGCCGGCCGCCAGGGTTTGACGCGGTGCAGTAGAGTCGGCGGCTGAAGTTCCCGCCCCTCCCCATGATCTCCGACCCCTGGTTCTACGCGGCCGCGATCCCGGCCGTGCTGCTGATGGGCCTTGCCAAAAGCGGCTTCGCCGCCGGCTTCGGCTCGCTCGCCACCCCGCTGATGGCCCTGACCATCGCCGTGCCGCAGGCCGCCGCGGTGATGCTCCCACTGCTGTTCGTGATGGACGCCGTGGGCATCCAGCAGCTCTGGAAGGAGCGTGACCCCGAACTGCTGCGACTGCTGCTGCCGGCGGGCCTGATCGGCACCGTGGTGGGCACGCTGCTGTTCGGGCTGATGCCACGGCACGCCGTGGCCGGCGTGGTGGGGGCGCTGACGCTGCTGTTCCTCGCGCAACGCCTGCTGTTCCCGCCGCGCGGCGATGTGCCGCGCCATTCGAAGCCCCTCGGGTTCGTGCTGGGCATCGTGTCCGGCTTCACGAGTTTCGTGGCCCATGCCGGCGGGCCGCCGATCATGGCCTACATCCTGCCCCTCCGCATGAACCAGGTCCGCTTCACCGCCACCATGGCCGTGTTCTTCGGCGCCGTGAACCTGTCGAAGTGGATCCCGTACGCGTGGCTCGGCCTGATCGACCTGCGCAACATGACGACCTCGCTCGTGCTGATGCCGCTCGCCCCGCTGGGCGTGTGGGGCGGCGTGTGGCTCGCGCGGCGCATCCAGCCGACGTGGTTCTACCGGCTCGCCTACTCCGGGATGTTCCTCACGGGGGTGAAGCTCCTGTGGGACGGGCTGACCGGCTGAGGCGGCGGTTCAGCCGGCCCAGTCGATCTGGTCGAAAAGCCGGGCCAGCCGCGCCCCCTTGGCTGCATTGAGCTGGGTGGCCCAGGCCACGCGGCCCCGCAGGTGGGCTCGCCAGTCGGGGCGGTTCTCCCGGTTCTGTGTCGCCGGGCCGTCGCGCACGCACTGGTGGAGGATGGCCTTGAGGCGGTCGAACTCGTCGCGCGGCAGGTTCGGGCGGTCGTTCACCACCACGTGGCACACGGTCTGGCGCCGGCCGGCGCCGGTGCAGCGGGTCTTGCGCGGGTTCAGCGCGAAGCCTTCCTCGCTGACGATGCGGCCCACGTGCCGTTCGATGCGGGCGAACGCCGCGCGCAGCTGGGCCGGGCCCGACAGCACGAGGTCGTCGGCATAGCGGCTGTAGCGGGCGCCGAGCGACCCGGCGAGGCTCGCGAGCCGCACGTCCAGGCCGAAGGCGCAGAGGTTCGCGAGCGCCGGCGATGTCGGCGCGCCCTGCGGCAGGTGCGGGTCGCGCAGCCGCTGCACCCGTTCCCAGTCCATGCCCCCTTCGGCATGCAGGCGGCGCAGCACGGGCTCGGGGGTGGCGACGGTGCACAGCGCCGCGAGCGCGCGCGCCACTTCCTCCGGGTAGCCGAGCGTGGTGAACAGGGCGTGCACACGCGAGGCCTTCACCGCGGTGAAGAAGTCCTTCAGGTCGAAGCGCAGCACCACGGCCTGGCCACAGTGCCGGCGTGCGTGGTCGACCACCGATCGTTCGCGGGTGTAGCCGTGCGCGGCCTCGTGGGGCGGGATGCGGTCGAGCAGGTCGTCGAGCACGCGGCGCTGCAGCGGCATCAGGTACGGCTCGGGCACTTCGAGCAGGCGCCATCCGCCCGTGCGCTTGGCGACCAGGTGGCTGCGGTAGTGCTGCTCGACCATCGGCGAGCGGCGCTGCCAGTCCGACGGCCGGGTCAGGCGCCACAGGCCACCCGGGCTGATCCCGAGCCATGCCGCGAGGGCGCCCGCGTGGGGCCAGAAGGGCACCTGGCACCGGTCGAGCCCGAGCGGCAGCGGGTTCATGCGATCCGCCTCGCGCAGCAGGTAGCGGCGCACGGTCGGGGGCTCGTGGGCGATCCACGCGAAATGGAAGCCCTGGTCGCGTTCGATCAGGTCGGCCAGCGAGCGGACGGACAGGCGCCGCCAGCGTTCCCCGGCCATGCCGGCACAGCGTTCCACCAGCGGCCCGCACCACGACGCCTCGGCGCCCAGGCACGCCCGGATGCGCGCGGCCATGCCGTCGGGCGTGCGCTGGCCGACCTGCAGCGCGCGGGCGAGGGCGAGGGCGGTGAGCCGGACCAGCGATGCCATGAACGGGGTCTCCTGAGGTGCGGCCGCCGACCAACCTGCGGGTGATGCATGAGCATCGTGGCGCCTGCGCCGTGCCGCTCATGCCCCGGAAGGACCAGCCGGGAAATCACCGCGGGGGAACCCCGCGGTGCGAAGGCGGTTCAGGGAACCGTCTCGCGATGTGCTTGGTGGCGGCCGCGGCCGGATTATTGGCGAGAACCCGGGCCCCGGGCGCGCCCCCGGGATCAGGCAAAATCCCTCTCTTATGAACGAGGTCACCCCCATCGCGGAGCCTGCGGAGTCGGCTCGATTCGAGGATCTGTTCAGAGAACCCGCCTTTGCACACGACAGCCCGCTCGCGTTCGCCCTCGCACGCAAGCAGGACGCGGTCGACGCGCTGCGCGGCCTGTTCACCGGTGCGTCCGCCCTCGTGCGGCTGCGCCTCTGGTGTTTCCTGACCCTCGCCACCCACCCGCAGGGCCGGCTGTCGCGCGACGACGTCAACCAGCTCTTCCACGCCGTGCTGCCCGAGCCGCTCGACACGGCGCTCAAGCGCCTGCGCGAGCTCGACCTGCTGGTGTGGGACGCCACCGCGCAGGACTACCACCTCTCGCCGCTCGCCCACCAGGTGCAGGCGCTGCTGGCGCCGCTGTCGTCGGCGCCGCAGGACGACGACGAGCTGTCGGGCCTGCTGGCGCAGGTGGCCGGCGCGCAGCAGCTGGGGGTGGTCGACGCGGCGCAGCTGCAGCACCTGCACGCGCAGCTCGCCCGCCTGCACGACGAGTTCGCCGACGCCATCGCCAGCGGCTCCGAGGCCCGGCTGCGGCAGGCGCAGCCGCGCTTCGACCGCGCGCTGGCGCTGGTCGACAAGGCCGGCCAGGCGCTGTCGGCCATCATCCGGGACCACCACGACAACGCCCGGCTCGAGAAGGCCGCCCGCGCGCTCGGCCAGGACCAGGCGCGGCTGCTGTCGATGGCGAGCCAGTTCACCCGCGCGCTGCAGCAGGCCGACCGCCAGCGCGTGACGCTCGGCAGCACGGGCCTCACGTCGTCGGACGTGCGCCACTGGCTGCAGAACCACCCCGCGCTGCACACGCTGATGGCCGACGCGCTGTCGGTGGGCGTGCGCCCGGTGTTCGTCAGCCAGCACGACCTCGTCGACGTGACCGAAGGCGAGTTCGATCGCGACCGTCCGGACCCCGAACGCAGCGTGGGCCTGCCGCCGTCCACCGCGGCTGCCGCGGGGTCGCTCGACATCCTGAGCCTGCCGCCCGAACTGGGCCACCTGGTGAACCTCTTCGGCCGCTGGAACGAAAAGGCCGCCGCGGGCGAGCAGGCCACCGCGCCCACGCTGGCCGAGGCGGTGCTCAACCGCCGCTTCGCCCACGCCGCGTACCGCATGCAGCTGATGCCGCTGCTGGGTGACCGGCAGGCCGCCGAACTCAAGAGCCAGACCGGCGACCTGGCGCGCGCGCCGTGGTCGCTGGCCATGACCGCCAACCTCGTGAAGACCCAGGACACGGAAGTCGCCGTCATCAGCGAAGGCCACTTCCACTCCCGCCTCCACCCCCGGCCGGCCCCTGCCGCCGAACCCACCTCCCTTCCCGAATGAGTGCTCCTCTCGACGACGCCGCCTTGCTGGTGGCCGAACTGCTCGCGCGCCGCTGGCTGCCGCGGCAGCATCCGAAAGTGCGCCGCGCGCTGATCGACGCCGACCTGTGGGCCACGGTCCAGGATCGCCTCGCGCAGGTGGGTCTGCGCCTGGTCGACAACCTCCACGCCGACCACGTGGCCGTCGCGCTACTGCGGCCGGCCGAGTCCGCCGTGTTCGGCGAAGCCGGCCTCAACAGCCACAACAACATCGACCTGCCGCGCGATGCGGTGTCGCTGCTGGTGGTGCTGTGGTCGCTGATCATCCTGCCCAAGCGCGAGCGCCAGGCGGCGCGCGCGCGGGGCGCGGAGTCCGACGGCCAGAACGAGATGTTCAAGGCCGACCGCCCGATGCCGTCGGCCGCGAGCGTGAGCGGCATCGTGTCGTACCGCTCGCTGCTCGCCGACTTCGGCGTGCAGCTGGGCAAGAAGACGCGCATGGACGGCAACCTGCGGCGCCTCGCGAACCACGGCTTCATCGTGTTCCGCGGCGACGACATCAGCGAAGGCCCGCTGCTCGACCTGCTGCTCGACTACGACACGCTCGCGCCCCGCATCCTCGACGGCGCCCTGGGCGACGTGCTGACGCAGGCCCGCGCCATCGCACCGCCGGCGCATGCCGTGGTCGAGGACACCCCCGAGGACGACGACGGCGAGATCGCCGACGACACGCCTCCCGACAGCCTGCCTGATTGAGCCCATGTTCCACCTGCAAAGCCTCGAACTCCTGCACTGGGACTACTGCCAGCGCCTCACGCTGCCGCTCGACGGCGCCATCATCACCGTGGCCGGGCCCAACGGCTCGGGCAAGACCACGCTGCTCGACGCGATGCGCACGCTGCTGGGCCTCGAATGCTCCGGCGGCCGCAGTTACAAGACCTACGCGCGCCACGCCAACGCCGACAGCGCCTGGCTGCGCGCCACCGTCGACAACCGCCCGCAGACGCGCCAGGCGAGCAGCCGGCCGTTCGCGCGCTGCCTGCTCTACACCGACCGCGTCACGCTCGCGTGCCGCATCGACCGCAACGGCGGCGACTGGCAGCGCCGCTACATCATGGTCGAGGGCGACGAGTCCATCGAGTCGCTCGTCCAGCGCTCCGACAAGGAGTGGCTGGGTATCGAGCACTGGCGCAAGCGCCTCGAAGGCGCAGGCCTGAGCCGCGCCATCGCCCGCGTGCTGGCGCTGGAGCAGGGCCAGACCGACCGCCTGTGCGAGTACTCGCCGAAGGAATTGCTGCGCCTCGTGTTCGACGTGTTCGGCGACCAGGACGTGCTCGACCGCTACGAGGAGGCCCGCGGCCACCAGCGGCAGCTGGGCCAGGAGGTCGAGGCCGCCGAACGCGAGCTGGCCCACGGCCGCGCGCAGCGCGCCGAACTCGAGTCGCGCGTGAACCTGTACCAGCTGTGGCGCCACAAGATCGGCGAACGCGAGCTGCTGGGCACCGAGGTCATCCCCGTGCTGGGCTGGGCCGAGGACCGTGCGCAGCTGGCCGGCAAGGTGCGTGACCTCCATCGCCAGCGCCGCGAACACGCCGACGAACTGCGCCAGCGCAGCGAGCTGCGCGGCAACCTGATGAACCTGCTCGACGCCCAGACGCAGGCCGCCGCCCGCGTGGAGTCGCTGCACGAGGAACGGGCTGCGGCGCTGAAGGCGCAGGAAGCCGCCCGTGCCGCCGAGCGGCCGGTCGAGGAACTCGTCAAGCGCATCAAGGAACTGGAAGGCCTTGCGGCCATCGAGAGCGACACCGCGCAGCTGACCGCGCTCGTCGAACAGCTCGAGGTGCAGAAGCACCAGCTCGCCGCCGACTGGCAACGGCTGAACGACCAGCGCCAGGACGCCGAACGCGCGCTCGCGGGCCTGCAGGGCCAGCGCCAGGCGCCGCCGCCGCCCGACGTGATGCGCTTCAAGCGCACGCTGGCCGAGGCCGGCATCGCCCACCACGTGATGGCCGACATCGTCGAGATCGCCGACGAACGCTGGCGCGCCGCGGCCGAAGGTGTGCTGCGCGGCTCGCGCTGGGTCGTCGTGCTGGAGAAGGCGAGTGACGAAGGCCAGGCCATGGCCATCGCCGAGCGCGAACGCTACCGCCACTACGTCGTGTCCGACGCCGAGGCCGCGCCCGCGAACCCGTCGGCGCAGAGCCTGCTCGCCGTCATGAAGTTCAGCGCCAAGGCGCCGAGCTGGCTGCTGCGCCAGCTGTCGCACATCCAGCGGGTCGACAGCACCGAGGCCGGTTCGAAGCAGGGGGGCGAGTGGATCACGCCGCAGGCGTACCACCGCGACGGCCGCGGCGGCCGCAGCGTGTTCGTGGACCCGGGCGACTACCAGTTCGGTGCCGCGGCCGTGGCCTCGCGCCGCCTCTCGATCGAGCAGCGGCTCGCGTCGCTCGACGAGAAGCTCACCGCGGTGGCGCAGGCGCAGCACGGCGTGCAACGCCAGCTGAAGGACGCGCAGCATGCCGCCCAGGGCCATCGCGCCGCGCAGGAACTGGCCACGCGCAGCGAGGAGTTCGCCGAGGCCCGCCAGGCGCTGCCGGCGCTGGCCCGCGCGCGGTCCGACGCCAGCGCCCGCTGGCAGCGGCTCGACACGGAACACGGCGAGGCCGTGAGCGCCCGCGCCCACAGCGAGAACGACTACCGCCAGGCGCAGGAGCGCCTGCGCAACATCGAGCGCCGCGCCGACGAACACCTGCGCGAATGGAGCGGACGCCAGACCGAACTGCGCACGCGCTCGGCCATGTCGCGCGAGCACAAGCTGCGGTTCCCCGCCCGCTGGATCGCGCCGTCGCAGATCGCCGGCCTGCGCGACAAGTTCACGAGCGCCACGCAGGCCAAGCTGCGGCTCACGTCCATCGAGGAGGAACTCGAGCGCGGCCATTGGGAGACCGATGGCAGCGTGGAGGAGAAGCTCACGCTGATGACGGCCGCCGTGATGCTGCAGGACGAACAGCTCCAGCAGCGCAAGGCCAGCAACGAGGCCGCGCGCATCGCCGTGGACAACGCCCGCTCGCGCTACATCGACGTGCTGAAGGCCACCGTGCGCCGCTACCGCAAGAACCTGATCGACCTGGGCGAACAGGCCGGCGTGGTGGTGAGTGCCGAACTCCCGCACCTCGACCAGGACGACGCGCTGCTGCGCCAGGCCGAACTGAAGGTCAACTTCAACTTCGACGGGAAGGGCGAGATCGGCCTGAACGACGGCGAGGCCTCGGGCGGCCAGCAGGTGATCAAGTCGCTGATCCTGCTCGTGGGCCTGATGAAGGACGACGAGACCCCGGGCGGCTTCGTGTTCATCGACGAACCCTTCGCCCACCTCGACGTGCGCAACATCCAGATCGTGGGGCACTTCCTCAAGAGCACGCGCGCGCAGTACGTGCTGACGACCCCCATCACGCACAACGTGGAGGTGTTCGAACCGGCGGACATCACGCTCGTGACGGCGAAGAAGGTCAAGGGCGAGCGCTGGGCGCCGCCCATTGGTGTGCTGCAGCGGCGCCTGCCGCCACCGGACGTCCGGTAACCCGCCGTGTCATCCCGGCGAACGCCGGGATCCACTGCATCCGAAGCGCGCTGCGGGAACAGTGGGCCCCGGCGTTCGCCGGGGTGACGGGTTAGAAGGGGAACGGTCCAGCGAAAATCCCGATGGGCTGCTGGTGCGTCACGAACCCATCTCCCGTCCACCGGTGCAACATGAAACCGGGCGGCTCGAAGTTGAATCCTTCGAATGCATCGTCGCGCAGGTCCAGCGGAATCTGGTGCGCGGGACTCGGGCACGTCAGCGCCCGCCGCCCGCCCACCAGCGTGTGGATGGGGCGGTGCAGGTGGCCGCACAGGATCAGCTGCACCTGCGGGTGGCGTGCGACGATCGCCGCGAACGCCTCGCGGCCGGTGAGTCCCATCTCGTCCATGAACTTGATGCCCGTGACGAACGGCGGGTGGTGCATCAGCACGACCGTGGGCCGCTCAGGCTCCGAGGCCAGCGCGGCCTCCAGCCATTCCAGGCGTGCCGCGCACAGTTCACCGCGTGCCTCGCCCGGCACCAGCGTGTCGAGCGCGACGAACCGCAGCGGGTCTTCGTCACGCACGTAATGCACGAAGCCCGACGACGGCAGCCCCGGGAACGCGGCACGCAGGCCGTCGCGGCTGTCGTGGTTGCCCGCGATCACGAGCGTGGGCAACGAAAGCGGCGCCAGCAGCGACTTCAGGTGCGCGTACTCGTCGGCCGAACCCGCATCGACGAGGTCCCCCGTCAGCACGAGCAGGTCTGGCGCCACCGACAACGCCTGCACCGAGTCCACACACGCGCGCAGCATCGCCGCCGTGTCCACGCGGCCGTTCGCGAGCCGGCCCGGCGCGACGATGTGGGTGTCGGTCACCTGCGCGATCAGCATGGCAGCAGCCGGTCCACCCATTCCGCGAAGCCGAAGCCGCCGGGCGCGGACGTGACCTCCGCGGGCGGACGCGGCAGGTGCGGCAGGTGCGGGCGGATGTTCGCAACACCGACGCTGCGCGGGTAGGCCTCGAACATCTGCGCGTCGTTGGTGGAGTCGCCCACGAACACGACCTCGGCCGCCCGCGCCGCGTCGTCCATGCCGTGCCGCGAGCCGAGCCAGCGTGCCGCGGCGATGCGTTTGCTGAAGTCGCCGAGCCACAGGTTGATGTGGATGGAGCTGGCGGTGGCCTGCACGCCGGCGGCATGGGCGAGGCCCAGCGCACGGCGCACGTCGGCGGGGGCGACCGGTTCCACTTCCTGCGCGTGGTCGAGCGCCAGGTCGTAGCGGCGGTAGCCGTTGTCGCGCGCGGCGGCGAGGCCGGGCACGTCGTGCATCAGCTGGCCGGCCACTTCCGACAGGCGCAACCGGTGCTGCGCGCGCGTGGGTTCGTCCTGCGTGTCGTGCCAGCGCAGGCGGCGGCCGTCGCGTTCGATCACGAAGGCGCCGTTCTCGCCGATCACCGCGGACACGGGCCACGTGCGCGCCATCTGGTCGCACCAGCCCGCGCAGGCGCCGGTGATGGGGATCACGCCGATGCCGGCGTCGTTCAGGCGATAGAGCGCGCGCAGCGTGTCCGCCGGCAGCAGGCCCTCCCACGTGAGGGTGTCGTCGACGTCGGTCAGGATGAAACGGGGGAAACGGGAAGAGCGGGGCATGGGTTACTTCAGTCCGGCGTTCATGAATGATTGCATGAACTGCCGCTGGAAGAGCAGGAAGGCGATCAGCAGCGGGCCCACCGACAGCAGCGTGCCGGCCGACAGCACGCCCCAGTCGACGCCGGTCTCGGGCGAGGCGAACAAGGCCATGCCCACGGTGACGGGGCGGCTCGCCTCGGTGTTGGTGACGACCAGCGGCCACAGGAAGTTGTTCCAGTGGTAGCTGATGGAGACGAGCGCGTACGCGAGGTAGGTGGGCCGCGCGAGCGGGATGTAGACGCGCCACAGCAGCGCGAGGCGCCCGAGGCCTTCGACACGGGCCGCGTCCTCCAGCTCCTGCGGCACCATCATGAAGGCCTGGCGCAGCAGGAAAATGCCGAAGGCGCTCGACACGTACGGCAGCGCGATGCCCAGCACGTGGTCGATGAGGCCCAGGCGCGCGACGACGAGGTAGTTCTCGGAGATCAGCACCTCGGGCATCACCATCAGTTGCAGCAGCACGAGCGCGAACACCGCGCCTCGGCCGCGGAAGGGCAGGCGCGCGAGCGCGTAGGCCGCGAGCGTGCAGACGGTGAACTGCAGTGCGACCAGCAGCGTCACCAGCGCCACGGTGTTGAGCAGGTAGCGCGCGAACGGCGCCACGCGCCAGGCCGCGCGGAAGTTGTCGAGGCCGACGGGCGCGAACGGATCGAGCTGCATCGCGCCCGCGCCGGGGTGGATCGAGCCCCACGCGAGCAGCAGCAGCGGCGTGATCCACAGCAGCGCGAGGGTCCAGCCCGCGAGGGGCAGCAGGTGTCGATGGAGGCGCGTCATCGGTAGTGGATGCGGCGGGACAGGAGGAACTGGCCGGCCGAGCAGGCGGCCAGCAGCGCGAGCAGCACGAGCGTGAGCGTCGCGGCGTAGCCCGTGTCGTGGAACTTGAAGGCGGCTTCGTACAGGTGGTACAGCAGCAGCGTGCTCGCGTTGCTCGGGCCGCCGCGCGTGAGCACGAACAGGTGGTCGACGAGCTTGACCGCGTTGATCAGTGCGTTGACCGCGACGAAGAGGGTGGTGGGCGCCACGAGCGGCCACACGACGTGCCGGAAGCGGAACCACCGCGACGGGGCCTCGAGGCGCGCCGCGTCGAGCTGTTCGGGCGACAGCGACTGCAGCGCCGCGAGGTAGAAGATCATGAAGAAGCCGGCCTCCTTCCACACCGTCACCACCATCACGGCCGGCAGCGCGGTGGTGGTGTCGCCGAGCCAGTTGGGGCCGGCGACACCGAACGCGGCCAGCGCACGGTTCAGCAGGCCGATGTCGGGCGCGTAGAAGAAGAGCCACACGTTGGCCGCGGCCACCATCGGCAGCACGGTGGGCGTGAAGAAGGCCAGGCGCATCAGGCCGCGCCCGGCGAACTTGCCGTTGACCCACAGTGCCATGCCGAGCGCGAGGCCCACCGACAGCGGCACGGTGACGGCCGCGTACCAGAGGTTGTTGCGCAGCGCCTGGCGGAAGACGGGGTCGTCCACCAGCGCCGCGAGCTGCTCGGTGCCGGTGAAGGTGGCCGGCACGCCGGGCGCCTCCAGGTGCAGGCTGCGCCACAGGCTGGCCGCCATGGGCCAGTACGTGAACGCGGACAGCAACACCAGCGCCGGCAGCAGCAGGAGCCAGGCGAGGGCGGTGGTGTGGCGGTCGGTGCGCATGGCGGCGTCGGTGGATCGATCAGCGCTGGTAGGGCTTGAGCACGCGGTCGGCCTGGGCCTGCGCGCCGTCGAGTGCCGTCTTCGCGTCCTGCTGGCCGGTGATCACCGACTGGATCGCATCGTCGAGCAGCTTGCGCACGCGGCCGGCCTGGTGGGTCGACAGCTCGGCGGTGGCCACCGACAGCTGGTCACGTGCCACGAGCGCCTGCGGCACGGTCTCGGCGTACTTCTTCAGCGCGGGCGTCGCGTAGCTGGCGGCGCTGACACCGACGTAGCCCGTGGCCACGCTCCATTCGGCCGAACGCTCCGGTGCGGTCAGGAACTTCACCAGGCGGAAGGCCGCCTGCTGCTCGGCGTCGCTGCCGCTCTTGAAGAGGTAGAAGTTGCCGCCGCCGGTGGGCGAACCCGGTTCGGTGTTGGCGGGCAGCTGGGCCACGCCCACGTCGAACTTGGCTTCCTTCAGCACGGCGGTGAGGTTGCCGGTGGTGTGCCACATCATCGCGGTCTTGCCCTCGACGAAGTTCTGGCGCAGCGTGCCCCATTCGATCAGGCCCTTCGGGCTCAGGCCGTCCTTCGAGAGCGACGACCAGAACTCCAGCGCCTCGATGGTCTTCGGCTGGTTGAAGCGCGTCTGCGTGCCGGCCGGGTTGGCGAGCAGCTGGCCGTTCTGCTTCGCGAGCGCGCCGAACATCCAGTAGGCATAGCCGGTCGACGGGATCATCATGCCCCAGCGGGTCGTGGCGCCGTTTTCCGTGCGCACGAGCTTGGCGGCGGCGGCACGCATCTCGGCCCAGGTGCGCGGGGCCTTCTCGGGGTCGAGGCCGGCCTGGCGGAAGGCATCCTTGTTGTAGAACATCACGATGGTCGAACGCTGGAACGGGATGCCCCAGGTCTTGCCCTCGGCGCGGCCGTTTTCCATCAGCGCGGGGTAGAAGCCCTGCAGCCAGGCCTTGTCTTCCGGGGTCTTCACGAAGTCGTCGAACGGGCGGATCACGCCCTGGTCCTTCAGCTCGTGCAGGTCGATCGAGAACAGCACCGAGGTCTGCACCGGCGTGCCGGCCTTCAGCGCGGCCATCGCCTTCATGCGCGCGTCGTCGTAGTTGCCGGCGTAGATGGCCTCGACCTTCACGTCGGGGTTGGCCTGCTGGAACTCGCCCACGAGCTTGTCGACCACCTGCGTGAGCGGGCCGCCCACGGAGACGGGGTAGTACATGCTGATGCGCGTCTGCGCGGACACGCTCAGCGCGGACAGGGCGCCCAGCGCGAGGGCGAGGCATTTCACTTTGAAGGACATCGGGAACTCCTGGGGGGGACGGGGTGGGTCAAGCAGGGAATCGGTGTTCGCGTTCGGCGGGCCAGCCCACCCGCAGCATCGTGCCGGCCTCGACCCGCAGGCGGCCGGCGTGCTTGAGCAGCAGCGGCTGGCCGTGGCAGGTGACCTCGACGAGCGTGTCGGCGCCGTGGTACTCGCTGCGCACCACGGCGCATTCCCACGGGCCGTCGCCGATCGCGACGTGTTCGGGGCGAACGCCGCGCAGCGCGGTCTCGCCGGGCAGCTGCAGCAGGTTCATCGGCGGCTGGCCGATGAAGCGCGCCACCACGGGCGACGCGGGGCGTTCGTAGAGGTCGTCGGGCGTGCCCACCTGGGCGATGCCACCCGCGTGCATCAGCACGATGCGGTCGGCCATGCTCATCGCCTCGACCTGGTCGTGGGTCACGTAGACCAGGGTCAGGCCGAGGGCCTGCTGCACGCGGCGCAGCTCCGACCGCATCTCGGCACGCAGCTGCGCATCGAGGTTGCTCAGCGGTTCGTCCATCAGGCACAGCGGGTGGTGCGACACCACGGCGCGGGCGAGCGCCACACGCTGCCGCTGGCCGCCCGACAGCTCGGCCGGCCGCCGCGTGAGCAGCTTGGCCAGGCCCAGCATCTCCGCGGCTTCACCGAGGCGCTTGCCCTGTTCGGCCTTCGGCACCTTGCGCGCGCGCAGGCCGAACACGATGTTGTCGGCGACGGTCAGGTGCGGGAACAGGGCGTACGACTGGAACACCATGCTCATCCCGCGCTCGGCGGGCTCGGCCTTCGTGACGTCGCGGCCGTCGAGGCGGATCGTGCCGCCATCGGGGTGGTCGAGGCCCGCGATCAGGCGCAGCAGCGTGGTCTTGCCGCAGCCGGAGGCGCCGAGCAGTGCGACGAACTCGCCGCGTTCGACCTGCAGGTCGATGCCGCGCAGCACGTCGTGGTCGCCGAAGCGGCGGGTGATGCGGTCGAGGGTCAGGAAGCTCATGGGGTCAGCACCGGTGCAGGGGGACACCCGCCTGGTCGAACAGGACGTCGAGCGCGGCGGGTGCGTCGGCATCGGTGAAGGCCCGCGCGAGGCGGGTGAGCGGCGCCACGAGGCACGGCGCGTCGCGCAGGTGCTTGCTGCCGTCGGCCAGCAGCCAGGCTTCGGTGCACTGGCCGAGCAGGCCGCGGGTGAGGTCGGCTTCGTCGGGCTGGAATTCCATCAGCGCGCCATCGGCGGCGATGCCCCCGATGCCGATCACCGCGACGTGCGGCCGGAAGCGGGAGAAGGCCTCGACGGCCCAGCTGCCCATCGTGTCGCGGTCGCGCGGGCGCAGGCGGCCGCCGGCCAGCCACGTCTCCACCGCGGGCTTCTCGGCGAGGGCGATGGCCGCGTCGAGGTTGTTCGTCACCACACGCAGCACGCGGTCGGGGGGCAGCGCGCGCGCGAACTCGGCCACCGTGGTGCCGTAGCCGAGGAACACCGTGGCGTCCTCGGGCAGTTGCGATGCCGCGGCGCGCGCGATGCCGCGCTTGCGCTCGACCTGCGCATCGCGCCGCTGCGCGAAGCTGAGGTTGTGCTGGCTCGCCGGCAGCGCGACGCTGCCGTGCTGGCGCCGGACGAGTCCCTGGTCGCTCAGGGCCTGCACGTCACGGCGGATGGTCTGCGCGCTCACGCCGAAGCGATCGGCGATCTGCTCGGTGCCGATCGGCTGACCGTCGCGCAGCCAGTCGAGGATCGCGCGTTGGCGGATGCTGATGTTCATATGCTCATCGCAAGGTTTCAAATGAAACTCTACGGCGAGCGAATGTCAAGGTTGTGACAGTTTCTGGACTGAATGGGCGCGATGCGAACGCGCTCCCTACAATCTCGCGAATGCCCCCTGCCGCGATCCGCCTGCTCCTGATCGACGACCACCCGCTGGTCCGCGACGGCCTGCGCGCGCGGCTCTCCACCGTCCCCGGGTTCGAGGTGGTGGGCGAGGCGGGCACGGCCGAGGAGGCCGTGGCCCAGGTCGAGGCGTTGCGGCCCACGCTCGCGCTGATGGACGTGGGCATGCGCGACACCAACGGCATCGACCTCACCGCGCAGCTGCTCGCGGACCATCCCGACCTGCTCGTGCTGATGCTGAGCATGTACGACAACCCCGAGTACGTGCAGCGCGCGCTGCAGGCCGGCGCGCGCGGCTACGTGCTGAAGGACGCGCCCGCGAGCGAGATCGTCACGGCCATCGAGGCGGTGACCGGCGGCGGCACCTTCCTGAGCCCGGCCGTGTCGAAGCGCCTGTTCCGCAACCAGGCGCCGCGGCCGGTGCTGTCGATGCGCGAGAGCCAGATCCTCTCGGGGCTCGCGAAAGGCCTGTCGAGCAAGCAGCTCGCGCGCGACCTCGACCTGAGCGTGCGCACGGTCGAGGCGCACCGCCAGAACATCAAGCGCAAGCTGAACCTGGAAGGGCAGGCGGAGCTCATCAAGTACGCCGTGGAACACGCCGGGTCCTACGAGGCACCTAGGGATTAACCATTAGGTGGTGCCGCGCGTCTCCCATGCGTGGTGGGACGCTTGTGAGGCCTTTTTCACAGGCGCAGACTCCCCGGGTCCCGGCTCGAACCGGGCATTCCCCATTCGAGGAGAACTCCCATGCCCTTCGTTCGTCGCCACCTGCCGTGGCTGCTCGTGTCCGTGCTGGGCGCGTTCGCGCTCGCCGTGATCGCCCTCGGGCGCGGCGAGGCCGTCAGCGCCCTCTGGGTCGTCGTGGCCGCCGTGTGCGTCTACCTGATCGCCTACCGCTACTACAGTCTGTTCCTCGCCACGAAGGTGATGGGGCTGGACCCCACCCGCAAGACCCCGGCGTGGACGCACAACGACGGGCTCGACTACGTGCCCACGAACAAGTACGTGCTGTACGGCCACCACTTCGCGGCCATCGCGGGCGCGGGCCCGCTGGTGGGCCCGGTGCTCGCCGCGCAGATGGGCTACCTGCCCGGGTTGCTGTGGATCCTCGCCGGCGTGGTGTTCGCCGGCGCCGTGCAGGACTTCATCGTGCTGTTCATCTCGACGCGCCGCGACGGCCGTTCGCTCGGCGACCTCGTCAAGCAGGAACTGGGCACGGTGCCCGGCATCATCGCGCTGTTCGGCGCGTTCATGATCATGATCATCATCCTCGCGGTGCTGGCGCTGATCGTCGTGAAGGCGCTCGCCGATTCACCGTGGGGCACGTTCACCGTCGGGGCCACCATCCCGGTCGCGCTGTTCATGGGCGTGTACCTGCGGTTCATCCGCCCGGGCCGCATCGGCGAGGTTTCGGTGATCGGCTTCGTGCTGCTGATGCTGTCGATCCTCGGTGGCCAGTGGGTGCACGAGAACCCCGCGCTCGCGCCGTGGTTCACGTTCGACGGCAAGGCCCTCACGTGGATGCTGATCGGCTACGGCTTCATCGCCTCGGTGCTGCCGGTGTGGCTGCTGCTCGCCCCGCGTGACTACCTCTCGACGTTCCTGAAGATCGGCACGATCCTCGCGCTGGCCGTCGGCATCCTGATCGTCGCGCCCGAGCTGAAGATGCCGGCGATGACGAAGTTCGCCGAAGGCAACGGCCCGGTGTGGTCGGGCAACCTGTTCCCGTTCCTCTTCATCACGATCGCGTGTGGCGCGGTGTCGGGCTTCCATGCGCTGATCTCGTCGGGCACGACCCCGAAGATGCTCGAGAACGAGACCCACGCCCGCTTCATCGGCTACGGCGGCATGCTCGCCGAATCGTTCGTCGCCGTGATGGCGCTCGTGGCCGCCTCGTGCATCGAACCCGGCATCTACTTCGCGATGAACAGCCCGGCCGCGCTGGTCGGCAACACGCCCGAGACCGTCGCACAGACGCTGTCCACGTGGGGCTTCGTGATCACGCCCGACGTGCTGATCCAGACCGCGAAGGACGTGGGCGAGAACACCATCCTCGCGCGCGCCGGCGGCGCGCCGACGCTGGCCGTGGGCATGGCCCACATCCTCCACCAGGTGGTGGGCGGCCAGGCCATGATGGCCTTCTGGTACCACTTCGCGATCCTGTTCGAGGCGCTGTTCATCCTGACCGCGGTAGACGCGGGCACCCGCGCCGGCCGCTTCATGCTGCAGGACCTGCTGGGCACCTTCGTGCCGGCCTTGAAGCGCACCGACTCGCTGCCCGCCAACCTGATCGCCACGGGCCTGTGCGTCGCCGCGTGGGGCTACTTCCTGTACCAGGGCGTGGTGGACCCGCTCGGCGGCATCAACACGCTGTGGCCGCTGTTCGGCATCTCGAACCAGATGCTCGCCGCCGTCGCGCTGATGCTCGGCACCGTGGTGCTGTTCCGCATGAAGCGCGGCCACTACGCGTGGACCACGGCGCTGCCGGCGGTTTGGCTGCTCGCCTGCACGCTGACCGCGGGCTGGCAGAAGATCTTCTCGGCCGACCCGAAGGTGGGCTTCCTGGCCCACGCGAACAAGTACGCCGACGCGCTGGCGCACGGCACGCTGCTCGCACCGGCGAAGACGCCCGAGGCGATGTCGCGCATCGTGTTCAACGACCGGCTGGACGCGGCGCTCTGCGCGCTGTTCATCGGCGTGGTGCTGAGCGTGCTGGTCTACAGCGTCAAGGGTGTGCTCGACGCGCGGGCGAAGGCCCGCCCGAGCGCGAGCGAGACGCCGTACCAGCCGATGCCCGAGGCCGCGCGATGAACGCCGCGCAGCTCGCCGGCGACGTGCAGCAGGCCGGACGGTACCTGGTCCAGTCGCTGCGGCTGATGGTGGGGGTGCCGGACTACGGCGCCTACCTCCGCCACATGGCCGCCACGCACCCGGACCAGGAGCCGATGAACTACGAGGCGTTCTTCCGCGAGCGCCAGGACGCGCGGTACGGTTCCAGGACCGGCCGCTGCTGCTGAGGGGCATCGCCCCGCGGGCGACAATGGGCCATGCGCCTCCAGTCCAAGCTGATCCTGCTCGCCGCGTTGCCCCTGGTGCTCTCGCTGGTGCTGATCGCCGTGGCGGTGCGGCACCAGGAGCGCTCGCTCGCGGCCCGCGAGCACGAGCTCGTCGAGCAGGCCTACATGGCGGCCCGCGAGGCGGAGCTGCGCCACTACGTGGACCTCGCGCGGGGCGCGCTCGCCCCGCTCTACGACAAGTTCGACGGTGAACCCGACCCGGCGACGCGGGCCGAGGCCCTGCGCCTGCTCGCGTCGCTCGAGTTCGGTGCCGACGGCTACTTCTTCGTCTACGACCTCGACGGCCGCTCGCTGATGCACCCGCGCCAGCCCGAGCTCGTGGGCACCGACCTCTGGAACCTGCGCGACGACCAGGGCGTGCCCACCATCCAGCACCTGATCGCGAAGGCACGTGCCGGTGGCGGCTTCATCCGCTACCAGTGGCGCAAGCCATCGACGGACCAGCGTGCCGCGAAGCTCGGCTACGTCATCGCGCTGCCGAAGTGGGGCTGGATGATCGGCACCGGCTTGTACCTCGACGACATCGAGGGCACGCTGCAGGCCCTCGACCGGCAGGTGGTGTCCCACATCGAGGCCACGATGTGGTGGATCGCCGGCATCGCCGCGCTGGGCATCGGCCTCATCAGCGCGAGCGGGCTGTGGCTCAACCTCAGCGAACACCGCGTGGCCGACGCGAAGCTGCGGCTGCTCGCGCGCCAGGTGGTGCGGTCGCAGGAGGACGAGCGCGCCCACCTCGCACGCGAACTGCACGACGGCACGAGCCAGACCCTCGTGTCGGCCAAGCTGCTGATCGAGTCGGCCGTGGACGGCCTCGAGCGCCGCCAGGAACCGGTGCCGGCGGGCCTGCAGACGGCGCTGCTGCGGCTCAACGATTCCCTCACCGAGGTGCGCCGCATCTCCCACCGCCTGCGCCCCGCGATGCTCGACACGCTCGGCCTGCCGGCCGCGCTGGAGCAGCTGGGCCGCGAGTTCGGCGAGGCCGGCGGCACACGGGTCGTCGTCGCGGTCGACGACGGCGCGGAACAACTGCCCGACGACGTGAAGACCGTGCTGTTCCGCGTGGCCCAGGAGGCGCTGACCAACATCGGCAAACACTCGGCCGCGCGCGAGGTGCGGCTGTCGCTGCACGCCGACGCGGAAGGCCTGCGCCTGGCCATCGCCGACGACGGCCGCGGGTTCGACCTCGACGCGGTGCAGCTCGACCCGAAACGGGGGATCGGGCTGCGCAACATGCGCGAGCGCGTCGAGGCGATCGGGGGCGGGCTCGTGGTGGTGTCGACGCCGGGGGAGGGGACGCTGGTGGAGGCCAGGCTGGGGGCGCCGGTGGCCGCGGGCTGATGCCGCGCCCGGCCTACACCGGCCTGGCGCACCAGAGCATCTCGTGGCTGTCGCTCGGGAACTGGGTGACGGAGACGGTGCCTTGTGCGCCCTGGTTGCCCCCCAGCACCACCCAGCCGGTCGCGCTCTTGCCGACGAGCATCGCCACATGGGCCTGGGGCTTGACCCCCACGCGCACGTTTTTCTCCTGCAGCAGGATGACGGAGCCGTACTTCCCTTCGTTGTCCTGCTTCCCCCAGTTCTGCCAGCTCAGGGCCCCTGCGGGGTTCGCCGGCGGCGGCGCCGCGCCGGCGAACCGGACCACCCAGGCCACGAAGCAGGCACACCACGGCAGCTGGGCCGGCGGGCCGGCCTGGTTCAGCACCTTCAGGAACTCCTGGACATCCGCTGCGTCCTTGGTCTCGTCCAACCCCAGTTGAGCGATGGCTTGCGACATCCACTGGTCCGCCGCCACCGGCGCTCCGCCGCCCGAATCGATCACACGCCAGGTCAGCTCGCCGACGACCCCATCGGGCACCAGGCCCGCACGTCCTTGCAGCAGGCGGACCGCGGCGCGGAGCTTGTCGTCGTACTGGTCGCCCGAACCCTGGGCGCGGCTGGGAATGCCGAGCAGTGCGGTCACGCGGTCGCGCAGTTCCGGGACCAGCGCGTGCGTGTCGCCGGGTTTGAGCGTCGGCCGCTCCGCCACCGAAGGCGAACGGCGCTGGATGATGGCTTCGTACAACGCGCCATCGAGTTCCGCACCGGCGCCCATGCCGAGCTGGGCGCGGCGCGCCTGGATCTTCGTGCGGGTCGCGTCGTCGAAGAAGCCGGTGGTGGGGACTTGCAGCCGCTTCTGCACTTCGCGGATCTCGTCCGTGCTGAGCGTGGCCTCGATCTTGGACGAGGCGTCGGTGGTCCCGGAGGACGGGGGCGGGGGTGGAGGCGGCGAGCCGGCGCTGCCCGCGCCGCCCCCGGGCGGCGGGGGCGCGGGAGCCTTCGCGCCCGCCGGCTTGCCCTCCTCGGTGTCCTCCGGCCGGGTGCCTGCGCCACGCAGCTTGACCAGGCGTCCCAGGGTGTCGAACCAGAACGGCGCGCCGAGGCTCAGCGCCACCGCCGTCAGCAGCCAGCCCAGGATGGCGCCGTTCATGCCGGCCCGGAGCAGCTGGTCGAACGTGCTGCATTTGCCTGGGGCCTCGCTGCAGTGGTCCAGGTCACCGACGCTCATCTGCCGCGAGATGACGAGCGGCTCGAAGCCCATCGGCAGGGGGAACGGTTGCTCGGCCTGCCGGCGCAGGGCGCACTCCTCGAGCCGCGGGTCGTCCGCGGGGAACTGGAGGCGGCATTCCGACCTGGCGCGCGCGCTCTCCGGCGGGGCCAGCCGGAACAGGGCGCCGATCTGGTCCTGCAGCAGCCGGATGTCGGTGATCAAGCCGCCGATCGTGCGGGATGCCTTGCCGTTCGGGTCCGCCGTCTTCGAGCGGACCGACTCCATGTCGGTCCGGATCGCCTCCAGCGTGCGCTGCACCCGCGCAAGGCGGTCCTGCACGCCCGCGCGGCTGAGCAGGAACTCCTTGCCGCGCGGCGCGGCGGCGTCGCGGCCGGCCGCCATCTCGTTGATGAGGTCGACCGTCTGGTCGAGCCAGAACTGCGCCGGGGCGACCTTCTTCCGGGCCGCCGCCGCGGCGGGCCTCGCGCACGTCACGGAGGCAGCCGCACTCGCGGGCGGCACGGGCAGCGGGCCCGCGCCCCGGCAGTGCTGCTCGAACTTGCCCACGATGGTGTCGTTCTGGCACTCGCTGGCCAGTGCCTGCTCGCAGGTGAGGGTGAAGATGACCTCGTCGTTGTAGAAGGCCGGGTCCCGCAGCCGCAGCAGCATCTGCTGCAGACCGTCCTCGACCTGCCGGTAGCGCTCGGACGGCGTGGCCTTGGCGCCCGCGTTCGCCACGGCGCGCGGTGTGGCGGTGGCGTCGGAGGCGGCCGTGCGCCGTGCCGCATCCACGGCGACGGCGGCGTCGGCCAGCTGCTTGCGCAGTTCCGAGTCACCCCACAGCGTGCGGGCGATCATCACCGAGTCCACGTTGAGGCCCACGGCCACCACCAGGGCGATCGCGAAGGTCCAGCGCTGGGAGGACCGCTTGAACCAGCCGCGCGACCGTTCGGTGATCTCGCAGAACCAGTGCGCGACGTCGGCCTCGAACGCCGGCCATTCGCCCACGCCCCCGGCGCCACCACGCAGGCCCGCGCTGTCCGTCGTGGCCAGCCGCAGCGATTCGACGAAGTCCAGGCTGCCGACCGCGCCCAGTGCGGGCTGGGTGCCGGTCGCGTTCGGGGTGGTGGCGAGCGTGGGGGTCAGGCTCGCCATGAAGCCGGCGGGTGTGAGTCCCAGCGTCTTCGGATGGGTGCCGCGGCCCAGGACCGAGAGGAAGACCTTCGCGAAGATGTCCTCGGGAATGTAGGAGGGCGCGCGCCCGCCCTTGCCGTCGGACAGGGACACGATCAGCGGGTGCTTGAAGAAGGCCTCGGTCAGGGCCGCGTCCTCACCGAACGCGGACTGCACGGTCTTGCGCATGTGCCTCCCGCGCCAGCGCATGTGGGAGTTGACGACCAGCTCCTGGATCGTCGTGACGAACATGCTCAGCACGGCGTACATCAGCGCCATGCCCAGGGCGACCTCGATCATCGTGGTGTTCACGCCGTCCTCCGCTCGATGTCGTTGTAGAAGACGTGGCGTCCCAGGGAAAAACAAGGCACGCGGCCGGCCGCCCACTTCGGGAGCACTTCGATCGCGTGGTAGTGCAGGGCCCCCTTGGTGAAGTCGGGAAGCTGGCCCGTGGCCGCGCGGCCTGCGATCGCCTGGGCCTCCGCGAACGAGGGATCCGCGGAGGTCACGCGCAGCAACGCGGCACGTGAACTCGTGCCCTCGTTCCAGCAGCTGAACTGGAAGGGCTTGCGGCACACCTCCGTGATGGTGCGGCCCCACCAGCGGGGCGCGGCCACGCGGTTGAGGACGACACAGGCCACGGCCTCCATGCCCTTGTGTCCTTCACCACGGGCCTCGGCCCACAGGGTGCGGGCGAGGGTGTCGATGGCCTCGTCGTTGGTTGGCGGACGAGGCTGGGTGGCGGGGGCGGGCGGTGGCGTGATCGGAGGGCGCGGCAGTGCGGCGCTCAGGGGAGGACGTGGCTTCGCGACGAGGCCTGTTGCGCGGGAGGCCTCGGTCAGGGCGACGATGCCGAAGTAGTCGAGGATGGGGGTGATGGGTGTGTAGAACGCATTCGCCGAGTCGTCGTCGGTCGACAGGAAGGCGCAGTGAATGCCGATCAACCGGTCGTGCGCGTCCCGGACCGCTGCCCCGCTGTCGCCCCCTTGGGTGGCCTGGTCCAGGCGTGACGAGCAGAGGGTGTTGAAGCGCACCCGGACCGAGCTCCTGCTCCCGTCCGGCTGCACTTGCTCCACATCGACGTTCATGACGGCGTCGGGGCTTCTCGCGCTGCCTTGAATCTGGCCACCCGGCAACAGGACACTCAGGCGATCGCCGCTGGACGGAGGCGCCGCCGTGCTCTTGGGGATGATCTGGGGAAGTCCGTCCGCCAGCAGACGCCAGTCGGCCGCGGGCAGCCGGATGAGCCCGGCATCGAGGGGGAACTTGGCGTCGATCGATCCCGGTGGCACACCGGCCAGCGGCACCGAAGTCTCTGCCAGTCGGGCGCGTTCGATGACGATGCCCGCTCCGGCGGCCTGGATCCGCACGGGGTCGTCGAATTCCGCGAGGGCGTTTTCGCTCAGCACGTGGCCGGCGGTGACCAGGAAGTAGCCGCCCGGCGAGAACGCATCGTTCGCGAGGAAGCCGGCGGTGCCGAAGGTGAACGAGTTCCCCGACGGGATGTCGACCTCGATGATCGCGCATTGCAGGACCGGACGCGAGGAGTGCCGCGCGCGCAGCTCGATTCGCCCGTGCGGGGTGTCGAGCCAGCGTGGCACGAGGTGCAGCGGCCACCGCGTGTCGACATGGACCGTGATGCGGGGCGCCCGTCCGGCCAGGTCCAGGCTCAGGCCGTCGATGGTTTCCGGCCGAAGCCATTCCTGCGCGCCGATGCCGGCGCGGGACTGCCGGAGCGGTGCCGCGAGCATGCGAAACGCCCGATGCGCGAGGTCGGCGGAGCGGCTCACTTCTTCGCCTCCGGCTTGCGGATGGCGATGTCGCGCACCTGCACCAGGTCTTCATTGCGAAATACGAGCCGCAGGTCCTGGCTGGCTGTGTCCGAGGGCACCGTGACGAGTACGCTCAGTGCCTGTCGGCCCGCGGTGGTGTCGGAGGTTTCGACGCGCAGCACGTCGCTCGACTTGAGGCTGGTGCTTCCGGTCAGTGTCACGGTGGGCATCGAGCTGCCGCCCAAGGCGCTCAGGCGCACTGATGAACCGGATTCGATCGTGATCGGCCCCGATGGATCGACGACGAGCTTCAAGCCGGGTGGCACGAACTCGCAGGAGCCGAGGTTGCGCACCAGCTCGGCACGCTGGAGATCCTCACCCAGGTGGGCCCTGATGTCGCTCATGGCTGCCAGCAACGACAGCGATCTGTCCTTCACCGCGTTGCGGGCCGTGACCAAGGCGGCTCTTGACGCTGCAAACTCGTCCTTCGTGGCGGCGGTCCCTGAACCCCTGGTGCCGATGCCCGCTTGCGCCGCGGCGGCCGCGCCTGTGCTCTCCGGTGCCTTCACGGCCTGCGCGAGGACACCCGAGAGCGTCTGCGAGCCGAGCTTCATGTTGCCGACGGCTGCGCGCAGTGCCGCGACATCGGCCTCGGTCGCGAGCACGGCCTTGTTGGAGGCGTCCTGGATCCGGTTGACCGCGTTCTTGAGTTCGAGGTGCGCACCGCGGATGCGCTGGTTGAGGCCTCGCGCTGCGATCTGCAGAGGTTCGACTTGCTTCAGCAGTGTCTCGCCCGCCAGGAGTTCTGCCGTGGCGGCCTTCACGACGGGGTTCTCGACCGTGCTGTCGCCCTTTTTGCGGAGCTGGCAGGTGGTCGACTCGCCATCGCAGCCCCGATCCTTGACGGCGCGTTGAACCGAGGCGGGTTGTTCCGAGATCGCGGCGCGCAGGTTGTAGAGGGCGAGGCGCAGGAATTCGGCCTGCACCACGAGGTCGCTCTGGGCCTGTTGGAGGCTTGGCGGATCACCCTCTTCCCCGGTAGCTCCTTTCTCGATGTCTTTCGCGTCATAGAGGTACCGCGCCGCCGATCCATACATGGCGCAGTTGAGCGCCTCGATCGCGGCCATTCGAACCTGCTGGCGAGGACGTGACTCGGTGGCGCTCAGCCATCCGTAGGCTGCACCGCCTGCCAGCCCGATCTTGGCGATCTCCTTCTTGACGGCCTCGCCGCTGCCGAAGATGCCGCGGTAGATCGCATAGGCGCCGACCGGGAGCGCGATGGCCGTGGCGAGCAGCGGGGCGCCGGAGTCGTTGAGTTCGGCGGTGATCAGCTTCTGGCGCAGGGCGTCCGCGTCGTCCAGCGCCGCGGGAAGCAGACCGTAGAACTTGGGACAGCTGTTGGAATCCTTCGTCGGCGAATTGGGGCCGCACACGGCGTCGTAGTAGCCGCCCCCCTCGGGCGAACTCGCCGCCCGGGACGTGAACCCATACGTCGGCCGCTGATCCACGATCTGCGGGCTGAACTGCGCGCAGCTGACCGCGCCCATCGCCATCGATGCAACGAGCGTCCTGGATGTCCATCTCCCTCTCGACCAGGCATTTCTGGGGCGCATGCGCCGTGCTCCGTGCTGGTTCCCGAAGCTGGCATTTCACGCCGGGAACCGCCGGTGACGCATCCGACGGATTGATGATTCGGGCCCGCGCGGGGCCCGCTACGTGGCGGGCGGTGGGGGTCAGCTCGAGCAGCCGAGACGCCGCGCCCTGTTCTGGTCCGCCTCGCTCGGTCCGCCGAACAACCCGCTGCGCGTGAGCCTCGCGCATTCGGTGCGGCGCACTTCTTCGGCCGCCTGTTCGGCGGTGCGCTTCGGGGGCGTGGGTGCGGCGGCCTGGACCGCCGGGCGGGGCTTCTCGGCTGGCGCCGGCACGACGGCGGGTGCGGGGGCCGGTGCCGGCCCCGCCGCCGTGGGGGCCGTGGTGAGCACGGTCTCGATGCCGTCGTTGTCCTTCGCCGCGGTGGGCACCACGGTCTCGACCGGCTCGCGCGGACGGGCCGCGGTGGCGGTGTCGGCCGGGGCGTCGGGCCGCAGCGACCAGGCCGCCGCGGCGAGTGCGGTGCCGGCCACCACGGCCGCCAGGGCGTAGGCGGGCCTGCGGGATCGGGGCGCCGCGGGCGGGACCGGGACCTCCTCCACGACCTCCGTGACGACGGGCAGCGCGTGCGCCACGGTGCTGTCGGGGTCGGCCTCGCGCGTGGCCCGCGGACGGGGTTCGGGCCGCGCGTTCAGGTCCTTGCGGAAGGCTTCGATGTGAGGGGTGCGCAGCTCGGGCCGCACGACGAGGGCGCGGTCGATGGCGCGCAGGAACTCGGGGCTGTAGCGGCCCGCGGCGGTGACCTCGAGCGGCTCGTAGGCGTCGTCGAGCATGCGGGCGACGGCGGGCGGGGGCGTGTGGCCGGTGATGATCCAGTGCACGGTGGCCGCGAGCGCGTACACGTCGGTGGCGGGGCCCTGGCGCAGGCCGGGCACCTCGGCGTACTGTTCGATGGGCGCGTAGCCGGGCTTCAGGATGGTGGTGAGCGAATGTGTCATGCCGCCGATCACGCGACGCGCCGCGCCGAAGTCGAGCAGCAGCGGGCGGTCGGCCGGGGGCAGCAGCAGGATGTTGTCGGGCGCGATGTCGCGGTGGTAGCAGTGGGCCGCGTGCAGCATCGCGAGCGCGTCGCACAGCGGCGTCAGCAGCCGGCGCAGCCAGGCTTCGTCGGGCGGGTGGGGCATGGCCCTCACGGCGGCCTGCAGCGTGCCCGCTTCGTAGAACGGCATCACCATGCACGCGGTGCCGTGGGCCTCCCAGAAGCGGTACACCTTGATGAGGGCCGCGTGGTCGAAGCGCGCGAGCAGGCGGGCCTCGTTGACGAAGCTGCGCAGGCCGGCCTCGAAGGTGTCGCGGTGGCGTTCGGACCGCGGGCTCACCGTGGTGCCGTCGGCCCGCGACGCGAGCGTGGCCGGCATGTACTCCTTGAGCGCCACGCGGCGTTCGAGGGAATGGTCCCACGCGAGGTAGACGATGCCGAAGCCGCCTTCGCCGATCACGCGGATCAATTCGAACTCGCCAAGGCGCGTGCCTTCGGGCAGCGTGCCCGTGATGGTCAGTTTCGTCGACAAGGATGAGCCTCCAGCCTGTCGGGCACTGCGGCCCGATCCTCAGGAGGCTCACGATGCGGCAAAGCGGGAAGCGGCGTCAAGGCGAGGCCAAGAAACCCTTGGAAATGCCGATCATTCCATCATGCGCGACGGGCATGCTTGAGCACCGAGCGCACCAGCTCCTCCGTGTCGATGGGCTTCGTGACCCGGTCCACCATGCCGGCGGCGATGCAGTTGGCGCGGTCCTCCTGCATCGCGTGCGCGGTCTGTCCGATGATCGGCAGGCCGGGGTCCGCGATGCGGATGCGGCGCGCGGTCTCGTAGCCGTCGATGCCCGGCATCATCAGGTCGAGCAGCACCACGTGGTACGGCGCGCCGTTCTGCGACGAGACGCGGTTCACCGCCTCGTGCCCGTCGGGCACGACCTCGGCCGACGCGCCCTCGAGTTCGAGCAGGCCCTGGATCACGATCTGGTTGATGGCGTTGTCCTCCGCGACGAGCACCCGCATGCCGTCGAGCCGGTTGCGCGGCGACTCGACCCCGGCCGCGCGCCGCGCGCCGGCGAGGGCTGCATCGTGCGTGGTGTCCGCCGGCGCCTCGGCCGCGGGCGGCATCGGCAGCCGCACCGTGAAGGCCGAGCCCGAGCCGGGGCGGCTCGAGACCGAGATGGTGCCGCCCATCAGTTCCACCAGGCGCTTGGAGATCGCGAGGCCGAGGCCCGTGCCGCCGTAACGCCGCGTGGTGGTCGGGTCGGCCTGCTCGAAGGCCATGAACAGGCGGCTCATCTCCTCCTCCGACATGCCGACGCCGCTGTCGGTCACCATCAGCATCAGCTGGTCGTCCATCAGGTCGACGTTGAGCGCCACGTGCCCGGCATCGGTGAACTTCACGGCGTTCGACAGCAGGTTGAGCAGGATCTGGCCGAGCCGCAGCGGGTCGGTCACCACCACCTCGGGCACACGTTCGTCGACGACGAGGCGCAGGTCGATGCCCTTCGCGAGCGCACGGTCCTGCACGAGCTCGATGGTGTGGCGCACGGCGGGCCGCAGCCGCGTGGGGATGCGGTCGAGCGTGAGCTTGCCGGCCTCGATCTTCGACATGTCGAGCACGTCGTTGAGGATGCCCTGCAGCAGCTTGCCGGCCTCGAGGATGCGTGCGAAGTTGCGGCGCGCCTCGAGCGCGACGGCCGCGTCGCGGTGCCCGATCTGCGCGAAGCCGAGCACGCCGTTGAGCGGCGTGCGGATCTCGTGGCTCATGTTCGCGAGGAACTGCGACTTCGATTCGTTCGCGGCCTCGGCCAGCTGCTTGGCCTGCTGCAGCGCGTTCCACGCGTGTTCGCGCGCCCGGCCCGCGCGGGCCTGCTGCACGAGCACGACCGCGGCCACCGCGGCGAGCGCGGCCCAGAACAGCAGCGTGAGCAGCAGTTCGGTGCGCCACGGGGCGAGGAAGTCGGTGTCGGACAGCCCGACGAGGATGTACGCGGGGTACTCGCCGAGCTTGCGGAACATCAGCAGCCGCACGTGGTGGTCGATGGAACTGCTCGCCGTGAACATCGCCTCGGTCTTGCCGGCACCGAGCGCCTGCAGCGTCTCGGGCGCCGACAGGCGCGGCGGGTTCTCGTCCTGCATCAGCGGGTGATCGGGCACGCGCAGCAGCACCTGGCGGTGGGCGTTGAACAGCGTGACCACGCCGTTCGAGCCCACCTTCAGCGAGCCGAGCAGCGTGTTGAGCTGCGCCACCTCGATGTTGATGTAGACCACGCCGCCGGGCTGGCCCTTCGCGTCGAACAGCGGGCGTCCGATGGGCAGCACCCAGCGCTGCGAGATGCGCGACTTGAGCGGCAGCCCCACCACGAGGCCGTCGCCCGCCATGGCCTCGATGAAGAACTGGCGCTGCGACACGTCGAACGGCTTGCTGCGGTCGACCCGCGTGCCATACAGCACGCGGCCGTCGCGGGTCGCCGCGCGGATGTCGGGGGCGTCGGCGAGGCGGTGCTGCAGGTCTTCCAGGGCCTTCGTGAAGGCGTCGGGGTCCGGCGGCCCGGACGTGCTGAGCCGGCGGTACTCGGTGGTCGCCGTCTGCAGCACGAGGTCGGCCGACTGGATGCGCGTGAACAGGTACCGCTCGAGGTTGAGCGTGAGGTTCTGGATGTTGTCGGCCGCCGCGTCCCGGTACCGCGAGTGGCTGAGCGACAGCGCATGGGCGAGGAAGGCCCCCACCGCGACCAGCACGACGAGCGTGCCGAAGGCGAACCGGCGGAACGGCCGGCGCCAATCCACGAATTCTTCGTCCACGTGGCCTCTCCCTGGTGGATCTGGGGTCGTTATACGTGGCGTTCGCGCGCTTGGGAACCGGTTTTCTTCGTAAGGCGGGAACCGGCCACGAACTTCGGGGGGGGCGCAGGGACGGCCGGCGACGCACTCTGCGCGAAAATGCACGCCCATGACTTCGATCGTCCTGTTCGCGGCCGTCTCGGCACTGTTCGTGTGGATTTCGCGCCACGCCCTGCGCAAGCCCGATTCCCACGGGTTCTACCGCTTCTTCGCCTGGGAGTGCATCCTGGCGCTGGTGCTGATCAACTTCCCCGTGTGGACCGTGGACCCGTTCGCGCCGCACCAGCTCGTGTCGTGGGCGCTGCTGGGCGTGTCGGTGTTCCTCGTCGTGGACGGGCTGCGGCGGCTGCGCCGCGAGGGCCGGCCTGGTGCCGCCCGCACGGATGCCGAGCTGCTCTCCTTCGAGCGCACCTCGCAGCTGGTCACGTCGGGCACGTACCGCTACATCCGCCACCCGATGTACGCGTCGCTGATCCTGCTGGCCTGGGGCGCGTTCTTCAAGCAGGCCTCGTGGACCGGCGCGGCCCTCGCGTCGGGTGCGTCGGTGGCGCTGCTGCTGACGGCGCTGCGCGACGAAGCCGAGTGCATCGCGCACTTCGGCGAGGCCTATGCCGCGTACATGGGCACGAGCAAGCGCTTCGTGCCGTTCCTCGTCTAGGAGCCTGGGCGGCAGAGAGAAGGGCTCGCCCCGGCGCGAGCCCTTCTCTCTGCCGCCCAGGCTCCTAGGGCAACGCCGGGATGCCCGGCATCGGGATGAAACCCGGCAGGCGCCGCAGGCGGTCGATCCACGCGAGGACGTGCGGGTAGGCCGCGAGGTCGATGCCCCCTTCGCCCGCGAGCGCGGTGTAGGGGAAACACGCGATGTCGCCGAGGGTGGCGCGGTCCTCCAGCGCGAGGTACGAGCCGGTGGCCGCCAGGCGGTCGTCCATGATGCGGAAGACGCGGTGCGCGCCGGCCTGCAGCTTGTCGAGGTCGAGGGTGGTGACGCCGAAACACTTCACGAGGCGCGCGCCCGAGGCGTTCATCACCTCGCCGCCACCGGTCGACAGCCACTGCTGGATGCGGCCCATCGCCACCGGGTCGTCGGGGTACCAGCGCCGCGACGGGTCGTAGCGGGTGGCGAGGTACACGAGGATGGCCTGGGTGTCCCGCAGCACCAGGTCGCCGTCCTGGAACACCGGCAGTTCGCCGAACGGATTCAGGGCCAAGTACTTCGCCGACTTGTGTTCGCGGTTGCCGAAGTCGACGGGCACCCGTTCGTACTTCAGCCCGAGGATGTTCAGGAACAGGCGGATCTTGTAGCAACTGCCGGACAGGTCGAAGTCGTGCAGGGTGATCACGGGCGCCTCCTCGTCGCGTGGGACGAGGGGCACTGTAGGCGCACCGCGCCGCGGTGTCGAGCCCCGGGCTCAGCCGAGCGCGAGCACCCCGCCCACCACCGAGGCCGCGCCGGCGAGCGCCGCCAGCACACCCGCGAAACGGGGCGCGTACGGGAGGAGCAGCACGAGCGACAAGGCGCCCGCGGACAGGAACCCGACCCACACCACGGGCCCGATGGCACCGCCCCATGCGCCGATGCACAGCAGGAACCCGCCGGCGAGCAGCACGGTGCCGCCGATGCGCAACAGGCGGCGCACCAGCGGGCTCGCGTCGCGGCCCCACACCTGGTCGTGGTGGCGGTCCATCGCGAGGCACAGGCCGGTCATGCCGGCATAGCTGGTGGCGAGGCCGAGGGCGGTGGCGGCGGCGATCGACAGCGGGGCCATCACGACGCGGCTCCGGTGGCGGCCGGCCGGCCCACGGCGGGGTGCGGCACCTTCGGGCTGCGGCCCGGCTGGCGCGCCGCGCGGCGAAGGTGGGCGATGGCGGCGAGCATCAGCAGGCCCGACACGAAGATCGTGGCTTCGACCCCGGCCGACAGCGCGTCGCCGCGGGCGATGGCGAGGGCCAGGTGGTCCCCGGTGGTGAACGCGTTGAGCACCGGCAGCAGCAGGCACATCGCGGTCCCCGCGGCGAGCTGTTCGGTCCAGGCCTTGTGGACGGGGCGAACGAACGCATGCAGCAGCGTGGCCACCCACACCGCGAAGAACAGCGCGATCTCCCACGTGCTGCGGTGCTCGACCGCGAGCGGCACGAGCCGGTTGGCCCAGAAGAACGCGATGCAGGCGACCGCGAGCCCCGCCACCGAGGCGATGTTGAGCGCCTCGATCGCGCGGTACACGCGCTGTGTGGCGCGGCCGAATTCGTTCTCCTGCTTGCGGCGGCGCTTGACGGTGAAGAGGATCATGCCGGTCGCGAGCATCGCGGCGCCGGCCAGCCCGCAGAAGAAGTAGAGCCACTTCGCCAGGTAGCCGCCGAACTGCACGAAGTGCAGCGCGTTCATCACCTGCTGCACGTGCTGGGCCGGGCCGCCGCGCGAGCCGAGCGGCATCTCGACGTCGAGCACCTCGCCGGTGACCGCGTCGAAGGTCATCTCGCCGCTGCTGAGCGGGCGCAGGCGGCCGTCCTGCGCGGCTTCGTCGCGGCGGCCGAACACCCGCAGGCTCGCGCTCGAGTCGCCGGGGTGTTCCACCACGACGAAGCTCGCGGGCCGGCCGAGCTTCTCGACGGCCTGCGCCGTGAGCGGGCCCATGGGCTTCACGGACGCGGTGATGCCCGTTTCCGCGCGGTGGGCGGTCTGCTTCTGCACCTCGGCGAAGTAGGCGTCCTCGTTGCCCTTGTAGCGCGCGGCGATGCCGGCCGGCATGTAGGTCGCGTAGAACACGATCACGCCGGTGTACGAGATCATCAGCAGGAACGGCAGCATCAGCACGCCGGTGGCGTTGTGCGCGTCGAGCCACGAGCGCTGGCCCTTCTTCGGCCGGAACGTGAAGAAGTCCTTGAAGATGCGGCGGTGCGTGACGATGCCCGAGACCAGCGCGACGAGCATCGCGATGGTGGCGACGCCGGCGATCCAGATGCCCGCCATGCCCGCGTGGAACTCGAAGTGCATGTGCACGAAGTGGTGGCCGCCCTCGGTCTCGCGCGTGAGGCCCGGCGGGATCGGCTGGCCCGTCGTCGGGTCGAGGCGGGCGCTCTGGAAGTTCTTCTTCTCGTCTTCCCAGAACACGCGCAGCGCGGGCTCTTCGTCGTCGGGCAGGCCCACGCTCCAGAAGTGAGACTTGGGCGCGACCTTCACGAGGTACGCCTGCGCGCGGTCGACGATGGCGGGCTGCTGCTTCACCGTGTCGCCGGACGCGGCCGCGAGGGCGCGCCGCTCGGGGTTCATCCAGTGGGTGATGGCCTCGTCGAACACGCCGATGGCCCCGGTGAAGAAGATCGCGTAGAGCACCCAGCCGAGCCACAGCCCGCCCCAGGTGTGCAGCCAGGCCATCGACTGGCGGAAGGTGCCGTTCATGTGTTGAAGCCTCCGAAGGTGTCCAGCACGAGCGACAGCACGCCCATGGCGAGGACCGGCACGATGAGGCCGAGCCAGGCCCGGCGGAGCGTCTTGACCGCGAACACCCAGATGATCGCGCCGGTGTAGACGGCGTAGCTCAGCAGCGTGGCGGCCAGCACCGCTTCCGCACGTTCGGTGGGGAACAGGTAGCTCAGGAAGACCGTGGCGCTCGACACGAGCACGTAGCCGCCGAACACGGCCGCGGCGACGCGCGACAGCAATGCGTTCCGCGATGAAGTGGGAATGGCCTGCGCCATGGACGCTCCGTCAGGGGAAGAAGGGGGCCTGCGCGAGGCGCCGCCGGGAGCGTGATTGTAGGCGTTTTCATGGTACTGAGAAACATTCGCATCTGAACGCGTGGCTATTTCCCGAGCGCCGCGACGGCGTCGCGCATCACCGCGTCCATGAACCGCACGTCGTCGCCTTCCACCTGCGACGGCCCGAGCCGCACGACCACCAGGTCGAGGGACGGCACGATCACGATGTACTGGCCCATGAAGCCGCGGGCGAAGAAGGTGTCGCGCGGGGCGTGGGGCAGGCCCCAGGGCACGCCCCAGCCGGGCACGTCGCCGTCGGCCACGTTGACGTAGAGGCCCGCGCCGTAGCCGGTGCCCGGGGTGGCGGTGCGGGCGCGGTCCACCCACCCGGCGGGCAGCACGCGGCGGCCGCCGGCCATGCCGTCGTGGAGGTACAGCAGGCCCAGGCGCGCGTAGTCGCGTGCGCTGGCCGAGAACGCGTGCGCGCCCAGCGGGGTGCCGGTGACGTCGAACTCGATCGTCGTGTGGGCCATGCCCAGCGGCCCGAACAGCGAGGTGCGGGCATGGCGGACGACGTCCTCCGCGTGGCCGCCGAGCCGGTCGCGCAGCACCCGGGACAGCAGCGTGAAGTGCCCGTCCGCATACCTCCAGCGGGTGCCGGGCGCGACCTCGAGCGGCGTGGCCTCCGCGAAGGCGGCCGGGTCCGCCTCCAGGTACTTCATGCGGGTGGACGGGTCGAACGCGGTGGGGCGGTGGGTCAGCGCCAGGCCGCTGGTCTGGCGCAGCAGCATGTCGACGGTGATGGCGGCACGCGGGTCGCCCGGGCCGGCCCACGCCGGCAGGCCGGCCGGGCCGTCGGGCGCCACGCGGCCCGCGGCCACCGCGGTGCCGGTCAGCGCATGCGAGATCGACTTCGCCACCGACCAGCTCGGCATCGCGGTGTCGATGCCATGCCCCGGGGCATAACGCTCGGCCACGATGCGGTCGTGGTGGACCACGAGGACGGCCTTCGTGCGGTGGTGGGGCGGGGCGGCCGTGTCCGTGAACGCCCGGTCGAGCAGGTCGCGCCACGGACCGGGCGCGGGCTCCACCGGCGCGGTGGCGTCCAGGGCGGGCCAGGGCGATTGGTACGCCACGGGCGGCAGCGCACCGAACGCCGGTGGCGCGCCGCCCTCGGGCAGCAGCACGCAGCCGTAGCCGTCGAGCCACGTCGACTGCCGCTCGAAGCCGCCCGCGAACCGGGCCGACACCCGCCGCGTGTCCCGGTCGACGTCGTACGACAGCAGCGGCTCCGTCCAGGCCATGCCCGGCAGGCCCAGCACGTTTTCCGAGAGCACCTGCGCCGGCGGCTGGGCCGACGTGAAGACGCCGGTGCACAGCTGCTGGCTCGTCAACCCCGCTGCGATGCGCATCGGCGCGGTGGGGCCGGCGGCACAGGCGGCCAGCGACAAGGAGAGGAGGACGGTGCCGGTGCGTGGCGTCAGGCGGGTCGGGAGGACAGGCATCTCGGTTGCTCCAGGGCCGTGGAGCGGCCAGCGTAGTGCCCCCTGTTTAAGGTCCTTTTAATCGGCCGGGCTCCCGTATGATGGCCCCACACCTCGCGGCAGTACGACACCCACGTCACACGGCGGCCCTCCGGGCGCCGGGAAGGAAACAGGATGCCTCAGTGGTGGGAGCGGCTTCTCGGCCGACCGACGATCGACCGCCTCGCGCACCTCGTCGCGGCGGCGCTCCAGGCGCGTGGTTCGCCCGCGCTGACCTTCGATGCCGCGCAGCGCGAACTGCGCACCGGCGAAACCCCGCCGCGCATCTATTACCTCGGCAACGTCTTCAGCGACTACGTCCGTGCCTCGCGGGCCCAGCGTCCCGCGGTGGTCGCCCGGTTCGTCGAGGCCCTGGCCGCCGCCGAGGAGGCCATGCCGTCCAGCTACGCCGCGGCCCGCCCGCACCTGATGCCCGTGGTGCGCGGCGCCGGCGAGGACGACCTCGCGCGGCTGCAGGCGCGGCGGTCCGGCGCCACCGAGTCGGAGGTGGCCACGTTCCATCCCGCGGCCCGGCCCCTCTTCGGCGAACTCACGGTGGGCCTCGCGTACGACACGCCCCATGCCATCCAGCGCCTGAGCGTCGACCAGCTCGCCGACTGGCGTGTCGCGTTCGACGACGCGCTGCGCGACGCCCTCGACAACCTGCGCGCGCGGCCCGAGACCCCGGGCTGGGTGCCGCTCGCACACGGCGTCTGGTCAGGCCAGTGGGGCGACGACTACGAGTCCTCGCGCATCCTGCTGCCCGACCTGATCCACCGCCTCGGCGTGCACGAGCCCGTGGTGCTCACGCCCCTGCGGCGCATGCTGCTCGTGACCGGCGCGCGCAACGAGGCGGGTCTCGCCGAGATGGCGCGCGTGAGCCTCGAGGCCTTGCAGGAGCAGCCGCGCTGGCTCTCGGTCACGCCGATGCGGCTCGTCGACGCGGGCTGGGAGCCGTTCGAGCCGCCGCCGGACTGCGCCGCCGCGTTCGCCGAACTCGCGGCCATCGAGCGGGCCGAGCGCTACGCCACGCAGAAGGCCGCGCTCGACGACCTGCACGCACGCGACGGGGTCGACGTCTTCGCAGCCGACGTCACGCTGTGGCGTTCACCCGACGGCTCGCCCCGGGCCGTGACCACCTGGACCCGCGGCGTGACCACGTGGCTGCCCCGGGCCGACCTGGTGGTGCTGGTGGACGGCGAGGTGTCGCTCACCGTGCCCTGGTCCGACCTGCGCGAGCTGGCGGGTGCACTGATGGCGCCGCTCGACATGCAGCCCGAACGTTTCGAGGTGACGGCGTTCCCCGACCGCGCGGCGTGGACCGCGCTGGCGGCGCGCGGCGTCTGAGTCAGAGGAAACTCTCGGGCGTCACCGCCCACAGCACCTCCGACAGGAAGCGCCGCCACGCGGTGGTGTCGGGCTCCACGTCGGTGGTCACCTTCACGCCGCCTTCCTCGCGCTCCCACACGAGGCGGTCGTCCCGCCACGAGACGCGGTAGCACTGCGTCGCCAGCACCTCGTCGAGCCCCGCGCGCAGCTCCAGCGCGAGGGCTTCGCTCTCGATGACCACCGCGGTCTCCGTGTTGAGCCAGATCGACCGCGGGTCGCCGTTGAACGAGCCGATCACGACGGTGCGGCCGTCCACCACCATCGTCTTCGCATGCAGGCTGGTGCGCGAGTGGAAGGGGCCCGAGCCCGCGTCCTTCACCTCGGGGTCGCGCACGGGTTCGAGCGGCCGCAGTTCGTAGAGCTCGACGCCGGCGCGCGCGAGGCCGGGACGGTAGTGCGCGTAGCCACCGTGGGCGGGGATGACGTCGTTGGCCCCCAGCGAGTTCGTCACGATGCGCACGCGAACGCCCTGGTCCACGAGGGCCTGGAACTGCTTCACGCCCAGGTCGCGCGGCACGAAGTAGGCCGAGACGAGCGTGAGCTGCTTCTTCGCGCCGATCAGCATCTGGCGGATGCGCGGCCCGATGCGCACGCCCTCGCGCGCCGCCGAGGCTTCGCCCCCGGCCTTCTCCGGCAGGTCGTACAGCACCTCGGCCGGCGCCCACGTGAGCGGCACCGTGCCGGCGAGCAGGTGGCTCGCGAGCGATGCGGCGCCGGGCAGCGGCGTGACGTCGTTGCCCACCGGCGGCAGCGCGTCGGGCAGCGTCTGGAGGAAGTGTTCGACGGGGATCGCGTACGGGCTGTTCCAGTACGCGTCGAACGCGGCGGAGGTCTGCTGCGCGACGGGGCCGGCGGCCAGCACGTCGAGGTCCACGAACGCGGTGGCCGCGCCGGTGCCGAAGTACTCCTCGCCGAGGTTGCGTCCGCCGACGATCGCCACCGCGTTGTCCGCGATCATCGCCTTGTTGTGCATGCGCCGGTTCAGCCGGTCGTTGTCGACGAGGAACTCGGCCGTGCGCCAGAAGCCCATCGTGCCGCGCACGCGGAACGGGTTGAACACGCGCACGTCGATGTTGGGGCGGCGTGCGAACGCCGCGGCGAGTTCATCGCGGTTCTCGGTGTGGATGTCGTCCACCAGCAGCCGCACGCGCACCCCGCGCTCGGCCGCCTGCGACGCGAGCCGCAGCAGCGTGCGGCTCGTCGTGTCGTCGTTGATGATGTAGTACTGCAGGTCGAGTGTCTTGCGCGCCGCGAGCGCCAGCGCATGCCGCGCGGTCAGGGCCTGGTTGCCGCGGGGCAGCAGCCGGAAGCCCGACTGCCCGGGATGGGCCGCGGCGAGTTCGGCCACCGTGTCGCCGAGCAGGGTGGAGGTGCCGGGCGGCAGCGCGAACGAGTCGGGCCGGGGCAGATCGGTGCGGATCGAGACGCAGCCCGACAGCAGCCACGCCAGGGCCAGCAGGGCCAGCCAATGGGCGGGCGCGACGGAGGAACGGCTCGACGGGGGCAGGGGCATGGGCAGTCCGCGTGGTGCGTTCCCATGGTAGCCCGGCCGCGAAAGATCCGCCTGCGCCCCCGGACCGCGTCGGACACGAGGCTTTTGGCCGAGTGCGGGATCTCCCCGCCGCGTCCCGGACTCAGGTTTCCGTTCCGCGCGCCACCCACTCTCCGAAGCGCGAGACGTCGATGTTCGAGCCGCACACGACCAGCGCGACCCGCTTGCCGTCGAGCCGCGAGCGCAGCGGCCCGAGCAGCGCGGCCGTGGCCGCCGCCGCGGCGGGTTCGGCCACCAGTTTCATGTCGCGGTACAGGTGCGCCATCGCGCGGCACAGCTCCTCGTCCCACACGCGCACGATCTCGTCGACGAAACGGCGGCACACGCCGAAGCTGTAGGGCAGCGTGTACGGCGCGCCGAGGCTGTCGGCGATGGTGTCGACCTTGTCGAGCTTCTCGGGCGCACCCGCGCGGAAGCTGCGGTACATCGCGTCGGCGCCGTACGGTTCGATGCCGAACACCTGGCAGTCCGGGTTGACCTGCTTCACCGCGGCGGCGATGCCGGCACACAGGCCGCCACCGCCCACGGGCACGACGACGGCGTCGAGGTCCGGCACCTGCTTCATCAGCTCGAGGCCGATGGTGCCGGTGCCCTCGGCCGTCAGCGCCCCGTCGAACGGGTGCAGCATCGTGCGGCGTTCGTCCTCGACGAGGCGCAGCGCGAGCGCGAAGGCGTCCTGGATGGTGTCGACCAGCACCACCTGCGCGCCCTCGGCCTCGCACGCGGCGATGCGCGCGGGGCTCGCGCTGCGGGGCATGCACACCTTCGCGTGGGTGCCGGCCACGCGCGCGGCGTAGGCCACCGCGATGGCGTGGTTGCCGGCGCTGGCCGCCACCACGCCGCGCGACAGCGCCGCGTCGTCCATGGCCGCGATGTTGTTCAGCGCGCCGCGCAGCTTGAAGGTGCCGGTGCGCTGGAAGAGTTCGAGCTTGAGCCACACCTCGGTGGCCGGGTCGAGCGCACGCTCGACGATGCCGGTTTGCCAGCGCCACACGGGCGTTTCGAGCACCTTGCCGCGCAGGCGGTCGGCGGTGGCGCGCAGCTGGTCGAGGGAGGGGTAGGGGGCCGAGAAGGCGGTGTTCGTGGTGTCCATGTCGATTCGGGGTTCGCTGAAGGGGGGCGCGGGGCGCGCGACGGAACGTGGGACCGTCGAGCACCGGCACGCGCCGCAGCTCAACGATCCGGGCGAATTCGAATGGAAATGCGGGAAATGCGGGCCGCGGACGCCACGGCGCCGCCGCGCACGGAACGTGCGGGCAGGGTGGGCGTGGGCTGGAACCGGTTCATGGTCGGGCCATCATAACCGCCGGCCGCTCGGTCGTCATGCTGACAGCGCGACCGCCCGGTGCAGCCACGCCGGCCCGGTGACGGCCCCCGCGAGGAAACGGCCCACCTGGCGCCGCGCCACCTTCATGCCCTGCGTGTCGCCGTCGGCCGAGGCGTGGGCGGGCGTGTCCACCAGCGCGTCGGTCAGGTTGACGGGCTGCACGAGCACCCAGTCGAGGCCGCTGTCGCGCACGAGCGCCTCCTGCCGTTCCGTGTCGGCGATCTGCGGTGCGAGCAGCAGGCGGAACACCAGGCGTTCGACGAAGGGCAGGCGGTCGCGGGTCTCGCCCACGCCGTAGCTCGACTGCACGACGAGGCGGCGCACGCCGTGGCGGCGCATCGCGTCGATCACGTGGCGCGTGCCGGCGGAGCGCACGTCCATCGGGGTCGCGCGCGGGCCGCGCAGCCGCACGGTCAGCGCGTTCTCGTGGATGCCGAGCGTGACCACCACGGCGTCGTGGCCGGGCACCACGCGGTCGATGTCGCCGGGGTTCGTGGCGTCGCCGTCCACGCAGCGCAGGTGCGGCGACAGGCCCCGCAGGCGCGAGGCGCCGCGGGCGAAGGCCGTGACGTGGTGACCCGCGGCGAGCAGGGATTCGAGGGCAGCGCGGCCGGAGCCGCCGGTGGCGCCGATGACCAGAACGTTCATGTCGATCTCCTCGGAGAGGTGGTTGGGGCGTCCAGTGTCTGGCGCCGGGCCTGGACGATCCATGCCCGGAAGTCCGCTTCCGATGCTCGAACGTCCAGGATCGCTGGACGAGCGGGCCGAAGCGGCGCACAGTCGCCGCCATGGACACGACACCGCCCCCCGACCTCTGGCCGTCGATCGACCCGCTCGGCGAGGCCCTGCACGCGCTGCGCATGAGCGGTGTGTTCTGCTGCCGCTCCGAGGCCACCGCGCCGTGGGGTGTCGCGATGCCGCCGATGGCCGGCTGCGCGATGTTCCATGTGGTGACCGAGGGACAGTGCTGGATCGAGACCCCCGACGCACCGGCCCGCCGCCTGCGGCCCGGTGACTTCGTGCTGGTGCCGCACGGCCACGGGCACCGGCTCGTGAGCGAGCCGGGCGGGCACGCGGACGACCTGTTCGCGCTGCCGCGCGAGTTCACGAGCGGCCGCTACGAGGTGCTGCGTTTCGACGGCGGGGGCGCGGCCTGCGGACTCGTGTGCGGTGCCGTGAAGTTCGAGGACCCCGCCGCGCGCCGCCTGATCGCGCTGCTGCCGCCGATGTTGTGGATCGAGGCCGGCGAAGCGCCCTGGATGCAGGCGACGCTTCAGCACCTCGCGGCCGAGGCCCGGCAGATGCGCCCGGGCGGCGAGGCGGTGGTCACGCGGCTCGCCGACATCCTGATCATCCAGGCGATCCGCGCGTGGATGGCGCACGACACCACGGCGCGCACCGGGTGGCTGGGCGCGCTGCAGGACCGGGCGATCGGCGCCGCGCTCGCGGCCATCCACCGCGACCCCGCGCGCGACTGGACGCTGGTGTCGCTCGCCGCCACCGCCGCGATGTCGCGCTCGGCCTTCGCCGCGCGGTTCACGCAGCTGGTGGGTGTGCCGGCGATGCAGTACGTGGCGCAGTGGCGCATGCAGGTCGCGCACACGCGGCTGGCCGAACACGGCGGGGCCATCCCCGAGGTGGCCGAGGGCGTGGGCTATCAGTCCGAGGCCGCGTTCAGCCGCGCGTTCAAGCGCCACCAGGGCATGGCGCCCGGCGAGGTGGTGCGCCGGGCGCGCGCCGCGGCTCAGTAGCCGTACAGCTCGGCGGGGTTGTCGACGAGGATGCGGCGGGCGTGCTCGCCGAAGCGTGCCTCGGCCCAGCCGAGCAGCGCGCGGCTGTCGGGTGTCGGGTTCACGTTCGGGTGAGGCCAGTTGCTGGCCCACACGCAGCGCGGCGCGTGGTGCCGCACGAGGGCGTCGGCGAGCGGGACGATGTCCTCGTAACCGGGCGGGCCCTTCTTCGAGGTCTCGTACGGCGCGGCCACCTTGATCCAGCAGCGGCCCTCGTCGAGCACGCGGCGCAGCGACAGGAAGGCCTCGTCCTCGGGCGTGGTGGGGCCGAGGAACTTGCCGATGTGGTCGATGATCAGCTTGCCCGGCAGGCGCCGCAGCCGCGCCTCGTGTTTCGGCAGGTCGCGGCCGTCGAGCTGCAGGTCGATGTGCCAGCCCATCGGGGCGACGCGTTCGGCGAGCGGCTCCAGCGCGCTCCACGGCAGCAGGCCGCCCGACAGCATCATGAAGCGGATGCCGCGCGCGCCGGCATCGTGCAGTCGCTTCAGTTCCGCGTCGTCGACGTCGGGCGGCACCACGACCACCGCGCGGGCGCCGTCGCCGAGCTGGGCCACGGCCGAGAGCGTGCAGCGGTTGTCGACGCCGTAGCCGGTGGGCTGCACGATGACGGCGCGTTGCAGGCCCAGCGCCTGCTGGACGGTGCGGTACGCCGAGGTGGGCGCGGGGGGCGGGACGAACGTGGCGGTGGGCGCGAGCGCGAAGCCGGGCTCGTAGATGTGGACGTGGGTGTCGCAGGCGCCGTCGAACGCGAGAGGGGACATGGGCATTCCGGTGAAGAGGAGGGTTCAGCCCGCGGTGCTGTCCGCGGTGTCGGCGAAGGCCGGCCACTGGCGCAGGCGGCGCGCGTCGGGTGCGTTGACCGCGCCGATGGGGATCTCGCCGCGCAGCAGCGCGGTGAGCTGGGTCACCGTTTCCATCGACTGGTGCTCGACGGCCGGCGGGGTCAGGCCGCCGATGTGGGGCGTGGCGACCACCTTGGGGTGCGAGGCGAGCCGCAGGCTCGGCATCTGGTCGGGGGCCATGCCCACGTCGAGCGCGGCGCCGCCGAGGTTCCCGTCCAGCGCCTGCAGCAGCGCGGCTTCGTCGACGAGTTCGCCGCGGGCCGCGTTGATGAAGAAGCTGCCGGGGCGCATCGCGGCGAAGGTGTCGGCGTTGAACAGGTGGTGGGTCTCGGGCTTGGCCGGAGCGAGGCACACGACGAAGTCGCTGTCCTTCAGCAGCTCGGGCAGCGCGACCTGGCGCAGCGCGCCGTGGGCGGCCACCGGCTCGGGCGTGGTGACGAGCACCGTCATGCCGCAGGCCTGGGCGAGGTCGCACACCGCCTGGCCGATCTGCCCGTAGCCCACGACGCCGACCGTGGCACCGCGCAGCTGGCGGCCCATGAACGGCGGCAGCGGCCAGCCGGCGTGGTACGCCGCGGCGTAGCGGCTGATGCCGCGGCCGAGGTCGATCATCGAGGCGATCACCCACTCGGCCACCGCGGCGACGAAGCCGGCGCTGGCCTGCGTGACCAGCACGCCGTGGCGTCCGGCGGCCGGCACGTCCACGGTGCGGATGTCGATGGCGCAGCGCAGGAAGGCGGCCAGCCGCGGGCACTGCGCGAACAGCGTCTCGGGCCCGGGCGTGCCGCGGTACGCGATCAGCGCGTCGCAGCCGTCGAGGGCGTCGACCAGCGCGGGGAGGGGGAGTTCGTGCGGCGTCTCGTTGAGGCGGACGTCCGCCACGTCGCGCAGCGCCGACAGCGCGCGTTGTCCGAAGTAGTGCTCGAACTTGTCCTGGGGATGGCTGACGAAAACCGTGGTCATGGTCTGGCTTTGCTGGGGGATTTCTTGGGGCCGGGCGGGGGCGCGACGGACTCGCGCTCCACCAGGCGCACCTGGCTGAACAGTTGCTCGCGCGGGGCCGCGCCGTCGGTGGCGACGGCCTCGACCATCGCGTGGGCCATCTCGCGGATCGGCATCTGCACGTGCGTGAGGCCGGGGTTGGAGAGCGCCGCGAGGAACAGGCCGTCGATGCCGACCACCGACACGTCCTGCGGCACGCGGAGACCGCCCTCGCGCAGCCCGGCCATCAGGCCGAGCGCCATCAGGTCGTTCAGCGCGACGATGCCGGTGGGGCGCTTCGGGTCCGCGGCCAGCTGCAGGCCGGTGGCGCGGCCCACCTCGGCGATCACCGAGTCGCCGTACTCGTCGAGCGTGCCGCCGTCGAGCACCACGGCGCTCTTCGACAGGCCGGCGGCCTCGGCCGCGGCGCGGAAGCCCGCGATCTTGTCGCTGCGGCTCATGGTCATGCCCGACACCGTGACGAAGGCGAGCCGCTGGTGGCCCTGCGCGATCAGGTGATCGGCGGCGAGCCGTGCCGCCTCGAAGTTGTCCGGCGTCACGTGGCCCACGCCGGTCTTCTGGCCCAGCGTGGCGCGGCGGTCGTAGCTCATGACCGACATGCCGCGTTCCACCGCGCGCTCGAGGTGGCGCTCGTCCGCGAGCGAGGAGATCACGATCACGCGGCGCACGCCGTGCGACAGCAGGTCCTCGAAGAACGCGGCCTCCTTCGCGGCGTCCCGGTACGTGCTGCCGATGAGCAGCCGCAGCCCGAAGCGGTCCTGCGCGAAGGTCTCCACCTCGCGGGCGATGAACCCGTACATCGGGTTGGACATCGACGGCACCAGCAGCCCGAGGAGCGGGGTGTGCCCCGTCTTGAGCTGCTGGGCCAGCTTGCTGGGCCGGAACTGCAGCGCCTCGATGGCCGCCTCGACCCGCTGGCGGGTCTCGGGGCGCATGCGGTCGGCGCGGCCGTTGAGCACGTTGGAGACGGTGCTGGTCGACACGTCCGCGTGGCGTGCGACATCCTGGATGGTGGTCACTGTTGGATTACCCGGGAGAGGCATCGGCTACAGGCCGAGCCGGTTCGGCAGCCACAGCGAGAACGACGGCACCAGGACGAGCACGATCAAGGTGACGAGCAGAACAGCCAGGTACTTCATCATAGGCCGGGTCACGTCCTTCACCGTGGTGCCCGTGATGGCGCAGGTGGCGAAGAGGCCGAGGCCGATGGGCGGGGCGAAGAGGCCCAGGCCCATCGCGATCACCATCACCGTGCCGAAGTGCAGCGGGTGGATGCCCAGCTGCTGCGCGATGGGGGTGAGCAGCGGCCCGAAGATGATCAGTGCCGGGGCACCTTCCAGCACCGCGCCGAAGATGATCATGATGCCCACCGACAGCAGCAGGAACATGATGCTGCCGTAGTCGTTCGCGAACGCGATCATCGAGGCCGACACCAGCTGCGGGATCTGCTCGATGGTCAGCGCGAAGGACACGCTGGACGCGGCCGCGACGATGAACAGGATGCTCCCGGCCATCGACGCCGACTTCACGAACAGGCGCGACACGGAGCGCAGCGTCAGCTCGCGGAAGGCGGCGCCCCCCACCAGCAGCGCGTAGACCACCGCGAAGGCGGACACCTCGGTGGAGGTGGCGACACCGGACGTCACGCCCTTGCCGATCATGCCCACCATGATGAACGCCACCAGCGCGCCGCCGATCAGCGGCAGCAGCGGCGTGCGCTTCTCGAAGGCGTCGTCCGGGTTGATCTTCTTGCCCACGATGACCGCGATGAGAGCCAGCGACAGCGCCAGCACCGCCGCAGGCACGAGCCCCGCCATGAACAGCCCCGCGATGGAGATGTTGGCGACGAAGCCCATGATGATCATGTTGATGCAGGGCGGGATCGTCTCGGCCATCACGGCCGTGCACGCGAGCAGGCCGGCAGCCTCGTTGGGGTCCTGCTTCGTGCGGCGCACGGCCGGCATCACGATGCCGCCCACCGCGGCGATGTCGGCGAGCTTGGAGCCCGACACGCCCGAGAAGAAGGCCGTGGCGGTGATCGAGATGATGCCGAGGCCCCCGCGCACGCGGCCGAAGATGCGCAGCAGCAGCTCGATCAGCCGCGACGACATCCCGTTGGCCTCCATCAGCAGGCCGGCCAGCACGAAGAAGGGAATGGCCAGCAGCACGAAGTGGTCCGCGCCCGCCATCACCTGCTGCGAGTACACGAGCATCGGCAGCGTGGGGTCGGAGAGGAAGTAGAGCAGGGCGGCGAAGGCGAGCACGAAGCCGATCGGCACGCCGAGCACGAGGCCGCCGACGAACCCGACGCCCAGCAGAAGGCCGTGCGGGATCGCGTGGTCCGGCATCAAACGGTTCCAGCCGAACACCACCACCGCGACGATCGCGCAGCCCACCAGCGTGTTGACCACGAGGCGGCGCGGGCCGTTGCAGGCGTTGGCGATGCCGAACAGCGTCATGAACGCGCTGCCGAAGACCACCGGGAACACGTAGAGCCACTGCGGCAGGCCGATGGACGTGGTCTGCTCCCAGGTGTCCACGAGCAGCAGCACCGACGACAGGCACAGGCTGGCCGACACCCCGGCGATGATCCAGTGCACCACCTGCACCATCGCCGGTTGCCAGCGCGCCGGCAGTTTGTCGCGGAAGATGTCGACGCCCACGTGCTGGCTGCGCGCGAGCACCGTGGCCGCGCCGAAGAACACCAGCACGATCATCAGCGCGCGGGCGATCTCCTCGGCCCAGTCCACCGGGTCGTGCAGGAAGTAGCGGAACACCACCGACAGGAACACCACCACGACGTCCACCGCGAGGACGATGCCGGACAGCACCTCCGTCGTGTGGGTCAGGCGGCTGAGCCAGGTGCCGGCCGCGGTGTCCGAGCGGAAGCCCAGCGGCGGGGCCGTCGCGGCCACAGCGCTCACGCCTGCCCCCGGGCCGCGTCGATCGCGGTGAAGAGCGGAGCGGTCGCCGGGTACTGCTTCGCGAAACCGGACCACAGCGACTTCTGCATCTCGGCGCGCACCGAGGCGCGTTCGGCGGCGGCCATCGGGAAGAACGTCATGCCCTTGGCCTTCAGTTCCTCGACGGCGGCGGCGCTCTTCTGGTTGGCGATGGCGCGCTGCTGCGTGGTGGCGTCGGCCACGGCCTTCATGAAGGCGGGCTTCAGGTCCGCGGGGATCTTGCTCATGCCGCGCTTGCCGATCACCACCACCATCGGGCTGAAGAGGTGTTCGGTGACCCAGCACGACTTCACGACCTCGTTGAGCTTGCTCGCCAGCACCGTGGCCGCGTCGTGTTCGAAGCCGTCGACCACGCCGGTCTGCGCGGCCATGTACAGCTCGCCGAACGGGATCGGCGTGGGGATGGCGCCCATCACCTTGAAGGTCTCGATGAAGGCCGGCGTGGGCAGCACGCGCAGCTTCACGCCCTTCACCTCGGCCAGCGACTTCACCGGCGCCTTCGTGTAGACGCTGCGGGCGCCGAAGTGCGAGGCCCAGGTCAGCACGGAGCAGCCCGAGCGCTTGTTGAGGATGTCGTCGAGCTGCTTGCCGGCGGCGCCGTCGAGCGCCCGGCCGGCGTGGGCGTAGCTGTCGAACAGGTAGCCGAGGTCCAGCATGCCGATCTCGGGGGCCACGGTCGCGAAGATCGACGAGCCGGTGACCATCATGTCGATGGAGCCCACCTTGACCTGCTGCACCACGTCGGCTTCCTTGCCGAGCTGGTTGTTCGGGAAGTAGTCGATCTTGAAGCGGTCGCCCGTGCTGGCCTTCAGCGCGGTCTCGAAGCTGCGGTACCAGACGTAGTGGGCGGCGTTTTCGTCGGCGAGCATCGACGAGGAGAAGCGCAGCGAGATGGGGGCCTGGGCACGGGCGACGAACGGGGCGCCGGTGGCGGCGGCCACGGTGGTCACGGAGGCGGCCTGAAGAAAGCTTCTGCGGGAAGTCATGGGGTACTCCAGATAAGAAAAACGACCCGAAGCGCGGCGGGCCAACCGTTTGTGTATCGGTTTACTGCAACGATTTACTGTAACGGTTTACCAATTTTTGACGGCCTAGGGAATACCCGGGAGCAGAAGAACGATGTGGTTTGGGGAGGGGGCGTCTTTCCTTGAAAGGCGGTCACCCCGGCGAACGCCGGGGCCCACTGCAGAACTTGCGCGCCCTCGCCGCAGTGGATCCCGGCGTTCGCCGGGATGACGAGGCAGGTGTCTAGCTGTGAAGAGTCAAGAGGTTCTTTCGTGAAGTCGAGAGGCGGCTCATCGGCGGCTTGAGGCCGATGCCGTGGTGCTGACGGTGCCAGTTGTAGAAGTGGGTCCAGACCGGCAACGCCTCTCGG